>ERZ894229.47-NODE-47-length-130524-cov-25.2124_pt1 | contig 130524 bp, 127 predicted proteins | sample MGYA00380295_ERZ894229 | MGnify/ENA primary metagenome ERZ894229 (study PRJEB32331, sample SAMN06328479) | human gut metagenome | biome: human gut microbiome; feature: stool | host: Homo sapiens | collected 2014-09-17 ...
TCAGATACCAGACCCCACCCAATTTCCCACCCAGCCGCGCACACCAATCCCGCACAATGGAAAAAATAATTGCAATTTCCGACAAATAAAACTATAATAGTTCTAATGGCCATGTTTTTCCACTGATAACATGGGATCAGGAGGGTGACATTTTATGGCAGAAGATATCGCCAAGAAGCCGCTGGATGAGGAGCTGGAGGCCCCGGCGGATTTTACGAGTCCGGAGGAGCTCTATCAGGAGCTGATAAGAAGCATCAGAAAGTATCATCCGTCGGATGACATTTCCATGGTAGAGAAGGCATATGAAATTGCATACAATGCGCACAAGGAGCAGAAGCGCAAGTCGGGTGAACCATATATCATTCACCCTCTTTGTGTTGCGATCATTCTGGCGGATCTGGAGCTTGACAAGGAGACCATCGTGGCTGGTATCCTTCACGACGTGGTGGAGGACACAGTGATGACCGACAAGGAGCTGGCGGAGGTCTTCGGCGACGAGGTGGCCCTTCTGGTGGACGGCGTCACAAAGCTGACCCAGATTTCCTGGTCCACCGATAAGGTGGAGATCCAGGCGGAGAATTTGAGAAAGATGTTCCTCGCCATGGCGAAGGACATCCGCGTGATCCTGATTAAGCTGGCCGACCGCCTGCACAACATGCGGACGCTCCAGTACATGACCCCGGCCAAGCAGAAGGAGAAGGCGAGAGAGACCATGGACATCTACGCGCCCATCGCCGACCGGCTGGGTATCTCCAAGATCAAGACGGAGCTGGACGATCTGTCCTTAAAATATCTGGAGCCCGAGGTGTACTACGATCTGGCGGAGAAGATCTCCCTGCGCCGCGACGCCCGGAACGCTTTCGTCCAGGGGATTGTGACGGAAGTGAAGAAACATATGGAAGATGCGGAGATCGAGGCCAAGGTGGACGGCCGGGTCAAGCATTTCTTCAGTATATACAAAAAGATGGTCAACCAGGATAAGACCCTGGATCAGATTTACGACCTGTTCGCGGTCCGCATCATCGTCGAGACCGTGAAGGACTGCTATGCGGCGCTGGGCGTTATCCACGAGCTTTACAAGCCCATTCCGGGCCGCTTCAAGGACTACATCGCCATGCCGAAGCCCAACATGTACCAGTCGCTGCACACGACGCTCATCGGGACCGGCGGACAGCCCTTTGAGATACAGATCCGGACCTACGAGATGCACCGGACGGCGGAGTACGGTATCGCCGCCCATTGGAAATACAAGGAGAGCGGCAGCGGGCAGGCGGCTGCCGACAGCGAGGAGGCGAAGTTAAGCTGGCTGCGCCAGATCCTCGAGTGGCAGAAGGACATGTCCGACAACAAGGAGTTTTTAAGCCTGTTAAAGAGCGATCTGGACCTGTTTTCCGACAGCGTCTACTGCTTCACCCCGTCGGGCGATGTGAAGAACCTGCCCAGCGGCTCCACGCCCATCGATTTCGCCTACTCCATCCACAGCGCGGTGGGCAACAAGATGGTGGGAGCCCGCGTCAACGGAAAGCTGGTCAACATCGACTACGTGATCCAGAACGGCGACCGCATCGAGATCATCACCTCACAGAACTCCAAGGGCCCCAGCCGCGACTGGCTGACCCTGGTGAAGAGCACGCAGGCGAAGAACAAGATCAACCAGTGGTTCAAGACCGAGTTAAAGGAAGACAACATCATCCGCGGCAAGGAGATGATCGAGAAATACTGCAAGGGCAAGGGAATCAACTTTGCCGAGATCAACAAGCCGGAATACATGGAAAAAGTCATGAAGCGCTACGCGTACAAGGACTGGGATTCCGTGCTTGCCTCCATCGGACACGGCGGCCTCAAGGAAGGCCAGGTCATCAACAAGATGGTGGAGGAGCGGAACAAAAAGCTCAAGAAGGAAGTGACCGACGCCAACATTTTGGAGGAGGTCGGCGGGCCCGGCAAGGTGCTCCCGGTGGCGGCTGCCAAGTCGGGAAGCGGCATTGTGGTCAAGGGGATCCACGACCTGGCCGTGCGTTTTTCCCGGTGCTGCAATCCGGTGCCAGGGGATGAGATCGTGGGCTTTGTCACCAGAGGCCGCGGCATTTCCATCCACAGGACCGACTGCATCAACATCATAAATCTCCCGGAGATCGAGCGCGACCGCCTGATCGACGCGGAGTGGCAGCAGCCGGAGGGCGAGGAGAGCAAGGAGCGCTACTCCACGGAGATCAAGATCTACGCCAACAACCGGATCGGAATGTTTGTGGACATTTCCAAGGTGTTTACCGAGCGGCAGATCGACATCAAGTCCATGAATGTGCGCACCAGCAAGCAGGGCAAGGCGACCATCGCCATGACCTTCGACATTCGCGGCGTGGAGGAGCTTAATAAATTGACAGACAAGATACGGCAGATTGAAGGCGTATTGGATATTGAGAGAACTGCAGGCTGATGCCACTGCAGTTTTCTCTGCGTTATGAAGGAGAGAAAGAACAATGAGTGATTTCAGAATCAAGACCATGGTTTTGGGGATGGTTGGGACCTGCTGCTATATCGTGTACCACGAGAAGACCAGGGAGGCGGTGATCATCGATCCGGCCGACGCGGCGGACTACATTGCAGGACAGTGCCGGACGCTTGACGTAAAGCCTGCGGCTGTCCTCTTGACCCACGGACATTTCGACCACATTCTGGCGGCGCCGGAGCTCAAGCAGGAGTTCGGGATCCCTGTCTACGCATACGAGAAGGAGGCGGGGATGCTGGCGGATCCGTCCCTAAGTCTGACGGAGGGATTTTCCAGAAATCCGGTGACCGTGAAGCCGGATGTGCTTCTTAGGGACGGGGAGGAATTTACGCTGGCGGGATTTACATGGAAAACCATCGCCACGCCGGGGCACACCTCGGGTTCTGCCTGCTACTATGTGGAGGCGGAGGACGTGCTTGTAAGCGGCGACACGCTGTTCCGCGATTCCTACGGGCGCACGGATCTGCCGACGGGAAGCGCCATGGAGCTGGCCCGGTCCATTCACCGGCGGCTGTTCGTCCTGCCCGACGACACCATGGTGTACCCGGGCCACGGCGAGCCCACCACCATCGCCTACGAGAAGGCATACAATCCCATTGCGGTTTACAGAGGAATTTAGAATATGATACATTTGGAACTGGAAGATACATCCTATGAGTCGGATATACGCGAGCTGACCGCCGCATTTTTCCCGCCCAGGGAGGCGGAGAAATGTGAAATTACCGTGCGTTTTTACGCAAAATGTCCCGGGCCGGAGGACGGCCGGGAGGCGGAAACGCGAGAAGCGCTGGAGGGCGGCCGGGAGCCGGGAATAAGTGAGGTGCTGGAAAATGGCCGGAAAGCAGCAGTATGCGGCGAACCGGAAACCGCGCCGGACAGCGGTCGAACAGACTGCGGAAAAACCGTATGGTTTGAGGTCTGCGTAAACGGGGCGCAGCAGGAAACCTCCGCCCGGGAGCACGTGCCCGACTACAGCAACCGTTTCGAGACGAAAAATCAGTTAAAACGCCTGCTCTACGGCACTTTAAGGAAGCTGACCGGGCGGACGCTCCCCTGGGGGACGCTCACCGGCATCCGGCCGACGAAGATCGCCATGGGGCAGCTGAAGGCGGGCATGACTGAGGAGGCGGTGATGGATGACATGGAGAAAACCTACCTCGCCAGCCGGGAAAAGACATCGCTCTGTGTGGACATCGCGCGCCGGGAGATGGAGCTTTTAGAGCCGCTAAACTGTGAGAGCGGCTACAGTCTCTACGTGGGAATCCCGTTCTGCCCCACCACCTGCCTGTACTGCTCGTTCACCTCCTACCCCATCAGTCTGTGGAAGGACAGGATGGACTCCTATCTGGAGGCCCTCTACCGGGAGATGGACTACGTGGCGCAGGTGATGCGGGGGAGGACGCTGGACACGGTGTATTTCGGCGGCGGCACGCCCACATCGCTTAAGGCCTCGCAGCTGGACGCGCTGATCACCAGGCTGAAGGAGACGTTTCCGTTTGACCAGGTGAAGGAGTTCACCGTGGAGGCCGGGCGGCCGGACAGCATCACAGAGGAAAAATTCGCGGTGCTTAAAAAGCACGGCGTCACGAGAATTTCCATCAACCCGCAGACCATGAACCAGAAGACGCTGGACTTAATCGGCCGCCGCCACACGGTGGAGATGGTGGAGGAGAGCTTTCACATGGCCCGGCGGATGGGCTTTGACAACATAAACATGGATCTGATTCTGGGACTGCCGGGGGAGGATTTGGAGGACGTGCGGCGCACGCTCGCCCGCGTGAAGGCGCTGGGCCCGGACAGCCTGACCGTCCACTCGCTGGCCATCAAGCGCGCGGCGCGGCTTAATATGTTTAAGGAGCAGTACGAGGAGCTTGTGATCACCAACACCCAGGAGATGATCGAGCTGACCGCGGCCTGCGCCCGGGAAATGGGACTTCTCCCCTACTACATGTACCGGCAGAAAAATATGGCCGGGAATTTTGAAAATGTGGGCTACGCGGCGCCGGGAAAGGCCTGCATCTACAACATTCTCATCATGGAAGAGCAGCAGACCATCGCGGCCTGCGGGGCAGGCACCACGACAAAGGTATATTTCCCCGCCGAGAACCGTCTGGAGCGGGCGGAGAATGTGAAAAACGTGGAGCAGTACATCGACCGCCTGGACGAGATGCTGGAGCGCAAGGGAAGACTGCTTTCCCTGCTGTAAGGCGGACGTCCCCCCGGACCGAAGACGGCGGGAGAGGACGAAAGAGGCGTGCACGGCAAAAAACACTTGCAAAAATACATCCGTCGTATAAAATGAAAGTAAACGATTTTTAGGAGAGAACATATGGCACTGAAAAAGAAGCCGGTCACCGGCATGAAGGATATTCTGCCCGCGGAGATGCAGATCCGCGACTACGTCATGGGAATCATCAAGGACACTTATAAGAGCTTCGGCTTTTCCTCCATCGAGACCCCCTGCGTGGAGCACATCGAGAATCTCACCAGCAAGCAGGGCGGAGACAATGAGAAACTGATTTTCAAGATTTTAAAGAGGGGCAACAAGCTGGATCTGGACAGCGCCCGCGAGGAGAACGACCTGGTGGACGGCGGCCTCCGCTACGATCTGACGCTCCCCCTTTCCCGATACTACGCCAACAACGCGGCCCAGCTTCCGAGCCCCTTCAAGGCGCTCCAGATGGGCAGCGTGTGGAGAGCGGACCGTCCGCAGAAGGGGCGTTTCCGTCAGTTTGTGCAGTGCGACATCGACATTCTGGGCGACGCCAGTTCCCTGGCGGAGATCGAGCTCATCCTGGCGACCACCACGGCGCTGGGGAAAATCTGCCCGGACAACGCGTTTACGGTGCGCATCAACGACCGCGGGATTTTAAAGGCCATGGCGGCCCACTGCGGGTTCCCGGAGGAGTCCTGCGACCAGGTGTTCATCATTTTAGATAAGATGGACAAGATCGGCGTGGACGGCGTGGCGGCCGAGCTTATGGAGGCCGGCTTTGCGAAGGAGAGCGTGGACAAATATCTGGCGCTTTTCGACAGCGTTTCCAGGGACGCCGCCGGCGTGAGAAAGCTGGGCGAAATCCTTGCCGACGTGATGCCGGCGGAGGTTTCCGAGAACCTGGCCCACATCATGGACACGGTGCAGGGCTCCGCGGTGGCGAAGTTCGGCATCGAGTTTGATCCGACACTGGTGCGCGGCATGTCCTACTATACAGGAACCATTTTCGAGGTGGCCATGGAGGGCTTCGGCGGCTCCGTGGCGGGCGGCGGACGCTACGATAAGATGATCGGCAAATTCACGGGCATGGAGACCCCAGCCTGCGGATTTTCCATCGGCTTCGAGCGCATTGTCACCATACTCATGGATCGGAATTTCGAGGTTCCGGCCCAGGCGGGCAAGAAGGCGTACCTCTTTGAGAAGGGCGTGGACAGCCAGGTGCTTTCCGGCATTTTGAAGGAGGCCATGGAGGAGCGCGCGTCCGGCGCACAGATCCTGGTGGTGCAGATGAACAAGAATAAGAAGTTCCAGAAGGAGCAGCTTGCAAAGGAAGGCTACACCGAGTTTAAGGAATTTTACAGAGAAGCGATAAAGAGATAACGGAGGACAGTAAAATGGCAGAATCAATGGTAGGGTTAAAGCGCTCCCACAGATGCACGGAGGTCTCCGCGGCCAACATCGGCGAGACCGTGACCGTCATGGGCTGGGTGCAGAAGAGCAGAAATAAGGGCGGCATCATTTTCGTGGATTTAAGGGACCGCTCCGGAATCCTGCAGATCATTTTCGAGGAGCAGGACTGCGGCGCGGAGAGCTTCGCGAAGGCCGAGAAGCTCAGAAGCGAGTTCGTGGTGGCAGTGACCGGTCGCGTGGAGGCACGCTCCGGCGCGGTGAACGAGAACTTAAAGACCGGCGATATCGAGGTGCGCGCCAATGGGCTGCGTATTCTCTCCGAGTCGGAGACGCCGCCGTTCCCCATCGAGGAAAATTCCAAGACCAAGGAGGAGCTGCGCTTAAAATACAGATACTTAGACCTGCGCCGCCCGGATATCCAGAGAAATCTGATCACCAGAAGCCGCGTGGCGACACTGACCCGCGCCGTGCTGGCAGAAGAGGGATTTTTGGAGATCGAGACGCCGACGCTTATCAAGAGCACGCCGGAGGGCGCGAGAGATTATCTGGTTCCCAGCCGCGTGCATCCGGGAAGCTTCTACGCGCTGCCGCAGTCCCCGCAGATTTTCAAGCAGCTTTTGATGTGCTCCGGGTATGACCGCTATTTCCAGCTGGCCAGATGCTACCGCGACGAGGACCTGCGCGCGGACCGTCAGCCGGAGTTTACGCAGATCGATATGGAGCTGTCCTTCGTGGATGTGGAGGACGTGCTGGCAGTCAACGAGAAGCTGTTAAAGAGACTGTTTAAGGAGATCTGCAATTTTGATATTGAACTCCCGATCCAGCGCATGACCTGGCGGGAGGCCATGGACCGCTTCGGCTCCGACAAGCCGGATCTGCGCTTCGGTATGGAGCTTAAAAATGTGTCCGACGTGGTGAAAAACTGCGAGTTCGTCGTGTTCAAGGGCGCGCTGGAGCAGGGCGGTTCCGTCCGCGGCATCAACGCCGAGGGACAGGGCGCCATGCCGAGAAAGAAGATCGATGCGCTGGTGGAGTTCGCCAAGGGCTTCGGCGCCAAGGGCCTGGCCTACCTGGCCATCAACGAGGACGGCACCTACAAATCCTCCTTCGCGAAGTTTATGACCGAGGACGAGCTTAAGGCGCTGGTGGAGGCCATGGGCGGAAAGCCGGGCGACCTGCTTTTATTCGCGGCGGACAAGGACAAAGTGGTGTTCGACGTGCTGGGCAACCTCCGTCTGGAGATCGCAAAGCAGCTGGGACTCCTTAAAAAGGACGATTTCAAATTCTTATGGGTGACGGAGTTCCCGCTTTTCGAGTATTCCGAGGAGCAGGGACGCTACGTGGCCATGCATCACCCGTTCACCATGCCGATGGACGAGGATCTGCACCTTTTAGACACAGATCCTGGCGCGGTGCGCGCGAAGGCTTACGATATCGTGTTGAACGGTACGGAGCTGGGCGGCGGTTCCGTGCGTATCCATCAGGCGGATATCCAGGCGAAGATGTTTGAGCTTCTGGGCTTCACCGAGGAAGCCGCCAGGGAGCAGTTCGGCTTCCTTCTGGACGCCTTCAAGTACGGAGTGCCGCCGCACGCGGGACTTGCCTACGGCTTAGACCGCGTGATCATGCTGATGGTCGGCGCAGACAGCATCCGCGACGTGATCGCCTTCCCGAAGGTGAAGGATGCCTCCTGCCTGATGTCGGAGGCCCCGGCTCCGGTGGATGCGAAGCAGCTGGAGGAGCTGCGGATTGCGGTGACGGACGAGGAGAAAGAGTAAGAACGCGGCGGGAGAAAAGGGACCGCCCGGATAAGAAAGTTTCATAGATTTCAGAAGGGGGCCGCCGCCCCGGCAGATGATGGTTCTGCCGGGGCGGCGGCTCCTGTTGGTGAGATTCAGGCAGCCTTATATAAGACTACCCCTTCTTTCTGCACATTGGTGTAAAATGGATATGCGGCGACCCATTGTTTGAAATGATGGATATTTTTTACTACCGGCATCATCCAGATATCATTTTCTACATTGTATTCATAGCCCAATTCTGACAGGGCATCGGAGTAGGCATCCATGTCTTCCGGCAGCAAATCTACCAGAAGCATGATATCAATATCAGAGTCAGCCGTGTAATCGCCTCTTGCATAAGAACCATATAAAATAACTCTTTTAAGATGTGCGCCATAAATTTTCTTTACTTCTGATAAATACTGGTTAAGAAGTGTTTGTATTGTCTGCGGCATATGTTCGCCCCTCCTTCCTCTACATATCTGTAGTATAAGCCCAATCATAAACTTTCGCAACGTATTATAATTTTTTGTGCCTTTGTCTATACGTCGAAAAACTTCAAATATCTGTTGCTATTCCTGTAATATTGTATTAACTTGTAAATATAGAAAATAATCACATGTGTTCAGCAAAAATGAGGAATATGGCGAATGGAAAAAATAAAGAAAACACTGCTTGACCTGCTGATCGGAGACATCCAGGTAATCTTTGCATTCCTGTTTTTTACATGGGGAACGCTCTGTCCCTCAAATCCGATGCAGACGGATGCTGTCCTCGCTGTGAAGTTTTACAGTGTGCTGTTCGGCGTGCTGGCATTATCGGAGCTGATCATTCTGGCTGCGGCCGTTTTTATGAAGCGCGGGATCACCAGTATTTCCATGTTTATTCTTTACAGCTATATCCGTCTCTTTCTGGAGCCGCACCAGAACGCCGGGACGGCCGATATCCGTGCGCTGCTGTGCTTCGGGGCTGTCGCTGGGCTTCTGCACATATTTGAGCTTTTTTATCTGAAAAGGCAGAGGCGGGGAGAGGAGGCAGACGGGGGCCTGCCGCCCCGGAACTTTCCGCTTATCGCCGTGCTTGCAGATCTGTATGCGTTCTGCAATATATGGTTCTGGCTGTGTTAGCGGCGGCATGTCCGAGTGACAAACAATAACAGATTTAGAAAGACTGGAGGTCTATAATTATGAACGATATTGAAACATGGATAGACAGCATATTTAAAAACACAATTCCGGACGAAGTCGTCGCCATAGCGTTCAATCTATATGAAGAGGAAAATAATCAATGGTCCATTGAAATGATAGGAAGCAGCAGCTTTGATGCGGAAGATTCGGATTGGGCCTGCGATGAGATATTCGATACAAGAGATCATATGCTCTCATGGACACAGGACGCAGCATGGGAAGAAATTTTGCAGGAGGCAGTAGAGAAAATCCAAAAATATGTCGAAGCTGGAACGTACGCGGAACAAATGAAATCGTATTCGGGCATCGGTGTAGGATTTGTGGATGGAGATCTTATTATTATCCATCAAAAAACTAATTAACGGACTATTGATCGAGGAATTTCAACCGGGTAACTCGGAATTTATAAAGGTGGAAAAATAGTTGAAACAAAAATATAAGATATACAAACATATCGGAAACATTTCCGAACCGGATAATGGCTGGACAAAGGAATTGAATTATATCAGCTGGGGTGACAGAGAGCCTGTATATGATATACGAACCTGGAACGAAAGCCATACGGAATATAGCAAAGGTTAACAGACATTTGAATTTGGGAGGTAACTCTGATGAAAGGGCAGTTAAAGGGTATCGCATTAGTGCTTTTTGGCATTTTGCTTTGTTGTGCAGAGGAAGGGATAAATAGTATTATTCTTCATAGTTTTAATGATGTTCCATTTTCACTTTTCGGATTATTGATTGGCTCTGCGGGACTTTTCTTTGTTTTTGAAAATACACAGGATAAGTAAAACAAATTTATATAAATAAACATGATAAGATCAGAGTCGGAGAATATAAACATGGAGTATATAAAAGAATTTTCAGAGCTTACATTGCAAAGAATAAATCAGCCGGGCGAATTTTATGTATATGGACTAATTGACCCAAGAAACAACCGGCTGTTTTACATAGGTAAAGGAACCGGAAACAGAGTATTTCAGCATGTCATTGAAAGCAGTAAAAAACCAGAATCGGAAAAAGAAAAGCTTCAAACGATTAGCAATATAGAAGCTTCAGGGCAATATGTCAAACACATTCTCATCAACTGGGGCCTGACGGAAGAGGAAGCTTTCGCTTCTGAAGCATCGCTTATCAATTTAATGAATTATATTTCAGAGATACATTTATCGAATATAGTAGCGGGACATCATTCAAATGGATGTTTGAGCGTCGAAGAAATAGAAAAGATATACGGTGCAGAATTGCTGAAGCCTGAGGATATCCGCCATAAAATTCTCGTGGTGAAAGTAAATAAACTGTATGATCGACACATGTCCTCCAGAGAGGTGTATGACATTGTAAGGGGAGTATGGCGGGCAAATATGAGCAAAGTGAAGCAGGTCGAGTATGTTTTGGGTGTGTATAACAGCCTGGTAATTGCCTGCTATAAACCAGACAGATGGTATACAGTATCGGACGCTGATATTGAAAGATTACCAGAACATATAATAAAGGATGGTGTAGACAATATACAAAAACGGGTATTGTTTGAATGTGATAATATAACGGCGCTTGACGGCAATCAGTTTTTTTATTTGCATAAATCTATCGAACAATTAGAAAATATCCAGAAGTCGCAAAATCCCATTGGATACATAAATGTCTGAAGAAAGAGGAGGATTTTAATGTCAGCAATGAAATGGTATATCTGGGCACTGGCCGCGATCGTACTCATCTATGTGGGGATCCTTATTCCCGCCTAGGCGGCAGACGGCAAAAGAAAGGTGAGAAATGCATGAAATTCATTCAGATACAGGACATGTTTCTTCTTATTGAACTGGCAGAGAGGATATTTCTGGATGCGGACGACGTATTCAGGGGCCTTCCCCCCGAGGGGTGGTACCTGCCGGAGTGGATCGGAGAGATCAGATCCAGTGTTTTTCTGTGCCTGGTGATCGCGCTCTATGCGGGCGATTATCTGATCTGCCGGACCGGCGGGGGGCCGTCCGGGGAAAACGTTCTGCGAAAGCACGGTATCTTATGGGCGCTGTTTTTCTATCTTCCGTATCTGCTCTACGGCTGTGCGCTGGATATAGGGTTCCTGCTTCTCGGAGCCGGACGCCTGGCCGGAGCCGTGTTTTTCCTTTTGAAGATGGCGTGTGCCGTCTGGATGGGCGTGAGGCTGTATCGTATGCCGGGCGCACACCGGAGGGAGAGTGGGCATCGGGAGCCGGAAAAACAAAACCGCCTGTTTGCGTTCTGCGTCCTGGTATTTTTTGCCGCCACGTGGTTTCCTTCGCTCTGGCCGGATATCGGGAACCTGCAGCTTCGGATCTTTATCGCCATCGTCTGGCTGTTTACGCTGGGATATATCCTCATCTGGCCAATATACCATCACCGCACGCGGTGACGCGCCCCTACGGATTGTAGAGAATCATATGCAAAACGGCAGTCTCTTCTCCCGGATTCCGGTAGGAATGGACGGCGTCGCCCTTAAACCGGATGCTCTCCCCCCGGGATACGGAAAAACTTTGCTTTGCGGCGACGATCTCCACCGTCCCGCCGAAGACGGTGATAAATTCAGTGGTTCCCCGCAGGTGGGGCTCCGACTGCCAGTAGCTTCCCGGCTCCAGCTCCAGATAGTAGACCGCAAAGCGGCGGTTCTCATCGTCCGGGAAAATGGGGTAGTTTCTCACCCGGCCGCTGTCCTCTAAAAGCGGCTGGATCTCCGATGCTTTTATGATTTCATAAGGTGCCTTGGGGCGCACGGTCAGCGCGTCAAAAGGCACCTTCATGCCGTTTGAGAGCTTCCACAGCGTGGAGAGTGTGGGATTTCCGTCGCCGCGCTCCACCTGGGCCAGCATGCTCTTGCTGACCCCGCTGAGTCTGGCCAGCTCTTCCATGCTTAAATTCCGCTCTTCCCGGAGACGCCGGATATTTGCCGCGACGATCAGATTCATGGTATCCAAGAAAATTACCTCCTCCATATTGACAATATAATAATACAGATGTATTATTAAAATGCACGATGTGCAATAAAATATACAATTTGTTCCATTATATAATTTTAATGCCGGATTGTAAAGAGGAGGAATGAGGATGTTTCCCGTGTCAGAATTTTTAATTTACTGCTTTGTATCGGCGTATACGCCGGGAGCCAATAACCTGCTGTCCATGAGCAACGCGGCCCGCCTGGGCTTTCGCAGGAGCGTCCGGTTCAATATGGGAATCACGGCGGGATTTCTGATCGTCATGGCCGCGTGCACGATGTTCTGTTCCACGCTGTACTCTGCTCTTCCCAGGGTGAAGTTTTTCATGCAGGTGCTCGGCGCCGCATACATGCTGTATCTCGCCTGGAAAATATGGAAGTCCCACGCGGATTTCGAGGTGGAGGACGACCGGACGGCCAGCTTCTTTGCGGGTATGGTTCTGCAATTTATGAACCCTAAGATTTACGTCTATGCGATCACCGCCATGTCTCTTTACATTCTGCCGGTGTTCCACACAAAGCCGGCGTTAGTCGTGTTTACGTTTATTCTGACCGTGATCGGGGCCTCCGGCTCCTATGTGTGGGCGCTGTTTGGCTCCGCCTTCTGCCGGTTCTTTGCCAGACACACGAAGGCCGTCAATCTGATTATGGCACTGCTTCTCGTGTTCTGCGCCGTGTCATTGTTTTCGTAGGCCGGGAGCGTACGGCAGAAACATATTTTGACAGAAATCTGCCCATACTACTACCATTTAAAAATGGAAAGCAGAAGGAGGCAAGGGAATCATGTTGACCATGACCAACGACACTGTCAATCTGCTGCGTGAGTGCAACGCCGGCATCAAGATGGGCATTCTCTCCATCGACGAGATGCTGGGCTCCATCCGCAGCGAAGCGCTGAGGGAGCGCGTGAAGAAAAGCCGGGAGGTGCACTGCAAGCTGGGCGCCGAGGCCGCGAAGCTTCTGGAGGAGCTGGAGCATGAAACCAAGGAGCCGCCGGCCATGGCGAAGATCATGTCCTGGATGAAGACAAACGTCAAGCTCACCGGCGACGCCCCCGACCGCACTGTGGCGGATCTTCTGACGGACGGCTGCAACATGGGTGTCAAGACGTTGTACCGCTATCTCAACCAGTATCCGGACGCCGACGAGAAATCAAAGTTTCTGGTCCGCCAGATCACGGCCGAGGAGGAGGCGCTGGCAAAATATCTGCGGGATTATCTGTAGGTATTTCGCTGGGGCAGCCCTGTGGGAACGGCCTGCGCAGGAACGGGCCGCGAAGACAAAAATTCTTTACAAAATCCCTCCGGAAGGTTATAATAAGCTCCGGGAATGAAGTTCTCCCAAGGGAAACCTGAACCGCTTATTAAGCTGATGACTTCTGCGATTTTATCTGCGCGGAAATCATCAGCTTTTCTGCGCTTAAAGGAGGAAAAAAACATGCTGACATCATTTTCATTTATCTTTCTCTTCGGCCTGTCCCTGGCTGCGGTCTGCCAGCTTCTTAAATTCCCGCGCATTATCGGGATGCTGCTTACCGGAATCCTTCTGGGGCCTCACGTGCTGGGGCTTCTGGATCCCACGATTCTGTCGGTATCCGCGGAGCTTAGGCAGATGGCTTTAATCATCATCCTGCTGAAAGCAGGGCTTTCCCTGAATCTCTCCGATTTAAGACGGGTGGGGCGGCCGGCTGTCATGCTGTCCTGCGTGCCGGCCGGCTGTGAGATCCTGGCTTATGTCCTGTTTGCGCCGACGATTCTGGGAGTCTCGCGGATTGAGGCCGCGGTCATGGGCGCCGTGCTGGCTGCGGTCTCCCCGGCGGTGGTGGTTCCGAGAATGGTGCAGCTCATGGAGACAGGGTACGGCACCGGCAAGAGCATACCGCAGATGATCATGGCCGGGGCTTCCTGCGACGATATTTTCGTGATCGTGCTGTTTACCACATTTTCCGGCATGGCCCAGGGAGGTCACGCGCGGATCATGGATTTTGTGGGGATTCCGGTGTCGATTGTGCTGGGAATTGCGCTGGGAGCCGCTGTGGGCTGTGCGCTGGGACTGTTTTTTGAGGCTGCCTATGCCCGAAGGCATTACGTGAGAAACAGTACCAAGGTGATTATCGTGCTGGGCGTATCGTTTCTTCTCGTGTCGGCGGAGACATGGCTTGAGGGCGTGGTTCCCGTATCGGGTCTTCTGGCGGTGGTCAGCATGGCCTGTGCCGTCAAAGTGAAGTGCGCGGATTCGGTGACCCGCCGGCTGGCGGAGAAATTCGGAAAATTGTGGCTGGCCGCGGAGGTGGTGCTGTTCGTGCTGGTGGGGGCCGCGGTGGACATAAGCTACACACTGGCCGCAGGCGGTGCCGCGGTGTTTATGATCCTGCTGGCTCTCGTTTTCCGGTCAGCCGGCGTCCTGCTCTGTCTTGTCCGGACGGAGCTTGACAGACGGGAACGGCTTTTCTGTGTGATCGCCTATCTCCCCAAGGCGACGGTACAGGCGGCCATCGGTTCCGTCCCGCTGGCCATGGGTCTGCCCTGCGGACAGATCGTTCTTTCCGTGGCAGTGGCCGCCATCGTCATCACGGCTCCCGCCGGTGCATTTGGGATGGATCTGACCTTCCGCCGTCTCCTTTCACACTATACGCCAGAGAAAATGTGTGATATACTAGGAGCACTTAGCGAGGTCCCTCACGAGCTTAGTGCGAGTCATCCCGTGGATACTAGGAGCACTTAGCGAGGTCTCTCACGAGCTTAGTGCGAGTCATCCTGTGGATACTAGGAGCACTTAGCGAGGTCTCTCACTAGCCTAGTGTGAGTCATCCCAGTTTACATAAAGCGAGGACACCATTCATGAATTTCTACGATAAAATGGCCATCGTCTGCCGCCACATCCCGAAGGGAACGGTCGCCACCTACGGGCAGATTGCCCTTCTCTGCCAGAAGCCGAAAAACTCCCGGCAGGTGGGCTACGGTCTCAGGGAAAACCTGGCGGGGGATCAGATTCCGGCCCACCGCATCGTCAACTCCCAGGGGTACCTAAGCGGCGCGGGATATTTTGAAACCTGGGATCTGCAGAAGCGCTTTCTCGAGGCGGAGGGCGTGGAGGTGGTGCGCACGGAAAAGGGCTGGAAGGTGGATTTGAAGCGCTTCGGATGGAAAAACACGCTGGATGACGCGATGATGATTGAGGCGGAGTTCAGAAAACAGGAGGCTAAGGAGGACGCAGAATCATGGAACGCAGGGTAAATATGGAGGAGATCTCCGACGGAAAACGGTATACGGGAAATGATCTGGTGCGGGCGGACTGTCACGACTGCGAGGGCTGTTCGGCCTGCTGCCGCGGCATGGGAAACACCATCCAGCTGGATCCCATGGACATTTACCGGCTGACGAAAGGGCTCTCCATGACCTTTGAGCAGCTTCTCGCCTCGGCGGTGGAGCTTCAGGTGGTGGACGGCCTCATCCTGCCGAATCTGAAAATGACGGGCGAGACCATGGCCTGTTCTTTCTTAAATGAGGAAGGGCGGTGCAGCATCCACCCCTTCCGGCCGGGCATCTGCCGTCTGTTCCCGCTGGGGCGGATCTATGAGAACGGCACGTTTCAGTATTTCCTCCAGACGGGCGAGTGTAGGAAGCAGAACCGCACGAAGATAAAGGTGAGCAAGTGGATCGACACGCCGGAGCTGCCCGTTTATGAGCGGTACATTTCCGACTGGCATTATTTTGTCAAGGATCTCCAGAACCGGGCGCGCACGCCGGGGCAGGAGGCGCTGATGCGGACGTTCAGCCTCTATGTGCTGCAGGCGTTCTATGCGGCGGCCTACGAGACGCGGGAGCCGTTTTATCCGCAGTTTTACGCGCGGATGGAGGAGGCGAAGCGGCGGCTGGGGTGAAATGCTCCCCTACAGCCTCCGCATCTGCGCCTCCCGCCCGCGGTACACGCAGTAATACTCATACCCGCATCCAAGAAGCACCTCCCGCGCCTTCGCAAACTCAAATCCCATCTCCTCCGGCCGGTGCGCGTCGGAGCCGATGGTGATGCGCTCGCCGCCCAGCTCCCGGTAGCGCTTAAGGATTGCCACAGACGGATTGGGCTCGCCCAGGCGGTACTTGTAGCCGCCGGTGTTGCACTCCAGCGCCTTGCCCTTCCGGATAATAGTCTTTAAAATCTCATCCAGCACGTCCGCGAATTTCTCATAGGTATAAAAACGGTTTTTGTTGGGGCCGTATCTCACCACATAGTCCACATGTCCCACGGAGTCATAGCAGTCCAGGAGAGAAAGCCGCTTGAGCGTCGCCTCGAAGTAGCCCCGGTATGCCTCGTCCTCGCTTTTTCCCTCGTAGAATGCCGGATAATACGGGTCGATCCGGTTCACGAAGTGGGAGGAGCCGATGATAAAATCGAAGGGGTACCGGCCTGCCAGCTGTTCCAGATACTCCTTTAAATGGCACTGGAGCCCCAGCTCGATGCCCAGGTTTACGTGGATTCTATCCTTATATTCTTCCCTGACACGCGTGATTTCCTCCACATAGCGCGGGATGTCCAGCGTGAAATCGATTTCGCTGATCACGTCGTAGTCGTGGTGGTCGGTGATGCATATTTCCTCCATCCCCAGGCGGATGGCCTGCTCGATCTGGGCGTGCACCGGAGTGTTGGAATCCCCGGAAAATTCGGTGTGAAGATGAATATCTGATATCATAGATGGTCTCCTCCTCGTGTAATATGTTCCCATTATACACGAGGAACAGCGGATTTTACATAAAAATTACCATATTTTTACCTAAATTTTAAAAAGCGTTGAAATGCCGTTCTGCCCTGTGCTACAATTAAATCAAATGTGCATAGGAGGAAACTTATGTCAATCGCTGATATAAGCAGTTTATTTACGTTTGCCGGCGGCCTGGGGATGTTTCTCTATGGCATGAACATCATGGCCGACGGTATGCAGAAGACGGCGGGCGGAAAGATGAGCCGTTTTCTGGGAATGCTGACCAACAACCGCGTCGCGGCCATCGCTCTGGGAGCTGTGATCACCGCAATCATCCAGAGCAGCGGCGCCACCACGGTCATGGTGGTGGGCTTCGTCAGCGCCGGGGTCCTCAATCTGACCCAGGCCGTGGGCGTCATCATGGGCGCCAACATCGGTACGACCATCACCGCGTGGATCGTGTCCATGAACCAGCTGGGCGACGCGTTCGAGATGATGCAGCCCGCGTTCTTTGCGCCCCTTCTCATCGGCGTGGGCGCGCTGATGATTTTATTTTCAAAGAAGCAGAGAATCAATACCATCGGCGAGATTCTGGTGGGCCTGGGGCTCCTGTTTGTGGGCCTCTCTTTCATGTCCGACTCCATCTCCCCGTACACGGAGGCGCCCATCTTTGCGAAGGCCTTCGAGCTGCTGGGCGGAAATCCGTTCCTGGGCATGATTATCGGCGCGCTGGTGACGGCGCTCCTGCAGAGCTCCTCCGCATCCGTGGGTATTCTGCAGACCCTGGCCATGAACGGCATCGTGACCACCAATGCGGCCATCTACATTACCCTGGGCCAGAATATCGGCTCCTGTGTGACCGCCATGATTTCCAGTGCCGGCGGCAGCCGGACGGCCAAGCGGGCGGCGGTGATCCACCTGTGCTTCAACGTGATCGGCGCCATCATTTTCGGCAGCGTCCTGTTCGTGGTATTCATGCTTAGACCCGGTTTTGCAGGCAGCAATATCAACGCGGTGCAGATTTCCATTTTCCACACGGTGTTTAACCTGGTCAACACGACGCTTCTGTTCCCCTTCGCCAATCAGCTGGTGAAGCTCTCCGGCATTATCGTGAAGGCCGGCCCCGGCGACGTCGAGGAGGAGAGCGGACAGGGAGGCACAGAGAGGGAAGCGGACCAGGCGCTCAAGCATCTGGACGAGCGTATCTTTGAGTCCCCGGCCTTCGCGGTGGAGACGGCTCTCATGGAAGTGGTGCATATGGGTCAGATCACCCTTAAGAACCTGGAGCGTTCTGTGGAGGCGCTGGCCACGGGGGACAATGCCCTGGTGGAGGAGGTTCACCGGGACGAGGACGTGATCGACCGCATGGAGGCCATGCTGACCGAGTATCTGATCAAGATCAACAACCTGTCCCTGACCGAGAAGCAGAAGCAGGTGGTCAACAACTTATTTTACAGCATCAGCGACATCGAGCGCGTGGGCGACCACGCGGAGAACCTGGTGGAGTCCGTGGAATATATGAAGGACCGGGGCATCGACCTGACGGAGAGCGGCATCGAGGACATCCGCCAGATCGGGGCGGCCGCCGTCAAGTCTTTCGACCACGCCGTGCGTGCCCGGCAGTACAACAGCATGGACGAGGTGCGGAAAGTCGGCCAGTACGAGGACGAGGTGGACAACTTAGAGGAGGAGTTCCGCGAAAAGCATGTGGAACGGCTCTCCAACGGGGAGTGCAACGCCTCCTCCGGCATGGTGTTCATGGACATCATAAGCAATCTGGAAAGAGTTTCCGATCATGCCTACAATCTGGCTGGTTATATTAAAGATGAAATGTAAAAAAGTTAAAAAACTACTTGATATTTCCAGGGGAATTAGGTACAATAAACACTAGGTTGATTATTATTTAACAATCATATTCAAGTCATGTATTTAGGAGGAATGAAACTATGGCAGTAAAAGTTGCAATCAACGGTTTTGGCCGCATCGGACGTCTTGCTTTCAGACAGATGTTTGGCGCAGAGGGTTATGAAGTAGTTGCGATCAACGATCTGACGAACCCGGCGATGCTGGCTCATTTGTTAAAATATGATTCCGCCCAGGGCAGATACGATGGTCACACCGTTGAGGCCGGCGAGGATTCCATCACCGTGGACGGCAAGGAGATCAAGATCTACGCGAAGGCCAATGCGGCAGAGCTTCCGTGGGGCGAGATCGGTGTTGACGTTGTATTAGAGTGCACCGGATTCTACACCTCCAAGGCAAAAGCGCAGGCTCACATCGATGCAGGCGCAAAGAAAGTTGTTATCTCCGCTCCGGCAGGCAACGACCTTCCCACCATCGTATACAGCGTAAACGAGAAGACCTTAAAGGCTGACGACACCATCATTTCCGCTGCATCCTGCACCACCAACTGCTTAGCTCCGATGGCAAAGGCATTAAACGACTACGCTCCGATCCAGTCCGGTATCATGTCCACGATCCACGCATACACCGGCGATCAGATGGTACTTGACGGACCGCACAGAAAGGGCGATTTCAGACGTGCGCGTGCCGCTGCCGTGAACATCGTTCCCAACTCCACCGGCGCTGCAAAGGCAATCGGCCTTGTTATCCCGGAGTTAAACGGCAAGCTCATCGGTTCCGCTCAGCGTGTTCCGGTTCCGACCGGTTCCACCACCATCTTAACCGCTGTGGTTAAGGGCGCAGACGTTACCAAGGAGGGCATCAACGCAGCCATGAAGGCAGCTGCATCCCAGTCCTTCGGCTACAACGAGGACGAGATCGTTTCCTCCGATATCATCGGCATCACCTACGGTTCCCTGTTCGATGCAACCCAGACCATGGTATCCAAGATCGGCGACGACTTATACCAGGTTCAGGTGGTTTCCTGGTACGACAACGAGAACTCCTACACCAGCCAGATGGTAAGAACAATCAAATACTTCGCAGAGTTAGCATAATTGATACGATCCAGCCAGGGGTCCGGTCATAAGGACCGGGCCCCTGCTTTTGTGAAGAAAAAGAAAGGAATAGTTAGAATGCTTAACAAAAAGACAGTTGACGATTTAAAGGATTTAAAGGGAAAAAGAGTCCTGGTGCGCTGTGATTTCAACGTGCCGTTAAAGGAGGGCGCGATCACGGACGACACCCGCATCACCGCAGCGCTTCCCACCATTCAGAAGCTCATCGGCGAGGGCGCAAAGGTGATTCTCTGCTCCCACCTGGGAAAAGTAAAGAACGGCCCCAACGAGGGCGAGTCCCTGGCTCCCGTGGCGGAGAGACTTTCCGAGAAGCTTGGAAAACCGGTCGTTTTCGTATCCGATTACAACGTGACCGGCGAGGCCGCCACCAGTGCGGTTGCAGCCATGCAGGAGGGCGATGTGGTTCTCTTACAGAACACCCGCTTCCGCGGCAGTGAGGAGACCAAGAACGGCGAGCAGTTCAGCAAAGAGCTGGCAGACCTGGCAGACGACTATGTGTGCGACGCCTTCGGTTCCTCCCACAGGGCCCACGCATCCGTTGAGGGCGTGACGAAATTTATCTCCGCAAAGGGCGGCTCCAATGCAGTCGGCTACCTGATGCAGAAGGAGATCGACTTCCTCGGCAACGCCGTGGAGAACCCGGTGAGACCTTTCGTTGCCATCTTGGGCGGCGCGAAGGTGGCCGACAAGTTAAACGTAATCTCCAACCTTCTGGAGAAGTGCGATACGCTGATCATCGGCGGCGGCATGGCCTTCACCTTCTTAAAGGCACAGGGCATGGGCGTGGGCAATTCCCTGGTGGACGACACGAAGCTGGACTACTGCAGAGAGATGATCGAGAAGGCGGAGAAGCTGGGCAAAAAGCTCCTTCTCCCGGTGGATGCGGCTGTCGCATCCGCATTCCCGAACCCCATCGACGGACCGGTGGATGTGACCGTGGTTCCGGCTTCTGAGATTCCGGACGACAAGATGGGCCTGGATATCGGACCGGAGACGGCGAAGCTGTTTGCGGATGCTGCGAAGAGCGCTAAGACCGTGGTATGGAACGGGCCCATGGGCGTGTTCGAGAACCCGACGCTGGCGGCGGGAACCATCGCGGTGGCCAGGGCTCTGGCGGAGACCGAGGCGACCACCATCATCGGCGGCGGCGATTCTGCGGCGGCTGTCAACCAGCTGGGCTTTGCCGACAAGATGAGCCACATTTCCACGGGCGGCGGCGCGTCCTTAGAGTTCCTCGAGGGCAAGGCGCTTCCGGGCGTTATGGCGGCTGACGATAAATAAGACGCCGGATTTCTGGCGGAAAGGGAAAGGATTGAGATTTATGGGAAGAAAGAAAATAATTGCGGGCAACTGGAAGATGAACATGACTCCCTCCGAGGCGGTGGCGTTAGTCGAGACTTTAAAGCCGCTGGTGAAGAATGACGAGGTGGACGTGGTGTTCTGCGTTCCGGCCATCGATATCATTCCGGCCATGGAGGCGGCGAAGGGAACCAACATTTCCATCGGCGCGGAGAACATGTACTTTGAGGAGAAGGGCGCCTTCACCGGCGAGATCTCTCCCGCCATGCTGGTTGACGCAGGGGTTAAGTACGTCATCATCGGACATTCCGAGAGACGTGAGTATTTTGCCGAGACCGACGAGACCGTGAACAAGAAGGTGTTAAAGGCCTTCGAGCACGGCCTCACTCCCATCATCTGCTGCGGCGAGACCCTGACACAGAGAGAGCAGGGCATCACCATCGACTGGATCCGCCAGCAGATCAAGATCGCGTTCTTAAACGTGACCGCTGACCAGGCCAAGACCGCAGTGATCGCCTACGAGCCCATCTGGGCCATCGGCACCGGCAAGGTGGCTACTACTGAGCAGGCCGAGGAGGTGTGCGCCGCCATCCGCGCGTGCATCGGCGAGATCTACGACGAGGCCACCGCAGAGGCGATCCGCATCCAGTACGGCGGTTCCGTGTCCGCGTCCAGCGCGCCGGAGCTGTTCGCACAGCCGGACATCGACGGAGGTCTTGTGGGAGGCGCTTCCTTAAAGCCCGATTTCGGCCAGATTGTAAACTACAAGTAAGTATCGGAGATTAATTTATGAAAAAGAAACCGACAGTATTGATGATCCTTGACGGCTACGGCCTCAATGAGAACTGCGACCACAACGCGGTGTGCGAGGGAAAGACCCCCGTCATGGATCAGCTCATGAGCCAGTGCCCCTTCGTTAAGGGAAATGCCAGCGGTATGGCCGTGGGGCTTCCCGAGGGGCAGATGGGAAATTCCGAGGTGGGACACTTAAACATGGGCGCCGGCCGGATCGTTTACCAGGAGCTCACAAGAATCACCAAGTCCATTGCGGACGGCGATTTCTTCCAGGTTCCTGCGTTCCTTGAGGCCGTGGAGAACTGCAAGAAATACGACTCTGCGCTGCATTTATACGGGCTGGTTTCCGACGGCGGCGTGCACAGTCACAACACCCATATCTATGGGCTTTTAGAGCTGGCGAAGCGGCAGGGGCTTGAGAAGGTCTATGTGCACTGCTTCTTAGACGGCCGCGACACGCCTCCGGCCTCCGGCAAGGACTTTGTGGCCGGGCTGGAACAGAAGATGGCTGAGATCGGCGTGGGCAAGGTGGCTTCCGTCATGGGCCGCTACTACGTGATGGACCGCGACAAGCGCTGGGACCGCGTGGAGCTGGCTTACCGGACGCTCACCGAGGCATCCGGAGCAACGGCGGACTCCGCCACCGGCGGCATCCAGGCGTCCTACGATGCGGATAAGACCGACGAGTTTGTGGTTCCGTTCTCCGTCATGGAAAACGGAAAGCCTGTGGCGGTGATCAAAGAGCACGATTCCGTGATCTTCTTCAATTTCCGTCCGGACCGCGCCAGAGAGATCACCAGAGCGTTCTGCGACGACGCCTTCGACGGATTTAAGAGGGAGAAGCGCATGGAGCTGGTTTACGTGTGCTTCACCAATTATGATGAGACCATCGGGAACAAGCTGGTGGCCTTCCACAAGCAGACCATCACCAACACCTTCGGCGAGTTCCTGGCGGCTCACGGTATGACCCAGGCCAGAATCGCCGAGACCGAGAAGTACGCGCATGTGACATTCTTCTTCAACGGCGGCGTGGAGGAGCCCAACGAGGGGGAGGACCGCATCCTGGTTCCGTCCCCGAAGGTGGCCACCTACGACCTGCAGCCGGAGATGAGCGCGTCTGCCGTCTGCGATAAGCTGGTGGAGGCGATCACATCCGGGAAGTACGATGTCATCATCATTAACTTTGCAAACCCCGACATGGTGGGACACACCGGCGTGGAGCCGGCTGCCATCAAGGCCATCGAGACCGTGGACGCCTGCGTGGGCAGGGCCGTGGACGCGGTGAAGGAGATGGACGGCGTCCTGTTCATCTGCGCCGACCATGGAAATGCCGAGCAGCTGGTGGACTACGCCACCGGCGAGCCGTTCACCGCTCACACCACCAACCCGGTTCCGTTCATTCTCGTGAATGCGGATCCGTCCTATAAGCTCCGCGAGGGCGGCTGCCTGGCGGACATCGCTCCGACGCTCATTGAACTCATGGGCATGGAGCAGCCGGCGGAAATGACGGGAAAATCCCTGCTGGTCCGCGGGTAAAGCATGCGCGCCGGCGCAAAATATGTTTGAAAACCTGGCTGTCAGACGGTTGTCTGGCAGCCATTTTTATGGGCATCATTTCTTTAGGCATCTTTATACAGTCTTAATGCAGAGCGGGATATATTTTTACATTCTTTAATTGACCTTCATTATAATGGTAGAGATATAAATGAGGAATAAAGGAGCGGGAGCGTATGACGGAATTTTTGCGGGAGCAGAGCGGGAAGCTGACCTCGTTTCAGATCATTATACTGGGCTTTGCGGGGGTGATTCTGGCAGGGGCGCTTCTTCTGATGCTGCCCGTCTCGTCGGCGGCGGGGCAGGCGACGCCCTTTATGGAGGCGCTTTTTACCTCCACCTCCGCGGTCTGCGTGACGGGGCTGGTGGTTCACGACACCGCCACCTACTGGTCGGGCTTCGGGCAGCTGGTCCTCCTGCTGCTGATACAGATCGGGGGCATGGGAGTCATCACGGTGGCCGTGTCGTTTGTGATGCTGTCGGGGAGAAAAATCACGTTGATGCAGAGGAGCACCATGCAGGAGGCGATCTCGGCCCCTAAAATGGGAGGGATCGTCCGCCTGACCGGCTTTATCGTGAAGACGACGCTGGTCATCGAGCTGCTGGGGGCCGCGGCCATGGCCCCGGTGTTCTGCCGGGATTTTGGATTGCTTCCGGGCATGAAAATGGCCCTGTTTCACTCGATTTCCTCGTTCTGCAACGCGGGCTTCGACCTGATGGGCGTCGTGGAGCCTTACTCCTCCCTGACTGCCTATGCCGGGAACTGGGTGATCAACCTGTCTGTCATGCTGCTGATTGTCACCGGCGGCATCGGGTTTCTCACCTGGGATGATATCCGGACCAACGGGATTCATCTGAGAAGCTACCGGCTCCAGAGCAAGGTCATTCTGGCGGTCACAGCAGCACTCATCGCGGGGCCGGCCCTGTTTTTCTACCTGTATGAGTTCGGCGGGCGCGATGGAGCGGAGCGGATTCTCTGTTCCCTGTTCGCGGCGGTGACGCCCCGGACGGCCGGATACAATACGGTGCCTCTGTCGGAGCTTGACGGCCCCGGCCAGGCGCTGACCATCACGCTGATGCTGATTGGCGGCGCGCCGGGCTCCACGGCGGGCGGGATGAAGGTGACCACCGTGGCCGTGATGTTCACCACGGCGTTGGCCGTGTTCCGGCGGCAGGAGAGCGCCAGGCTGTTCGGGCGCAGCGTGGCCGCGGACAGCGCGAAGCACGCGTCGGCCATTTTTCTCATGTATGTGACGCTGTTCCTCGGGGGAGCCTTCGTCATCAGCGTGGCGGAGGGGCTTCCCATGGGAATCTGCCTGTTTGAGACGGCGTCGGCCATCGGCACGGTGGGGCTCTCCCTGGGGGCGACGCCGGAGCTGGGAAATGTTTCCCGCTGTGTGCTGGTCGGCCTCATGTTTTTCGGCCGCGTAGGCGGGCTGACGCTGATTTTTGCCGCCATGTCGGGGACCAGGCGGACGGTGGCGAAGCTGCCCACGGAAAAGATTATGGTGGGATAATAATAAAAAGGAGAGAGAAGAATGAAATCCGTACTTTTGATAGGACTGGGGAGATTTGGAAAGCACATTGCCATGGAGCTCAAGGCGTTGAATCACCAGGTGATGGCCGTGGACACGCGGGAGGAGCGGGTGGAGGAGGTTCTTCCCTACGTCACCAGCGCCCAGATTGGAGACAGCACCAACGAGGAGTTTCTGTCCTCCCTGGGGGTGAGAAATTTCGACGTCTGCATTGTGGCGATCGGAAATGATTTTCAAAGCTCCTTAGAGACCACCTCCCTCTTAAAGGAGCTGGGCGCGAGAATGGTGGTCTCCCGCGCGGCCCGCGACGTGCAGGCTAAATTCCTTTTGAGAAACGGCGCCGACGAGGTGGTGTACCCGGAACGCCAGCTGGCCAGATGGGTGGCCATCCGCTGCAGCTCCGACCATATCATGGATTACATCGAGCTGGATGGAGATTACGCGATTTTTGAGGTGGCCGTGCCCGCGGAGTGGGTGGGAAAGACCATCCGGCAGGCGGATATCAGAAAGCGCCACGGCATCAATGTGATGGCGGTACGGAGAGACGGCCAGATGGACATGTCGGTGGACCCGGACGCCGCGCTTGCGGCGGACGAGACGCTTCTGGTTCTGGGAAAATACAAAAGCCTGCAGAAATGTTTTCATATATAGCAAACAATGCTATACTTGAGATAATTTTGGAAGGGAGGCGGCCGGATGGACGACGGTGAGAAGAGGAAGGCAGAGTGCAGGGAGGGCTGGCGGCCTTCACCTGCTGACCTGGGCAGGAGTCTTTTTATTCTGGCGGCGGCCACCGGCAGCGGGTTTCTCTTTGAGCGGATGGGCCTCTCGGACGCCAATATTATTATGGTCTATATCCTGGGCGTCCTGGTGATCGCCGCGCTCACGGCCAGCCACGTGTGCAGCTTTACAGCCTCGCTGATCAGCGTGCTGGCCTTCAATTTCCTTTTCACGGAGCCGAGATTCACACTTCACGCCTACGACAGGGATTACCCGGTGACGCTCATCATCATGTTTGTGTCCTCGCTTCTTATGGGCACGCTGGCGGCGCGCCTCAACAGCCATGCGAAGCAGTCGGCGCAGTCGGCGTTTCGCATGCAGGTGCTGCTGGAGACGAACCAGCTTCTGCAGAAGGCGGACAGTGACGAGAGGATCCTGCGGGACTCGGCGGGGCAGCTGATTAAGCTTCTGGGAAGGCCGGTGATTGTCTATCCGGCGTGCCAGGGAGTGCTGGGGGATCCCAAGCTCTACGAGAGGCCTGGGGATTCCGGCGGAGCGGGGCAGCTGCTGGCGGAAGGAGAGCGGGCGGCCGCCCGGTGGGTGTTTGAGAACAACCGCCGTGCCGGCGCGTCGTCGGAGACATTCTCTGATGCCCGCTGTCTGTATCTGGCCATACAGATGGAGGGAAAGGTCTACGGGGTGGCCGGAATCGCTGTCGGAAGCAGGCCGCTGGATTCCTTTGAGAACAGTGTGGCGCTCTCGATTCTGGGGGAGTGCGCCCTGGCCCTGGAGAACCGAAAAAATGCCAGGGAGAAGGAGGAGGCCGCCGTGCTGGCGAAGAACGAGCAGCTGCGCGCGGATCTTCTGCGCTCCATCTCCCACGATTTGCGGACGCCGCTGACCTCCATTTCGGGAAATGCCAGCAACCTGCTCTCCAACGGGGACGGTCTGGACGCGGAGACCAAGGCCCAGATTTACGGGGATATCTATGAGGATTCCCTGTGGCTTATCAATCTGGTGGAGAACCTTCTGGCGGTCACGCGCATCGAGGAGGGGCGGATGAATATCCGCCTGTCGGCGGAGCTGATGGACGAGGTGATCACCGAGGCGCTGCGCCATGTGAACCGGCGGGGAGGCGGGCATGAGATCATCTATGACGGAAACGGGGAGATGCTTCTGGCGAAGATCGACGCCCGGCTGATCGTCCAGGTGATCGTGAACATCGTGGACAACGCGGTAAAGTATACGCCGCCGGGGTCTCATATTCTAATTGAAGCCGGAACACGGGGGGATATGGTGGAGGTCCGGATCGCCGACGACGGACCAGGAATACCGGATGAGATAAAGCCGCGAGTGTTTGATATGTTTTACAGCGGGGCCAACACGGTGGCGGACAGCCGCCGCAGCCTGGGGCTGGGGCTCTCGCTGTGCAGGTCCATCGTGAGCGCCCACGGCGGGGAGATCACGGTGGAGGACAATGTCCCGAGAGGGACAGTATTTACATTTACATTGCCATCCGGGGAGGTAGATATCCATGAATAAATTGCAGATACTGGTGGTTGAGGACGATGCGCCGGTGCGCAACCTCATAACAACGACGCTGAAGGTACACGATTACCGCCACATCACGGCGGCCAGCGGGGAGGCGGCCATTCGGGAGGCCTCCTCCCGCAATCCGGACGTGGTGCTCTTAGACCTGGGGCTGCCGGATATGGACGGCGTGGAGGTGATCCGGCGCATCCGCAGCTGGTCGAACATGCCCATTATTGTCATCAGCGCCAGGAGCGAGGATGTGGATAAGATCGAGGCGCTGGATGCCGGGGCCGACGATTACCTGACCAAGCCCTTCTCCGTGGAGGAGCTTCTCGCCAGGCTCCGGGTGACCCAGAGACGGCTGGCGGCGGCCCAGAGCGAAGCGCTGTCGGCGGATTCGGTGTTCATAAACGGCAGGCTGAGAATCGATTTTGCGGCAGGCTGCGCGTATATCGACGGCGGGGAGCTTCACCTGACGCCCATCGAGTACAAGCTTTTATGCCTGCTGGCGAAGAATGTGGGAAAGGTTCTGACCCACACCTTCATCACCCAGAAGATCTGGGGGAGCAGCTGGGACAACGATATCGCGTCCCTCAGAGTGTTCATGGCCACGCTCAGAAAGAAGCTGGAGGCCGCGCCGGATTCACCGCAGTATATCCAGACGCATATCGGGGTGGGGTACAGGATGCTGCGGGTGGAGTGAGGGGTCAGTCCTCATAGAGCTTCCCATAAATCTCCTCGCACAGCGCCTCCACATAGGCGGCATCCGGCAGATCCCGGCCTGTGATGAGGTAATCCTGGATTAAGTCAAATCTCCGAAGGCTTAACTCTTCCCCGGAAATCTCCGGCTCCGTCCGGAGAATTTCTTTATCCAGCCCTGCGCCGGTATAGGTATCGCAGAACCAGCCGATGATTTCCTGTGTGCGCTTCTGCTCCTCCTCGATGCCGGAGGACATCTCCTTTGCGCTTTTTGAGGATTTGACGGCGATAATCAGAAATGCCGCGCCCATGACTGTCAGGACGCTCTGGGTGAGAATGCGCCCGGAGGCCGCCATGGGAAGGTGAACGATCCCGGTCCATAGAAGGACGGACACCAGGGCCAGCGCGCCTCCCACCAGATAGAAGGCGGAAGCCGAGGATTTCAGATCGTCGTATTTCTGCCTGCGGTTTACGTAGACGCCGGGGGAGGCAGCGCGCGCCTGTGCCTGCGCTTTGGCGGCGGCCTCCGCCAGTTCCTCCGGGGAGCGGTCTCCTAGGACGCTCACGGCGGCTTCTTTACGGCGCTCCTCCATTTCTTTTTCCATCTGGGCCTTCATGGCTTTCGCCTCCTCCTCGGAGGCAAGAAGAGGCCCGCCGCAGTCGCTGCAGACCGTTACCCCTTCCACAAACTCCATATCGCATCTGGGACAGTAAGGCATGACAAATATCTCCTTTGCACGTAATTTCTGCCTCTATTATAAAGGAGAAACATTGTTTCGTCTACAAAGACTATTCCATTTGTGGGCAAAATAAGGTAGAATAGAAAGAACGTAAGGCGAATGGGCCTGAAAGGAGACCAAGACGATGAGTATAGCGGTGGTTCTGGACAGCAACAGCGGAGTCACGAAGGAGGAGGCGAAGGAGCTGGGACTGTTTGTGCGTCCCATGCCGTTCATGGTGGACGGAAATGTCTACTATGAAGGAGTCGATTTAAGCCACGAGGAATTTTACAGGAAACAGGCGGCAGGTTCGGACATTTCCACCTCACAGCCCTCGCCGGAGGATGTGATGGGGACCTGGGACGAGCTTTTGAAGGAATATGACGAGCTGGTGTATATACCGATGTCCAGCAGTCTGAGCGGGTCCTGCCAGACGGCCCTGATGCTGAGCGAGGAGTACGACGGGCGGGTGCAGGTGGTGGACAACCTGCGGATTTCCATTACCCAGCGGCAGGCGGGCCTTGACGCGCGGATGCTGGCAGAGAAGGGCTGGTCCGCGAAGCAGATCAGGGAGAAGCTGGAGGAGACACGGTCGGATTCCATCATCTACGCCATGGTGGACACCTTGAAATATCTCAAGAAGGGCGGTCGTATTACCCCGGCAGCCGCGGCGCTGGGGACGCTCTTAAAGATCAAGCCGGTGTTAGTCATCGACGGCGGAAAGCTGGATGCGTTTGCCAAGGCGCGCACCACGAAGCAGGCCAAGAGCCTGATGCTGACCGCGCTCTCACAGTTTATGGAGCATAAATTCGGCGATCCGAAGGGGGAGTGCTGCCATCTGATGATTGCACATTCTGACAGCCCGGAGGCGGCCGAAGGTTTTAAGCAGGAGATGGAGGAGTTTTTCCCCGGCGCCGATGTGTTTGTGGCGCCGCTGTCCTTAAGCATCGCCTGCCATATCGGGCCGGGCGTGCTGGCCGTGGCCTGCTCAAGGAAGATCGAGGCATAGTCAGATGAACAGTTGGAAACCTAAATTCTGGAAGAAAGGCGGCGCCGTAAGCATGCGTGTGCCGCTGATCATCTTCTGCCTGCTGGTCGCCGTGATTCCGGCGATGATACAGAGCAGTATTTTCATCGGTTCCGTGCGGCGGGAGCAGATCAGCGACAGGATGATCGAGATGAAAAACCAGGGACTCATCCTGAGCACCAAGCTGGGCAGCAGCGGGTACATGCAGAATGTCTCCGTCGGGCAGGCTCTGAATGTGGAGATGGCCACGACGGCGGATATTTTCAACGGGCGGATTGTCATTGTGGACAGAAACTACCGCGTGATTGCGGACACCTTCGACCTGTCCCTCGGGAAAATCTATATCGCCGAGGAGGTCATCAAGTGCTTCCAGGGAGAGAACAGCAGCCGCTATGTGGAGGACAGGGACTATTTCGCCCTGACGCTTCCGATCTACAACGTGCTGGACAGCAGCGTGATCGAGGGCGTCATGGTGATGACGGTCTCCACGGAGAATATGGGGCTTCTGCCGGACCGGCTGGGAGAGCAGGCCAGCTTCTTTCTTCTGGTGCTTCTGATCGTGGTGCTTCTGCTGGTCATTGTCCTGGCGAACCTGTATTTCAGGCCGCTGGTGGCGCTCACGGCGGCGCTCAACGGCGTGGCGGACGGAAATCTGGACGAGGATGTGGATATCGGGACCTACCGGGAGACGAAGGAGATTTCCACGGCGGTGCAGCGGACGCTTAAGAAGCTTAAGGCCGTCGAGCAGTCCAGGCAGGAGTTTGTGTCCAACGTGTCCCACGAGCTCAAGACGCCCATCACCTCCATCCGGGTGCTGGCCGACTCCCTCATGGGCATGGAAGAGGTGCCGGTGGAGCTCTACAAGGAGTTTATGGCGGATATTTCCGACGAGATCGACCGGGAGACGAAGATCATCAACGATCTTTTGACGCTGGTAAAGTCCGACAAGGCCACGACGAAGCTGAACATTTCCCAGGTGAGCATCAACAATCTGCTGGAGCAGATTTTAAAGCGGCTGCGCCCCATTGCCAAGAAGCAGAACATCGAGCTGGTGCTGGAGAATATCCGCGAGGTGACGGCGGACGTGGACGAGACGAAGCTCTCCCTGGCCTTGAGCAACCTGGTGGAAAATGCGATCAAGTACAACCGCGAGGAGGGCTGGGTGCGGGTGGTGCTGGATGCGGACCACAAATTTTTCTATGTGAAGGTCATCGACAACGGCATCGGCATCCCGGAGGAGCTGCACGAGAGAGTGTTCGAGCGTTTTTACCGGGTGGACAAGGCCAGATCCAGGGAGACCGGGGGCACCGGCCTGGGGCTTTCCATCACGAAGAGCATCGTCCAGATGCACAACGGCGCGCTCAAGCTGCAGAGCAAAGAGGACGAGGGGACCACATTTACGGTCCGCATCCCTCTCAACTATATTTCCTAGCGTGAAGGAGAGACGGATATGAGAAAAATGATGTTTGCAGTTCTTTTTCTCCTGGCGCTTGCCCTGGCCGGCTGCGGGAAGGACGAGAGGCCGGCTGCGCTGGGAGAGTATGAGTACAATATTTTTTATCTTGGAAACACCAAGACGAAGCTGGTCCCGCAGGTTTACGAGGCGTCCTCGTCGGAGATGGACGGCCTCATCCGGGAGCTTCTGACGAAGTTGAATGATCCGCCGGAAGAACAGGACTGCCAGACGGCCATGATCGCCGAGGTGCAGCGTTTTGCCAAGGAGGATCAGGTTCTCTATCTTTACTTTGGCCGCGAGTATGCGGCGGCGGGGGCGGACCGGGAGATTCTCTGCCGCGCCGCGCTGGTGCGGACGCTGACGCAGATCGAGGGTATCGACTACGTGAGTATTTACTGCGACGAGCAGCCGCTCCTGGACAGCAATGGCAATCCCGTCGGAATGATGGCGGCCTCGGATTTTGTCGAGGGAATCAGCGACGTTAACTCGTTCGAGCGGACGGAGGTAAAGCTGTATTTCAGCAACAACGGCGGCGACATGCTGCTGCCGGAGATCCGGGAGGTGGTGCACGGCGCCAACACCTCCATGGAGAAGCTGGTGGTGGAGGCGCTCATCGAGGGGCCGGAGGTGTACGGCCACAACGCGACGCTCCCCGCCGATGTGAAGCTTTTGAACGTGTCGGTCAACGACAACACCTGTTATCTGAATTTTGACGACGGGTTTCTGAATGCTATTTCCGGGCTCAAGGAGTACATTCCCATTTACTCCATCGTTAATTCTCTGACGGAGCTTACCAACATCAACAAGGTCCAGATCGTGATCAACGGCAGCCAGGACGTTTTATACCGGGGACAGATTTCCCTGGCGGAGCCGTTTGAGCGGGATACGGACTACATCCTGGGAGGGGATCTGAATTAAAAGACCGCTTGTATGGGCAGCAGGAGCTTATGCACTTGGAGAGCTGGCATCCTTTTGGCCGCCTGCGGCGGGAATCAGTATTTTTCTTTCGATTCTTTTAGTTGTTTTCTGGAGCGGAAAGGCGCGCATTCTCCTGCCGCTCATCACCTTATGCGGTTTTCTCACGGCGCAGGCGGCGAAAAGCCCCGCGCCGGAGGAGCTGTTTCTTGAGGCCCACGGCGCCTGCCGGGTGCAGGCGGAGGGCACGGTCTGCGGGATTTCCCAGAAAGAGGACAGATATACGCTGATACTTGAGGACTGCCTGGTTTCCGGCCAGGGGGAGACGTTTGAGACGGGCAGGCTGCAGCTTCGGGTGGACGCGGAGGACGCGGCCGGGGCGGGCATGGCTGACGGTCTGGCTGACAGTGTGGACGCGGCGCAGGTTGTGAGTGCGGGGGGCGGCGCGGCGGCGGGGGTGTTCCCTGTCCGGTACGGGACGCGGGTCCGGGCGTCCGGTGAGCTTGCGCCCTTTTCTTCGCCCCGCAATCCCGGGGAGTTTGACTATGGCTTTTACTACCGCTCCCTGCATCTGCGCGCGACTCTGGATGCGGATGCGCTGGCGGCGCTGGATGGAAATGTCTCCCTGCTGTATCAGTGGATCTATCTTATGCGGAACCGGGCCGGGGAGATTCTCTCGGCCATCTGCGGCAGGGAGGAGGCCGGACTTCTGCGGGCCATGATCCTGGGCGACAAGGGGGAGCTGGACGCGGATGTGCGGGGGATGTACCAGGACGGGGGGATTGCCCATCTCATTGCCATCAGCGGGCTCCACGCCTCGCTGGTGGGCATGACGGTCTACAGCCTGCTTCGGAAAATGGGCGGCGGGTTTGGCGTGTCCGGCCTGGCGGCCGGGGGACTTCTGTTCTGCTACGGCGTCCTGGCCGGGTTCGGGGCGTCGGTGTTCCGGGCCGTGGCCATGCTCATGTGCCGCTTCCTGGCCGGGTACCTGGGGAAAACCTATGATGCGCTGTCGGCCATGGCGCTGTCGGCGATGCTTCTTCTGGCGGATTCGCCGTATCTTCTGTTCCAGAGCGGATTCCAGCTCTCGTTTGGGGCTATCGTGGCGATCTCCGGCGTGGCGGAGGTTCTGCGCGCCGGGCTGCCGGGGGCGGATGCGGAGGCGGAAGAAGCGTCCGGGGCGGCAGGAGCGGGGAGAAAAGCTTCGGGCTGTCTGGGGAAAGCTGCGGTTTTAGGGCGGCTTGGGAAAAACGCGGGCCTGGCGCGGCTTGGGAAAAGCGTCCGGGACGGCCTCATCGTCGGCGCGGCTGTGCAGCTGGTCACGTTTCCCGTGATTCTCTATCATTTCTTTCAGTACCCGCCCTACGGATTTTTCCTCAATTTTCTTGTGATTCCGGCGATGACTTATCTGCTTTTGTCGGGGATTCTCGGCATCTTCGCGGGGGCGGTGAGCCTGCCGCTAGGGGAGCTGTGCGTCGGCTCGGCACATTATATTCTGGCGTTTTACCGGCGGCTTCTGGAGTGGACGGGGGAGCTTCCGGGAAATCTTCTGGTGTGGGGGAGACCCGAGGTCTGGGAGCTGGCGGTCTATTACGGAGCTCTGGCGGCGGTGCTGGCTGTGTGCGCGGCGGCTGGGGCGGAGAGAACGCCTGTGGCGGGAGCCGGGAAGGTGCCTGTGGCTGGGATAGGGAGGCCGCCTTTGGCGGCGGCCTGGGCATCGTTCGCCCGGATCTGTACGCCGGGAGTCTCGCTGTTATCTCTGGCGGCTTTCCTCTTCCTGGCGGTTTTCCTTCTCATGCCGCGCGCCCCGGAGCGGGCGCAGATCACGTTTCTGGATGTGGGGCAGGGGGATGGGAGCTTTATCCGCACACCCGGGGGGAGCATTCTGGTGGACGGCGGCAGCTCGCATATCCGCAGCCTGGGGCAGTACCGGCTGGAGCCGTTTCTCAAGTGCCAGGCGGCTGCCGATATTGACTATGCCATCGTGAGCCATGGGGACAGCGACCACATAAGCGGTCTGAAATATCTTTTTGAGGAATGCCCGGAGATACGGATCTGGAATCTGATTCTTCCCGACTATGACCGGGAGGGGGAGGTTTACGGGGAGCTGGCGGCGCTGGCCAGGCTCCGGGGGGCCGCTGTCCACTATATGAGGGCGGGAGACTCTCTGAAAATGGGGGATTTAAGGCTCTGGTGCCTGCACCCGTCCGCGGATTTTAATGAGCGGGACATCAATGAGCAGTCGCTGGTGTTCCGCCTGGAGTACGGCGGACTCTCGGCGCTGTTTACCGGCGATATCGAGGATGGGGGTGAGCGGCAGATTTTAGAGTGCACCGCGCCGGAGCTTCTGCGGGCGGATATCCTCAAAGCGGCCCATCACGGGTCGAAAACTTCCAGCAGTCCGGCATTTTTACAGGCGGTTCTTCCGGAAATGGCCGTCCTATCCTACGGCGAGGGCAATTCCTACGGGCACCCGTCGCCGGAAGTGGTGGAGCGCATGGAGGAGATGGGGACTGTTCTCTGGCGAACGGCTGAATGTGGGGCCGTCATCGTGACGGAGACGGAGGACGGCTGGCGCGTGGAGCGGTTTGCCTGGGAGTGAGCGGAGGCGGATGTCCGTGCGGCGGGGAAGTTGACGAACCTGCGATTAAAAAGTATAATCAGAGCAGACGCGATGCAGGACGAAAGGCAGGAAATCCAGATGCAGACTTTAAACCAGGACATCAAAAACGGCAGCTTCAGACCGGTGTACCTTCTCTACGGGGACGAGACATTTCTGGTGCGGAGCTATAAGAACCGGCTGAAGGAGGCCATCGCCGGCGACGACACCATGAATTTCAACTATTTTGAGGGCAAGGGGCTGGATCTTAGGGAGATCATCAGCCTGGCGGATACCATGCCGTTTTTCAGCGACCGGAGGCTGATTCTGGTGGAGGACAGCGGATGCTTTAAAACCTCCTCGGAGGAGCTGGCGGAGTACCTGCCCCAGATGCCCGACACCACCTGCATGATTTTTGTGGAGAGCGCTGTGGACAAGCGGAACAGGCTCTACAAGAAGGTGAAGGAATTGGGCTATGCGGCGGAATTTTCCAGGCAGGACGCGGGGCAGCTGGCCCGGTGGGCCGGCGGCATTCTGGCGCAGAACGGCCGGAAAATCCGTTCCTCCACCATGGAGCTGTTTCTGGAAAAGACCGGCGACGACATGGAAAATATAAGGATGGAGCTGGAAAAGCTCATCTGCTATACCATGGGGCGGGAGGAGATCACGGCCCAGGACGTGGAGGAGATCTGCACGGTCCAGGTGACCAACAAGATTTTCGACATGGTGACGGCCATCGTCACCAGAAATCCCAGAAAGGCCATGGATCTCTATGAGGATCTGCTGACGCTCAAAGAGCCGCCCATGCGGATTCTGTTTCTGATCGCCAGGCAGTTTAACCAGCTTTTACAGGTGAAGGACATGTCGGAGCGGGGAGCCGACCGGGGAGCCATCGCCTCCCGGATGAAGATAGCCCCGTTCATCGCGGGAAAGCTGATTCCACAGGCCAGAGCCTTCTCCAGAGAGCAGATTCTCTCCTATGTGAGAACCTGCGTGGAGTACGAGGAGGCGGTAAAATCGGGCTGGCTGCAGGACCGGCTGGCGGTGGAGCTTTTGATTACGAAGGAATATTGAGAACTGACAATGGAAAGCTGGTGAATTTCCGTGAATGATATACTTTTGCCGTTTCAGTCTGAGATCCGAACGTTATTTTTTCCGGGTCAAACAAATGAGCGCAAGGTTTCTTCCATGACAGCGTATCGTTTTACGGACGAAAAAATCGACATGCCAAAATCTGGGAAACCATATTTGTATGTTGTTCTGGACGGAGCGCTTCGGCTTCATACGCCCTCCGGCATCATGGACTATATGGCGGGGCAGTATTCTGTTTCCAGAATAGACACGCCCCTGTATGGAACGATCGTATCGTTTTCGGAGAAACAGGATTTCCTAGCCGTTGCACTGGACATGAGCCTCGATGAGATTGTTTCTTCGGCACTGGATCTGGACAATGACATCACAGAAAAGATTATGAAAGAAATGGTTCCGGAGCAGGAACAGGTTCTGGCGGATGTTTCTGTCATACGGGCTGTTTATCGGCTGTTTGCGGCTATGAAACAGCCGCTCGGTTCGGAATATATCCGCAGAAACATCATGCGCGAAATTATTTATTATGTTCTCTGCGGTTCATGTGGGAAACCGCTTCTGCGCAGTGTGGCGAATATACGGCAGATTGACGAAATATACGCGGCAAACAGCTGGATCAAGGAAAATTTCCGCAGTCCATTCACTGTGGAGTAGCTGGCAGAGCAGCAGAAGATGAGCGTTTCTCTGTTCCACCAGAAATTCAGGAGCGCGGTCGGCATGGGACCGCTGCAGTGTCAGAAGCGCCTGCGTCTGACCGAAGCCAGAAGGCTGATGCTGGAGGAAAAGCGGAATGTGACGGAGGCCGCCCTGGAAGTCGGTTATGAGAGTGTATCGCAATTCATCCGGGATTACCGGAAAATGTTCGGCGCGGCGCCCGGGGAGGATATGCTGAATTTTAAACGAAAACTGAAGGAATAGGCAATTTTTTTGGAGGAACAGGCAAGTCACAGGTCTGTTCCTTCTGCTATGATCGATACCAGATCAGCCAGTGAGCGGCTGTGTAAAAACGGAAAGAGAGGTATCTGGGAATGATTCTGACAGATGAATTGTGCGACAGATTATGTGCTGCCGCAAAAGAAAAAAGCAGGGAAATGGGTGTTGATATCAGTTTTGCCGTCAGCGACGAAAATGGTCTTCCGCGCGTTTATCGAAGATATGGAGAGGCGCTGGTGCTTAGCATTACACTTGTTCCGGGAAAGGCCTACACGGCAGCCGTAACACAGTGCAGAACAAAGGATGTGGCGGAGGCCGCCGCGGAAGGTGCCGCCCTCATGGCGATTCAGGCAAATGATCCCCGGATTACGCTGGTGGCCGGCGGATATCCGCTGTTTGTTGGCGGAAGGATTGCTGGCGGCATCGGTGTCGGCGGGGGAAGCGAAGCGCAGGACTGTGAAATTGCAGAGTACGTGGTTTCGGTTTTCAATGAAATGATGAGATAGAATAAGACGACAAAAAACCCTTTCGCACCGCCACACCATCGCGGCCCGAAAGGGTTTGTCTTACTTTATAATATGATAAGCTAATGATTAAGCCATCGCGCTTACAGCTTTGCTTAAGCGGGCAACTTTTCTGGAAGCTGTGTTCTTGTGGTACACTCCCTTGGAAGAAGCCTTGTCAATCTCGCTGATCGCGTTTACTAAACTAGCCTGTGCAGCAGCCTTGTCACCGGCAGTAATAGCAGCCTCAACTTTCTTGATCGATGTCTTCACCTTAGATCTGATCGCTTTGTTTCTGGCAGTTCTGGTCTCTGCAACCAGTACTCTTTTCTTTGCAGATTTAATGTTAGCCAATCTTTACACCTCCAACTGGATTCAATTTATTGATTCTGTGTTTTGCATTAAAGTCTGGACACGGACAGTTCAATGTAAACATACTATTGTATTCTAACGAAAATATCGGGGGATGTCAATACATATTTTGCTATTTTTTCAGCAAAATACATACTGCAAATGCTTTTGGCAGAAGGAGATATCTATGGGCAGAATGGAAAATATATCAGAGATCAAGGATTCGTTTGAACTGCGCACCGATCTGGCGGTGGAGGAGAAGGAGAGCTTCCCCGGCGACGGCGGCGAGGTGAGCGGCGTGTCGCTCAAGGAGTGGATTCAGAAGAAGGGGCGTATCAAGCTGACCGAGGTGGTCATCATGGACGAGAAGGGGGCCCGCGCCATGGGAAAACCGGTGGGGACCTACCTCACGCTGGAGGCGTCCCGGCTGGCCGAGAAGGATGAAAATTACCACCGGGAGGTGTCGGAGGAGCTGGCGAAGCAGCTCAAGCTCTTAATTCAGGAGCAGGAGCTTAAGAAGCCGAAGATTCTGGTGGTGGGTCTGGGAAACCGCCTGGCCACGCCGGACTCCCTGGGCCCGCGGGTGGTGGACAATTTAAGCATGACCCGACATCTGGGAAAAGAGTACGGCGAGGATTTCATGCGGGAGAAGGGACTTTTGTCGGTCAGCGGCATCGTGCCCGGCGTCATGGGGCAGACGGGGATGGAGTCGGCGGAGATCGTGAAGGGCGTGGTGGAGGAGACGAGGCCGGATCTGGTCATCGTCGTGGACGCCCTGGCGGCCCGCAGCGTGCGCCGGCTGGGGACGACCATCCAGCTCACCGACACCGGGATCCAGCCCGGCTCCGGCGTGGGGAACCACCGCCATGAGATGACCAGGGAGAGCCTGGGAGTGCCGGTCTTCGCCATCGGCGTCCCCACGGTGGTGGGGGCCGCGGCCATCGTCCACGACACGGTGGAGACCATGGTGGAGACGCTCGCGCGCAGCCAGGACACGAAAAGCTACGGCGCCTATATCGGAAATTTAAACCCGGACGAACAGTATGAGCTGATCCGGGAGCTTTTGGAGCCGGAGTTCGGCCCCATGTATGTGACGCCGCAGGATATCGACGAGACGGTGGAGATGCTTGGCTTTACCATATCGGAGGCGCTGCACCAGGTGGTGTACCGGGGGTGAGGGGCGGGCCATAGATAGGGCCCTATGGCTGAATTAACAGAAATGGTATTATACGCGGCGCTTTCCGGGTGATATGATGGGGACAGAAGAAATGCGGAGCATGAAAGGAAGGATATGTATGGATGCAAATGAACTGAAGACATTGATTGATTCGTCGCAGATTGTCGAGCTCTCCTGGCCCATGAGCCCGAAAATCCCCGCTCTTTTTGGAGCTCCCCCTTTCCGGAAAGAGTGGGTCGTTACCCGTGAGTCGGGAAGCCTTTTTGAGTACAGCTACATTTCCATGAGTGAGCATGCCGGCACCCACGCGGATGCTCCGTGCCACTTTGGTTATGAGGGCGATATGGCGTCCATACCGCCGGAGCGGTTCATGGGAAGGGCCGCTGTGATCCGGCTGGACGTGATGGAAGTGGGATCGGAGCATATTAAGGCCTGGGAGGCGCAGCACGGAGAGATTCAGACGGGAGATATCGTCCTTTTTGGCATGGGATGGGAAGACAGGTTTTTCGAGGGAAGCGAGACCTGGCCGGGGCTCACGGTGGATGCAGCGAAATATCTCGTGACAAAAGGCGTGAAGGGCGTAGGCGTGGACGTGGCGGTGGTGGACACCTGCACAGATCAGGAAAACCAGGTGCATCAGACGCTTCTTCCGGAAGGAATTGTGATCTACGAAAATCTCCGGAACTTAAAGGAACTGCCGCCGTTTGTCTATTTCATTGCGCTGCCGCTGATGCTTGAGGGCGGAACCGGCATGCCGGTGCGCGCTGTTGCGCTGATCTGAGCGCGTCATTTATAAAAGCCATAGTGTATTCCAAAGACGGGGGCATTGCTGCCTGGATGAATGAAATCATCCGCGGCAATGCCTTCTTTTTTGCGCCTGTCGGCGGCGCTGTGGACGTGCGGGCCATAGCTTCGGCATTATGGAGAGGATGGCTCCAATGATATTTTACTTTTGATTGATGGTAATGCTAAGCTAGCTTTAAGAAAAACATAGAAAGGAGAGCTACAAAAATGAGTAAGCGCAGACAGAAATCCATGGATGGAAATACCGCGGCGGCATATGTTTCCTATGCATTCACGGATGTCGCGGCTATTTACCCCATCACTCCCTCCTCCGATATGGCGCAGCACGTGGACGAGTGGGCGTCCGAGGGGAGAAAAAATATATTTGGAGAGAAGGTTGAAGTCATCGAGATGCAGTCGGAGGGAGGAGCTTCCGGCGCTGTTCACGGCTCTCTGCAGGCCGGCGCGCTGACCAGCACCTACACCTCTTCCCAGGGACTGATGTTAATGATCCCCAACATGTTCAAGATTGCCGGCGAGCTGCTTCCGGGAGTGTTTCATGTGGCTTCCCGTCTGGTGGCCTCCAACGGCCTGGGGATTTTCTGTGACCACTCGGATGTGCTGACGACCCGGACCACCGGTTTTGCGATGCTGAGTGCGGCCAGCGTGCAGCAGGTCATGGATCTGGGGGCGGTGGCGCACCTTTCGGCGATCCGCGGACGGGTACCGTTTATCCATTTTTTCGACGGCTTCCGCACTTCCCATGAGATACAGAAGATCGAGGTTTTAGAGTACGATGAACTGGGAAAACTGCTTGACATGGATGCAGTGAACGCATTCCGGAGAAATGCGCTGAACCCGGATCATCCCTGTGTGCGCGGTACGGTCCAGAATGCGGATATCCATTTCCAGCAGCGCGAGGTCATCAACCGGTACTGGGAAGCGCTCCCGGGAATTGTCGATGCGTATATGGGAGAGATCGGAACACTTACGGGAAGGGAGTATCATCCGTTCAACTACTATGGAGCTCCGGACGCGGAGCGTATGATCGTTGCCATGGGCTCCATGACGCAGACCATTGAGGAAGTGGTGGATGCCCTCAATGTGGGAGGAGAGAAGGTGGGACTTCTGACCGTGCATTTATACAGGCCGTTCTCCCTGGAATATTTCTTCAAGTATATCCCGGAGACGGTAAAGGTTATCACGGTTCTCGACCGGGTGAAGGAGATTAACGCCCAGTCTGAGCCTCTTTATATGGATGTCAAGACCGCTTACTATGGAAGGGAAAATCAGCCCGTGATTGTGGGCGGAAGAATCGGAATCGGCGGAAAGGACATTCGTCCCACCCATATTTTCGATGTATTTGAGAATATGAAGAGCGAGACGCCGAAAGACCACTTTACGGTGGGAATTATCGACGACATGAACGGAACTGCCCTGCCGGATGCGGGAGATATCGAGATCGATCATCCGGGAACCACGTCCTGCAAATTCTGGGGGCTGGGCTCCGACGGCACGGTGGGAGCCAATAAAAGCGCAGTCAAGATTATCGGCGACAACACGGATAAATACGCACAGGCATATTTTGCATATGATTCCAAGAAATCCGGCGGTGTGACCGTATCCCACTTACGGTTCGGAGATACGCCGATCCGCTCCACCTATCTCATCGACCAGGCAGATTTTATCTCCTGCTCCCAGCAGTCTTATGTGGATAGATATGACATTTTAGCCGGCAGCAAGCCGGGAGCCGTATTTCTTTTAAATACGATCTGGAACCGGGAGGAGTTAGAGCAGAATCTTCCGGCGGCCATGAAACGCTATATGGCGGAAAATAAGATCGAGTTCTACACCATCGACGCGGTGGACATCGCGAGAAGGCTGGGGTTGGGAAACAGAACCAACATGATCATGCAGGCGGCTTTCTTTAAGCTGGCGAAGATTCTGCCGCTGGAGGATGCCGTGAAGTATCTGAAGGCATCTGTCGCTCAGACCTACGGGAAGAAGGGCGACGATGTGGTGGCCATGAACTGTGCGGCCATCGACGAGGGTGTATCGAGTATTGTGCGGATCGAGATTCCGGCGGCATGGGGAGTGCTGGAGGATGAGCCAGAGATTGAAGCAGGTAATGAGCCGGACTACATAAAGAATTTCCTGGTTCCCGTGAACCGGATGGAGGGGGATTTGATTCCGGTCAGCCGGATGGCGGCCATGGAGGACGGCTCCTATCCGCCGGGCACCGCCGCTTATGAGAAGCGGGGGATTGCAATCCGGGTGCCGCACTGGAAGGCGGATTCCTGTATTCAGTGCAATCAGTGTTCCTACGTATGTCCTCACGGCTGTATTCGTCCGGTACTTGTCACGGACGAGGAGATTAAGAAAGCTCCGGATGGTTTTGAGACCAGGCCTGCGAAGGGGGCTGAGGGGTTAAAGTTCCGTATGGCTATCTCTCCCAATGACTGTACCGGCTGCGGCAACTGCATCAATGTCTGCCCGGCGAAGGAAAAGGCTCTCGAGATGCGTCTGCTGTCTGACGAACAGGAACAGGCGCCGCTGTGGGATTATACAGTTTCTCTGCCGGAGAAAAAGAATCCGTTTAACCGTTTTACCGTGAAGGGAAGCCAGTTTGAAAAGCCGCTGTTTGAGTTTTCCGGCGCCTGTGCCGGGTGCAGCCAGACGCCCTACATTAAGCTTTTGACCCAGCTTTTCGGAGACCGGATGATGGTGGCGAACTCTGCAGGCTGTGCCCATGTATTTTCGGGAAGCGTCCCGTCCACTCCTTATACGACGGATGAAAAAGGACATGGGCCGGCCTGGAACAGCTCGCTGTTCGAGGATACGGCGGAGTTTGGCCTGGGAATGTTTCTGGGCACCAGGCAGGTGCAGAAGCGTCTGGCCTCTCAGGCGGAGAGGGCGCTGCAGCTTCCTCTGGAGGACGGCCTGAGAGAGGCGATGGCGGAGTGGCTGGAAAATCAGGAACGCTCCGAGGGAACCAGAGAGCGGGCAGAGAGATTAGCGGAAGCTCTCGAGCCTTTTAAAGAAAGCGATCCCATTCTCGCTGACCTCTATGAGAACAGGGATTACTTTACGAAACGTTCCCAGTGGCTGATCGGCGGCGACGGCTGGTCTTACGACATCGGTTACGGCGGCCTGGACCATGCGCTGGCCTCCGGGGAGAATATAAACGTTCTTGTCCTGGACACAGAGGTGTACTCCAACACCGGAGGACAGGCGTCCAAAGCCACGCCCACCGCGGCGATTGCCAAGTTTGCGGCGGGAGGAAAGCGGACGAAGAAGAAGGATCTGGGAAGGATTTTCATGTCCTACGGGTATGTGTATGTGGCCCAGATCAGCATGGGAGCCGACAAGGCACACACGCTGAAAACGCTGGCGGAGGCGGAGGCTTACCCGGGGCCGTCCATCGTGATTGCCTACTGCCCGTGCATCAATCACGGCATTAAAACCGGCATGGCCAACTGCCAGCAGGAGGAGAAGGATGCGGTGGAATGCGGATACTGGTCCCTGTACCGGTACAATCCGCTCCGGGCGAAGGAGGGAAAAAATCCGTTTACGCTGGATTCCAAAAAGCCGCAGAAGCCGTTCAGGGATTTCCTTATGAACGAGGTGCGTTTTGCGTCGCTGTTTAAGGTATTCCCCGATGAGGCGGAGGGACTCTTAGAGAAAACGGAGGCAGATGCAATGGAGCGGCTCGCCTGTTATGAGAAGATGGCCCAGGGCCAATAGAGAAGGAGGCGGATGGGCGATGAAAATGGATCTTGAGAGTATGCTGGTGGGAAAGAAAATGGAACCCAGATACATGGAGTACAACTGGCGCGATGTCGCCCTCTATGCCCTGGCGGTCGGTGCGAAGCGGGAAGATCTCATATACACGTATGAGAAGGAATTAAAGGCGATTCCGACCTATGGTACAGTGCCTTACTGGGGGACGGTCAATGTGCGGCCCTATCAGTGGATGCCCCGGCCAGCCTCCATGCTGGCGGATGAGATCATAAAGCCTACGGTCTCATTTCTTAACATGGATCACGAGATCATCATGCACCGCCCGATCGACCCGATCAAGGGAACCTTCCAGTATCAGGACGTCATCACGGATGTCTATGACAGAGGCGAGGGGAAGGGCGCGGTGGTGCGGACCAGAATCGATGTGCGGGATGAGGCCGGCAATCCGGTCTGCACCAATTACTCTACCACGTTTTTCCACGAAGCAGGGGGCTTTGGCGGCCCCCCGATGCCGAAAAGTCCGGTAGAGATCCCGGACCGTGCGCCCGACTGGGAGGAGGACGACTATATAAGCCCGGTGCAGAATCTTTTGTACCGTTTAACCGGCGATACCAATCTGGTTCACGTGGACCCGGAGTACGCGAAAAAGATGGGGTTTGAGACCTCGTTCATGCAGGGACTCTGTTCCTTTGGATTTGCCTGCCGGATGGCGGTGGGAGCTCTGATTCCGGGAGAGCCGGAGCGGATGCGCCGCATGGCTGCCCAGATGAGCTCAGTGCTGTTCCCCGATACGCCGGTGAGGATGCAGATCTGGAACATCGGCGGGGGCTGCGCATATTTTAGACTTGTGAATCTTCGGACAGGAAAGCCGGTTCTCAACCGGGGCGTGTTCGAGTGGGAATAGAACAGGATAACAGGAGGGAGAGTTGCTATATGGATTTTTCACTGACAAGAGAGCAGGAAATGCTCAAAAAGCTGGCGGCGGAATTTGCAGAAAAGGAGCTGGAGCCGGCGGCCGCTGAGATGGACCGGGAGCATAAATTCAACGAGGAAAATTTTGCGAAAATGGCAAAGCTGGGGTTCACGGGACTCGGAATCCCCAGGGAATACGGCGGAAGCGGGGGAGGTGCCACAGAAAAGGTGATTGTGGTCTCAGAGTTTGCAAAAAAGTGCCTGACCTCTGCGGCGACACTCTCCATTCACAGCATCACTCCGGGGGTGATTTTAAAGCACGGCACGGAGGAGCAAAAAAAGAAATACCTTCCGATGCTGACGGAGGGAGGGCATCTGGCGGCATTCGCCCTGACGGAGCCGGGGGCCGGATCGGATGCGGCCGGCGTGAAGACGACGGCAGTCTATGATGCTGAGACGGACGAGTTTGTGATAAACGGAACCAAATGCTTTATAACAGGAGGCGCCAGGGCCAGCGTTTTAATCATCTTTGCGCAGACGAAGCCCGAGCTGGGTGTCAAGGGACTCTCCGCGATCATCGTGGAGAAAGGAACTCCCGGATTTACCAGCGGGAAGATAGAGGAGAAAATGGGACTGGCCGGATCCGAGACCGCAGAGCTGGTCTTTGAGGACTGCCGGGTACCGGCGGCGAATCTGGTGGGAAAAGAAGGACAGGGCTTTAAGATTGCCATGGAAGCCCTGGACGGTGCCAGGGTCGGTGTGGGAGCCTCAGCGGTGGGACTTGCCGAGGGAGCCATCGATCTCAGCGTCAAGTATATGCACGAGCGTGTCCAGTTCGGGAAACCCATCGCTGCACTGCAGGGACTTCAGTGGTATCTGGCGGAGATGGGAACGAGGACGGAGACTGCCAGATGGATGGTATACTATGCGGCCTATCTCCAGGACAGCCAGAAGCCGTTTACGAAGGAAGCGGCGATGTGCAAGCTGGCCGGATCTGAGACTGCCCGTTTTGTGTCCAATCTGGCGATGCAGATTCACGGCGGATACGGTTATATGAAGGATTATCCGCTGGAGCGGATCTACCGCGATGCGAAGATCACGGAGATATACGAGGGAACCTCGGAGGTTCACAAGGTCGTCATCTCCAGGGCCATGCTTGGAAAATAGGAGGGGATGAAAAATGAAGATTATCGTTTGTGTAAAGCAGGTTCCCGACACATCGGGAAAGGTGTCTGTGAAGCCGGACGGAACCCTGGACCGGGCGTCCATGGATACCATCACGAATCCGGATGATTTAAACGCGGTGGAGGCGGCGCTGTCTTTAAAGGATCGTCTCGGCGCAGAGGTGATTGTAATTTCCATGGGACCGCCTCCCGCGGAGGGAATGCTGAGAGAGCTCATGGCCCGCGGCGCGGACCGCGCAGTCCTGGTATCAGCCCGGGAGTTCGGCGGATCCGATACCTACGCGACCTCCCAGATCCTTGCGGCAGCCATCAAAAAGATCGGGCTTGAAAAGGAGGATATTATCTTATGCGGACGGCAGGCCATCGACGGCGATACCGCCCAGGTGGGCCCGCAGATCGCCGAGAAGCTGGGACTTCCCCAGGTGTCCTATGCGGCAGACATTGAGAAGGAGGGAGATACGCTGACCGTCCGGCGGATGCTGGAAGACGGATATATGATGATCCGGGTGAAGACTCCCTGCCTGATCACCTGCATTAAGGAGCTGAATGAGCCGAGATATATGAATGTGAAAGGGATCTTTGATTGCTATGCGAAGCCGTTTGAGATTTTCGATTATGAGATGTTAAAGGACGATCCTCTGATCGATCTGGGGACGATAGGTCTCAAAGGATCCCCGACGAATATTTTCAGATCCTTTACGCCTATGGGAAAAAGCGGCGGCAGAATGCTGTCGGGAGATGAAAAAAGCATGTGCAGTGAGCTGGCGGCGTTATTGTCGGCCAGGAATTTAATCTGACGGAAGGGAGGAACAGGCGATGTCTGACTATAACAGCGCAGCGATAGAGGAATTTAACGGAGGCGTATGGGTGTTCTGCGAGCAGCGCCAGGGAAAGATGATGCCCACCTCCTTCGAGCTGGTCTCTGAGGGACGGAAGCTGGCCGACGAGCTGGGAGTGGAGCTTTGCGGCGTGCTGCTTGGAAACGGGATTGAGGCGCTTGCAAAGGAGGCAGGAGGCTACGGGGCCGACAAGGTTTATGTCTGTGACAGCCCGCTTTTGAAGGACTACACCACGGACGGGTATACGAAAGTAATCTGTGATCTTGTCAGGGAATTTAAACCGGAGGTCATGCTCTTTGGAGCCAGCAATATCGGCCGCGACTTAGGGCCGAGATGCGCCGCCAGGCTTCACACGGGGCTCTGCGCCGACTGTACGCATCTGGATATTGACACGGAAAACTATAAGGAGTACCTGCGGGGAGCTTCCTCTCTGGCCCCTGCGGCTATAGATGGGATAAAGGATGAGTCCCGCAATCTGAAGATGACGAGGCCGGCATTCGGCGGCCATCTGATGGCGACCATTATCTGCCCGCGGTTCCGTCCGGCCATGGCCACGGTCCGCCCGGGCGTGATGAAAAAGGCCGCATTTGATGCGGCGAAGGCGGAAGCCTGCGAGGTTATCCGCCCGGCGTTTTCTTTATGTCCGGAGGATATGGAGACGGAGGTAATAAAAATCGCCAAAGCGGCGGAGAAGCTGGTGGATCTGGTCGGCGCCGAGGTGGTGGTATCAGTGGGCCGCGGAATCGGTAAAGATGTGGAGAGCGGAATCCGTCTGGCGGAAAAGCTGGCAGAGGAGCTGGGCGGTGTGGTTGGAGGTTCGCGCGCCGCCGTAGATGCGGGTTGGCTGTCCGCTGACCGGCAGGTGGGGCAGACGGGAAAGACTGTGCACCCGAAGATTTACATCGCTCTCGGTATCTCCGGCGCGATTCAGCACAAAGCCGGGATGCAGGATTCTGATTGCATTATCGCCGTCAATAAAAACGAGGCGGCCCCTATTTTTGAGATCGCAGATTATGGCATATGCGGGGATCTGTTCAAGGTTGTTCCGCTTATGATACAGGAGATTCGTTCTGCGCGGGAAGCAAAATAAATGAGCAATAAAGAACCCCTGCATGGTCAGCGGGTTCTTTTTGTTTCTGGAATAATATTTCCAGGATATACGGGATTGTTAAATCCGGCTCTGAAATATATAATTAAATTGGGAAAGAACGATCGAAAATGCTGGAAACATACGACAGGAGGAAACGGAATGATCGAGCGCAAATTTGAATATTTTCTTTCGCTGGTGGAGCTTGGAAACATTACCAAGGCGGCCCAGAAAAACTATATTTCACAGCCATCCATGACGCAGTTCATGAACCGGTTTGAGGCGCAGGTGGGAGCGAAGCTGTTTAACCGGGAGATGTCTCCGATTACGCTGACGAAGGCGGGGGAGATTTATCTGGAATATGCGAGAAAAAGGATCGAGCTGGACAAGGAACTGGAGGATGCGCTGAATGAGTTAAAGCGCTCTGTCAGCGGCTCCATCCGCGTGGGGATCCCCCTGCAGATGCAGAGTATCCTGGTGCACAGGCTGTTTCCGCCTTTCCTGAGCCTGTATCCGCATATTGACATCTCACTGAACGACGACGCATCCCCGGCGCTGGAGAAGGCGGTGCTAAACGGACATGCGGATGCGGCTTTGATCTATGCGATCTCACAGAACTATAAAAAGCTCTCCTATGATTATCTGGAGGACGAATCGATCCGGGTGGTGTGCAGCAGAAAGCACCCGCTCCTTCGCGGGAGGGAATCGTCGGCGGAGCATCCCGTGCCCGTGACGCTGGAAGAGCTGGAGGGCCAGGTGTTCTGTCTGATGGATAAAAACTTTATCGTGAGGAAGATCGCGGATGAGTTTTTCCTGCGGAATAAATTTGTTCCCCGGTATAAGATTTCCATGTCCAGTATGGTGGGGATTCTAAATACTGTCTGTTCCGGTACGGGGATTTCTTTTATTCCCGATTACGTGATCACCTCCTACACGAAGGCGGAGGAGCTGGGCTATATGGAGATACAGGGAGAGGAATTTTTGATGAAGCTTTTTCTCATATATAAGAATGACGATACGCTGTCCCAGGCCGTCCGGGAGTTTATAAAATTCGTCAATAGCTTTTATGAGAGCTGAGCTGCCGGCCATAGGACAGACGTTATGGCAAAGATCATATAAATGATATTTTACGCATAAACAGGGACGAGTTAAAATTTTAATAGGGCATTGCCGAGAAAATTATATCTGGGAGGAGGAAGCATATGAAGCTGCTGCACACAAAGCTGCCGGAGTTTATAAGAAAGATGGAGGTCGCTGCGGCGACCGCGGGCGAGAGACCGAAAAACTATCATCTGGAGGGGATGGAAAATCTGAAGACAGGAAAGCTTCAGTCTCTGAAAACCGGGCGAATTGAGAATGCGGTGGAGGAGCTGGCCAGAAGAGAGGACATCGACGAGATTCAGCTTTTAGTGAGACCGAGAGTCCCGGAGACCCTTCACACGGTGATTATCAAGGGAATCGGAAAAGACGGAAAGACACAGAAAATCATTCTGGAAAACATATCGATTCTGCATGGGCCGGATGACCTGGAGACGTTTGACTGTGACGATGTCGAGGACCGCAGGGCCCCGATCGATAAACAGGGCTAAAGGAGGAGCGGAATGGACAAGCTGAAGTATAAAATGATACCGGAGGGGATGCTGAACGATCAGATCATTCCCCTTAATCTTATATTCGTGGACGCCAGGGATGTGAAAGCGGCAGGGCTCAGCTTCCGGGAGGCGTTTGAGCGGATCGCAAAGACGATTAAAGAACCGTCCATGATGAATATTATTGACCTGGACTGCGTGACCACCACCAGCGACGGGCTCATGGTGGAGGGAGCCATCGTCGCCATGGCAGCATCCGACAGGAACCGGATTCACCCGGAGTTCGGCTTCCTGGAGATGCTGGACGTGCCGTATTCAAAGGAGCTTATCGCCGAAGAGCCTCATTTAAGGCAGTGGGATATTCTGTATCCGGGCCGTCACCTGGTTATGGGACCGAAGGCAAAGCTTCTTCCGATTCACAACGCTGCGATGACCGGACGCGCCTGCAATAACAACGGAGGCACGGAGGTGTGGAGTATCGCCACGATGGAGGAGCTGCTGCTTCCGATTCTGGGGCAGATCGAAATTGTGCGCGGCGGGAAAGTGATTGTCGGAAAGACAGGAGAAGTCATTTCTGTCAGCATCGGTATGGTCGTGGGCGAGGAGTACGGCAGAATCATGCCGCACCGGGCGTTCCATGTGGGACAGACGGCACACCGGAGCGGGGAGAAGGCCAAAGGCCTCAAAGCCCACATTCCGGTGATTACCTGCGATAAAAAGGTTCTGGCGCGTTACATCATCCAGGCGCTGGACGCAGGGATGGTGCCCGGCCGTGACATAGGCCCTGCGCCGTCGATTCTCGTGATTGCACGCCTGCTGGGAAAAGAGATTGATATGGAGCATATCGAGGAGGCGGCCTTCGAGGAGCTGGCCTCCGTGGGCTTTACGAAGGAGTGGATCACAGCGCCTGCAGAGCGGATGCAGCCGGAGGAAATTATCAGCCAGGCGGATACACTTCTGCCCGGAGGGAAGGACTACAGGATATTTGATGCGGAGGATATCGTGGAGGTACGGTACGCGGACATCTGAGTGAGAGAAAATGGGAGGGAGAAATATGCCGGTTATAAAACTTACATGGACAGAGAAACAGACAAAAGAAGAGAAGAGACAGTTCATCGAGGATGTCGCAGAGATCGTCAGCAGCGCCATCCGTGTTCCCTCGGAGATTGTCAATGTGCTGATCTGTGAGCTTCCTGCGGAGAATGTGCGTTTCCCGGAGGCCGTGTTCACCATTTCCTGGTCCAGACATCCAGACCGGAACCCGGAGTCAAAAAAAGAGATTATCCGGCGGATTACGGAAAAGGTGCTTGCGGTGTCTGACATAAAGCCTGAAAAAATCGTGATATTCTTCCACGATCTCCCCGGTGAGGATGTGGGCGTGGCGGGAAATCCAAGAACATAGGAGAGGTGAGGCGGATGGACGACAGCAGGATCATCGTGCAGGTGGATAAAACCGTGGTAAAGATCACGGGCGTGAACATAAAGGGCTTGAATATCCAGCAGGTGGAGGCCCTTATGAAGGAGCGCCTGCAGAGCGTTGCGCGCGTGATCGGCGTGACCGGGTCTTCCATTGAGATGGACGTCTACGGCGTCGAGGAGGAGGATATTCTGCGGGACAGGGACGGCCTCATCAAGGCCATCTCCGTGGCCGACGGCATCACCCTTACGGACCTGGCGGATATTGCGTCGGTGAATAAGATAAAGACGGTGGATATAGACGCGATCCCTGCGTATTCCAGGACGCAGTGCATGATGGAAAGGTGGCTTTGACATGTTTAAAAAGGCGGCGATTATTCCCACCGGGGATGAGCTGGCCAGCGGGATCATCGTGGATACGGACAGCCCGGCGGTTATGGCGGAGCTTCTGCGCCTTAACGGAAATGCTGTGATTCTGCGGGCAGCGCCTGTGACCGACAGCGAGGAGGCCATCATCGGGAGTATCCGGGCGTTTGCGGAGGACGGGTGTGACCTGATCGTACTGATTGGCGGCAGCGGCGGCGGACATCGCTACAGCCCTACGCTGGGCAAGGATTTTACCCATTCATCCATGGAGACGATTCTGTCCGGAACCTGTGTCAGTGAGCTGTACGGAAAAAACGGGCATATGTGGAGCCGGCTGCTGATCGGATATCTGGGAGATGCGCTGGTGTTTAATCTGCCAGGCCCATATGAGGAGGCGCTGGCCACCGTGCGTGCATTCGGCGCGGTGTATGAAGCGGATGAGACAGATGTGGAGCGGATGAACCGGGCCATGGCATCGGCCTTAGAGAAGCAGTATGGAGCTTAAGAACTGTGGGTCTGGGGAAAGTCAAATTGAATAATGTCCAACAAAGGGGAGGGCGCAGCAGAAAATGCTGCCCCTCCCTTATTTTATAAACCCTGTCAATAGGACGGATGCCATCTTTAAAATAGTGCCAATAATATTTTTGCGGCAGATTCCCGCATGTTAAAATAAAAACAGAAAGGGGAAACGTAAGCAATATGTATGCCACAATTATTAAAGCGATCGGATTTATCGTTATGATCTTAATCGGTATGTTTAGCCGGAGGGTTGGGCTGGTGACCATAGAAGAAGGGAAGGTTTTTGGGAAAATTATCATGAATTTCACCTTACCTTGTTCACTGATCTACGGGTTTTCCAGCGTGCAGTTCGACATGATGATGCTTCTGGCTTTAGCGTTCGGATTTTTGCTCAGCTATGCGGGGATGCTGGTCGGAAGGTGCCTTTACAGGAACCGGACAGCTCTTGAGATGGCGGGTGGGATGCTTTGCTGTTCCGGTTATAATATTGCCAACTTTGCGATCCCATTCTGTCAGAGCTTTTTCCCTATTGCCGCCACCGGTTATCTGGGGATGTTTGATGTGGGCAACTGCATCATGTGCCTGGGAGGGACGAATGCATTTGCGGAAATGGCGCTGCATGGAACGAGGAAGGTGAGTCTGAGGCAGCTCTGTTCTAACCTGCTGCACAGCGTGCCGTTTATGGTTTATCTTATCTTGATTGGAATGTCCCTGGTTCGTGTTCCGTTTCCGGCGGCGGTTCTCGACATTGTGGGAATGATCGCGCCGGCAAATATTTTTCTGATTATGTTCATGGTAGGTACACAGGTGAACTTCGGAAAGAGCGCGCAGGCGCTGCGGGCGGCGTTTAAACTGCTGGGCATCCGTTTTTTGATGGCGGCAGTGTTTGCGGCGGTTCTGTCGTTTACGGCTCTGCCAGCGCTGTTTAAGCAGGTCATGATGATTGCGCCATTTTCTCCTATCTCCTCGCCGACTGTGATTTACGTACAGCAGAACGGCTGTGATATGGAGACGGCGGCTGCCGCGAGCACGCTGTCCATCCTGTTTTCAATTCTCTGTTATGTGCTGATTATTATGACATTGATATGAGCGTCGGGGGACGATTATATTATCTGAATGATCCGGCCGGTCACTGTGCGGGGCCTATAGGATTGAAGCTATAATTTTCATTTTATCAATGATATTATCCCAATATAATATTCCATGCTATTATTATTACAAAACTATATGAGGAGGGAATTTATATGATGCACACAATTAAACCAACCAGCTATAACTATTTGTTCAGCGCGGATTTAAAGCCGATCGCTGCTGTCAATCCGGGGGATACGGTGGAAATCTACACGGAGGATGCCTATGCGGGGCAGCTCCATTCGGAGAAGGATCTGGTATCGGAGGCCTGCGCGACCACCCAGTTTTTCAACCCGCAGACAGGGCCCATATACATTAACGGAGCGGAGCCCGGGGATACGCTGGTGGTCGATTTTAAGTCGATTGAATTTACCCGCCCCTATGCGGTGACAGCGATTATCAAATATTTCGGAGGTCTTCAGTCCACAAATGCCACCCGTATGCTGCAGGATTCACTTCCGGAAAAAACATGGGTGTGGGAGCTGACAGACGATGACAAAGCCATTTACAACAAGGCATTAGATATCAAGCTTCCTGTGGAGTCTTTCTGCGGAACCATGGCGACGGCTCCGAAGCTGGAGTCGATCACGGCAGTGGCGCCCGGATATTTCGGCGGAAATATGGATGTTCCGGATGTGTGCCCGGGCAACCGGATTTATCTGCCGGTCAACAACGAGGGAGCTCTTTTCTATATCGGCGACTGTCATGCCAGACAGGGACAGGGAGAGGTGACAGGAGCCGCCCTGGAGATTCCGGCCAAATGCACGCTGAGCTTTGAGCTCATTAAGGGGAAGGCCATCGAGTGGCCCCGCGTAGAATCCAGGGACAAGATCATGGTGATCGGAAGTGCCAGGCCGATGGAGGATGCGGCCCGCATCGCTTATGGCAGTCTGGTGGACTGGATGGTGGAGGATTATGGCTTCGATAAGCTGGATGCCTACATGCTGATCGGACAGGCCGGCGGCCTCTATGTAGGGAATATGGTGGATTCGCTCTATTCCCTGTGCGCGTCGATTGAGAAGAAGTATTTGATACACAGATAGGGGAGAGGAAAATGATGGGAACAAGCTCGGCAAAAACGGGAAATGCGGGGTACCGGTGGGTTATCCTGCTGATCAACTTTGTTGTCTGTGCCTTTGCGTATTCCGGGCTGACCACCTGGAGCGCGGCGTTAAATGAACTGGTAGATACATTCCACGTATCAAAATCTGTGGCCAGCCTGGGAGCTTCCGTGTTTATGATGGGTTATGCCGTGGGAAGCTTTGTGGAGACCCAGATATCGGCCAGGTACGGCTACCGGACGGGCGGCCTCGTGGGGCTGATCTGCATGGTGGTGGGAATTTTCGGCGTCCCCTACGCGCCCAGCTTTGAGATGGTTCTGCTGTTCCGTTTCCTGCAGGGCTGGGGGATTCTGTGGGTCGTGGGAACCAACAGCGCGGTCGCCTGGTTTCCGCCGGAGAACCGCGGATTTGCTTCCGGTGTGATCGGCGCTTCCCTGGTGCTCGGAATTGGCATCGGAAATTTTGTGGCGAATGGACTCATGAGCATTACCGGCACCTGGCAGGGGGCGTTTAAGCTGTTTGCGGTTGTTCTGGCAGTTGCAGCTGTCATATGGGCGGTACTTATGAAGAATCCGCCGGCTGGTCTTTACGAGGAGGATACAGCAGTTAAAAACACTTCTGCGGACGCCGGGAAAGCGTCTCTGCGGGTCAATCCCTATAAATCGGTGGGCGCCTGGCTGTTAGTGGCCTGTATGTTTTTTAACTGCTGGCAGCTGACGGGCTATCTGAATTTCGTGGGAAATTATGCCGATTATCTGGGCTACAGTACAGTGCAGAGCGGTTTTATCAGCCTGATGGCGGGACTGATCGGAATTGTATCGACACCGGTCGGAGGAATTATCTCAGATCATCTGGTTAAAAAAGGCTGGGAGCCGATCAAGGCGCGCTGCTTTACCATGGGAGTGCCGGGATTTCTGATTGCGGCGGTCACCACCGTCCTGTACCCGGCGATGGCGCCTGTGTCCTACACACTGGCACTGGTGGGCTGTATCCTGTGCGGCTGGGGCGTACCGATCACAAACGCTACCATGGGAGCCATCAATATGGATATTCTCAATGATCAGACGGCGGCAGACAAGATGTTCGCTTTCACGGTTCTGATCGGACTGGGACTGGGCGGAAGTATTGCATCCTACATCCCCACCTTTATTGCAGAAACCATGAGCTATACCATGTCCTTCGTGGTTATGGGCTGCGGGGCGCTGGCGGGGGCAGTGATCAGTCTGGTTGTTCCCAGGTTTCAGATTAAGAACCAGGGTTAAAAGGAGGAGTATATGAGCATTTCAGATACACTTGTTGTCATTATTAAAGCGTTTGCCGTATTCAGTGTATTGCTTTTTATCGGTGCCTTTTTGCGTGCAAAGATCCGGCTGTTTCAAAAATTGTACCTTCCGGCCTGTGTGATTGGAGGATTTCTGGGATTGATTGTCGGGCCAAATGTTTTGAATCTGATACCTGTTTCCGGAGATGTCATGGAAGTTGCATCATCTCTCCCGGGAGTTCTGATTGTTCCCGTACTTGCTGCGGTTCCTATGTGTATGCAGCGTTCCGGAGGGATTGATCTAAGGAAACAGAGAGATATTATCACGATGTTCAGTATCTTGACTGGCGGTTGTTTTTTACAGTTTGTGATCGGCCTGCTGGTGAATCTGGGGTACAGTGCTGCAGGAGGAGAGAGCTATTCTACCTTCGGGCTGGAGCTGGCTTTCGGTTTCTGTGGAGGCCATGGCATGGCTGGAAGCCTGGGGAGTGCTCTTAAGGATCTGAATGCGCCATACTGGGAGGTAGCGCAGGGAGTTGCCAGTACCTCAGCTACAGTTGGTCTGATCGGGGCGATTGTTGTGGGTGTCGTGATGCTCAACATGGCAGTACGCAAAGGGTACACATCGGTGATGAAAGGAGGAGAAGGCATTTCGGAGGATTTTCGCCTGGGATATTACCGGCCGGTGGATGAGAAACGTCCGTCCCTGGGGGTTCAGACGACTATTTCCAATAGTATTGAGACATTGTCTCTGCATATGGCCTTGCTTTTGGCGGCTTCCGGAGGCGCTTATATAATTGGCAACTGGGTCAGCTCACTGAATATAGGGATTCTCAGCGCGATGTCTACCTGGTTTTATGCAATGATCTTAATGGCTGTATTCTGGATGATTATTCAGGCATTTAAAATAGATTTTCTGTTTGATGAGGAGGTAAAGAATAAGATCACAGGATTTTTGTCGGATTATATTATAGTGGCGGCAATTATGAGTATTCCCATTGATCTGGTGCTTACATATTGGATACCCATGTTAATCATGTTCACAGTGGGGATGGCGATCACGATCTGTGTGTGTTATTTTATTGGGAAAAAATATTTCCGCGAATATTGGTTCGAAAAGGTTCTGGGGCCATTTGGTTCTAATACAGGCGTGTATGTGAGCGGAATGCTTCTCACGAAAATGGCGGATCCGGAGCTTAGGACACCGGCGTTAAAAGACTATGCGCTGGGGTATACGCTGGCAAGTTTCGTCAATACGCCGCTGATGGCCCTAATGGTGTCAGTGACGTTTATGCAGGGACCTTTGATGGGAGTATTTGTCGCTCTTGTCATATCAGTCATTTGTTTTATTCCTATTGTCCTGTTTTGTAGAAGATAGTCTGAAGGAGGAAATATAAATGGATTTTCAAGCGGCAGAAATACATCGGTTTGTGCAGGAAAATAGAGAGGAAGCCATCGACTGTCTCCGGGAACTTCTGGCGACTCCCAGCAATTCCGGGGAGGAAGTTGCGGTAAGCAAGGTATTCTGCAGATGGATTGAGCGTGCGGGCCTTGAGCCTACGGTGGTTGGGATTTCAGAAGAACATCCCAATGTGCTCGCTGAATGGTTTGGAAGTAATCCGGGAAAGAGGTTTGTTTTTAATGGGCATATGGATACGTTTCCGCCCACGGATGGAGATGAAGGAACGTATGGCCCCTATTCTGGAATGGTGGCGGACAATGCGGTTTATGGAAGAGGCGCTTCTGATATGAAAGGCGGAGATGCTGCGGCACTAATGGCTGTGGCTTTCCTAAAACGAATGGGTTTCGATCCAAAAGGCAGCGTTCTTCTGAGCTATCTGTGTGATGAGGAGCTGGGCGGACGTTATGGCTCTAAATGGCTGGCTCCGCGCGGTTATCTGGATGGTGATTTCGGAATTTGCATGGAGCAGACGGATAGCAGGATATTAATTGGACACTCAGGAATGTTCCGCATTTACGTGATTTATCATGCACCGGCTCAGCATTCTGCCAGACCGCATACCAAGAAGAATGCGCTGGAAAAAGCAGTGATTGCGATCAATGCACTCTACACGTACAGGGATCAAGTCGTACGTAAAAAGAAAGACCCGATTTATGAGAGTTCATCTCTGGAGATTACTATGATGAATGCCGGAGCTGCGCCTAATGTTCATGCGGCTGAAGCTAGATTTGCGATTGATTATCGTATGATTCCTTCCGAGACACTTGAGGAGGTCAGCCGGGCCATATTTGGAATTCTGGATGCTCTGAAAATGGCTGATCCGGATATGGACTACGAATATGAATTGATTTCAGATAGGCCGGGACTCAGTGTGGATGAAAAGTCTGATATTGTGCGTGCCTGCAAAGAAGCCTACGAGGAGGTGACTGGAAAGCCTGCAGAAGTCTTTTACAGGCATGGAGGTTCGGATGCAGCAACAATACAAAAATTCAATAATATTCCCATGCCGAACTGGTGCTTTGCAGTTACTGCTTACGTAGGACTTCCAGATGAACGGTTCGATATTGATGATTATCTGCTGAATATTGAAGCGTACATGCTTACGCTTGTTAAACTGATGGGATAGAAGACATTTGAGCGGAGACAGAGAATGGATACATTTTTTTATTCCGGAAAAACCTGGGACGGATTTTCGATCGCTGCCTGTGGATTCTGTGCGGATGGAGAGAAAAAAAGAATAGAAAACGCACTGGAAACATTGCGAAATGTCAGCTTTGGAAATTATACGGCAGCTTATATCATTGATTACCGTTTAAACCAGATGGTAAAGGAGGTACTGGGCGGACTGGAAGAGGAGGTATATGTGCTCGGTGCGTCCATACGAGTTCCTGGGGCGGAGGCGAGAACTGGTGGGATATTTGGAACGCCTGGCGGGGAAGCTGAATCAGCGGACGATATATACCAGGAGCTGGAGAGAAGAACGGTGGGCATAAGGCCGGGATATATGGCATTCTGTCTGGAAGGTACGGCGCCTGCTGGGCTCAAGACCGCCTTTTTTCTTGCGGAGAGCAGGGAGGACATCTTTGCATTTTATAGAAGGTTAGAGGAGACTGAGCAAGAGTTTGTTCTCATGACTGACGGTAGCGGAAAAGGGGCCTTCGGAGTTGCGGCTGTCCGGAGAAGGATTGCTGTTCTGGAAGAAATCTCTGGATGAAGGGGCGTATGCTGTTTTTATTCCCCTGTTTATCCCCAGGCTCTCGGGCGCCAGATTATAAAGCGTCAGGGTTGCAGATACGAATGAAAATATATACCATGTGCGAAGGCACAGACCGCTGGGGCGGCGCAGAAATTTTCTCTGTGCCGCCCTGATTATTTTGAGGCGATGCAGGGAAATATATTTTATTAAGAGATAAAATGTCTGTATTGCAGAGAAAGAAGGTAAACAAAATGCTGGAAACCCTGGAGGCAAACGCCCTTGCCGCATCCATGCGCAGATTCGACCAATCCCCGTTCTGTCTGAAATTCGGTGAGAAGGAATACAGGATCGGAGAGGGAACGCCGGAATTTACGGTGAGAGTCAACCGGAATATCCCGGTGAAATCGCTGATGACCAGCACGTCCCTGGCGCTGGGCGAGGCCTATATGGATGGAGATATAGAAATAGAGGGAGACCTGTACGATGCCCTGGATCATTTTTTGGGGCAGATGGACCGTTTTTCCACGGATCAGTCCGCACTGAGGAAACTGATCTTCACCTCCACAGGAAAGAAGAACCAGGCGAAGGAGGTGCAAAGCCATTACGACATCGGAAATGATTTCTATAAGCTCTGGCTGGACGAGACCATGAGCTATTCCTGCGGGTATTTCCTCCGCGAGGACGACACTCTCTATGACGCCCAGGTGAACAAGGTGGACCGCATTCTCAAAAAGCTGTATCTGAGCGAGGGAATGTCGCTTCTGGACATCGGCTGCGGCTGGGGCTTTCTTCTGATCGAGGCCGCAAAAAAATACGGGGTGCGCGGGATGGGAATTACACTGAGCAAAGAGCAGTGCGCCGAGTTCCGGCGCCGGATTGAGGAGGAGAAGCTGGGAGATCTCCTGAGCGTGGAACTCATGGACTACCGTGATCTGCCCTCCTGCGGGCGCACCTTTGACCGCGTGGTCAGCGTGGGGATGGTGGAGCATGTGGGGAGGGACAACTACCGGCTGTTTGTGGACTGCGCCGCCCGGGTGCTCGCGCCCGGAGGACTGTTCCTTCTCCATTTCATCAGCAGTCTGAAAGAGCATTCGGGGGATCCATGGATCAAGAAATATATTTTCCCCGGCGGCGTGGTGCCGAGCCTGCGGGAGCTGCTCTCCTGCGCGGCGGAGGATGAATTTCACACGCTGGATGTGGAAAATCTGCGGCTCCACTATAACCGGACGCTGCTGTGCTGGGAGAAAAATTACAGGGAGCACTATGACGAGGTGAAGGAAATGTTCGGGGAGCGTTTTGCCCGGATGTGGGATCTCTACCTGGCGTCCTGCGCCGCCACGTTCCACAACGGAGTCATCGATCTGCACCAGGTGCTTTTCTCGAAGGGGATTAACAATGCGCTCCCGTTGGTGAGGTGGTACTAGAGAAAGAACCCTTCATCCCCCGCCCGTCCCCCGCATACAATATAAGGAATGGCGAACCAGGGAGCGTGTTCCATGCGGGAGAGTCCGAAGCATACCTATTTCATTATCCGCGCTGCGATGACGTGTTTCTTTCTCGTCGTCCCCCTGTTCGTGCTCCGGGCCCCACTGGAGTGGATGGGGCGCATGCTGGCGGCCGACGGCCGCATCACCGAATGGATCTGGAATCAGGCGTATCCACAGTATATGACGCGGGCGAATCCGGGCGGCTGGATTCGCTCGCTGTTTGCCGGGGAGGGGGAGAATGGCATACCGGATCCCGACCCGGCCTACCGGGAGCTGGTGCGAAACCGGCAGTTCTTAGAGGAACACCCTTACATAAAACAGCGGCTTGCCCAGGCGGTGGGAGGAGCCGGCGGGAGCAGCGGGGAGGACGCAGGCAGCGGGATGCCCGGCAGTCAGAATGACAGCTCCGTCGCCTCCCGGGTGGTCACGTCCCAGTCCGCGCTCCCGGTCCGCTCCGGTCTTCCGGTGGTGGGAAGGGAGTACGTGCGGGAGCAGCTGGCGGACTACGATTTCCTGATGAAGAATTTCTACATCGTCCACGCCAACACCACGGCGGGGCGGGATCTGATGAAGGCGGATGAATTTCTATCCAGGGATTTTTCCCTGGACGCCCCGGGGGGAGAAACGGACAGCCAGGGCGGCGCACCGCCGCAGATCCTCATCTACCACACCCACGGCTCCGAGACCTTCGCCGACTACGGGGAAAATCCCGAGGCCGACATCATCCACGTGGGGAGCTATCTGGCGGAGCTTCTGGCGGCCAAGGGCTACAGCGTCATCCACGACACCTCCCGCTACGACATGTACGGCGGCGAGCTGGACCGGAGCCAGGCCTACACCTACTCGCTGGACGGGGTGACGAAGATTCTGCAGGAGAATCCGTCGATCCAGGTGGTGCTCGACGTCCATCGCGACGGCGTGGCGGAGGAGACTCATCTGGTGACGGAGATCGATGGGAAGCCCACGGCCCAGATTATGTTCTTCAACGGCACCAGCCAGACCCCGGAGGGCCCCATCGAGTACCTGCCGAACCCGAACCTGGAAAATAACCTGGCCTTCAGCTTCCAGTTAAAGCTCTGCGCCGAGGCATATTTTCCCGGATTCACGCGGAAAATATATCTGAAGGGCCTGCGCTATAACCTGCATCTGCGGGGCCGCTCCGCCCTCATCGAGGTGGGCGCGCAGAACAACACCTACGAGGAGGCGAGAAACGCCATGGAGCCGCTTTCGGAACTTTTGGATATGGTGTTGCGCGGGGAGTAAAAAAATGGTATCATCTTAGGAAGAAATACAGAGAAAAGAGGAAGATAGATGGCACAGATCTCCCAGAAGAACATCAGAAATTTCTGCATTATCGCCCACATTGACCACGGCAAATCCACGCTGGCGGACCGCATCATCGAGATGACGGGGCTACTCACCAGCAGGGAGATGCAGTCCCAGGTCCTTGACAACATGGAGCTGGAGCGCGAGAGGGGCATCACCATAAAGGCACAGACCGTCCGCACGGTTTACAAGGCAAAGGACGGCGAGGAGTACATTTTTAACCTGATTGATACCCCCGGACATGTGGATTTTAACTACGAGGTGTCCAGAAGCCTGGCGGCCTGCGACGGCGCGGTTTTAGTGGTGGACGCCGCCCAGGGCATCGAGGCCCAGACGTTAGCCAATGTGTACCTGGCTCTCGACCATGATCTGGAAGTATTTCCGGTGATTAATAAGATCGACCTCCCCAGCGCCGACCCCGACCGGGTGGCCGCTGAGATCGAGGACGTGATCGGCATCGAGGCTCACGACGCGCCGCGGATCTCCGCGAAGGTGGGGCTGAACATCGAGGACGTTTTAGAGCAGATCGTGGCGAAGATCCCGGCTCCCACCGGGGATCCGGAGGCGCCGCTGCAGGCGCTGATTTTCGACTCGGTGTACGATTCCTACAAGGGCGTCATCGTGTTCTGCCGCATCAAGGAGGGCACCGTGAAAAAGGGCACTCCCATCCGCATGATGGCCACCGGGGCCACCGCCGACGTGGTGGAGGTGGGATACTTCGGCGCGGGCCAGTTTATCCCCTGTGAGAGCTTAAGCGCTGGCATGGTGGGCTACATCACCGCCAGCATCAAGAACGTGAAGGACACCTCCGTGGGCGACACCATCACCAACCGGGAGAACCCATGCGCAGAGCCGCTGCCCGGCTACAAAAAGGTGACCTCCATGGTGTACTGCGGTCTCTATCCGGCGGACGGCGCCAAATATAACGACCTGCGCGACGCGCTGGAAAAGCTGCAGCTCAACGATGCGTCCCTGTTCTTCGAGCCGGAGACCTCCATCGCGCTGGGCTTCGGATTCCGCTGCGGATTCTTAGGACTCCTGCACTTAGAGATCATCCAGGAGCGCTTGGAGCGCGAGTACAACCTGGATCTGGTGACCACCGCCCCCGGCGTCGTGTACCGCGTGCACAAGACCAACGGCGAGATGATCGAGCTGACCAACCCCTCCAACCTGCCGGATCCGTCGGAGATCGACTACATGGAGGAGCCCATCGTCTCCGCCGAGATCATGGTGACTACCGAATTTGTGGGTTCCATCATGACCCTCTGCCAGGAGCGCCGCGGCGTCTACCTGGGGATGGAGTACATGGAGGAGACCCGGGCGCTCTTAAAGTACGAGCTTCCGCTCAACGAGATCATTTACGATTTCTTCGACGCTCTCAAATCCCGCTCCAGAGGCTATGCGTCCTTCGACTACGAGCTCAAGGGCTACGAGACCTCCAGGCTGGTGAAGCTGGACATCCTAGTGAACAAGGAGGAGGTGGACGCGCTGTCGTTCATCGTCCACGCCGATTCTGCCTACGAGAGAGGCAGGAAGATGTGCGAGAAGCTGAAGGAGGAGATCCCGCGGCACTTATTCGAGATTCCGATCCAGGCGGCGGTGGGCGGAAAGATCATCGCCCGCGAGACCGTGAAGGCCGTCCGCAAGGACGTGCTGGCCAAGTGCTACGGCGGCGACATTTCCCGGAAGAGAAAGCTTTTAGAGAAACAGAAGGAAGGCAAGAAGCGCATGCGCCAGATCGGAAATGTGGAGATTCCGCAGAAGGCGTTCATGAGCGTCCTTAAGCTGGACGACCAGTAAAACGATGGAGACAAAAAGAAAACTGGAGCTGTACCTGCACATTCCGTTCTGCATCCGCAAATGCAGCTACTGCGACTTTCTGTCCTTTGCGGCGGACGAGTCGCTTAAGGAGCGGTACGCGGGGCAGCTCATCGAGGAGATACATGCAAAGAGTGCGGCCTTCGCCGACCGGGAGATTTCCACCCTGTTCATCGGAGGCGGCACTCCTTCTATATTAAAGGCGGAGAGCCTGGCGCAAATCATGGCGGCGGTGCGGGCGGATTTCGCGCTGGCGGCTGACTGTGAGGCCACCATCGAGGCCAACCCGGGGACGCTGACGGCGGACTGGCTGGAGACCTGCCGGGCTGCGGGGCTCAACCGCCTGAGCCTGGGGCTTCAGTCCGCCGACGACGGGGAGCTTCGGACGCTGGGGCGGATCCACACCTGGGAGCAGTTTCTCGCCTCCTACGGGATGGTCAGACGGGCCGGGTTTGAGAATGTCAACGTGGATCTGATGTCCGCGCTGCCCGGACAGTCCCTGGCCTCCTGGGAGCGGTCTCTCCGGGAGGTGACCGCCCTGGAGCCGGAGCACATTTCCGCCTACAGTCTGATCGTGGAGGAGGGGACGCCGTTCTGCGAGCGGTATTCCGGCGCGGGCGCGAAGCTCCTGCCCGACGAGGACACGGAGCGGGCGATGTATCGGGCGGCGAAGGAGATTCTGGGGCGGGCCGGTTTCGAGCGGTACGAGATCTCCAACTACGCGAAGCCGGGAAGGGCGTGCCGCCACAACATCGGCTACTGGACCGGCGAGGAGTATCTGGGCCTGGGCCTGGGCGCATCGTCCTATGTGGACGGCTGGCGGTTTTCCAATACGGGAGACATGGAGCGGTACCTGGCCGCGGGGCGGGCGGAGATGTGCGGGAACCGGGACGGGTGCGGGCACAAAGCCGCGTTCTATGAATCGGTCACCCGCACCACAGAGCAGTCGCGGATGGAGGAATTTATGTTCCTGGGTCTGCGCATGGTGCGCGGCGTGCCGGAGGACGAATTTGCGCGGCGCTTCGGAAAGACGATGGATGAGGTCTACGGCCCGGTGCTCCGGCAGATGGAGGAGCTGGGGCTCATGGAGAAGGACGGCGCGTTCTGGCGGCTGACGGAGCGGGGAATCGACGTGAGCAACGGGGTGATGGCGGAGTTTTTGCTGTAAAAACGGGAAAGTTGTTTGTTAATAATCTAACAGCTCAAAAATATTGACATATTTCTCAGAAAAAAGTATACTAATAACAGGCGAGAGAGAAAAAGAGCGGGCCCCCTTATTATAAGGGGAGTGGGCTCTTTTTTCATTCAATAGGAAACTGCGTTCCCTATTGGACGAAAGCGCTTCGCATCATCAGAAAGGGAACTTCTGTGATTTATGGAAAACGTAAGGAAACCAAACCCAATGGAGCTTTTGGAGATGTCCCCCGTGATCGCCGCTGTGAAGGACGTGGACGGGATGAAAAAATGCTTTGAATCGGAATGCCAGACCGTGTTCGTTCTCTACGGGACGATCTGCAATATCGGAGGCATTGTCCGGGAGATCAAGAAGCATGGGAAGTACGCCATGGTCCATGCGGATTTCACGCAGGGGCTTGGCGCCAAGGAGATTGCCGTCGATTTCATCCGGGAGAACACGCTGGCCGACGGCGTGATCAGCACGAAGCCGCAGCTGGTGAAGCGGGCGAAGGAGCTGGGGATGTACGGGATCCTGCGGGCATTTCTGGTGGACTCGATTGCCATGAATACGACGAAAAAGCAGCTGGAGCTGTTTCACCCGGATATGGTGGAGATCATGCCGGGAATCGTGCCCAAGGCTCTTAAGGAGATCCGGAGCTACACGCGCACTCCGATTATCGCGGGGGGATTGATTTCGGATAAAAAGGACATCATGGCCGCGTTTGAGGCAGGCGCCGATGCGATTTCGACGACCAGGAATGAACTGTGGTTTGTGTAGGAAACTTTTTGAGAGAAAAACTGAATCGGGGTTGGAGATTAAAGAGCAGATAAAAACAACAGGGATGTTGTCTTTTTATTCTGCTCTTTTTTATAAAATGTGAGGAGGTATTTTATGGAGCAGTACGTAATGGCGCTCGACGCCGGCACCACCAGCAACCGCTGCATTCTTTTCAATAAGAAGGGCGAGATCTGCAGCATGGCGCAGAAGGAGTTCACCCAGTATTTCCCGAAGCCGGGCTGGGTGGAGCATAATGCCAACGAGATATGGTCGTCCCAGCTGGGGGTGGCGGTGGAGGCCATGTCGAAGATCGGTGCGTCCGCGGAGGATATCGCGGCCATTGGAATCACCAATCAGAGAGAGACGACCATCGTCTGGGACAAGAACACAGGAGAGCCGGTCTGTAATGCCATCGTCTGGCAGTGCCGCCGGACCTCGGAATTTTGCGACGTTTTAAAGGACCGGGGACTTACGGAGTGGTTCCGGGAGAAGACGGGGCTTGTGCTGGACGCGTATTTCTCAGCGACGAAATTAAAATGGATTCTGGACAACGTGGAGGGGGTCAGGGAGCGGGCGGAAAACGGAGAGCTTCTCTTCGGAACCGTGGACACCTGGCTGATCTGGAAGCTCACCAAGGGCAGGGTTCACGTGACCGACTACTCCAACGCGTCCAGAACCATGCTCTACAATATCCAGAAGCTGGAGTGGGACGAGGAGATCCTGGCGGAGTTAAACATTCCTGAATGCATGCTGCCGGAGGTGAAGCCCTCCAGCTGCGTCTACGGCGAGGCGGATCCGTCCTTCCTCGGCGGCCCCATCCCCATCGGAGGGGCGGCGGGCGACCAGCAGGCGGCGCTGTTCGGGCAGACCTGCTTCAGGCCCGGCGAGGCCAAAAATACATACGGGACGGGCTGCTTTCTTCTGATGAACACCGGTGAGACTCCCGTATTTTCCAAAAACGGCCTGGTGACCACCATCGCCTGGGGACTGGACGGGAAAGTGAAATACGCGCTGGAGGGCTCCATCTTCGTGGCAGGAGCGGCCATCCAGTGGCTCCGCGACGAGATGCGTCTCATCGATTCCGCCGCAGATTCCGATTATATGGCGAGGAAGGTGCCCGACACCAACGGCTGCTATGTGGTTCCCGCGTTCACGGGACTGGGGGCCCCCTACTGGGACCAGTACGCCAGAGGGACCATCGTGGGCATCACCCGCGGGGTCAACAAGTACCACATCATCCGCGCCACGCTGGAGTCGCTGGCCTATCAGACCAACGACGTTCTGCAGGCCATGAAGGCGGATTCCGGCATCGAGCTGTCCGGGCTCAAGGTGGACGGCGGGGCCAGCAGAAACGATTTCCTCATGCAGACCCAGGCCGACATCATCAATGCGCCGGTGGAGCGCCCCAGGTGCGCCGAGACCACGGCCATGGGAGCCGCCTACCTGGCGGGGCTTGCGGTGGGCTACTGGCAGAACAAGGAAGAAGTCATCCGCAACTGGGCCATCGACCGGGTATTCCAGCCGGAGATCGGCGAGGAGCTGCGGGAGGAGAAGATAAGCGGGTGGAACAAGGCTGTAAAATATTCCTACGGCTGGGCCAGGGAAGAATAGAAAGGAACGAGAATTATGTATGACGTAATGATCATAGGCGCGGGCGTCTCCGGATCTGCCTGTGCCAGAGAGCTTGCCCGGTACAAACTGAACATCTGTGTCGTGGAGCGGGCGGAGGACGTGTGCTGCGGAACCTCCAAGGCCAACAGCGCCATCGCCCACGCAGGCTTCGACGCCGACCAGGGCTCGCTGATGGCAAAGCTCAATGTCCAGGGAAATAAGATGATGGAGGAGCTCTCAAAGGAGCTGGATTTCGAGTTTATCCGCAACGGATCTCTGGTGGTCTGCACCAGGGAGGAGGACCGCCGGAATCTGCAGGCGCTCCTTGAAAACGGCATCGCCAATGGCGTCGAGGGGCTCCGCATCGTGGAGCGGGAGGAGCTTCTTGCGATGGAGCCCAACATCTCCGACGAGGCGGTGGCTGCGCTCTACGCGCCCACCGGAGGCATCCTGTGCCCGTTCGGCTTAAATATCGCCCTGGCGGAGAACGCCTGTGTGAACGGCGTGGAATTTAAGTTCGACACCGAGGTTTTAAACATCGAAAAGACGGACGGCGGCTGGAAGCTGGTGACCAGTAATGGCGATTATGAGACAAAAGTGGTGGTCAACGCCGCCGGCGTCTACGCCGACAAGTTCCACAACATGGTAAGCGATGACAAAATGACCATCGTGGCCCGCCGCGGCGACTACTATCTTCTGGATAAGACCGCCGGAAAACACGTGAGCAGGACCATTTTCACCCTGCCCAACGAGTTCGGAAAGGGAGTCTTAGTCTCCCCCACCGTGCACGGGAATCTGATCGTGGGCCCCACGGCCAACGACATCGACGATAAAGAAGGTACCAACACCACCCGCGCGGAGCTTGACGAGGTGACCGTAAAGAGCGCCGTCAACGTGAAAAACGTGCCCCTGCGCCAGGTGATCACCTCCTTTGCGGGTCTGCGCGCCCACGAGCTGGGCCACGAGTTCCACATCCGTGAGCTGCCGGAGGCGCCTGGATTTGTGGACTGCGCCGGCATCGAGTCTCCGGGACTCACCAGCAGCCCGGCCATCGGCTGCATGGTGGCCGATATCGTGGCTGGTATCTTAAAGCCGGAGAAGAATCCGGATTTCGTGGGAACCAGAAAGGGCATCGTAAGGCCGTCGGAGATGAGCCTTGAGGAGAGAAATGAATTAATTAAGAAGGAACCGGCCTACGGAAACATCATCTGCCGCTGTGAGATGATCACCGAGGGCGAGATCCTGGACGCGATCCGCCGTCCGCTGGGGGCGAAATCCCTGGACGGGGTGAAGCGCCGCACCCGCGCCGGGATGGGCCGCTGCCAGGCGGGCTTCTGTTCCCCAAGAACCATGGAGATTCTGTCCCGCGAGCTGCACATCGACATGAGCCAGGTGACCAAGAGCGGCGGAGAGTCCAGACTCATCGTCGGCACAAACAAGGACCGGATTTAGAGGAGGGCGTCGGAAATGAGAGAATATGATATTGTGATTATCGGCGGCGGCCCTGCGGGCCTGGCGGCCGCGGCGTCGGCGAAGAGAAACGGCGTGGACAGTATCCTGATTCTGGAGAGGGACAAGGAGCTGGGCGGCATTTTAAACCAGTGCATCCACAACGGTTTCGGCCTCCACACCTTTAAGGAGGAGCTGACCGGGCCGGAGTACGCGGCCAGATTCATCGACCAGGTGGAGGAGCTGGGCATCGAGTACAAGCTTCACACCATGGTCATGGACATCACCCATGAGAAGAAGATCACGGCCATGAACCGTGAGGAGGGCATGTTCGAGATCCAGGCGAAGGCCATTGTTCTGGCCATGGGCTGCCGCGAGCGGGCCAGGGGCGCCTTAAATATCCCCGGCTACCGCCCGGCGGGCATCTATTCCGCGGGAACGGCCCAGAGACTGGTGAACCGCGAGGGCTTCATGCCCGGGCGTGAGGTCGTGATCCTGGGCTCCGGCGATATCGGGCTTATCATGGCCAGGAGAATGACCTTTGAGGGGGCAAACGTGAAGGTGGTGGCGGAGCTGATGCCCTACTCCGGCGGCCTCAAGAGAAATATCGTACAGTGTCTGGACGACTACGGGATTCCGTTGAAGCTCAGCCACACCGTGGTGGACATCCGCGGCAAGGAGCGGGTCACCGGCGTCACCATCGCCCAGGTGGACAAAAGCGGCAAGCCCATTCCCGGCACCGAGGAGGACTACGAGTGCGATACGCTGCTCCTGTCCTGCGGTCTGATTCCCGAAAATGAGCTGTCCCGCTCCGCCGGCGTCGAGATGAGCCCGGTGACCTCCGGCCCGCTGGTGAACGAGAGCCTGGAGACCAGCATCGAGGGCGTATTCGCCTGCGGCAATGTGCTCCACGTGCACGATCTGGTGGACTTTGTGTCCGAGGAGGCCGCGGCAGCCGGAAGAAACGCCGCCGTCTATGTGAAGGGAGCGCGCACCGCGGCCGAGGGAAATGTGGTCCGGATGAATCCCACTGACGGCGTGCGCTACACTGTGCCCGCATCGATCCGCCCCGACCAGATGGACGATCAGCTGACGGTCCGTTTCCGGGTGGGCGGCGTTTACAAAAACTGCTGTGTGTGCGTCTATTTCGACGACGAGTGTGTGTCCCGCCGGAAGCGCCCGGTGGTGGCTCCCGGGGAGATGGAGGAAGTGAAGCTGGAGAAGGCTAAGCTTCTGGAGCGGCCCGACCTTAAGACCATCACCATCAAGATTGAGGAGGCGTAGGAGATGGAGAAACGTGAACTGATCTGTATCGGCTGCCCCATGGGCTGCCCCATGACCGTGACCATGGAGAACGGCGAGGTGCTCTCCGTGTCCGGAAATACCTGTAAGCGCGGCGACGTCTACGCCCACAAGGAGGTGACCAACCCCACCCGCATTGTCACCAGCACCGTGACCGTGGAGGGCGGCGCCGACGTGACCGTCAGCGTCAAGACGGCGTCAGACGTGCCGAAGGGGAAGATATTTGACTGCGTGAAGGCCTTAAAAGGAGTCACTGTGAAGGCTCCGGTGAAGATCGGCGACGTGATCGTGGAGAACGCCGCCGGCACCGGGGTGGATATTGTGGCGACCGGGAATGTGAGGGCTGTGTAGGGCGGCTGTGAAGTGTGGCTGTGTGATATGGCTGCGATGTGCAGCGGGAAGGCAGCTAAACAGCCGGGAGGTGATCTGGGCGGCCGTGGAAGACCGGCCGCCCGGGGCATCTATATAATTTGGTTTTCGTGTAGCTTCTGTATTTTTACGTTTTTTCTTAAGTTTCTTAATTGTAATTCATTTTCAAATTTACAAATCCATTTTTGCTTATCAGATAACTCTTTAAGTATCCCGTTTATTAGAAATGCAAAACTTGACAATACAATAAATAAGTTGTATTTTAAGAGAAAGGAGGCCGTGTTATGTCATTTGTCAATGAGAATATCAATCAGGTGATTGAGACAAAACGAGAGGCAGACGCCGATTTTAAAAAGGTGTGGGACGACAGCAGGGAAGAGTACCGTCTGATCGGGGAGATGATTTCCCTGCGTAAACAGAAAAATATGACGCAGGGGGAGCTGGCCGAACTGGTTGGAAGCAGGCAGCAGGTTATTTCCAGGATCGAGAAAAAGGAAAACAGTCCGTCGTTAAGAAGTTTTTGCAATATTCTAAGCGCGCTGGGATACGAGCTGAAAATCGTGAAGCGCGGCAGTTTTTAGGGGGCAGATCGTGCCGATATTTTTCATCGTTTAATATTCTGATTTGATCTATAAATATTTTAATATATGATATCCATTTTTGATAAATTTTATAGAGTTATCGCTTTATATTTCTTGAAATTGTAACAAAAATCCCGTTTGGACGCTTCGGTCGAATGGAGATATGGCCCTCACGAACTTCTGCCATGCTACTCGCAGAAAAAGAGAACGCTCCCGGGGCGTGTCAGCCCCGGGAGCGTTCTCTTTTCTCTTTTCTGTTTTCCATGCAACTATTTATGGCCTGCGGCCTGCCGGTCACTGCTGCCAGGCCAGGCCGTTTTCCGGTCATGTTCCGGCGGCTATCCGATCAGATACACCTCGGAATATCTCACTCCGTGCTGTCTGGTCTCGCCGTGGGTGTTGTAGTAGATATCCACGTGGTTTCCTCTCACGCCGCCTCCCACGTCCTCGGCGGTGTATACGGTGCCGTCGATCATCAGCCGGCTGCCGATGGGGATCACCCGCGGATCCACGGCCACCGTGTGCTGGGAGGTGGCCAGCGCGCCGGAGCTGGTGTGTCTGCCCCAGCCCTCGGAGCAGGAGTAGCACGGGCAGTAGGCGGTGGTCTTGAATACGCCTAAGGAGCGGCCGGCCGGCTCGTCAACGTCCCCGTTGTTGTACTCCAGCGTGTTTAATTTTGCGCCGTTCACGGAAGCGCTGATGTGGTAGATGCCCGGTTCCATCTGATCCCAGCCGATGTCCAGTGTGAAGCCGTGGTACTGGGTGCCGTACGTTTCAGCGTCCAGGTCCGGGCGGTATCCGTCCGCGGTCACGTCCTGTTCGAGAACCACCTGTCCGGTGAGAACTCTGGTGACGGCGACGGTCACATCCACGGCGTTCCCGGGATCATTCCTGTCCCAGGCCCAGCCCACCAGAGTGTCTCCCTCCAGGCGGTCGAGATAGCCGTCCATGTCCGCCGACGCGAACACAGTGATTATATTGGTTAAAGTAAACATTATCGTGAGTAAGGCTGCATGGATAAAAGTCTTCAGTTTCATAGAATTTCAACCTTCCTTTCTGTCCCTGCCTTGGGACGCCAAATGTTAAAAATATTCGACAAAATGTAACAATTCTGTAACATTTGGCTAGCAGAAATATATTTTACACAGATTCCAAAATTTGTCAACCCCTGGTTTTCAAGGATTTTTTCGGAAACAGAGAGGATGATAAGGAAAGACGGGCCTTCGCTCCGCGCAGATATTTCTTGACATTTAACAGATTTGTAATATAATTACAATAAATAAATAACAAAATGGAATCGTATATTTTTGAGGGTTTAATTTATGAAATTGCATGCAATGCTGAAAAAAATCCTGTCTCTGACAGCGGCCGTCGTGGCCTGTTCCGTCTGCTTGTCAGTTCCCGCGTTTGCGGCTGTGGGCGGAGACTTAATCTATATTGACGGCAGCCAGGTGAAGGGTTGGGCCTGGGACAGCGATGCGCCGGACACTCCGCAGCAGGTGAAGATTTACGGCTACGCGGACGGATCCGATCAGCCGTACCATTTCGGGACGGTGACTGCTGACATGTACAGCGACCGGGCGGAAGCCGCCGTCGGTTCTGCCAATCACGGATTTGCCTGTGCGCTGGAGTGGGATCGTTATAAGGGGAAAAGCTTCCGCGTGGAGGCTGCCGTCGTGACCAGTGACGGGGAGCGCCGCGTGGACGATGCGCTCTACTACGATAAGACCGGAGACGAGGGCGAGGTCGGCCCGGGAGTCGGAGGCGGTTCCTCCAGCACTTCCACTGCCGGTTCATCCGCAAAGCGGGGCGAGTCCCTGGGAATCTTCGTGACCACGGCCTACTGCAACTGCGATAACTGCTCCGGCGGCCACGGAAAGACCTACGCCGGCACCATCCCGCAGGCCAATCACACGATCTCCGCCGACATCGACATTTACCCCATCGGCACAAAGCTGATGATCGGCGACACCGTCTACACCGTGGAGGACAAGGGAAGCAGCGTGATCGGCAACAAGCTGGACATCTATTTCGGCACCCACGAGGAAGCCATGGCCTACGGCCGCAAGGAGGTCGAGGTATTCTCGGTGATTGAATAACCGATCAAAATTACACGAAAGCATTGCCCTCCCGGGAAGCTGTGAGCTGATGGGAGGGCGTTTTTGTATTACAGGAGGCATCAGTATGAAAAAGAAACATTACCGCTTTTACGGCGGATTCTTAAAAGCCCAGGAAAAATTCCTCAACAAAATGTCCGCCAGAGGTTTCCGCCTGATCCGCTGCGGAAAACTCCTCTACGAGTTCGAACCATGCCCTCCGGGTCGTTACCAGTACCGCATCGAATTTGTAGCCCACAAATCCCCCCAGACCATTTCCGCCCACAAAAAACAGCTGGAGGACAAAGGATACAAGGTATTTCCCAAAAACATCAATCTGAACTGGTCCATAGGCAAACTGCGCCTCCGCCCCTGGGCACAAAAAAACTCCCGCCTGTCCACCAGCTCCACAACATACAACCGCGAACTCTTCATAATAGAAAAAGAACTGCCTGCTTCCCCAAAATAAACCCCTCTTAAAATAAATTATGAATGAGAATGCATAAACAATATTGCCAGGCATTGTCTGGCAGCAAATTTCTCACAGCCCGCGAAGCCGTCGAAGGGATGGGGCGGTGCAGGTGACCAGAGCCGAGATACGGTAAGACCCAGGTCCGCGGTGTGGAGAGCTCTGGGGTTTCGTTTGGCGCACAACGCCAAACGAAAAGGGAGTTACGGAGAGCAAAATTTCATCAGAAATTTTGATCGAATACTCCCGGTCCCCAGAAGCGAACCACATCGCGGGCCCAGGTCTTACCCATCGAGGCTCCCGTCACCTGCACCGCCCCATCCCTTCGACGGCCCCCGCCCCCTGCGACAAATCTCATAACAAATCCGTTCACACACATTTCATCATTTATTTTTTCCAAAATCTGTTGACAAATCCCCCCGAAAGTAATATAGTAACAACTGTAGATATTAGCACTCTAATCAAATGAGTGCTAACAACATAAAAAACAAACCCAGAAAGGAGGAAGATAATTGGATTTAGATGAGCGGAAAGAAAAGATTCTAAAAGCGATTATCCAGACCTATCTGGAGACAGGCGAGCCGGTTGGTTCCAGGACCATATCCAAGTATTCGGATTTAAACTTAAGCTCGGCGACCATACGGAACGAGATGTCCGATCTGGAAGACCTGGGATACATCATCCAGCCCCACACCTCGGCAGGGCGTATTCCCTCCGACAAGGGCTACCGTTTCTACGTGAACCAGATCATCGAGGAGAAGAACAACGAGGTTACGGAGATCAAGGACATGATGATCCAGCGGGTGGACCGGGTGGAGCTGGTGCTCAAGCAGATGGCCAGCCTCCTGGCGGCCAACACCAACTACGCGACGATGATCAGCGGCCCCAAGTACCACCAGACGAAGTTAAAATTCATCCAGCTTTCCAAGGTGGAGAAGACCAAGCTTCTGATCGTGATTGTGGTGGAGGGCAATATCATCAAGAACTCCATCGTGAACATCGGCGAGGAGCTGTCCGACGAGTCCATCTTAAACCTGAACATTCTCCTCAATAACAGTTTAAACGGGCTGACCATCGAGGAGATCAACTTAGGCGTCATCAGCAGGATGAAGGAGCAGGCCGGAGATCACAGCCAGGTGGTCGATCTGGTACTCAATGAGGTGGCCGAGGCCATTCACGCCAACGACGAGGACTTACAGATCTACACCAGCGGGACCACGAACATTTTCAAGTATCCCGAGCTGGCTGACGGCCAGAAGGCCAGTCAGCTGATCAGCACGCTGGAGCAGAAGGAGCTTTTGAAAGGGCTTTTCGAGGACGAGAAGGAAGGCCAGGACCCAGGCACTGAGATTCAGGTGTATATCGGCGACGAGATGCCGGTTCAGACCATGAAAGACTGCAGCATTGTGACTGCCAACTACGTGCTGGGCGAGGGACTCAGAGGAACCATCGGAATCATCGGCCCCAAGCGGATGGACTACGAGAAGGTGGTGAACACCCTGCGGACCATGATGAACCAGCTGGAAACAACCTTTAAAAACGAAGAAAGGTGAGTATAAATAGTGATAGACGAAAAGAAAGACAGAACTGAGGAGATGTCCCAGGACATGGATGCCAAAGCGGCGGACGCAGGCCGGGACGGCAGTTCCGCGGAAGATGGCGGAGCAGACGGCATGGCTTCCGGAAATTCTGAGAACGCGGCCGAAAGCAGCGGCGAAGCGGAGTGCACCGGAAACGGAACAGACGCCGCCGACGCGGCGGGCGCCGGGGATATGAACGGCGCCGATGACGCGAAGGATTCCGGAAACGGGACAAAGAAGGAGGAGCCAAAGAAGGGCTTCTTCGGCAAGAAAAAAGACAAGAAGGATGAGCAGATCGAGGAGCTGAACGACCGCCTTCGCAGGACCATGGCGGAGTTTGACAACTTCCGCAAGCGGACGGAGAAAGAGAAGTCCGCCATGTACGAGATCGGCGCGAAGAGCATCGTGGAGCGCATTCTTCCGGTCATCGACAATTTTGAGAGAGGTTTATCTGCCCCTCCCGCCGACGAGAGCGCGAAGGCGTTCGTCGATGGGATGGATATGATATACAAGCAGCTCCTTAAGACTCTGGAGGAGTCGGGAGTGAAGGCCATCGAGGCCGTGGGCCAGGAGTTCGACCCCAACTTCCACAACGCAGTGATGCACGTGGAGGATGAGAACGTCGGGGAGAACGTCATTGTGGAGGAGTTCCAGAAAGGCTACCTCTACAGGGACAGCGTGGTGCGCCACAGCATGGTGAAGGTGGCCAACTGATTTAAGAATGCAGCATAATAATTATAAAATTTTTTAGGAGGAATTAAACCATGGGCAAGATTATTGGTATTGACTTAGGTACAACCAACAGCTGTGTGGCTGTTATGGAAGGCGGAAAGCCGGTTGTTATCGCAAATACAGAGGGAATCCGCACGACCCCGTCCATCGTGGCATTCACGAAGACCGGCGAGCGTCTGGTGGGCGAGCCTGCAAAGCGCCAGGCCGTGACCAACGCGGAGAAGACCATTTCCTCGATCAAGAGACATATGGGAACCGATTACAAGGTAGACATCGACGGCAAGAAGTACACTCCGCAGGAGATTTCCGCGATGATTCTTCAGAAGCTTAAGGCGGACGCCGAGAGCTACTTAGGCGAGAAGGTATCCGAGGCGGTCATCACCGTTCCCGCATACTTCAACGACGCACAGCGTCAGGCAACCAAGGACGCAGGCAAGATTGCGGGCCTTGAGGTAAAGCGTATCATCAACGAGCCGACGGCGGCAGCGCTGGCCTACGGCCTTGACAACGAGAAAGAGCAGAAGATCATGGTATACGACTTAGGCGGCGGTACCTTCGATGTGTCCATCATCGAGATCGGCGACGGAGTCATCGAGGTTCTGTCCACCAACGGCGATACCAGACTGGGCGGCGACGACTTCGATGCCCGCGTGACCCAGTGGATGGTTGACGAGTTCAAGAAGGCGGAGGGCGTGGACCTGTCTGCCGACAAGATGGCAATGCAGAGACTGAAGGAGGCGGCCGAGAAGGCGAAGAAGGAGCTCTCCTCCGCGACGACCACCAACATCAACCTGCCGTTCATCACGGCCACCGCAGAGGGCCCGAAGCATCTGGATATGAACCTCTCCAGAGCGAAATTTGACGAGCTGACCCACGATCTGATCGAGAGAACCGCAGTTCCGGTACAGAATGCGTTAAAGGATGCAGGCATCACCGCTGCGGAGCTTGGTAAGGTCCTGCTGGTAGGCGGTTCCACCCGTATGTTGGCAGCCCAGGATAAGGTAAAACAGCTGACCGGCAAGGAGCCGTCCAAGTCCTTGAACCCGGATGAGTGCGTGGCCATCGGCGCTGCGATCCAGGGCGGCAAGCTGGCAGGCGACGCCGGCGCCGGCGATATCCTTCTTCTGGATGTCACCCCGCTTTCCCTGTCCATCGAGACTATGGGCGGCGTAGCGACCAGACTGATTGAGAGAAACACCACGATCCCGACGAAGAAGAGCCAGATCTTCTCCACCGCGTCCGACAACCAGACCGCCGTTGATATCCACGTGGTACAGGGCGAGAGACAGTTCGCGAGAGACAACAAGACCCTCGGCCAGTTCCGTCTGGATGGAATCCCGCCGGCAAGAAGAGGCGTTCCGCAGATCGAGGTAACATTTGATATTGATGCCAACGGTATCGTAAACGTAAGCGCCAAGGATATGGGTACCGGCAAGGAGCAGCACATCACCATCACCTCCGGCTCCAACATGTCCGACGCCGACATCGAGAAGGCCGTGAAGGAGGCCGCCGAGTTCGAGGCGCAGGATAAGAAGCGCAAGGAGGGCATCGACGCGAGAAACGAGGCCGATTCCATGGTATTCCAGACCGAGAAGGCTCTGGAGGAAGTGGGCGATAAGCTCCCGGCCGGCGATAAGGCTGCCGTGGAGGCCGATCTGAATGCCTTAAAGGAGGCGATCAACCGCGCTCCGGCGGAGCAGATGACCGACGCCCAGATCGAGGACATCAAGGCCGGCAAGGAGAAGCTGATGGCCAGTGCACAGGCACTGTTTGCCAAGGTATACGAGGCAGGTCAGCAGGGCCAGGGCGGCCCGGCTCCCGACATGGGAAATCAGAGCAGCGGCGCTGATTATGGCGACGATGTGGTTGACGGCGACTTCAAAGAAGTGTAATATAGTGAGCGCAGACAAATGAGCGCGCAGAAGAACCAAGGGGGCAGCACGCCTCCTTGGGCCTTTTGTTGATTATAGGATAATGGTAGGATTGAGGTAGACGTGACATGGCAGAAAGCAAGAGAGATTATTATGAGGTCTTAGGCGTCCCGAAGAATGCGGACGATGCCGCGTTAAAGAAAGCATACCGCGTGCTGGCGAAGAAATACCACCCAGACAGCAACCCGGGGGACAAGGAGGCGGAGAAGAAATTTAAGGAAGCCTCCGAGGCGTACAGCGTGCTGAGTGATCCGCAGAAGCGGCAGCAGTACGACCAGTTCGGACACGCGGCCTTCGAGGGCGGCGCAGGCGGAGCCGGAGGCTTCGGCGGATTTGATTTCTCCGATATGGGCGACATTTTCGGCGATATTTTCGGGGACATGTTCGGCGGTGGCAGAAGCCGCGCCAGGAGCAACGGCCCCATGAGAGGAGCCAACGTCCGCAAGGGCATCCGGATTACATTTGAGGAGTCCATGGCCGGCTGCGAGAAAGAGATTGAGCTCAATATGAAGGAGAGCTGTCCCTCCTGCGGCGGCAGCGGAGCGAAGGCGGGAACCACGCCGGAGACCTGCTCCAAATGTAACGGCAAGGGCAAGATCATGTATACCCAGCAGTCCTTCTTCGGCCAGATACAGAATGTGCAGACCTGTCCGGACTGCGGCGGCACGGGAAAGATTATCAGGGAGAAATGCCCGGACTGCTACGGCACGGGCTACGTGACAAAGAAAAAGAAGATCAAAGTCACCATTCCCGCGGGAATTGCCAACGGCCAGAGCCTGTTGAACAGGGGCTATGGCGAGCCGGGCGTCAACGGAGGCGAGAGGGGAGATCTCCTGGTGGAGGTCACCGTTTCCCCGCATCCGGTGTTCAAGCGCCAGGATTCCAGTATTTTCTCCACGGTGCCGATCTCCTTTGCCAAGGCGGCGCTGGGCGGCCCCATCCGCATCAAGACCATCGACGGCGAGGTGGAGTACGAGGTCAAGGCAGGAACCCAGACCGACACCAAGGTGCGCCTGCGCGGCAAAGGCGTTCCCTCCCTTCGCAACAAGAACATCCGCGGAGACCATTTCGTCACCCTGGTGGTGCAGGTGCCCGAGAAGATGAACGAGGAGCAGAAGGAGGCCCTGCGCCGGTACGACCAGCTGATGAACGGTATCACGCCGGACGGGGAGAAGCAGCATAAGAAAAAGGGATTTTTCAAATAAGCAGAATTGAGAGGACACGCTTCCGGAGTTTGAACGGGGGCGTGTTTTTGCGTGGATGCGGAGGGGCGGTTTCGAAAAATAAAAATTTTTAAAGTTTCGAAACCGGGGACGACGGAAATTCAGTGAAATCTGTCGTGCGGTAGGCAAGGCACTGCTTTTCATCGAGCGGGAAATTACAGCAGCGCCCGGACAGCGTTTTCCAGGATTTCCCCTGGGTGATGATTCTATAGAGTTTTTCTGCCTGTTTCAGTATGAGTTCTCTGTGGGAATTGCACCAGGAAAGCTGGTTGGACAGAAGGTTTTTGTAATCGATATCTGGTTTGGAATCGTCGGGTGAGATTCTGATTTCCACTTTGTGTAGACAGTCCATGTGGACGGGAATCATGTTATTGAGATTGATAGCGCCCCATTCGCCGTTTTTTATCTTCATGAAGTCGATCTGATTTTTCATCTGGAGATGCTTGGGCTTCGGTGAGGTGAGCGGGGCATAGTAGTGAAATCCGTTGACGGAGAAAACAATGCCGACGAACGGCCGGCCAGCCTTTTCATCTTTCGTATAAGGTACGAGAGGATCAGTTTTCCGCAGGAAATCACAGTAACGGGTGTCAACGGTGTAAAAAGAAAAATTCATGTCTGGTCCCCCTTTGTGGTAAAGAAGGACCAGACATTGCAGTCTGATCCTTCACTTTTTTGACTCCCACTTACTGGCAGGGTACTCCGCTTTTTTAGCTCCCACTTACTGGCAGGGTACTCCGCTTTTTTAGCTCCCACTTATTGGCAGGGTGCTCCGCTTTTTGAGTGCCATTACTCTACACTGATATTGTACGTTTTTTAAACAGCGCTGTCAATGGGCATATTTGGAATCTTTAAATATACGCCGTCGTTGGCCGGTTTCGAAAAATAAAAATTTTTAAAGTTTCGAAACCGGAACCCCTTGCCAGCTTCCGCTGGAAAAAAGAACAGGCTGCCCCCGCGCCCTCGCGGTGACAGCCTGTTCCTTTGGGAAACAAACTCTAATTGCCGTTGGTTTGTAAATTTGAAAAAGATCCTGCTCGCAGTCGGGTCGCCGGGCGGTGTATCGTAGGTGTAATGCATATCATGGAATTTCGTTTTTTGATAAATTGTTTTGCCCGTTTCACCGGCCGGAACAGAAAAATTTTTCATCCGTTCAATTAGTTAATGCATCCGGCGATGTTTTTATTGCAGGAAAATAAAAAAATTTTCAAAATATTTTTAATGTGGTATAATATGAGCACTTAGCGAGGTCTCTCACGAGCTTAGTGCGAGTCATACCTGTTCCACTTAGCGAGGTTTTCCACGAGCTTAGTGGACATGGTATAATATACTGACCACAGCAGGCAGCCGGGATGGGGCTGCCATACAGTCAGAATACAGGATATTGGAGGAGTCTATGACCGGCGGGGAGTCTTTGGTTTGGGCCGTGAATATCGGGGAACAGCTTTTGAAAAACGGGGCGGAGATCAGCCGCGTGGAGGACACGGTGGGGCGCATCTGCGTGGCCTACGGGGCCAGGCAGCAGCATGTGTTCTGTGTGGCCTCCTGCCTTATCGTGACGATTCTGGACAAGGACGGGAACTGGCAGACCCAGACCCGGCGCATCCGGGAGTTCCAGACTGATATGAATAAGCTGGACAAGATCAACAACCTCTCCCGCCAGATCTGCAGCCACTGTCTGACGCCGGAGGAGACCGAGGCGCGGTTTGAGGAGATCATACACGGGCCGTCCTACGGCATCGGTGCCAGGTGTCTTATATGGGCGCTGATTGCCTCCTCCTTCACCCTGTTTTTCGGCGGAAACCTGTGGGATGCGGCGGCCGCGGCCGTCGTGGGCGGGATTCTGCATCTGGCCACGTTCGGCCTCAACAGCATCCACATCAACCGGGTATTCGCCAATATCATGAGCTCCTTCTTCTGCGGCGGCCTGGCCATCTTCATGTGCCGGTGCGGCCTGGGGGAGAACCTGGATAAGATATTTATAGGAAATATCATGCTTCTGATCCCCGGCGTGCTTCTGACCAACTCCTTCCGCGATCTGATCAGCGGGGACATGCTGACGGGGCTCATGCATTTCAGTGAGGCCATTGTCACAGCCGTGGCGGTGGCCATGGGCTTCGTTCTGGCCACAATGCTCTGGGGAGGTGGACTATGAGTCAGGATATGATCGCCGTGATCGCGTCCTTCTTCGGGTCGCTGGGATTTGCGGCCATGTATAACACGCGGGGCAAGCGGCTTCTGGTGTCGGCCTTCGGCGGCGCGGCGGCCTGGGGGCTTTACCTGGTCATCTATGCGCGGACCGGGAGCGACTATCTGGGGTATTTCCTCGTGGCCGTGTTTGCCACCTTTTACGGGGAAATCTGGGCCCGGATTCTGAAGACGCCGGTGACCACGGTGCTGATTCCCACGGTGGTGCCGCTGATTCCCGGAGGCACGCTCTACTACGCCATGGATCATCTGCTTCACCGCAGATACGAGGACTTCGCCCACAGTGGATTCAACGCCCTGGGACTGGCGGTGTCGCTGGCGGCGGGGATCATGGTGGTGACCTCCCTCTACAGTCCCATTTACAGACTCATCCGCAGACGCGGGCGGAAATGCGCGCCATAGTATTGCCAGAAATACAGGGTATATGGTATGATAGCAAAATGGCCGCCAGCCAGAAGGCGGAACGATAAAAACGTAGAATAACAGAAAAAGCGGGAATGAGAGTATGATAGAATATCTGATTGTCTGCCCACTGGTTTTCCTGGCGGGCTTCGTGGATTCCATTGCGGGAGGAGGGGGACTGATCTCCCTGCCGTCCTACCTGATTGCGGGCATTCCGGCTCACATGGCGCTGGGAACCAACAAGCTCTGCTCAGCCATGGGGACGACCATCGCCACGCTGCGGTTTGCGAAGAACGGATATATTAAGCTGAAACTGGGGCTTAGCTGTGCGGCGCTGGCCCTGGTGGGCTCGTCGCTGGGGGCGAACTTAAGCCTTTTAATCAGCGAGAAGGTCATCAGCGGAATGATGATCGTGATTCTGCCCATTGTGGCGTTTTACGTGTTTAAAAATAAAAAAATGGGCGACGACAGCGAGGCGGGCACCATCCCGGAGCGGAAGGCGTTTCTCATCGCCCTTTTAGCGGCGTTCGGCGTGGGGGCCTACGACGGCTTCTACGGCCCGGGCACCGGGACGTTTCTCATACTGATTCTCACAGGAGCGGCTAAATACGACATGAAGACCGCGGCGGGAACTACCAAGGCCATCAACCTGGCCTCCAACGTGGCTGCCATGGTGACATTCATCATCAACGGCAAAGTCATTTACCCGCTGGGGCTGACCGCCGGACTCTTCTGCATCGCGGGCAACTACATCGGCTCCGGCATGGTGCTGGCAAACGGGCAGAAGATCGTGCGGCCCGTGGTGTTGATCGTTCTGGCGATCCTGTTTGTGAAAGTGATTTTTGGATAAGAGGTGCGGACTATGAAATGGAAGAAATTTACTCTGACCACCACCACCGAGGCGGTGGATCTGGTGAGCTGTATGTTTGACGAGATCGGGATCGAGGGCATCGAGATCGAGGACAATGTGCCTCTGACCGAGAAGGAGACCAAGGGCATGTTCATCGACATTCTGCCGGAGCTCCCGCCGGACGAGGGCATCGCAAAGGTGAGCTTCTATCTGGACGGGGACGAGGACCCGGCGGAGACCCTTCGGAAAGTGCGCGAGGGGCTTAAGGAGCTTAAGATGTTCACCGACCTGGGCGCGTGCACCATCGAGGAGTCGGAGACCGAGGACAAGGACTGGATCAACAACTGGAAGCAGTATTTCAAGCCCTTCACCGTGGATGATATTCTCATAAAACCCACCTGGGAGACGGTGCCGGAGGAGCATAAGGACAAGCTGCTCATCCAGATCGATCCGGGCACGGCCTTCGGGACCGGAATGCACGAAACCACCCAGCTGTGCATCCGCCAGCTCCGCAAATACATAAAGGGCGGGGAGCGGGTTCTGGACGTGGGAACCGGCAGCGGAATCCTGGGCATCGCGGCCCTGAAGCTGGGCGCCGGCTCCGTGTTTGGGACGGATCTGGACGAGAATGCCATCGTGGCCGTGGGGGAAAATCTGGCCTCCAACGACATTTCCCCGGAGCAGTTTGCGGTGATCCAGGGAAATATCATCGACGATGCGGCCATTAAGGAGCAGGCGGGCTTCGGTGTCTACGACATCGTGGTGGCAAATATTTTAGCCGATGTGATTATCATGCTCCAGAAGGAGACCGCGCCCCACTTGAAGGACGGGGGAATTTTCATCACCTCTGGCATCATCGATATGAAGGAGCAGGCGGTGCTGCAGGCATTTTCGGAGAACCCGGCCTTTGAGGTCATCGAGGTGACGCACCAGGGCGAGTGGGTTTCCGTGACGGCGAGAAAACGCTGACGGCAGGAGAGAGACATGTACCATTTCTTTGTTGAGAAGGAACAGGTCGGGGAGCAGCTGGTGACCATCACCGGCCCCGACGTAAACCATATAAAAAATGTGCTGCGGATGAAGCCCGGGGAGGTCATCGGCGTCAGCGAGCGGGGCGGCCGCGCGTTTCTGTGCGAGATCGAATCCCTTTCGGGCGAGGCTGTCGCCGCCCGCATTGTCTCCGAGGGCGAGGGCGTGGAGCTGCCGGTGCAGGTGTACCTGTACCAGGGACTCCCCAAGGGCGACAAGCTGGAGCTTGTGATCCAGAAGGCGGTGGAGCTGGGCGTTTACCGGGTGATTCCCGTGGCCACCCGCCGCTCCATCGTGAAGCTGGATAAAAAGAAGGAGGAGTCCCGCATCCGGCGGTGGAACGCCATCTCCGAGACGGCGGCGAAGCAGTCCGGCCGGGGCATGATCCCGGAGGTTTCCGGCGTCGTCAGCTTTAAGGAGGCGCTGGAGCAGACGAAGGATTTTGAGATAAAGCTCATCCCCTACGAGAACGCCAGGGGGATGGCGAGGACGAGAGAGCTTTTAGACAGCGTCCGCCCCGGGGACCGGGTGGCGGTGTTCATCGGGCCGGAGGGCGGCTTTGAGGAGGAAGAGGTGGCGATGGCCGTGGAGGCCGGCGCCGAGCCTGTGACGCTGGGAAAACGCATACTTAGGACCGAGACCGCCGGGCTTGCCATGCTGGCGGCGCTGGGATTCTGGATGGAGGAATGAGATGGAGGCATATTTTGACAACTCAGCCACCACGCGGGTCTACGACAGCGTGGCGGATATCATGGTCAAAGTGATGAAGGAAGACTACGGAAACGCCGCCGCCAAGCACATGAAGGGCGTGGAGGCGGAGCGCTATATCCGGGAGGCCAGGGAGGAGATCGCAAAATCCTTAAAGGTGAAGGAGAAGGAGATCATTTTCACCTCCGGCGGCACCGAGTCCAACAACCTGGCATTGGTGGGCACGGCCCTGGCCAATCGCCGGGCGGGAAACCATCTGATCACCACGGCGGTGGAGCATCCGTCCATCTATAACACCATGGGCTGGCTGGAGGAGCAGGGATTTCGCATCACCTACCTGCCCGTGGACGCGGCGGGCCACATTTCCCTGGAAGAACTGGAACACGCCGTCTGTGACGACACGATTCTGGTGTCTGTCATGTATGTGAACAATGAAATCGGCGCGGTGGAGCCGGTGGAGGAGATCAGCCGCGTGATCAGGGCGAAGAAGCCGGATGTCCTCTTTCACGTGGACGCCATCCAGGCCTACGGAAAGTACCAGATCCGGCCGAAGCGTCAGGGCATCGACCTTCTGTCGGTCAGCGGGCACAAGATCCACGGCCCCAAGGGCGTGGGCTTTCTCTACGTGGATGAGAAGGTGAAGATCCGCCCGATTCTGTTCGGCGGCGGCCAGCAGAAGGGCATGCGCTCCGGCACCGAGAACGTGCCCGGCTGCGCGGGCCTGGCCGAGGCGGTCCGCATCACCTATAAGGATCACGGGGAGAAAATCGAGAGGCTCTACGGCCTCAGAGAGCGGCTGATTGCGGGGCTTAAAGGGCTGGAGGGCGTCACCATCAACGGCCTCGAGACCCGGGAGAGTGCGCCGCAGATTGTCAGCGCCAGCTTCGCAGGGATAAGGAGCGAGGTGCTTCTCCATGCGCTGGAGGATAAGGGCATCTATGTTTCCTCCGGTTCCGCCTGCTCGTCCAACCATCCGGGCGTCAGCGGCACCTTGAAGGGCATCGGCGTGAAGGGCGAGCTTTTAGACGCCACCTTGCGTTTCAGCTTCGGGATGTTCAACACGGAGGAGGAAGTGGATTACTGCATCGGCGTGCTGGGAGAGCTGCTTCCGGTTCTGCGCCGCTATAAGAGAGGATAGAGAGAATATGTACCAGGCATTTTTGATTAAATACGCCGAGATCGGCATAAAGGGAAAGAACAGATATAAATTCGAGGACGCGCTGATGAAGCACATCCGCCACGCCTTAAAGGACGTGGACGGGGAGTTTGCTGTGACCAAGGAGGCGGGCCGCATCTACGCCGAGGCCAAAGGTGAGTTTGATCTGGACGAGGCGGTGGAGGCCTTAAAATGTGTTTTTGGCATCGCGGCCATCTGCCCGCTGGTCCGCATCGAGGACCGGGGCTATGACGATCTGAAGGAGCAGGTGGTAAAGTACATCGACCAGGTGTACCCCGACAAGCATTTCACCTTCAAGGTGGACGCCAGACGGAGCAATAAGCACTATCCCGTCAACTCCGAGCAGATCAACCGGGATCTGGGCGAGGTGATTTTGGAGACCTTCCCGGAGACGAAGGTGGACGTGCACCATCCGGAGGTGCTTCTCCATGTGGAGGTGCGCTCCATGATCAATCTCTACTCCGTGGTGATTCCCGGCCCCGGCGGCATGCCGGTGGGAACCAACGGAAAGGCCATGTTGCTGCTGTCCGGCGGCATCGACAGCCCGGTGGCGGGTTACATGGTGGCCAAGAGAGGTGTGGTGCTGGAGGCTACTTATTTCCACGCGCCGCCCTACACCAGCGAGCGCGCGAAGCAGAAGGTGGTGGACCTGGCGAAGCTGGTTTCCCGGTACTCCGGGCCCATTAAGCTTCACATCGTGAACTTCACGGACATCCAGCTCTACATCTACGAGCAGTGTCCCCACGAGGAGCTGACCATCATCATGCGCCGCTATATGATGAAGATTGCCGAGGAGATTGGAAAGAAAAATGACTGTCTGGCGTTGGTGACCGGCGAGAGCATCGGCCAGGTGGCGTCCCAGACCATTCACTCCCTGGCGGTGACCAACGAGGTATGCACCATGCCCGTGTTCCGCCCGGTGATCGGCTTCGATAAGCAGGACATCGTGGATATCGCGCTGAAGATCGACACCTACGAGACATCCATCCAGCCCTACGAGGACTGCTGCACCATCTTCGTGGCCAAGCACCCGGTGACAAAGCCGAATTTACAGATCATCAAGCGGTCGGAGAGAAAGCTGGAGGAGAAAATTGACGAGCTGGTTCAGACGGCCATCGACACCGAGGAGGTCGTCTGGTGTTAGACGGACAGGGAAACGCCTGTCCGGCAGAACCGGTGAAACAAAATAACGGCGCGGGAATCGCAACAATTCCCGCGCCGAAATGTAACCCTAAAAACCAGCTGTTAGACGATGTACGGAGCTAAGACGGTAAGAATACTTTCCACTTCGCTCTCTGTGTTGGCATGAATATTGAGATCGATGGGCTTGGAAAGATCCAGGCTGAAAATGCCCATGATGGACTTCGCATCGATCACGTATCTTCCGGACACCAGGTCGAAATCGACGTCAAACTTGGTCAGATCATTTACGAAGGATTTGACCTTGTCGATGGAGTTTAAGGAAATACGAACTGTTTTCATAGCGTGAAAACCTCCTTTACGTTTGCTTAGGGGCCCCAGGGGTCCGACTATTACAATACTACAAATTTATCAAATAAAAGTCAATAGCCAGAATGACGTTTTTACAGGAGAAAATAAAAATGAGACGAGCCGCATTTCACACACTGGGATGTAAGGTAAATGCATACGAGACCGAGGCCATGGAGCAGCTTCTTGAACAGGCGGGCTACGAGATCGTCCCCTTTAAGGAGGGGGCGGACGCCTACATCATCAACACCTGCTCCGTCACCAACGTGGCCGACAAAAAGTCCCGGCAGATGATTCACCGGGCCAGGAAGTTAAATCCCGACGCAGTCGTGGTGGCTGTGGGCTGCTACGTGCAGGCCGCCGGGGAGGAGCTTAGGGCCGACGGGACTATCGACTTAATAATTGGGAATAATAAGAAAAAGGACCTGGCCGTGCTTCTCGATCAGTTTTTCGCCGACCGGGAGAAGCGGTCCGAGATCATAGATATCGGCCGGGAGACGGAGTATGAGCCGCTTCACGTGACGAAGATCGCCGAGCACACCCGGGCGTTTATCAAGGTGCAGGACGGGTGCAACCAGTTCTGCAGCTACTGCATCATCCCCTACACCAGAGGGCGCATTCGTAGCCGTGAGCCGGAGGATGTGGCCGCGGAGGTGGAGGGCCTGGCGCGGGCGGGATACCGGGAGATCGTGCTGACCGGCATCCATCTAAGCTCCTACGGGCTGGATTTCCCGGAGGAGCGCCGGGTGGGGCTTCTGGGCCTTATCAGGCGGCTGCACGAAATTTCCGGCATCGAGCGGATCCGGCTTGGCTCCCTGGAGCCCCGGATTGTGACCAGGGAATTTGCAGAGGGGCTTGCAGCCATGGAGAAGGTGTGCCCCCACTTCCACCTGTCCTTACAGAGCGGGTGCGACGCCACCTTAAAACGGATGAACCGCCATTACACCACGGCGGAATATCTGGAGCGGTGCGAACTTTTGCGGGAGGTCTTCGGCCATCCGGCCATTACCACCGACGTCATCGTGGGATTCCCCGGCGAGACGGAGGAGGAGTTCGCACAGACGAGGGCGTTTCTCGAGCGGGTGCATTTCTACGAGATGCATGTGTTTAAATATTCCAGGCGGGCGGGCACCCGGGCGGCCGTGATGCCGGATCAGGTTCCGGAGCCGGTGAAGACCAGGCGGAGCGACGAGCTCCTTAAACTGGAGCGGGAGCTCTCGGCCTCCTACCGGGATTCCTTCCTTGGAACCTGCGGGGAGATCCTTCTGGAGGAGGAGATCACTCTGGACGGGAAAACCTACATGATCGGCCACACGAAGGAGTACGTGCGGGCCGCCGTGGAAGGCTTTCCCGGAAGGAAAAATGAGCTGGTTTCCGGGCGGTTCACCGGCTATGCGGCCGACGAAATCCTCCTCATGGAACCGCTTTTGGAGAGCAAATTATAATTTTAAGAAATATTTTCCTTGCCGAATGCAGGAATATGGAGTAAAATAAGAAAAGCAGTAAAAGGACGTGAGTGAGATGGGCGAGATCAAGAATACGCAATTTTTCAAAGCCATACAGGAAGAGAACAAGCTGGAAGTGAGCGACATCCTGGAGCAGGTGTATGTCGCCCTGTGCGAGAAGGGGTACAATCCCATCAACCAGATCGTGGGCTACATTATGTCCGGGGACCCCACCTATATCACCAGCCACAAGAGCGCCAGAAGTCTGATTATGAAGGTAGAGCGTGACGAGATACTGGAAGAGCTGATGGCCGTTTACATCGAAGCGAAATTAAAGTAGGCCATGCATAGGGCCGGCAGTTTGCCGGCCTGTTTGGTTTGCCGGACATCGGGAGGAGAGTTCCGCGGATGGAACTCTTGTTTTATGACTGCATTTTGCTGTGCGCGGAGCGGCGTGGGCAGCGGCAGACGCGGTGTGCGGCTTTCGACAGGAGGAGCGCGTATGAGGATTCTTGGCCTGGACTATGGCTCTGTGACCGTGGGCGTGGCGGTGAGCGACGCGCTTAGGGTCACGGCACAGCCGCTTGAGACCATCACAAGAAAAGACGAGAACAAACTGCGGCAGACCTGCGCCCGCATCGAACAGCTGATTGCCGAGTACGAGGTGGAGTCCATCGTTTTGGGTTACCCGAAGAACATGAACGACTCCGTCGGCGAGAGAGCGAAGAAGACGGAAGAATTTAAGGCGATGCTGGAGAGACGGACAGGCCTCCCGGTCACGCTGTGGGACGAGAGGCTCACGACCGTGGCGGCGGAGCGCGTGCTCATGGAGAGCGGTGTCCGCAGGGAGAACCGCAAGGCGGTCATCGACCAGGTGGCGGCGGCCCTTATACTGCAGGGATATCTGGATTCCCTTTCGTGACAGTTTAGGAGTAGATATGGATAACAACGAGAAAAAGATAACACTGATGACAGACGACAATGAGCCGGTGGATTTCTACGTGGTCGAGGAGACGAAGATCAACGGCATGAACTACCTGCTCGTGACGGATGCAAAGGAAGGCGATGGGGAGTGTTACATCCTGAAGGATTTATCGAAGCCGGAGGATGCGGACGCTCTTTATGAGTTTGTGGAGAACGACGCGGAGATCGACTATCTGTTCAAGATCTTTACCGAGCTCTTGGACGACGCGGACGTGGGACTGGAAAAATAATTTACATTTTATCGGAGGTGCAATATTTGAGGAAAGAGAATGAGAATGCGGCGGAGTCCGCAGCAAAGAATACAGGAAAAAGAGGCTTAGGCAGAGGCCAGGCGAAGAAAGAAAACGCCGCTAAGGAAGGCGCAAAGAAGGAAAACGCCGGTAAGAACGGCGCGAAGAAGGAGACCGCCGACAAGGAAGGCGGCAGAAAGAACGGCACAAAGAAGGAAGGCTCCCGCAGGAGAGGCGCGAAGAAGGAAGAGACCGTGAACGAGAGCGCAGCGGCGGAGACCGTATCCAGAAAGGAAAGCGGCGCGAAAAAGGAGACCGCAAAGAAGGAAGGCGCGAAGAAAGAGGGATCCCGCAGAGGCGGTTCCCGGCGCACGAAGACCATCAAGACGGAGCCGGAGGCATTTTTAGAGGTGCTGGAGTCCGCGGCAGCCACGGCGGCCACGGTGCTGACTAAGGGAAAAGGCCGCAAAAAGCAGGCGGACAACAGCAAGAAAGTAAAGATCATCCCCTTAGGCGGCCTTGAGCAGATCGGTATGAATATCACCGCCTTCGAGTACGACGACAGCATCATCGTGGTGGACTGCGGTCTGGCATTCCCCAGCGACGACATGCTGGGCATCGACCTGGTGATCCCGGACGTGACCTACTTAAAGAACAACATCGACAAGGTCAAGGGCTTTGTGATCACCCACGGCCACGAGGACCACATCGGGGCCCTGCCCTATGTGCTGAGGGAGATCAACGTGCCCGTTTACGGCACAAAGCTGACCATCGCGCTCATCGAGCACAAGCTGGAAGAGCACAACATGATGAAGAGCACAAAGAGAAAGGTGGTAAAGCACGGACAGACCGTAAACCTGGGCTGCTTCCGCGTGGAGTTTATAAAGACCAACCACAGTATCGCCGACGCGTCGGCGCTGGCTATCTTCTCACCGGCGGGCGTGATTCTGCACACCGGAGACTTTAAGATCGATTACACGCCGGTATTCGGCGACACCGCCGACCTGCAGAGGTTTGCGGAGCTTGGAAAGAAGGGCGTGCTGGCCCTCATGTGCGACAGCACCAACGCCATCCGCCAGGGCTTCACCATGTCGGAGAAGACCGTGGGACGCCGGTTCGACGCCATCTTCGCGGAACACAGGAACAACCGCATCATTGTGGCCACCTTCGCGTCCAACGTGGACCGCGTGCAGCAGGTGGTGAACTCCGCCTACAAGTACGGCCGCAAGGTCGTGGTGGAGGGCCGCAGCATGGTCAATGTCATCGGCATTGCCAGCGAGCTGGGTTACATCAAGATCCCGGAGGGGACATTAATCGACATCGACCAGCTTAAGAACTATAAGGACGAGGACACGGTGTTAATCACCACGGGAAGCCAGGGCGAGTCCATGGCGGCCCTGTCCAGAATGGCGTCCTCCATGCACCGGAAGGTTTCCATCAAGCCCAGCGACGTCATCGTCATGAGCTCCAGCCCCATCCCCGGCAACGAGAAGTCGGTGGCCAGGGTCATCAACGAGCTGTCCCAGAAGGGCGCCGAGGTCATTTTCGAGGACACCCACGTGTCGGGACATGCCTGCCAGGAGGAGATCAAGTTAATCTACTCCCTGGTGCACCCGAAGTTCGCGCTGCCGGTGCACGGCGAGTACCGCCATCTGACGGCGCAGGCCGGACTGGCGGAGAAGATGGGCATTCCGAAGGAGAATATCGTCATCATGTCCTCCGGCGACGTGGTGGAGATCGGGGAAAATTCCTGCCAGATCGTGGATCACGTGCAGAACGGAGGCATCCTGGTGGACGGCCTCGGAGTGGGCGATGTGGGAAATATCGTCCTGCGCGACCGTCAGAACCTGGCCCAGAACGGCATCATCATCGTGGTGCTGTCCCTGGAGAAATACACGAACCAGCTTCTCGCAGGTCCGGATATCGTCTCCCGCGGCTTCGTCTATGTCAGGGAGTCGGAGGATCTGATGGATGAGGCCCAGGTCGTGGTGGACGCAGCCGTCCAGGACTGCCTGCGCCGCCATGTGAGCGACTGGGGCAAGATCAAGACGATCATCAAGGACAGCTTAAGCGACTTCCTCTGGAAGAAGATGAAGCGCAGCCCCATGATTCTGCCGATTATTATGGAAGTTGAACCGTAAAAAAGGGTGATGAGATATGAGCCACAGGACGAGAGAGATTAACCGCATCACGACGACCATCATTACCGTATCGCTGAAGCTTATCATCTTCGCGCTGGTTCTGCTGATCCTCTATCAGGGGGCCACGAGAGGCTACGCCTTCGGGCATGAGGTGTTCGCGCCGACGCCCATATCGCCGGAGCCGGGCGTGGAGATTTCCGTAGAGATCCCGGAGGGGACGGACATCTCCGGGGCCGCCGGCATTCTCAAGGAGGCGGGCCTCATTGAGGACACGCTGATTTTTCGACTGCAGGCGTGGTTCTACGAGTACGAGATTTATCCGGGTTCCTACACCTTTTCCACCGCCATGGATTCCATGGAGATGCTTCAGAGGTTAAACGAGGAGCCGAAGGAGACGAGCGAGGAGTCATGATAGTAAACGACAGGATAACGGCCTATATCAATTCCCTGGATATGGGAAACGGGGAGCTTTTAGACGCCATCGCCCGCGAGGCGAGGCGGGACGGGATCCCCGTCATAAAGAAGGAGACGGAGAGCCTCTTAAAGACACTGGTGGCCGCCAGACAGCCGGAGACGATTCTCGAGGTTGGCACGGCGGTGGGCTACTCTGCGCTCCTCATGAGCCGGGTGATGCCGGAACACTGCCATATCACCACCATCGAAAAATATGAGAAACGTATCCCTGTTGCGAGGGAGAACTTTAGGAGAGCCGGACAGGAGGGGAGAATCACCCTCCTAAAAGGGGATGCGGAGCAGATCCTCCCGTCCCTTCGCGGCTCTTTTGATTTTATATTCATGGATGCGGCCAAGGGACAGTACATTCACTGGCTGCCCTGGCTTCTGCGTCTGATGCGGCCGGGGGCGGTGCTGGTCTCCGACAACGTGCTGCAGGAGGGGGACATCATCGAGTCCCGCTACGCGGTGGAGCGCAGAAACCGCACCATACACAGCCGGATGCGGGAGTATTTATATACGCTGAAACACATGGACGAGCTGGAGACCGCCATCCTCCCCATCGGGGACGGGGTGGCCGTCAGCACCCGGCGATAAACGAGGAGAGTACAGATATGAGAAAACCGGAGCTTTTGATCCCGGCGGGCAGCCTGGACGTGTTAAAGACGGCGGTCATCTACGGAGCGGACGCGGTCTATCTGGGCGGCGAGGCCTTCGGCCTCCGGGCCAAGGCGAAGAATTTCACAAACGAGGAGATTAAGGAGGGGATCGCCTTCGCCCACGAGAGGGGCGTGAAGGTCTACATCACCGCCAACATCCTGGCCCACAACCGGGATCTGGCAGGCGTGGAGGAGTATTTCGAGGAGCTTAAGGACATACAGCCCGACGCCCTCATCATCTCCGATCCCGGCGTGTTCGCCATCGCAAGGCGGGTGCTGCCCCAGATGGAGCTTCACATCAGCACCCAGGCCAACAACACCAATTACGGTACCTACCTGTTCTGGTACGGGCTGGGGGCCAAACGGGTGGTCTCCGCCAGGGAGCTCTCCCTGGAGGAGATTAAGGAGATCCGGGCCCACATTCCGGAGGACATGGAGATCGAGAGCTTCATCCACGGGGCCATGTGCATTTCCTACTCCGGGCGGTGCCTTTTGAGCAACTATTTCACAGGCCGGGACGCCAACCAGGGCGCCTGCACCCACCCCTGCCGCTGGAAGTACGCGGTGGTGGAGGAGACCAGGCCCGGCGAGTACATGCCGGTCTATGAGAACGACCGGGGGACATTTATCTTCAACTCCAAGGATCTCTGCATGATCGAGCATGTGCCGGAGATGATCGGGGCGGGCATCGACAGCTTCAAGATCGAGGGGCGCATGAAGACGGCCCTCTACGTGGCCACCGTGGCCAGAACGTACCGCAGGGCCATCGACGACTATTTAAAGAGCCCGGAGGAGTACCGGAAGAATCTGGAGTGGTACAGGGAAGAGATCGGAAAGTGCACCTACCGGGAGTTCACCACCGGCTTCTATTTCGGGAAACCGGATGCGGATACGCAGATCTACGACGCCAGCACCTACGTGAAGAACTACACGTATCTGGGGACCGTGGAGGCTGTGGACGGGCGCGGCTTCGCGAAGATCGAGCAGAAAAATAAATTCATCGCCGGCCAGGTGCTGGAGGTGATGAAGCCCGACGGGCGGAATATCCCGGCCAGGGTGGAGGCCATCTACGACGAGGAGGGCGTTTCCGTGGACAGCGCGCCGCATCCGAAGCAGATTCTCTATGTGGATCTGGGCGGGGCGGCCGACGTACACGATATTTTGAGGATAAAGCTATGATGGTGATATTCTGCAGCTCTGCGCTGTTCTGTCTGATCTATTATGTCATAATCATCTGCTACTCGGGCATCGGCACGTCATTTTCAGCTATCTGGCTGGTGATCGCCGGCGTCATGGGCTTTGCGGCGCTGTTTTACAGGTTTTACTTAAGCCACAGGCACCGGATCCCTCTCTGGGTGCCGGTGTCTCTCGTGACGGTTCTGGGCGCCTTCGCGGCCGTGTTCGCGGTGGTGGAGATTCTGATCGGCGTGGGGATGCTTCGGGCCACCCGGCAGAGCATGGACTACGTCATCGTCCTGGGCGCGCAGGTGAGGGGGACGGAGTTAAGCTCCTCCCTGGAACGGCGGCTGGAGCGGGTCTTAAGCTACGCGGATCAGAGCCCCAACACGGTGTTTGTCCTCTCCGGAGGGCAGGGGAAAGGCGAGGAGATCAGCGAGGCCAGGGCCATGTACGAGTATCTCCACTACAACGGGGTTCCCGACAGCCAGCTTCTCTTAGAACAGGCGTCCACAAACACCGTGGAGAACATAAGAAACAGCGCCAGGATTATCGAGAGCCAGGAGGCCTGGAAGGCCATCATCGGCCACCAGTATTTAAGCGACGCCTACAAGGAGCGGGCGGATCAGATCCAGATCGGCGTGCTGACCAGCAATTTCCATGTGTACCGGGCGCGGGCCATCGCGAGAAAGCAGGGGCTTTCCAATGTCCACGGCATCGCCGCGGGCTCGGATCCCGTGCTTTTCCTGCACCTGTGCGTGCGGGAGGGCTTTGCCATACTAAAAGATAAATTTATGGGCAATATGTAAATGAGACTGAAAGTGAGAGAGGAATCATCCATGATAGAAGCGCTTAGAGGCCTTCCGGCCTATGAGATCATTGAGACAAGCAAGGTGAAGGAACTGAGGTCCCTGTCCGTCCTCATGCGCCACAAAAAGACCGGCGCGAAGCTGTTCCTTCTCTCCAACGACGACGAGAACAAGGTGTTTTATATCGGGTTTAAGACCCCGCCGAAGGACAGCACCGGCGTGGCCCACATTCTGGAGCATTCCGTGCTCTGCGGCTCGGAGAAGTTTCCGGTGAAGGATCCGTTCGTGGAGCTGGTGAAGGGCTCCTTAAACACGTTTTTAAACGCCATGACATATCCGGATAAGACCGTCTACCCGGTGGCCAGCTTAAACGACACCGATTTCCAGAATCTGATGGACGTCTACATGGACGCGGTCTTCAACCCCAACATTTACCGGGAGAAGAAGATTTTCATGCAGGAGGGCTGGCATTATGAGCTGGAGGATAAAGACGCGCCGCTGGCCATAAACGGCGTGGTCTACAACGAGATGAAGGGCGTGTTTTCCTCCCCGGAGAGCGTGCTGGACCGCTACACCCGGACGGTTTTATTTCCGGACAACTGCTATGGAAACGAGTCCGGCGGTGACCCGGACTACATTCCCGACTTGAGCTACGAGGAGTTTTTAAACTTCCACAAAACCTACTATCACCCGTCCAACAGCTATATCTATCTCTACGGCAACATGGACATGGCGGAGAAGCTCACCTGGCTGGACCGGGAGTATTTAAGCAAATACGACTGCCAGGAGGTGGACTCGGGAATCCTTCCGCAGAAACCCTTCTCTGAGCCGGCAAACCGTGAGATTTTCTACTCACTCTCCGGCGGGGAGTCCGAGGAGGACGCCACCTACCTCTCCGTGAACACCGTGGCCGGTGATGGGCTGGACGGGAAACACTATATCGCGTTCCAGGTATTGGAGTACGCCCTTTTGGATGCGCCGGGAGCGGCCTTAAAACAGGCCATGACCGACGCCGGCATCGGGCAGGATCTTTTAGGCGGCTACGAGAACGGCATTTTACAGCCTTATTTCTCCGTGATCGCCAAGAACGCCAACAAGGAGCAGTTAGGAGAGTTTCTGGCGGTGGTGAAGGGGACGCTCAGAAAGCTGGCGGACCAGGGCATCGACCGGAAGATGCTTCTCGCCGGCATCAACTACTACGAGTTCCGCTACCGGGAGGCAGACTTCGGCGGCGCGCCGAAAGGACTGATGTACGGACTGCAGTCCCTGGACAGCTGGCTCTACGGCGGCAATCCGCTGACCCATTTAGAGTACGAGAAGGTGTTCGAGGAGCTTAAGAAGGGCGTGGACGAGGGATATTTTGAGTCCCTTCTGCGTGATCTCTTACTGGACAACCCCTTCGAGGCCGTGATCACCGTGAGCCCCAGAAAGAACCTGACTGCCGAGAACGAGGCGGCGCTGGCGAAGAAGCTTTCGGAGTATAAGGCATCCTTAAGCGAGGAGCAGCTGGCGGAGCTTGTGAAGCAGACGAGAGAGTTAAAGGAGTACCAGGAGATCCCGTCCCCGAAGGAGGACCTTTTAAAGATTCCGCTGCTCTCCCGCGGGGATATAAGCCGTGAGGCGGAGGCCCCTGTCTGGGAGGAGAAGGACGTGGACGGCGTGAAGGTGATCCACCATGATCTCCCCACCTCCGGCATCGGATATCTGAAGCTCCTTTTTGACACCGGCCGGGTGGCCGTGGAGGATCTTCCCTATGTGGGGCTCTTAAAGGCGATCCTGGGTCTGGTGAACACGGAGAACTACAGCTACAGCGATCTGAGCAGCGAGATCAATTTAAACAGCGGCGGCATCAGCTTCAACGTGACCAGCTACGTGGATCTGGCGAAGGAGGGCGCGTTCAGGGGCTATTTCGTGGCCAACGCCAAGGTGCTTTACGATAAAATCGATTTTGCCTTTTCCATGATCGGGGAGATGCTTAACCACTCCATTCTGACCGACGAAAAGCGGCTTCGGGAGGTGCTGGCCGAGACGAAGTCCCGGTCCCAGATGAAGCTAAACCAGGGCTCCCACTCGGCGGCGGTGGCCAGGGCCACCTCCTACTTCTCCGGCTCCTCTTATTTTAACGACATGACCGGGGGCATCGGCTTCTATCAGTTCCTGGAGCAGGCGGTGAAGGAGGCCGAGACGGACTGCGCGTCCCTCATCGGCAGGCTGAAACGCGCGGCGGAGGCGCTGTTTGCGGCGGACAACCTGCTTGTGAGCTACACCGCCGATCAGGACGGATTTGAGAAAATGAAACCGGCCCTTGCCTGCTTTGCGAAGAGCCTCCGGGCGCAGGGCGGCGTTTTGCGTGCGTTTTCGTTCCCCGCGGGCAACCGCAACGAGGGATTTATGACCTCCTCCCAGGTGAACTACGTGGCCCGCTGCGGCAGCTTCCTGCCGGCGGGGCTTTCCTACCACGGAGCATTGAAGATTTTAAAGGTGATTTTAAGCTACGATTATCTCTGGATCCAGGTGCGCGTCAAGGGAGGCGCCTACGGCGTGATGAGCGGGATCGGCCGCTCCGGCGAGGGCTATTTCGTGTCCTACCGCGACCCGAACCTGCGGGAAACCAATACGGTGTATGAGAACATTGTGGAGTATCTGGAGAATTTTGACGCCGACGAGAGGGACATGACCAAGTACGTCATCGGAACCATCAGCGACCTGGATGCGCCGCTGACGCCCAGCCTCAAGGGCTCCCGCGGCCTTTCCGCCTATCTCTCCGGCGTCACCGCCGGAATGCTTGCCGAGGAGAGGGAGCAGGTGCTCGACGCCACCCCGGCGGACATCCGCGCCCTGGCGCCCATCGTGAAGGCGGTGCTGGACACGGGAAGCCTCTGCGTCATCGGAAACGAGGATAAGGTGCGGGCCGAGAGCGGTCTCTTCGGCGAGGTAAAGAACCTTTTTAACAATTAAAAGACAAAGGAGAAACCATGAGCGACAACAAGAAATCGGGATTCGTCACGCTGGTCGGACGTCCCAACGTGGGCAAATCCACGCTGATGAACCATCTGATCGGGCAGAAGATTGCCATCACCTCCGACAAGCCCCAGACCACCCGCAACCGGATCCAGACCGTGTACACCGACGAGCGCGGCCAGATCATTTTCCTGGACACGCCGGGCATCCACAAGGCGAAAAACAAGCTGGGCGAGTACATGGTGAACGTGGCGGAGCACACGCTGAAGGACGTGGATGTGGTGCTCTGGCTGGTGGAGCCCACCACGTTTATCGGGGCCGGCGAGAGGCATATTGCGGAGCAGCTGAACAAGGTGAAGACCCCGGTGCTCTTAATCATCAACAAGATAGACACCGTGAAGAAGGAGGAGATTCTCCCCTTCATCGCGGCCTACAAGGACATCTGCCCGTTTGCCGAGATCATCCCCGTGTCGGCCCTCAAGGGGATCGCCACGGACACGGTGCTGGATATGATTTTCAAATACCTCCCCTACGGCCCGCAGTTTTACGACGAGGACACGGTGACGGACCAGCCCATGCGGCAGATTGCAGCGGAGCTGATCCGGGAGAAGGCCCTGCGCCTTCTGGACGAGGAGATCCCCCACGGCATCGCCGTGACCATCGAGAAGATGACGGAGCGCAGGAACGGCCTCTTCGACATCGAGGCCACCATCGTCTGCGAGCGGGAGTCCCACAAGGGAATCATCATCGGCAAGGGCGGCGCCATGCTTAAAAAGATCGGCACCGCGGCCCGCGTGGAGATCGAGAACATGCTGGAGGCCAGGGTGAACCTGCGCCTCTGGGTCAAGGTGAGAAAAGAGTGGCGCGACAGCGACCTCTACATGAAGAATTACGGGTACGATCCGAAGGATATTTAAGACAGAGCAATGAGAGATTCGGTGAATGTGACGGGGATGGTCCTAAAGGCCGTCCCGGTGGGCGAGTATGACAAACGTCTGGTGATTCTCACGAGGGAGCGGGGGAAGATCACCGCATTTTCCAGGGGATGCCGCAGGCCGTCCAGCATGCTGATGGCCGCCAGCCGCCCCTTTGCCTTTGGGCGCTTCTCCCTCTACGAGGGGCGGGACGCCTACAGCTTAAACAGCGCGGAGATCCAGAATTATTTCGAGGAGATTTCCGGGGATGTGGAGGCGGCCTGCTACGGCTCCTATTTTCTGGAGTTCGCCGACTACTACGCGCGGGAAAATGTGGACGAGACGCAGATGTTAAAGCTCCTCTACCAGACGCTGCGCGCGCTTTTAAAGCCGGCGCTCTCCAATCCGCTGGTGCGGCGGGTGTTCGAGTTAAAGGCCATGGCGGTCAACGGGGAGTATTCCCCGGAGCCTCCGGCGGACGTCAGCGATTCGGCGGCCTACGCCTGGGAGTACGTGGTGCTGTCGCCGGTGGAGAGCGTCTACACATTCAGCCTGACCGACCAGGTGCTCCGGGAATTTTCCATGTGCGTGGAGAAAAATAAGGCCCGCTACATCGACCGCAGCTTCCACTCCCTGGAGATTCTGGAGGCGCTGGTGCGTTTTTCGTGAGCATATACAGTTTTTCGTGGGCATATATCTTGAAAATGCAGGAAAAAGCATGTATAATGGCGGATGTATACCCGAAAGGCACATGGGAAGGTATATTTAGTCGCAGACGACAGGAGGAAAAAGATGAAGAAGGCCAGTATTCTGATGGCTGCGGCCGTGCTCAGCGTTATAGTGTCCGGCTGTGCGAAGCAGGGCGGCGCGGAGAGCGACCGGGAATTTACGCCCACCGAGAGCAGCGTGTATGTGAGCCGGGACGGCGGATTCTCCAGCGCGCTGGTGGAGACTTATGACAAAGATTACTACGACCAGGCTGAGCTCCAGGCATTCCTGGAGGAGGCCGTTGCCCTCTATAACGGAGGAAACTCCGGCGGGGGGGAGGAGAGCGCACAGGCGTCCGGCCCCGTGAGCCTCGTGTCCTGTACGCTTCAGGACGGCGTGGCCTCCTCCGTATTTAAATACAGCTCCGCGGACGATCTGATCCAGTTTTCCAGGGAGTCCGGGGACGACAGCAACAGCTTCACCTTCCTCGACACCGCGGCGGTGTCCGACGGGGTGGTGAAGGGCTACATCGTGGACGGCACGTTTGTGGACGCGTCGGGCGCGGCAGTGAAAAACGAGGACATCACAAAGCAGAGCAAGCTGAGAGTGATCTGCGCCCAGGGCGGCGGCATCATCCAGACCGAGGGAAAGGTGCTCTACATGACGGAGGGCGTCACGCCGGTGGATGAGTTCACAGTGTCCACGCCGGACGAAGGAAAATCCTATATTATTTTCAAATAGAAACTTCACAGGGAGGATATAAAAGATGGAAAAGACGATGGAAAAAATCGTGGCTCTGGCCAAGTCCAGAGGATTTGTGTATCCGGGCTCCGAGATCTACGGCGGCCTGGCCAACACCTGGGATTACGGAAACCTGGGCGTGGAGCTTAAGAACAACGTGAAAAAAGCATGGTGGCAGAAATTTGTCCAGGAAAGCCCCTACAATGTGGGCGTGGACTGCGCCATCCTGATGAACTCCCAGACCTGGGTGGCCTCCGGTCATCTGGGCGGCTTCTCCGACCCGTTAATGGACTGTAAGTCCTGCAAGGAGCGTTTCCGCGCCGACAAGCTGATCGAGGACTACCTGCACGACAACGGCATCGAGATCGAGGGCTCCGTGGACGCCTGGTCCCAGGAGGAGATGAAGAAGTATATCGATGAAAAGAACATCTGCTGCCCGTCCTGCGGAAAGCATGATTTCACCGATATCCGTCAGTTCAACCTGATGTTCAAGACCTTCCAGGGCGTGACAGAGGACGCGAAGAACACCGTGTACCTGCGCCCGGAGACCGCACAGGGTATTTTCGTAAACTTCAAGAACGTGCAGAGAACCTCCAGAAAGAAGGTTCCCTTCGGCATCGGACAGATCGGAAAGTCTTTTAGAAACGAGATCACTCCCGGAAACTTCACATTCCGCACCCGCGAGTTTGAGCAGATGGAGCTGGAGTTCTTCTGCAAGCCGGGCACGGATTTAGAGTGGTTCAACTACTGGAAGAATTTCTGCATCAACTGGTTAAAGACCCTGGGCATCAAGGAAGACGAGATGCGCTACCGCGACCACGATCCGGCGGAGCTGGCGTTTTACAGCAAGGCGACCACCGACATCGAGTTCCTCTTCCCCTTCGGATGGGGCGAGCTCTGGGGCATCGCGGATCGTACCGACTACGATCTGACCCAGCACCAGAACACCTCCGGCGAGGATATGTCCTACTTTGACGACGAGGCCAAGGAGAAGTACGTTCCCTACGTCATCGAGCCGTCCTTGGGCGCCGACCGCGTGACGCTGGCGTTCCTCTGCGCGGCCTACGACGAGGAGGAGATCGGAGAGGGCGATGTGAGAACCGTGCTCCACTTCCATCCGGCCATCGCTCCGGTGAAGATCGGCGTGCTGCCGCTCTCCAAGAAACTCAACGAGGGCGCGGAGAAGATTTACATGGAGCTCGCCAAATACTACAACTGTGAGTTCGACGACCGAGGAAACATCGGAAAGCGCTACAGAAGACAGGACGAGATCGGAACGCCGTTCTGCGTGACCTACGATTTCGATTCCGAGAACGATCAGGCCGTGACTGTCCGCGACAGAGACACCATGGAGCAGGTGAGAGTGCCGATCGCAGAGCTTAAGAGCTACTTCGAGGATAAGTTCAGATTTTAATTGACAGAAGGCAGTTTGCGCCGCCGCAGGGGGAAACGTGGAGATGCGTTTTCCTGCGCGCGGCGCATTTTTTATTCAACAGGAAATGCACACCTTTTTAACATGGAAATGGCGTGCAGTGCGGGAACATCCTGCGGGGGCGCGCGCATGTTCCAGATGTAAGCGAGGAGCGAAAATATGACGTATACCGGATTTGAATTGCTGTGGCTGTTTTTCATCTGTTCCTTCATGGGCTGGGCCGGGGAGACGGCCTGGGCCGCGGTGAGGGAGCGCAGATATGTGGACAAGAGCGCGCTCTGCGGGCCTGTCTGCGCCATCTACGGCATCACGGCCGTGGTGCTGGCGCTGGGCCTTTATGAGCTGAAAGACCATCTGTTTTTCTTATTTTTAGGGAGCGCGCTGCTTGCCACCGTGATCGAGTGGGCCGGCGGACACTTCCTTGAGAATGTCAGCCATACCAGATGGTGGGACTACTCCCACCGCCGTTTTAATCTGGACGGATACATATGCCTGGGAGCTTCGGTTCTGTGGGGCCTTCTGGGCGTGGTGTCCGTGCGCTGGGGAAACGGGATCCTTTTATTTCTCTATCATCTGATGCCCGCGTTTGTGGGGAAGATCGTGGTCTGGATCATGGTGGGGCTTCTGGCTGTGGATATTCTGGCCACAGGGCTTACGCTGGCGGGACTGAAACACCGGATGCCCCGCGTGGACGCGGTGGGAAACCAGATGGCGCTCATTTCCCTGCGGCTGGGGCTGTGGATTTTAGGGCGCACGGAGCGGAGGATCCAGAACGCCCACCCGGAGGCGGTGTTTGCCCGCATCCGCGCCAGGGAGCGGTCGCAGGTGTTTGCCCAGGGCTGCGGGTTTTACAAGATTGTCCTGCTGTTTGTGATCGGGTCGTTTCTGGGGGACGTGACGGAGACTATTTTCTGCCGGCTGAGGGCAGGCGTCTGGATGAGCCGCAGCAGTCTGGTCTGGGGACCTTTCAGCATCGTCTGGGGCTTCGCGCTGGCGGCGGCCACGCTGCTTCTTTACAAATATAAAGACCGGTCAGACCGGTTTCTGTTTCTGGTGGGCACATTTTTAGGCGGCGCTTACGAGTATCTGTGCAGCGTGTTCACGGAGCTGGTGTTCGGCACCGTGTTCTGGGACTACAGCGAGATTCCCTTCAACCTGGGCGGCAGAATCAACCTGCTCTACTGCTTTTTCTGGGGCATCGCGGCGGTGGTCTGGATGAAGGCGGCCTACCCGGCGTTTTCCCGGTGGATCGAGAAGATCCCGCGGCGCGCGGGAAAGCCGGTGACCTGGGTACTTCTGGTGTTCATGGCGGTAAATATGGGCGTCAGCGCCCTAGCCCTGGCCCGGTATGTGGAGAGAAATGCGGGCGTCGAGGCGCGCGCCGGCTGGGAAGTCCGGATGGACGAGCGGTTTGACGACGCGCGGATGGAGCGGATTTATCCGAATATGATTTCGGTGGAGTAGGTGTTGCGCACGGCGGAAGGATGTGTTACAATAACAGAACAAATGTTTGCTATGCGGGAGGATGTTTTTATGGAGCAGAGAGAAGTGACGTTCGTGAACCTGACGCCGGAGAACCTGGAGCGGGAGCATCTTAGCTGTATCATCCGCAGCAAAAAGCCCCATCCGGGGGTGGAGGCCAAGCGCGCCTGGCTGGCGGACCGTCTGACGGAGGGCCATGTGTTCCGGAAACTGGACGTGAAGGATGCGGTGTTCGTGGAGTACGCGCCGCTGGAGACTGCATGGGTGCCCGTGGAGGGGGAAAACTATGTCTATATCTATTGCCTGTGGGTCAACGGAGCTTCAAAGGGAAAGGGATACGGAAAACTGCTGATGGAGTCCTGCCTGGACGATGCGCGGACGCAGGGAAAGTCCGGCGTCTGCATGCTGGGAGCGAAGAAGCAGAAGGGATGGCTCTCGGACCAGGCGTTTGCCAGGCGGTACGGCTTTGAGACCGTGGACGAGACCGAAAACGGGTACGAGCTTCTGGCGTTGTCCTTCGACGGCACGAAGCCGCGGTTTGCGGAGGGCGCCAGGCGCTGTGAGATCGAGGAGCAGGAGCTCACAGTTTTCTACGACGACCAGTGTCCCTATATATGGCAGAGCCTTGAACAAGTGAAGAAGTTCTGCCGGGAGAATGACGTCCCGGTGTCTCTCATCCATGTGGACACGCTGGAGAAGGCGAAGCGGCTCCCCTGTGTGTTTAACAACTGGGGCGTATTTTATAGAGGAAAGTTCGAGACGGTGAATCTGCTGGACGCGGCGGCGCTTAAGAGAATTTTAAAGGAGCGGTGAGAGGTTTGCGAAACGTGATTTTGTTTATCGCCATGAGCCTGGACGGGTATATCGCGGACCGGGACGGAGGCGTGGGCTGGCTGAACGGCCAGGGAGACGGCGGCCAGGTTCCGGACAGCTATTCAGAGTTTGTGCGGGAGATCGACACGGTTCTGATGGGGTGGAACACCTATCACCAGGTGGCCACGGAGCTGTCCCCCGGGGAGTGGGTGTACGGGGATTTCACCACCTATGTGCTGACCCACAGAGAGGCAGAGTCTTCGGAAAATATACGGTTTACGGACGAGGAGCCGGCGGCGCTTGTAAAGCGTCTTAAGGAGGAACAGGGGAAGGATATCTGGGTCTGCGGCGGAGCCAGTCTGGTGTGCCAGCTGATGGAGGAAGATCTGATCGACGGGTATTATATTTCAGTGATTCCCACGGTTCTGGGAGACGGGATCCGGCTGTTCCCGGACGGCGTGGGGGAGCTTCCTCTCCGGCTTTCGCGCACCCGGGACTATGACGGGATTGTGGAGCTGGTGTATGAGAGGCGGAAGAGGGAAGGGAGGACTGCAGGATGATCGAATACAGAGTTGACGACACAGGGCTCGCCGCGGCGGAGTTCATCGCGTTTGCAAACCAGGTGTGGAAGGGCGACTACGATCCGGAGCGGACGCAGTCGGCCCTGGAGCGGACGCTCAACATCACGGCCTACGACGGCGGGACGCTGGTGGGGGCCCTGCGCATCTTGTCGGACGGGTATTTTTTCGGAACCATCACGGAGCTTTTAGTGCTTCCCGGATACCAGAAAAGGGGGATCGGCAGCAGGCTCCTGGCGCTGGCAAAGGAGCACACGCCCACCATGCTGTACTTCGGCGCGCAGCCGGGGGTGGAGACGTTTTATGAGAAGAATGGATGCCGGAGGAGCCTTGCGGCTTATGAGATTGAGAGGCGGGGGAATCCGGGGGTTTAGGGTATATCTTTTCGATGGAAAATTGAGGTGATATGATGGGAAATCATTTGATGCCATACCAATCAGTTATTACAGAAATTAAAAGCATTATTTCTTCTGGACAAGAAGCAGCCTATAGCGCCTCCAGTAAGGCAATGCTGCTTACTTATTGGAATATAGGAAAACGAATTGTAGAGCAGGAACTGGCTGGCAGTGAACGTGCAGAGTATGGTAAAGGTTTAATTTCTGCATTAGCGGAAGATTTGACAAAGGAATTTGGAAAAAATTATTCCAAAAGAAATTTGCATTATTATATCAAATTTTATCAGTGTTTTCCTGATGAGCAGATTGTGAACGCATGCGTTCACAATCTTAATTGGACACATATTCGGAGCCTTCTTCGTGTTGCGGACGAAAATGCACGTTATTGGTATATGAAAGAAGCGGTTGCTGAAAATTGGAGTTCAAGAACTTTAGACCGTAATATCAGCACACAATATTATAACAGACTTCTGCAGGCTCCCAAAAAAGAAGCTGTAATTGAGGAAATGAGACAAAAAAGTGCGGAATTACAGAAAAACCAGTTTGAATTAATCAAGAGTCCTGTTATTGCGGAATTTCTCGGCTTCAAAAATGAAGATACCTATTTAGAGGGAGATTTGGAGTCCTCCATTCTTTCACATATTAGAGATTTTTTAATGGAATTGGGAAGAGGATTTGCCTTTCTTTTATAATATTGAGCTTAAATGTTATGTACTTATTGATTTGAAAATGGGAAAAATTACCCATCAAGATGTAGGACAGATTGATATGTATGTGCGTATGTATGACGAGTTAAAGAGGGGACAAGGAGACAATCCTACCATTGGAATTTTATTGTGTTCAGAAACGGATGAGGATATAGCCAGATACTCGGTGCTCCATGACAACGACCGGCTGTTTATGTCAAAATATCTGACTTATTTGCCTACAAAAGAGCAGCTGCGGGTAGAGATTGAACGGCAGAAAGAAATCTTTTTCATGCAGCATCCAGCTTTACAGGAGCAGGAAGAATAAATACAGGATGACAATTCCTACACCATTTTCCCATGAATTTGCTTAGATTTATAAAGAATGGCGTAGATTTTGGGTAAAACAGAAAAATGTATCTGCTGTTAAAAACAAACTCTGATACCAACAGGAGGCATTCAAAATGAAACTAAAAAATCCCATGCTGGCAGTGCGCGATATGGAGCGCACCGTTGACTTTTACAAAAAGGTTTTAGGGCTTCATGTGATTATGGATTTCGGAGCCAACAAGACGCTGACCGGCGGGCTGGCGCTGCAGACCGAGGAGACTTACAGGGAGTTTATCGGGGCCGACGAGATCGCCTTTGGCGGAAAGGATTTCGAGATATACTTCGAGGAGGACGACTTCGACCGCTTCGCAAAGCGGCTGGAGACGCTTGATATCGAGTATGTGCACCCGGTTGTGGAGCACGCCTGGGGACAGCGTGTGGTCCGCTTTTACGATCCGGACCGGCATATCGTCGAGGTCGGGGAGAATATGAAGGCCGTCTGCCGGCGGTTCCTGGATCAGGGGATGACTCCGGAGCAGGTGGCCGGGCGCATGGATGTGCCGGTAAAATTTGTGAACGCGTGTATGCGATAGGACATTCGGGGGAGGAGGAAGAAAAATGTTTACAGATGGAAGAAGCCGGCGCGTCGCGTTTGTGGCCCACTGTTTTCTGAATCAGAATGCCATCTCGGACGGAACTGCGGTCTGGCCGGCGGCCTGTCTTGAGCTGGTGGATTTCTTTCTAAGCCGGGAGATCGGCATCGTTCAGATGCCATGCCCGGAGGTTTGCTGCCTGGGGCTGGACCGGGGAAACCCGCAGGGCGCGGATAGTCCGGTGGTGGTGGAGAATACGCGGATTCGCGCCGCCATGAAGGCAGATGGCCCGGACAGCAAGCTGTCTGCCCTGGCGCTTGGTGTGGCGGAGCAGATTGAGGAATATCAGAAATTTGGTTTTGAGGTTGTCGGAATTGTGGGGGCCAACCGCTCGCCAAACTGCGGTGTGGATACCACCTCCGACGACAACAGGGAACAGAAGGGCATGGGGATATTCATGGAAAAGATAAGCGGTGAGCTGTCGAAACGGGGGATCACCGTTCCCATGGCCGGCATCCGGGCGTCGGATGATATCGCTGCGGTGCTGGATACATTTTTGTGAGCAGGAGGAATACGACATGGAACGCATGAGAGAACCGATCACCATCAACCACATGACACTGAAAAACAGGCTGGTAATGCCGCCGATGGCCACCTCCAGATCGGAGGACGGCACCGTAAATCAGAAGCTTCTGGAATACTACGATGAGAAATCCGCCGGCGGATATATCGGCCTTATTATCACAGAGCACAGCTATGTCCATCCCCAGGGAATTGCGAATCCAGGACAGATATCCATATCCCGCGACAGTGATGTGGAGGGACTTCGCCAGCTGGTGCAGGTGATTCACAAAAACGGATCAAAGGTGATGGCGCAGATCAACCACGCCGGAAGTGCGGCCAGAAGAGCGGTGACCGGGCTGGAGCCGGTCAGCTCCAGCGCCGTCGTCAACGAGGCAAAGCATGGAGCGGACGGTGAGACGCCGAGGGAGCTGACCCGGGAAGAGATCGCACAGATTGTGCGGGATTTTGCAGCGGCGGCCCGGCGGGCGAAGGAGGCCGGCTACGACGGCGTGGAGATTCACTCGGCCCATGGTTATCTCCTGAATCAGTTCTATTCTCCCCTGGCCAACAGACGGAGCGACGAGTACGGGCCGGCTGCCATGGAGGGACGCCTGCGGATTCACCGGGAGATCATCCAGGCGGTCCGGGCCCAGGTCGGGAAGGACTATCCCGTGGCTTTGCGTCTTGGCGGCTGCGACTATGCGGAGGGCGGCTCCACGGTTGAGGACAGCGTGGAGGCGGCGGTGCTCCTGGAAAGCTGGGGGATTGACCTTCTGGATATTTCCGGCGGGATGAACGGCTATATCATACCGGGGAAAAATGCGCCCGGATATTTCACCGATATGAGCGAAGCGATTAAGGAGCGGGTGTCCATTCCTGTGATTCTCACGGGCGGGATCACGGAGTTTGCTGCTGCGGAGGAGCTTCTGCAGGTGGGAAAAGCGGATCTGATCGGCGTGGGCCGGGCGATTTTAAAGGATTCCCTGTGGGCGAAACGAGCGATGCAGGGCCCTGTGGAATTTGAATACTGGAAAGGCACCCCCGCCGAGGCCCATAAAGAGTGGAGACGGATCATGGAAAATAATCTCAGGCAGAGCCATGCATTTGAGATTCATTGCTGGGAAGACGAGTCTGAGGCGGTCAGAATGGCACTTCCATACGGGACGGTCAAAATGTCCGATTGGAAACAGGGGACAGTGATTGAAGGAAAAGTCACCCAGGATTTCACAGACTTTCTTCTTTCCCTTCCGGTGCCGGAGGGAAATGATCTGGCGCCTCGCCGGATGACACCGTTTTTTTCCATTTTTCTGGACAACGGCTTTTCGTCAGAGCATTACGGGACGGAGCTGAATCAGCAGTAAAGTGGGATATCCGACGGAGGGGGGACAAGAAATGACCAGCTGCGAAAAATATCTCCACATAAAGCAGATATTTGAAACGTATGCCGATGCCGAAAACGCCATTTCCATGGCAAAATACATGCGCAATCAGTTCGTGTTTTACGGCATTCCCACGCCCTGGCGCAAGGCGTGCTGCCGCGACTTTTTAAAGACAGAGAAAAAGAATACATCCATCGACTGGGATTTTCTGGATCTCTGCTATGCGGATGACCACCGGGAGTTTCAGTATTTTGCGTGCGACTATCTGGCGGTCTTTCAAAAAATTCTGACGTTTGAGGATATTTCGCGGATCCGCCGCTACGTCAGACAGAAGCAGTGGTGGGATACCATCGATTGCCTCGACCGCATCATCGGCGGCATTGGTCTTGAGGATCCGCGGGTGGACGGCGTGATGCTTGAGTGGTCGCTGGACGAGGATTTCTGGGTGCGGCGGGTGGCCATCGACCACCAGCTCTGCCGGAAGGAGCGGACCAACACGGCGCTTCTGGAGCAGATCATTGTCAACAACCTGGGCAGCGGCGAATTTTTCATAAACAAAGCTATCGGCTGGAGCCTGCGGGATTACTCGAAGACCAATCCCGCGTGGGTCAGGGATTTTCTGGACCGCTATGGGGAGCAGATGGACCGGCTGAGCGTGCGCGAGGCCGGGAAGTATGTTTGAGGGAAAAGGGAGGAGATTTGCTATGGAGACGAACCAATATCTGACTGAATTTTACAACAGCTACGACGAGGACAGCCGGCTGGCGCCGCGGCATGGGTCGGTGGAATTTCTGACCACCATGCGGTACATAGAGAAGTATATAAAACCCGGCGACCGCGTGCTGGAGATCGGCGCGGGAAGCGGGCGCTACTCCCACGCGCTGGCGCGGCAGGGCTATGCGGTGGATGCGGTGGAGCTGGTGGAACACAATATCCAGGTATTCAAGCAGAACACGCAGCCGCAGGAAAACATCACGGTCACCCAGGGAAATGCCTTGGATCTCTCTGCGTTCCCCGATGGCTCCTACGATATCACGCTGCTTCTGGGGCCGCTCTATCACCTCTATGATGCCGGTGACAAGCGGCAGGCCATCCGCGAGGCGCTGCGGGTCACGAAGCCGGGCGGCGTGGTGTTTGCCGCTTATGTGATCTCTGACGGATGTCTTCTGGACGAGGGCTTCAACCGGGGAAATATAAGCGTCTCCCAGTATGTGAGGGACGGTCTTCTGGATGCGGAAACCTTTGCCGCCAGATCGGAGCCCAGGGATCTGTTCGAGCTGGTGCGCAGGGAGGACGTGGACGAGCTGATGTCCGTCTTCGATGCGGTGCGCCTCCATTATGTGGCCTCCGACGGCTGTGCGCTGCTTCTGCGGGAGGCGGTGGACGCCATGGACGACGAGACGTTTGAGCTGTATCTGCGCTATCATTTTGCCACCTGTGAGCGGGAGGATCTGCTGGGGGTGACGAGCCACGCGCTGGACGTGTTCCGGAAGCGCGGGTAGAGGAATACGGATCTGGTTTTATAGAAACTTCGGCAGGGCAGGCTGGTCAAACCAGTTTTTAAGGAGAAAAATATGTGGGATTTACTCATCGGAAACGGCATCTCTTTGATTGCCTCTATATTTCTGGCGATCAGCAGCTGTGCGCGGGAACGGAAAAATATATATCTGTTTCAGATCCTGGAAACAGGGACATACTGTGTTTCCTCTGTTTTCTTTAAGTCCTGGTCGGGATTATCTACTCTGATACTTTCCCTGATCCGGAATATTCTGGTATATACGAAGCATTTCCGGGAGTGGCACGCCTATCTGTTTTCCGTTCTGGTTGTAGTGGTGGGGCTGATGGTCAATAACAGAGGTTTTTTGGGCCTTCTTCCGCTGATTGCCACGGTAGAACTCACATTGGCAAATTATTATGCCAGAAGAGTGGTTTTCATCAAGGCCAGCCTGTGGATTAATACTGTCATGTGGATGATATATTCGTATCTGATTTTTGATTTTGCGGCAGGCATAATGCAGACGGTCATCTCTGTTCTGGGGCTGATCTCGCTGCTGCAATGTATCCGGAATAATGGATAAATGCAGTGGCGAAAGCCGGATCCGCAGAAACCGGGCTATGGCTTCGTGACCGCCCTTGTCCAGCTGCTCCATGAAACCGAGATGGATAAACTCTCCATGAGCGAGTTTGGAATTAAGAAGGAAGACTGCGCGAAGATTGCAGATAGGACCGTCAACATTTAAGTGTTATATTTTTTGTCATAACGGCCCTGACGCCTCCTTCCAAAAAGACAGCGGACAATTCCTCCGCATATGGAAATCAGAAACCCTTCCCTGACAAGAATGTTGCCAATTCCCATGTTGATGGCATATTGTATTTGTAACTCCAATGGCGGGTCCTGGTAAGGAATCCCTGCCTTAATCACGCAATAATACATACCTGTGCATAAAATAATAATTCCAGCTAATATAACCGCGTTGATTATCTGACGAAAATAAGATGTATATTTTGTTACCTTCGTATTATCCATAAATTTCTTTGACCTCTGCTTTTGAAAAGCGAAAATATTATCCGTAATAAGTTCTCCCTAAAAAATCACTTACAACACGTTCAATGGACTTTGGACTTTTGCAGCAATTCCCCCAGGCATTTCCAGACTGCATGAATGAAGTTACCTTTGTCATGGTTTTTGCCCGGTGAATCACAGCATTATATTTTATATGTTTGATTGTTTTTGAAAGCTGAACATATTCATCCCACGTTACTGCCTGCATGGATAATTCTAAGCGCGGAAGCAAACGGGAAAATGACTGTTCGACCTGTGTTTTGTATTCACCCGCTTCATCCACCAGAAAAGCGCACAGTTTATCAAAGCGCACGCCCTGCTGTGGGTCATATAACGGACATCCAAATTTAGACAGAATGGATGAAAAACGCTTCATATCCGCCGGCCCCATCGAATAGCAGTCGAAACGAACCGTTTGCGAAGTGGTCGAAATCTGGAAAGAACCAAGCCCTTCTCTCTCATAGTTGAATGGGTCAGGTGAAGTCCACTCGTGGAAAACGGCAGCTGTCTCTTTTAAGATGGCATCTATGGGAAGATGCTCCAATCCTTCGACCTGCTCATTATCACAGCAGGCTTTTTGATACACCATCGCATTGTCCAGATAAACGCCGCTCCGATATTTCCAGAAATTCAAGTCAATACTCATTTATATACCCCCTGCTCCGTGGTTCTTATCCCAATTATATCAGACTTCCTGCGAACTCACAAACACAACTTGACACAAGCGCCGGTTGCCGTCCGGGCCGATTTATGTTATCCTATCCACAGCGAAAGGATGGGAATTAATTATGAAGATAGAGCATATCGCCATGTACGTAAACGATCTGGAGGCCGCCAGAAATTTCTTCGTGAACTACCTGGGCGCCGTTTCCAACGACGGCTATCACAATCAGACCACAGATTTCAGATCCTATTTTCTGACCTTTGACGACGGGGCCCGTCTGGAAATCATGCATAAACCGGGGATGGAGGACGCGCCGAAATCGCTCGCCCGGACCGGTTACGTCCACGTGGCGTTCAGCGTCGGCAGCCGGGAGAAGGTGGACGAGCTGACGGCCCGTCTGAAAGCGGATGGTTTCCAGGTGGTCAGCGGCCCCAGAACCACTGGGGATGGGTATTATGAGAGCTGTATCGTGGCCATCGAGGGGAACCAGATCGAATTGACCGTGTGATTGTGCGGTACGCGGGTTCTGTGCTTTGCTGTGCAGGTAGGAATGCGGCTTTGATATGCAGGTGGGCGCGGGTACGGCTGTATGTGTTGGGGATCTGCGGATGAAATCGGCATGATTTCAGAAAAATGTGATTTTTTGATCTGAAATGCGATTCTGGATCTCATACGATGGAAAGACAGTGACGAGCGCAAACCAATGGTTTTAAAAGGCGCGCGGCAAGTGGGAAAGACCTGGCTGATGAAAGAGTTTGGCCGAAATTATTATAAAAGCTATGTCTATTTCAACTTCGATGAGGAAGACGAGTTGAAATCGATTTTTACATCGAACAAAAATCCGCACAGGATCATAGAACTGCTTTCTATGATTGCGGATGAGAAAATTCTTCCGGGAGAAACTCTGATTATTTTCGACGAGATTCAGGAGTGTCCGGAGGCTCTTAACGCGCTTAAATATTTTAAGGAAAAAGCGAATGAGTATCACGTAATGGCGGCGGGAAGTCTTCTGGGAACTTTGCTTGCCAGACCGAAGTCTTATCCGGTGGGTATGGTAAATCTTCTGAATATCTATCCGCTGTCTTTCGACGAGTTTCTGGAGGCGATAGACGAATCTCTGTATGCATACTATTGCAGGATCGAAAAAGAGCAGCCCATCGAGGAGATTTTTCACAGCCGTCTACTGGAGGTTTACAATTATTATCTGATTATCGGGGGAATGCCGGAGTGCGTGGCATCGTGGATAAAGTATAGAGATCCGGAGCGTGTCGCGCGGATTCAGCGGGAGCTCATCGAGGTGTACGAAAACGATTTTTCCAGGCATAACGGAAAGGTCAACAGCGGGAGAATCCTCATGGTGTTCAGAAACATCGTTTCCCAGCTTGCCAAGCCCAACGAAAAATTTATGTACGGCGCAGTCCGGGAAGGCGGAAGGGCGCGGGATTTTGAGGAGGCGATCGAATGGCTGGTTTCAGCCGGAATGCTGAATCGTGTATACAATGTCTCAAAAATGGAACATCCGCTGGAGGCTTTCAAAAAACTGGATCAATTCAAGCTGTTTGTTTTCGATACAGGACTTCTCAAATATATGGCCGGGCTGGACAATCGAGCGATTCTTTTAAAATCAGATTACCAGTTTAAGGGCCCATTGACAGAAAATTATGTGCTGCAGCAGCTTCGGGGACAGTTTGATGTGGAACCGGCGTATTTTGCGGATAAAAACAGCGAAATCGATTTTGTAATACAAAATGGAACAGAGATCATTTCCGTGGAAGTGAAGGGCGGGGAGGACCGGTCTGCGCCGTCATTTAAACGATATGTTTCCGAGAGGGAACCGGAATATGCGGTTCGTTTTTCAAAGCGGAACTACATGAAAAACGGCCGTATCACCAATATGCCGCTGTATCTGGCGAGAAAAATGAGGGAACTTGATCCTGTTGTTGGACGAATATGATTATCCGCCGGTAACGCTGGATGATGTCTATAGGAAAGTGCCTTAACGAATATTGCTGTTTGTAGATGGCTGGGATTGAAATAAGAGAACTAACTTTTAGGTTCATACTCTTGTTTCAAACCCCAGCCGCCTTTTTTTCAGTGTGAAGGATGAATCAATGTTTCTCCCCCAGCGCTCTCCCAGACACTCCTTCCAACACCGTCTCCACACACAGCACCACCGTATTGTCAAACACCACGGCGAACGCCGCGCTGATCGCCAGTGTCAGCACCGTACTCAAAAGCATCCCCGCAGCCAGTCCCGGCAGTCTCGTCAGCCCGCCAATCAGTCCGCCGCCCACAAACATCATTCCATTCACGCCCAGCCGTTTCTCCACGATCTCAAAAAACACAAACCAGTGAATCATGAGCACCGGAAAGCTATACTTTGCAAGCACCGCAAGCAGCGAAGGAATCCGCGAAAACACAGTATCCCCGTACGTTCTGAACGTCAGAAACAGCGCGCAGCCCAGAAGCAGCATGGGCGGGGCGTTGTTGAACACCAGAATCTCATAGCTGTCGATAGCGTGCACTGCAAAAATAATGAACACGACAGCCGCCGCCGCACCCGCCAGCAAAAAGCGGTACAGCCGGAGCGCAATCTTCGTAGTGCAGAAATACCCCAGAAGGAACACCGCATCCCAGGCCCCCAGAAACGTGGTGGCCACGTACCCCATGCCGGCGTAGGGCCCGTAGAGAAAATAACAGTGGGCGAGGAAAATAACCGCCGCCATGGCCGCCGCCGTCCCGTCCCGCATCTGCCGGGTCAGACATTTGAAAAACGGCGCCGCCACGTAAAACAGGAGAATCACGTGCACCAGCCAGAAATGCGGCGTCAGCCCGGTGGTGTTGCCGGCAAACTGCCGGAGCAGATTGCCCCAGTTCGCCGGATACAGAGCGGAAAGCCCGAAGGCGTAAAACATATAAAACAGAAAATAGAGAAAGCAGGGAACCAGGACATTCACAGCCTTTTTCCCGTAAAAGCGGAGAATAGAATCATCCTTTTCGCCCGGCCGTTTCCCGAGAATCAGCGCCCCGCTGATCAGCACAAACAGCACGTTGCACACCGCAAACAGGGAGCTCAAACCAGAGAAAAATTCCCAGGACGGCGTGTGCACCGGCAGTTTCTCCACGGTGGAGCGGATGATGTGCAGCGCCACCACAAGCACCGCGGCCAGCACCCGGAGCCAGTCCATGTAGACGATGCGTCCGGGCCGCCGCACGTCGCCGCAGAGCACCTCGCCCAGGTAAGCGCGCACCGGGGAAGCATTCGTTTCCCGGTCTCCCGGAAGTCCAGTGGCGGCAATTTCCCGACTGGCCAGACGCGCCATCCGCTTCCGGTGAATCCACGACGCCCCCGCGACGAAAGCCCCGATAATCAGAAAATTTTTAAGGCTGAAGGGCTGGGAAAAAAGCCCCTGCCGCGCCTCCACCGCCAGATACAAAACAGTGGTGACCGCGGCGACAAACAGTGTAAAACGAATCCGTTTCATATGAAACCTCACTTCGCCCGCCTGGTTTTCCAGACGTGATACGGCCAGATCATCAGAAGCATCAGCGCAAAGGCGATGACGGCGATAAGCAGCGCCATCTTATTGCTGGTGACCGGGTCCTGCCAGACGCCGGTGAAATGGTAGATAGTCTCGATAACCAGGTAAATGAAAATGGTCTGCGACGCAAACAGCGGCAGCGAGTAGTGGCCGCAGAACTGCCAGAACCGCCAGTGTCTGAGAATCACCGCCGTCAGGCACACCGCGAAAATCCCCAGGAACGACGCCGTATAGTACAGCGGGGCCGGGGAGTACACGCAGTCGCACAGATTCACGTACCCGCCCAGAATGGGCCCGAAATACCAGTTGAGTCCCACCAGAAGCGGCATCGCGTACAGATAGTAGCGGACCATTTTATAGAGAATACCCGACCGGTGCACGTAATAGCCGGCGATCATAAACACCAGGGCCCCCACCGCCATGTCCATCTTCCAGGGCAGTCGCCCCATGGTGGGGAAAAACTGATTGATTACATTGATCTTCACGCCCAGCCAGGCGATGACCACGACGCTGTAGAAGCGCACCAGCGGATGGGTCTTTCCAAACACCCGGAACCACAGGTAGAAAAACACCTCGGTCATAAAAAGCCCCGCCAGAAACCACACCTGTCCGATGTAGAGATTCCGGGGCTGCGCGTAGTAGAGAAGCCACGTAAGCTCATAGCTCCACCCCGCCTCGAAGAGCGGCGCCCGGTAGTCCGGCCGCAGGAGGCAGATGACAAGCCCCACCAGGCAGATGGCAAAATACGGGATCACCCGCTTTTTTATTTTCACCTTCAGAAAATGGCCGAAGCCATCAAATTTGTCCGGATTGAACGTCATTCCCGACAGGAAAAAGAACGCCTGCATGATAAAACTGGAAACCCAGTTGAACCAGAACGTGTGGCCCGTCAGCGTGTGCGCAAACACGGTCAGAAAGAGGACAAAGCCCCTGGCTACGTCGATCTCGCTGTAATATTTTCTCACGGCAGTAGTGGATTCCATGTGCACCTCCAGAGTAAAATTCTTCATCTATTATAAAAGCTAGTCCCCGCAAAGGCAAGACGCCAGTTGGAAAATTCCAAAATGGATGATATAATAGGAGCACTTAGCGAGGTCTTGCACGAGCTTAGTGCGAGTCATCCCGTGGATAATAGGAGCACTTAGCGAGGTCTCACACGAGCTTAGTGCGAGTCATCCCGTGGATAATAGGAGCACTTAGCGAGGTCCCGCACGAATCTGTCAGATATAAAGGAGGAACCGGGGTGAAAAAACGAGCCGCATATTTCGCAGTTTACACACTCATATTCATGGCCCTGGCCTGTCATATTTTTTATGTATTTCACGAAAATGGCCGCAGCTTCATCTGGGACAGGGACGGGCTCTACCAGACATACACCACCATGGTCTATTTCAGTGAATATTGGAAAGAATTTTTCCGGAATCTGTGGATAAATCACGAATTTATCCTTCCCATGGTGGATCTGCGCGTGGGGCTGGGCAGCGACGTGATGACCACCCTGAATCACTACGGGTTCGGCGATCCGCTGCTGATTTTCTCCATCCCCGTGAGCGAGGCGCACATGGAGCAGTGCTACGCGTTCCTGGCAGTGCTCCGGTACTATCTGGCCGGGGCGGCGTTTTCCGCTTACTGCTTTTACATGAAGCGCCGGGAGCTTCCCACGCTCGTGGGGGCGCTCTGCTACGCGTTCTGCGGCTTCGCGCTGTACGCGGGCGTGCGCCATCCCTATTTTCTCAATTCCATGTGGTATTTTCCGCTGATGCTCTGCGGCGTGGAGCAGGTATTCCGTCGCAGAAAGGGCGTCCTGCTGGTGCTTGTCACCGCCGTGGCCGCCTGCAGCAATTTCTATTTCCTGTATCTGCTCACGTTTCTCACGTTCCTCTACGCCATGGTGCGGTTCGCGTGCCTGGAGCGGGAGAGAAACGGAAAGAATTTCTTCTATATAATAAAGAATGGCTGTGGATGCTACTTCCTCGGGATTGGACTGGGCGCGGTGTTCCTGCTCCCCGGCATCCTGGCGTTTCTGGGAAATGCCCGCGGCGGCATCAAGGAGCGCGGCGTAGAGTCCCTTCTTCACTATGGGCTGGATTTTTATAACCAGATGCTGGCCGGCGTGTTCGCCCCGGAATTTACCGCCAGCTACTGGACGATTCTCTCCCTGGCGCCCATGGCGGCCTTCGGCATCGTGCTGGTATTCACCGCCGGGCGGCGGAGAGACCGGTGGCTCCGAGCAATGTTTGCGGTGCTGACGCTGCTGCTTCTGATTCCCGCCGGCGGGCTCTTCCTGAACGGCTTCAGCTATGTGAGCAACCGCTGGATCTACGGCTATGCGTTCTTCCTGTCCTTCGCGGCGGTGCGGGGGCTGGAGCTTCTGCCGTTCATGGGCTTCGTGCGCGCTCTGTGGCCGGGACTTCTTCTGCCCGCCGTGGGGCTGGCGGCCTGGAAAAACGGCGGTTTTTTTGACCGCCTCACCATACAGGCCCTGTGGCTGGCGGCGCTTACCTACCTGCTCTTTGTGCTGTATGCGGCCTTCCGCCACGTGAGGCGGGGGAGGAAGGTGTGGCACCGGAGACTGTTTTACGGCGCCTGCGGCAGCATTCTGGCGGTCAGCGCGGCGGCCGTGTCCGTAAACGCCAGGGCGCTCTACTCGCCGGAGCACGGCGACTATGTGAGCGAATTTCACCCGTCGGGGCAGGCGCTTGCGATTCTGGGCGAAGGCGCGGAGCTTGAGGCCGCGTCCCTGGGAGATGAGGGCGTTTACCGGGTGGACGGGGACTCCATCGATGTGGTAAATAACGGGATGGTCTATGATTTAAACACCACCGGCGGTTTTTTCAGCATCGTGAGCGACGACATTTTCCAGTACATGAAGGCCATGGAGGTGGACGACATCAAGTTCCCCAACTGGTACTACGGCTTCGGAGGCCGGGCGGCGCTTAACACTCTGGCGGCTGTGAAGTATTACGGCAACAACGCCGGAACCGCGCTGGCGGTGCCCTACGGCTACGAACCCGTGGGCGGGAGCGGCAGTCTGTACGAGAATACGCTGGCCCTGCCGCTGGCTTACACCTACGACCGGGTGATGGACCGCATGGAATTTATGATGCTGCCCGCGGTGCGCCGGCAGGAGGCCATGATGCAGGCCGCGGTGCTGGACGGGATCGAGAGCACGGAAACGGCTAAGAGCGCGGAGCCGGAAACGGGGAGCGCCGGACAGAGCGGTGACGGTATGTCCGCAAGCGCCGGGAAAACAACGGATGTGTCCGGCAGCACCGGGAAAGCAGCCGGTGTGGAGAAAATTCACGGTGTGGAAAAAGTGGACGGAGCCGCCCTCCAGTATGACGCCGAGGAGCTCCCCTGGACGATCTCATCCATGGAAAATATGACCTGGAACCAGGAGACCGGGGAGCTGATCGTCGAAGATGCCGGCGGCGGCGACCTGTACCTGGAATTTGAGGGAAAACCCGATTCCGAGACCTACCTGCGCTTCGGCAATTACGACATCAACGGCTCCGGCTACGAGCTTCTGACCGTGAGCGTGGAGTGCGGGGACGCCTACTGGAAGAAATTTTACGAGGCCTCTACCATGAGCGTCTGGTACGGCGATCTGCACAATTTCATCGTGAATCTGGGCTGGCGGCAGGAGGCCAGGACAAAGGTGCACATCCTGTTCCCCTTCGAGGGGGCGTTTAGACTGGACAGCCTTAAGCTTTTCTCCGTGCCCATGGACAGCTACGGGCATTTCATGCGGGAGCGGAGCGCAGAGCGGTTTGAGGACTGCGCCGTCCGTGGAAACCAGGTGTCGGGAAATATTTCTGTGGACGCGCCGCGGATGCTGGTCTTTGCCATTCCCTACAGCGAGGGCTGGAGCGCGAGGGTGGACGGGGAGGAGACGCCGGTTTACAAGGCGAACCTCATGTTCATGGCGGTGCCGCTGGAGGCGGGCCGTCACACCGTGGAGCTTTCCTACTGCACGCCGGGCATCCGGGCTGGAGCTGCCATAAGCGGGCTCTGCGCCGCCATATTCGTGGTATTTCTGCTGTGGGGAGGCCGCGCGCTTCCCTGGACGGCCCCGGTTCACAGGGAGCGGGGCGCGAGCCGCGGGAAAAGAAGGAGATGATATTCGTATATACGAATTAAAAACGGATATAAGAAAACAGCAAAAAACCTGTTAAAAAATGGTGAAAAAATTGGCAAACAGGCCCTGTTTTTCATCTGCGGGAGAGCAAAAAGCCTTTACTCGGTTTGGAATTATGATATAATAGTACCAGACCGTTTACGGGCTTTTTCTTTGTGTGTAGAAAGCTGTGATAGGCGGAGAGTAAGAAGACATGTAGATGCCAGTCTACGATTTGAGGAGGAAACTACTTATGGCAAAATGGGTTTATTTGTTCAGTGAGGGTAACGCCACTATGAGAAACCTGCTGGGCGGAAAAGGCGCGAACTTAGCTGAGATGACCAACCTGGGTCTCCCGGTACCGCAGGGCTTTACCATCACGACCGAGGCCTGCACGCAGTACTACGAGGACGGCAGAAAGATCAACGACGAGATCATGGGCCAGATCATGGAGCATATCGGAAAGATGGAGGAGATCACCGGCAAGAAGTTCGGCGACAAGGAGAATCCGCTTTTAGTATCCGTTCGTTCCGGCGCGAGAGCGTCCATGCCTGGTATGATGGACACCATCTTAAACCTGGGATTAAACGAAGAGGTAGTTGAGGTATTAGCCAACAAGTCCGGCAATCCCCGCTGGGCATGGGACTGCTACAGAAGATTCATCCAGATGTTCTCCGATGTAGTTATGGAAGTCGGCAAGAAGTACTTCGAGGAGCTCATCGACAAGATGAAAGAGGAGAAGGGCGTGACTCAGGATGTTGAGCTCACCGCCGACGACTTAAAGGAGCTTGCAAATCAGTTCAAGGCTGAGTATAAAGAGAAGATCGGTTCCGATTTCCCGACGGATCCGAAGGAGCAGCTGATGGAGGCCATCAAGGCCGTATTCCGTTCCTGGGACAACCCCAGAGCCAACGTATACCGCCGCGACAACGATATCCCGTACTCCTGGGGTACCGCTGTAAACGTACAGATGATGGCATTCGGAAACATGGGCAATACGTCCGGTACCGGCGTAGCCTTCACCCGTGATCCCGCCACCGGCGAGAAGCACTTAATGGGCGAGTTCCTTATGAACGCCCAGGGCGAGGACGTGGTTGCCGGCGTGCGCACCCCGCAGAAGATCGACCAGCTCAAGGAGGTTATGCCGGAGGTTTACGAGCAGTTCGTAGGCATCTGCCACACCCTTGAGGATCACTACAGAGACATGCAGGATATGGAGTTCACCATCGAGGACAAGAAGCTCTACATGCTGCAGACAAGAAACGGTAAGAGAACCGCAAAGGCTGCCTTAAAGATCGCCTGCGACTTAGTGGACGAGGGCATGATCACCGAGGAGAAGGCAGTTACCATGATCGACCCGAGAAACCTTGACACCCTGCTTCACCCGCAGTTCGACGCTGACGCGTTAAAGAAGGCTGCTCCGGTTGCCCAGGCTCTGGCCGCATCTCCGGGCGCTGCCTGCGGTAAGATCGTGTTTACTGCCGACGACGCCAAGGCATGGGCCGCAAGAGGCGAGAAGGTAGTTCTGGTCCGCCTTGAGACCTCCCCGGAGGACATCGAGGGAATGAAGGCATCCCAGGGTATTCTTACGGTGCGCGGCGGTATGACCTCCCACGCAGCCGTTGTTGCCCGCGGTATGGGTACCTGCTGCGTATCCGGATGCTCCGAGATCGCCATGGACGAGGCCAATAAGAAATTTGTCCTTGCCGGCAAGGAGTACCACGAGGGCGACTGGTTATCCATCGACGGATCCACCGGTAAGATTTACGACGGCATCATCCCGACGGTGGACGCCACCATCGCAGGTGAGTTCGGCCGCATCATGGGCTGGGCTGACAAATACAGAAAGTTAAAAGTGCGCACCAACGCCGACACTCCGGCCGACGCAAAGAAGGCACGCGAGCTGGGCGCTGAGGGTATCGGCCTCTGCCGTACCGAGCACATGTTCTTCGAGGGCAACAGAATCGACGCATTCCGCGAGATGATCTGTGCAGAGACCTTAGAGGAGCGCGAGGCAGCTCTTGAGAAGATTCTTCCGGAGCAGCAGGGCGACTTCGAGAAGCTCTACGAGGCTCTTGAGGGCAACCCGGTTACCATCCGTTTCCTTGATCCGCCGCTTCACGAGTTCGTTCCCACCGAGGAGGAGGACATCAAGAAGCTGGCTGACGCCCAGGGCAAGACCGTGGAGCAGATCAAGACGATCATCGACTCCTTACACGAGTTCAACCCGATGATGGGTCATCGTGGCTGCCGTCTGGCTGTTACCTATCCGGAGATCGCAAAGATGCAGACCAAGGCTGTCATCCGCGCAGCGATCAACGTGAAGAAGGCTCACGCCGACTGGAACATCTGCCCGGAGATCATGATCCCGCTGGTAGGCGACGACAAGGAGCTTAAGTTCGTCAAGAAGATCGTTGTGGAGACCGCCGACGAGGAGATCAAAGCGGCTGGTGCTGACCTCAAGTACGAGGTAGGTACCATGATCGAGATCCCGAGAGCCTGCATCACCGCCGACGATATCGCGAAGGACGCCGAGTTCTTCTGCTTCGGTACCAACGACTTAACCCAGATGACCTACGGCTTCTCCCGTGACGATGCCGGCAAGTTCTTAAACGCTTACTATGATGCGAAGATCTTCGAGAACGATCCGTTCGCGAAGCTGGACCAGGTAGGCGTAGGCCGTCTGATGGAGACCGCGATCAAGTTAGGCAAGAGCGTTCGTCCGGAGCTTCATGTGGGTATCTGCGGCGAGCACGGCGGAGATCCGTCTTCCGTAGAGTTCTGCCACAAGCTTGGCCTTGACTACGTTTCCTGCTCCCCGTTCCGCGTGCCGATCGCGAGACTGGCTGCGGCACAGGCTGCCCTGAACCAAAGATAGTATATCATATAGTAGGTGCGCAAACGGCGAACCACCAGATATAGTATTTTGAACAAAAATAAAGGAGATACCCCGCAAAGGGTATCTCCTTTTGAATATATTCCGCCGCGTGAAAAAACGTAGCTTTTCACTCCGCCTTCCCCACATACCTCCTCTCCCCCGCATGTATCGCGCCTGCCCCTGCCGCTATACACCCCACATAGATAAGATCCGTGGGAATGGTCCCCAGACACCGGGCGATCCCGCGAAATACCACCTGATTAGACGGGGAGTAGGGCGTTATGTAGAACATGTTGATGTCGCCGAAGGGATGGGCCCACACGTTGATGCCGGTGGCCGCCGCGCACAGGGCGAGAAACAGGAGCGCCGAATCCCGGTAGCCCTTCCAGGAAACGTCCATCCGCCCCGAAAAACCGATGAGCGCTCCGAGAAAAATGATCAGGATGTGCCACAAAAAGGAGTGCGCCGTCAGAAGCAGGCTCTCGTGGTACAGCCCCGAGGTGTCAAAAATCACGGCCAGAGCGCCCAGGAGGCTGAAATTATGCATAAAGGTGCATAAAAGCCTCCGCACCCGCCCGGAATGCGAAAATGTGCAGGCCAGACACATGTACATGGGCATGGAGCAGAGCTGAAAAGGGAAATACCACCAGTCATAATGCCCGCCTGCGGCCCGGAACAGGCAGATCTGCTTGAAAATTTCCGTGACCGCAAGAAAAATGCCCAGCCCGGCGACGAGACGGTCAAACGCCCGGTCGTCCAGACGGCGCAGCTTCCATGCGGCGGACACGGCGAGGAGAGCGCCGATGATCACAGAATCACCTTCTTTCAAGGAACGATTATACATTTTTTCACCGAAAACCGCAAGAAAGAGAAAAAAAGACTTGATTATTTCTTAAAATAAGTTATAATGAATTACTGAACTATTTTTGTAATAATTATGCATATTTAGTGCATAAAAGAGGAGGAAAACAATTATGAAGAAACAGTTATTTGCAGTTGCGACTGCGGCTGTACTTGCATTTTCCATGACAGCCTGCAGCAGTGGAAGCACACAGACGACCGAGGCGGCGACTGAGGCAGCTACCGAGGCGGCAGATGCCGCAGAGACCGAGGCCACCGAGGCTGAGGCTGACGCTGAGACCGAAGCGGAGGGCGAGACCGAGGCAGCAGGCGGCGTTCTGGTAATGGCTACCAACGCAGAGTTTGAGCCCTGGGAGTTCCACGACGGCGACAAGATCGTGGGTATCGACCCGGAGATCGCGGCTGCCATTGCTGAGAAGCTGGGCATGGAGCTTGAGATCGAGGATATGGCATTTGATTCCATCATTCCGGCCGTTACCTCCGGCAAGGCAGATTTCGGCGCGGCGGGTATGACCGTCACCGAGGACCGTTTACAGTCCGTTGACTTTACCGATACTTACGCAGAGTCCGCACAGGTAATCATTGTGAAAGAGGACAGCGACATCACCGGTTCCGCCGACTTAGAGGGCAAGGTGGTAGGCGTTCAGCTGGGAACCACCGGTGACATTCTGGCCAGCGAGATGGTAGGCGATGAGAACGTAGAGCGCTACAACAAGGGTTTTGAGGCTGTTCAGGCCTTAATGCAGGGCAAGATCGACGCCGTTGTCATCGACAGCGCGCCGGCTACCGTATTTGTTGAGCAGGGCGAGGGCCTGGTTCTCTGCGACGAGAAGATGAGCCAGGAGGAGTACGCGATCGCCGTTAAGAAGGGCAACACCGAGCTCTTAGAGAAGATCAACACCGCGTTAAACGAGTTAAAGGAAGACGGTACCATCGACGAGATCGTCAACAAGTACATCCCGGCAGAGTAATATCCCGGATCAGATTAAAGGATGAATACCATGTGGAATAATTTTATGGATGCGTTTTATCTCAACTTCATACAGGATGACCGCTGGAAGTACATCACGGACGGACTTAAGACCACCCTCACGGTGACGTTTTTCGCCGTCATCATCGGTATCGCGCTGGGATTTATCGTCGGAGTGATCCGCTCCACCTACGAGAAGACCGGCAAATTAAAGATACTGAATGCCCTGTGCACCGTCTATCTGACCGTGATCCGCGGAACCCCTGTGGTCGTTCAGCTCATGATCATCTACTTCGTCATCTTCGGAAACGTAAAGGTCGATAAGACGCTGGTGGCCGTGCTGGCCTTCGGCATCAACTCCGGCGCGTACGTGGCCGAGATTTTCCGGAGCGGCATCATGTCCATCGACAACGGCCAGTTCGAGGCCGGGCGAAGCCTGGGATTTAACTATACGCAGACCATGTGGTACATCATCATGCCGCAGGCATTTAAAAATGTTCTCCCCACGCTGGGAAATGAGTTCATCGTTCTCTTGAAGGAGACCTCCGTCGCGGGCTACATCGCGCTGCAGGATCTGACGAAGGGCGGAGACATCATCAGGAGCCGCACCTACAGCGCGTTCATGCCGCTGATTGCGGTGGCGATCATCTATCTGGTGATGGTTATGATCTTTACATACTTTGTACGCCTGCTGGAGAGGAGGTTGAGAAGCAGTGACCACTAATCATAATGAGGAACCTCTGATCCAGGTGAAAAATCTTGGAAAATCCTTCGGCTCCATTTCGGTGCTTTCGGGGATTGACCTGGATATCTACAAGGGCGACGTGGTGTTCGTCGTGGGGCCGTCCGGCTCCGGAAAGAGCACCTTTCTGCGGTGTTTAAACCGCCTGGAGGAGCCCACCGAGGGGCAGATCCTCTTTGAGGGCGTGGACATCGTGGACCCGAAGACCAACATCGACAAGCATCGTCAGAAGATGGGGATGGTGTTCCAGCAGTTCAACCTGTTCCCACATATGACGATTTTAAAGAATCTGACCCTGGCGCCGGTGAAGCTCCAGGGGCGGAGCCAGAAGGAGGCGGAAGCAGAGGCCATGGCCCTCTTAAAGAGAGTGGGCCTGGAAGGCCGGGCGCACGCCTACCCCAGCCAGCTCTCCGGCGGACAGAAGCAGCGAATCGCCATCGTGCGCGCGCTCTGCATGAAGCCGGACGTGATGCTGTTCGATGAGCCCACCTCCGCGCTGGACCCGGAGATGGTGGGAGAGGTTTTAAATGTAATGCGGGACCTGGCGGAGGAGAAGATGACCATGGTGGTCGTCACCCACGAGATGGGCTTTGCCAGAGAGGTTGCCACCCGCGTCCTCTTTATGGACGGCGGACGCTTCCAGGAGGAGAACGCCCCCGAGGAGTTCTTCACCAACCCGAAAAATGAAAGACTGAAAGCCTTCTTAAGCAAAGTGCTTTAGGAAGCTTATGCCCGCCGCCGGGTGGGCGTGAGACGCTGGATTTCCGTATCGATAGGCCTTAGAAGATGCGGAAACCCGGCGTCTTTTTGTTTGAAAGGAGAAAATACAAACCATGAACCAGACAGGTTATCTGAAAGAATTTGTAAAATATGCCGCTCTCAACGTGCTGGGGATGCTGGGGCTGTCCTGTTACATTCTGGCGGACACATTCTTCGTGGCCAACGGGCTGGGGGCCGACGGGCTGGCGGCTTTAAACCTGGCTATTCCCATCTACAGCTTCGTCCACGGCAGCGGGCTCATGCTGGGCATGGGCGGGGCCACGCGGTACTCCATACTGAAAGCGCACGGGGAGCAGGAGACAGTGGACCGCCTGTTTACCGGAACCCTGCGCATGGCCGTGCTGCTGGCGCTGATATACGTGTTCATAGGACTGACCAGCGCCCACTGGATCGCTGGGAAAATGGGCGGCGAGGGGCAGGTGCTCACGATGGCGGCCACCTATCTGCGGGTGATTCTCCTCTTTGCCCCGGCGTTTATGTTAAACGACGTGTTCATCTGTTTTGTGAGAAATGACGGCGATCCCCGGCTCTCCATGCTGGCCATGCTGGGCGGAAGCCTTTTAAATATCGTGCTGGACTACGTGTTCATCTTCCCGTTTGGGATGGGGATATTCGGCGCGGTGCTGGCCACCGGGCTGGCGCCTGTATTCAGCCTCTGCGTGCTCTCCCTCCACCGGGTAAGGCGCAGAAATGGCTTCCACTTAAGCCGCAGGGGCTGCGGCCTTAAAGCCGCGGGAACCGTGGTGTCCTTAGGCGTGCCGTCCCTGGTGGCGGAGGTATCCTCCGGCGTGGTCATTATTGTGTTCAACACCATCATCCTGGGGCTTCACGGGAACGTGGGCGTGGCTGCCTACGGGGTGATCGCAAATCTGTCCCTGGTGGCCACCGCGGTTTACACCGGCATCGCCCAGGGCTCCCAGCCGCTGTTCAGCCGCGCTTACGGCCAGGGGGACGTGCTGGGACTTAAGCGGACGCTCTTTTATGGCATTACGGCGGTGGGAATTGTGTCTGCAGCGCTCTATGCGGGCGTGTTTCTGTTTGCCGGGGGGATTACGGCAGTTTTCAACAGCGAGGGAAGCGAGGCGCTTCAGAGCCTGGCCGTGCCGGGGCTTAAGCTCTACTTCCTGGCGGTGTTTTTTGTCGGCTTTAACCTTCTGTCGGCCATGTATTTCGCAGCAACGGAAAAAGCCCGCCCGGCACAGATTATCTCTGTGGCCAGGGGGCTTGTGGTGATCATACCGATGGCATTTTTCCTGTCCTCCGTCTGGGGGATGAACGGCGTGTGGCTCTCCTATCCCGTGACGGAGGCGCTGGTATTTGCGGCCGCCGTCTTTATGCTTGCGTCCCGGCGGCGGGAGCGCCCATCCCGCGCAGCGTCCGGCGAAACTCGAAGCTGAACAGGATCACCGTAAATGTCACGGCCAGCAGGTCGGCCACCGGCTCCGCCATGTAGACGGCCGTGGTCTTGTCGTCCGTGAAAATATGCGGCATGATGTAGATGAGCGGAATCAGCAGGATAAATTTCCGCATGACGGCCACCACGATGGACTGCTTCGCCTTCCCCAGGGCGGTGAAGGTGAGCTGGCAGGCGGTCTGCGCGCCGAACAGCACCATGACGGCCAGGTAAATCCGCAGCGCGTGGGCGGTAAAGTCTAAAAGCGCGGCGTCCGTGGTGAACAGTGAGGCGAAGACATGCGGGAACAGCATGGCGGACACCCACAGCAGGAAGGAGAAGGACAGACTGATCTTTAAGAGCAGGAAGTAGGCGCTCTTTACGCGGTCTTTATTGCCGGCCCCGTAGTTGTAGCTGATGATGGGCTGCGCGCCCTGTCCAAGCCCCTGCAGCGGCAGCATGGCGAACTGCATGACGCTGGTTAAAATGGTCATGGCTCCCACTGCGATATCCCCGCCGTAGCGCAGAAGCGACGAGTTGAAGCAGACGGAGAGAATGCTCTCGCTGGACTGCATGACGAACACCGAGGAGCCCAGGGCCAGGCTGGGCAGGATGATGTTTCTGCGAAGCTTCATGTTGCATGCCCGCAGGCGCAGGGTCGTCTTCCTGCCGAACAGGAAGGCCAGCACCCAGGCGCAGGACATGGCCTGGGAGATGATGGTGGCCAGCGCCGCGCCCTGTACGCCCATCCCCAGGGCAAAGATAAAGATGGGGTCCAGAATGATGTTGGCCGCTGCCCCGATGAGCACGGAGAGCATGCCGGTCTGGGCGAAGCCCTGGGCCGTGATAAACATGTTCATGCCCAGCGTGAGCTGCACGAAAATGGTTCCGACCGCGTAGATGTTCATGTAGCTGACGCCGTACTCGATGGTGTTTTCACTGGCTCCGAAGGCCATGAGGAAATCCCGGTTCCAGACAAACAGGATGACGGTCAGCACCAGGGAGACTGCAATCTGCAGAGAGAAGCAGTTGCCTAACGTCTTCTCCGCGGATTCCTTATCGCCCCGTCCCATGAAGATGGTGGCCCGCGGCGCGCCGCCGTTTCCCACCAGGGCCGCGAAGGCCGACACGATCATGATGAGGGGCATGCAGACGCCCACGCCGGTCAGAGCCATGGCCCCCTCGCCGGGAATGTGGCCGATGTAGATGCGGTCCACGATGTTGTAGAGCATATTGATGAGCTGGGCCGCCACCGTGGGGAGCGCCAGCTTCAAAAGCAGCCTCCCCACCGGCTCCGTGCCGAGAAATTTTCTGTCACTGTTCATTGATAGATCCCCTTTCTAAACTGTCCATTATATTCTTCATCAGCCGCCGGTTGAGGGCGAAGAAGGTCTCGATCTCCTCGCCGGTAAACCCTTTAAGCATCATATCCCGGTAGTCAAGCTGCACCCGGTCGATCTCTTCCACGATGGGGAGGGCCCTTTCGGTGAGCTTTAAGTGGATTTTTCTCCGGTCCGCCTCGTCCGGGAACCGCGCCAGCAGCCTCTTCTGGATCAGCGAGTCCACGCCCTGGGAGACGTTCCCTTTCGGCCGCATGCGGAAGAGGGCAATGTCCCCGGCAGTGTCGCGGGACGGATTGTTGTGGAGGAAGCTGACGATGATGATCTCGATCTGGGACAGGCCGTGCTTTCTCCGTATCCCGTCCATACACTGGTCGTAGAGCTTGTTCATGCTCCGCACCAGCAGGCGCAGGTCGCCTGGATTCTGCATGAGTGTGCGCTCCTTTCTGATAATGGTTTTTATTAAAACAGTTCTTTTTGAAACTATTTCTGTAAAATATTATACGGCAGATTTCCGATTTGTCAATCTACCGTAGTTCGTGAATCAGTTTTTCAATTAAATCCTTCTGCTCCGGTGTCAGGTTGGCCCACAGATCGAAGAAATGCTTCTGCTCCGGCGTCAGCGGAACGGCCTCCTCGTCCTCAGCGAAAAACTGGCTCAGCGTGATGCCGAAGGCATCGCAGAGCGTCTGTAAAGTCTCCAGGGAAGGAGTTGTGTGGCGCCGGTACAGGTTGGCGATGGTGGAAATGGCGAGGCCCGATTGCTTGGCCAGCTTGTAGGAGCTCCAGCCGCGTTCCTCCATCAGTTGGGTAATTCGGTTCATCACGTCCATGTCAGCAGACCCCCTCCAGCTTATTATATGTATTGTACGCAGACTTTCTGCGATAAAAAAGAACTCAAATGAAATAAAAATAGTATTCAAATGAGAAATAAAGTGGTATAATAGGGAATACGAAAGTCCATGTAATTGAAAAGGAGGAAGGGACAATGAAAGCAAAGCAATACCTTGCAGCCTTTCTGGTGGCGGCCATGGCCGGGAATCCGCTGATGACCGCGTTTGCGGCCGAAGAGAGCCGGGATGGCATGCAGCTGAACGAGGATGGCCAGTGGAATTACTACAAGGATGGCGAGATGGTTTCCGGCGAGATTGTGAAAGTCAGATATAACGGAGCGAACAACCGTTATTATTTTGATGAGGATGGGGTCATGGCGCGCAACGAACTGTTCGAGTACGAGGGCGAGACTATGTATGCCTATCCCAATGGAACGCTGGCGAAGAACGGCTGGGTGCTTTTAGATGAGGGCACGGGCGAGATTACCACGGATTCCGAGCAGGGAAGATGGTACTATTTCGACAGTGACAGGCATCAGGTAAAGGATGGAAAGATCCGGCTCAATGAGAAAAAAGGCACACACTGGTACAGGTTCGAGGATGGAGACATGATCAAGTCCCGCTGGGTGGAGGAGTCCGGTCTGGACGACTACGAGGGCGACCCGGAGGACGGTGAGGACTGGCATTACTACGAGTATTATGGCTGGGAGGCGCGGAACAAGTGGCTGTATCTGAATGACGGGTCGGGGGATGAAGCCTGGTATGAATTTGACAGCCAGGGGCGCATGGCCACCGACTCTGACGCAAAAAAAGCGCCGAAGGACCAGGTGGAGGCCGTGGAGCTTTCTGACGGTGAGGACGATACGGTTGAAATGAAAGTGGGACAGGAAGTCACGGTGAAATTTGACGTGGTTCTGGCCAGTGACAGCGATGCAAGCCTCACAAAGAACCACGATTTCTGGAGCGAGGACATAGATCCCGAGTTTGATGTGGAGGCCGCTGTCATTTACAATAAGACGGAGGACTGGAGCGCGGATGGGACTTATACGATTACCTACAAACCCCGCTATCCCGGACAGGTCAGCATAAAGGCAGTCATTGACGGCCGCGAGTCGGAGGCTGTTACGTTTATCTCGGAGTGGGCGAACGAGGAGACTCAGAAGGCGGAGACGATCGGAACCATCATCGACGAGCATAAATCGGATGAGGGTGATGTGCTGGGAACCGTGCAGAGTATCCGGGAGATTTCTGTCTCCATGGACAGCCGGGAAAGCCTGCTTGACGGCTGGAGTGAGAAGGCCGGTTCCCTGGAAACGCTGGAAAATGACTATCTGATCGCCGCGGGTATCGTGAAGACGGAGGAAGTCACGGACGAGGCGCAGGAGCTTCTGCGTTCGGGAGGCGTCCAGATTGTAGGCGCAGGTCTCAACTCCGAGGACTATGGAGAGCTGGTGTTTACAGTGGACAAAGGCCAGGACGTGGAGCTGGAGGAGTCCTATGACAGCCAGGTAGCCTTTGACCTTACGCTGACGCAGAACGGCAGTGAGATCTCCGATCTGGCAATCCCTGTGATTGTCACCATGCCGGTGCCCAGCGGACTGGACAGCGACGGGCTTGTGCTCTATCATGATCACGGCGGCGAGGTGACTCCGGTGGATATCCAGGTTTCCGGAAATAAGGTGGCCTTTGTGACCGACGGATTCAGTAATTACATTTTTGCCGGCAAGGCGGCCGGGGAGGGCGGCTCTTCCTCCGGCGGTTCCGATTCTCCGGGCGGTTCCGGTTCTTCGGGCGGCTCCGGTTCTTCGGGCGGTTCCGGTTCTTCCAGCAGCTCCAGTGCGTCGGGCGGCGCGGGTTCCGGAGCCCATGCATCCATCCCGGCTACGCCTGGACAGTGGAGCCGGACAGCCGATGGAAGATGGCAGTTTTTGAACAGCGCAGGAAATGCATATGCGGACACCTGGATTTACGTGCAGAATCAATGGTACTGGGTGGACGGCACAGGTACCATGCTCATCGGCTGGCTGCTTCGCGGGGATAAGTGGTATTATCTCGATGCCAGTGGAGCGATGGTGACCGGCTGGCTTCAGTACGGCGGAACATGGTATTATATGGGCCAGGACGGAGCCATGCTGACTGACACGGTCACGCCGGATCAGTACCGTGTGGGTGCGGACGGAGCCTTGGTTGAATAGCAATAAAGAAATTTAAGAAGATTTTCAGAAAAGACAGATGGGCGGCGCCTGGTCACCGGAGTGGGTGACTGGGCGCTGCTTTTTCGCCTGGCAGAAGGTCTGAAGGAGGAACGTGATGTTCTGGAACCGGGAGATTTGTTTCTTCTTGAAAGAAGGGGAGAAAACATATATAATGCTGTCAGATGTCTGGCGTTTGAAAAAATAGAACCTTTGAGATAGGAGGTAGAGAGATGTTTGTAGTGAATGGTATTGTGTACGCTGGAGAGCCCAAAGGGCCCCTTAAAGTCACTTGCATAAAAATATTAGAGGACAGGATGATGCTGGTGACATTTTCAACAGGAGAGACGCGTTTGTTTGATGCCAGTATTTTAAATAAAGGAGTGTTTGAGAGATTACAAAGCGATGACATTTTCAACAGCGCAGAGCTGGACAGAGGCGTGATCACATGGGATAGGGGGAACATCGATTGTGCCCCAGAGTTTATTTACAAAAACAGTTACGAATACCCTGTCCCGGAAGCGATCTGATTAAGTTTTAGATAAAAGTGTATGCATGATACACACTCGTGCCGGAGTGCGGCTGCATACAGACAACAAAAAAGCCTTGATCCGGAAATCAAGGCTTTTTACGTGGAGATAGTGGGATTCGAACCCATGACCTCTTGAATGCCATTCAAGCGCTCTCC
>ERZ894229.53-NODE-53-length-122812-cov-27.396_pt1 | contig 122812 bp, 111 predicted proteins | sample MGYA00380295_ERZ894229 | MGnify/ENA primary metagenome ERZ894229 (study PRJEB32331, sample SAMN06328479) | human gut metagenome | biome: human gut microbiome; feature: stool | host: Homo sapiens | collected 2014-09-17 ...
TGCAGGAACAGTACAGTGTTGGAATCTACGCCAGACTGAGCCGGGACGATGAGCGCGCCGGTGAGTCTGTGTCAATCGAAAATCAGAAGGAAATGCTCGCCCGGTATGTGCGGGAACAGGGATGGACGCTCTACGATTACTACTGTGATGATGGGGTCTCCGGGACAACCTTCGATCGTCCAGGATTCAACCGGCTGGTGCAGGACGCGACCGACCGGAAAATCAACTTGGTCCTGACCAAAGACCTCAGCAGGCTCGGTCGTGATTACATTGAAGCGGGCAAATATACCGACTTCATTTTTCCATCCCTCGGCTGCCGCTTCATCGCCCTCAACGACGGGGTAGACACCATCCGCAAGAACAATGAGATGCTGGTTATTCTGAAAAATGTCATGAACGACCTCTATGCGCGGGACACCAGCAACAAAATCAAGGCGGTGAAGCTGTCCACCTTCAAGGCGGGGAAATATGTGGGCTGCTACGCTCCCCTCGGCTACCGGAAGAGCGCGGCGGACAAGCACATTCTGGAGATTGACCCGGTGACTGCTCCGGTGGTGCGGCACATCTTCGATCTGCGGTTGCAGGGCAACGGTTTCCGCAAAATCGCCCTGATTCTCAATGCCGAAAAAGTCCCCGCCCCCAGAACCTTTTACTACATGGCGGAGGGGCGGGAAAATCACCGGGCTGAAACGCCGTTCTGGAATGATGTGACGGTGAAAACCATTCTCCGCAATGAGGTCTATCTCGGCCACATGGTACAGAACAAGACGGGAACCGTCTCCTACAAGAACCACAAGCAGGTCAGCAAACCGGAGAGCGAATGGATCAGGGTGGAGAACACTCACGAGCCGCTGATTTCTCAGGAGGTATGGGACGCAGTACAGCGGATGGACAACCACCCCGCCAGAGGGCGCAGCGGCAAGAGCGGCACCGTTTCTCTGTTCGGCGGTCTGCTGCGGTGCATGGATTGCGGTTCTTCTATGCGGTATATGCGGGACTACCGGAAAAAAGCCAGCGGCAAGGAGCCGGAGTTCAAATCGTATGTCTGCAACCGGTACGCATCGGGCGGCAAAAACGCCTGTTCATCCCACTACATCAACCAGAAGGTATTGACGCAAATTGTACTGACGGACATACGCTGCAAGGCGATGTGGGCGCAGAACAGCCGGGAGAAGCTACGCGAAAGGATTCTCGCTCAGAAGGAGTCTGCCGGACGGGAAAAACTCAGAACACTTCAAGCGGAACTGAGCGCCATCGACCGGCGGTTGCCGGAGCTTGACCGGCTGGTGCAGTCCGCCTACGAGGACAAGGTGCTGGGGAAAATCCCGGAAAACCTCTGCGTCCAGCTTCTCAATGGTTATGAGGCCGAGCGAAAAGCAAAGCAGGAACGCAGACGGGAGTTGACGGAGCAGCTTGCCGCCAGCCGTGAAAATGAGCAGTCCGTGGACGCATGGCTGGACATGGTGCGGGATTACTACGATTTGCAGGAGCTTGACCGTCCCACGCTCATGCGGCTGATCCAGAAGATTGAGATCAGTGAGAAATACACAGTGGACGACCACGAGGAACGGGACATCCACATCTACTACAATTTTGTCGGCTACATCGAAGTTTGAGCTTGTCATTCTTTATGCGAAGTGAACTAACGAGTGGTATGCAAAAGACATCAGCCGGAAAGTCAGAAGTTCCAAGGAACTGCGCGGCAACGCAGGTGATCCCCTTTGCTTGCCGCCCTACGGCTACAGGAAAGACCCGGAAAACCCCAAGCAGTGGATCATTGACGAGGAAGCCGCCGAAGTTGTCCGCAAAATCTACCGCCTTTGGTATTGAGGGAAACGGGATTGAAACCACCGCACGGATTTTACAGGAAAGCGGTATTTTAACCCCCACCTATTATTGGGCAAAGAAAGGAATCCGAAAGGGCGGAAAGAAAACGCAGGACAATCCCTATAAATGGTGCAAAACAACCATTACCAAAATCCTGACCTTGCAGGAATATACCGGCGTTCTCATCAATTTCAAAACTTATTCCAAGTCATTCAAGGACAAACGCCGCCGCGAAAACCCGGAAGAAAATCAAAAGGTGTTTGAGAATCACCATGAGCCGATTATTGACCGCAGCACATGGGAAACGGTGCAGAAAATCCGTGCAGGCACAAAGTGCAGACAGCCTAAAAACAGCGAAAAAAATATGTTTGCAGGGCTTCTATACTGCGCCGACTGCGGCCATAAGCTGCATTACAATATCAATCATCCGAACAGCGCCATTGAGTATTTCAACTGTTCAAACTACCGGGGAAACCGTGGCACCTGTAATGAAACGCACTACGTTCGTGCCGATTCGTTGGAAGAGGTTGTCCTTTTGGAACTGAACCGTATGGTAAGCTACCTACAGGAAAACGAGGAAGAGTTTGCTGAACTGCTTGCCCGGAAAACCTCGCAGGATTATGAGCGTGAAAAACGCTTCCGCCAGCAGAAGCTGGCCGAACTGAACGCCCGATACAGTGAGGTTGATATGCTTTTTGAGCGCACCTACGAGGACAATGTAAGCGGTAAACTCTCCGATGAACGCTTCATGAAGCTGTCGCAAAGGTATGACGAGGAGCAGCAATCCCTCAAAAAAGAAATCGCAGAGCTGGAAAGCATCTGCGACAAAGAGGACAGCCGGGTGTATTCAAAAAATCAGTTTCTAAAAGCGGTTCGGAAGTTTATGCAGATGAAAACCTTAACGCCTACTATGCTTCACGAATTGGTAGAACGGATTGATGTCTACCACATTCAGGGGACAGAAAAAAACAGGACGCAGCGCCTTGTGATCCACTACAAGTTTGTCGGCGTATTGGATTTGCCGAAAAGCCCCGTTCTGCCGGAGAATGTCGTTCTCAACAGCAGACAGGGTGTAGAAATAGAATATCTGGTTGGAAAAGCCGGATAAATGAGAAAAGGAGCAGCCCTTTCGGACTACTCCTTTACATAGGAATGTTCAGTTGCGTTATGAACATTCAAACTGGTGCCGGTGGCCGGACTCGAACCGGCACGGTGTCGCCACCGGTGGATTTTGAGTCCACTACGTCTGCCAATTCCATCACACCGGCATGTAACGGTAAAGATTATACAACAAAAGCGATGAAAAAGCAACTGTTTTTTTCATAATTTTTTTAAAAAGAAGCCCTATTTTTCCGTTCTCTTTTGTAAAGACACTAAAGATAGCGGAATTTTAGGGCTTCTTCTTTTCACCAATGGGAAAGTGGCATCAAAATTTACTCCAGCATCGCCAGGCAATGACGTGGGCATGCCTCCACACATTTTCCACATCCCACGCACTTTTCTGGATCTACAGTAGCGTGGAAGTTTTCCACTTTGATTGCTCCCACTTCACAGACTTTTTGGCATTTCATACATCCAATGCAGCCTACTTTACAGACCTTGTTGGTCGAAGCACCCTTGTCGCAATTGCTGCAGCGGACAATCGCCTGCCGCTTTAGGGGAACCAATGTGATAAGATGCTTTGGACATGCCTTCACACACATGGAACACCCCTTGCAGCGCGATGGATCGACACGGGCAACCCCATTACATACTTCGATCGCGCCATACGCGCAAGCTTGTACACAATCGCCCATCCCCATACAGCCATAGCGACAGCTGGAAACGCCTCCAGCTAGCTGTGCAGCAGCAGTACAACTCTGGATGCCTTCATACTCCATCTTATCGCTTGTATTGTCATAGCTGCCAAGACATTTGACCACTGCGACTTTTGCTTCAACAGCCACATCCGCCAAACCAAGATATTGGGAAACGGTCTTGGCCACCTCTGCCCCACCGGGGGCACAGAGGCCGGGCTTTGCTTCCCCGTGGGCCAAAGCCTTTGCATAACCGGAACATCCGGAAAACCCGCAGGCACCGCAATTGGCCCCTGGAAGCATTTCCTCAATGGCCTCCGCTTTTTCATCCTTTGGTACAGCCAACAGAATCGAGGCAATCGCCAAGCCCAGGCCAGCAATCAAACCGATCACCACCACAATGACAACAGGAACCCATAATTGACTCATCTCTATTCCTCCCCTCAGCCTAATAAGCCGTCGACAAGGCCCTGGAACCCAAGGAAGGACACCGCCACAAGCGATGCTGCGATCAGGGTGATGGGAAGGCCTTTGAGAAATTTTGGAATGTCGTTCGTCTCCATGCGCTCGCGGACACCAGCAAAGATCACCATAGCGACCATAAAGCCAATACCGGAGCCGAACGCATTGACCAAGGATTCCACATATCCGAAAGTCGGGTCCGCAGCACCCTTTTCAAGCACCAGCATGGTAATGCCCAAAACCGCGCAGTTCGTGGTAATCAGCGGCAAATAGATGCCTAACGCATTATAAAGCGGCGGCATAAATTTGCGCAGGATGGTCTCAATCAACTGGACCAGCGCCGCAATAATCAAAATAAAGACGATGGTCTGTAGATACTCCAAATGATTGGGGACGAGCACATACATATAGATTGGCCAGGTCACTGCAGTGGAAATCACCATTACAAACGTAACTGCAATGCTCATGCCAACCGCTGTATTCAGCTTCTTCGATACGCCGAGGAACGGGCAGATACCGAGGAATTTATTCAAAATATAGTTTTCTGTCAGGATCGCCGCCAAAAAGATGGCTACAAGATTCTTAATCATTTCTTAGCAGCCTCCTTTTCTTGAAGCTTCGAGCAATTTGCCGCCAGCGGGCATCCCTGACAGCCAAGCTCTGCCGGACGCGAACCCTCGCCCGACAACCGGTTTGCTACCGCAATCAAAATACCAAACACAAAGAACCCTCCAGGCGGCAGAATGAAGATAATGATGGGGTCCACCACTCCGGCCGTAATCGGAATGCCAAACAAGCTACCCGAACCGAGGAACTCACGGATCATCCCCATCACCAACAGCGTAGTCGTAAAACCAATTCCCATCCCAAGGCCATCGACAATGGAGGGGAGAACCTTATTCTTGCTGGCGAACATCTCTGCACGCCCCAAGATAATACAGTTGACCACAATCAGAGGCAGATAGATGCCCAGGGCCTCGTCAAGTGCTGGAGAATATGCCTGAATAAACATCTGCACAACCGATACAAATCCTGCGATCACTGTGATGAACGCCGGAATGCGAACCTTATCCGGGATCACCTTACGCAGCAGGGAGATCGCTGCATTGGAACAGACCAGGACAAAGGTCGTCGCCAAACCCATTCCAATTGCGTTACTAGCAGAGGTGCTGACTGCAAGCGTTGCGCAGCATCCAAGCACCAAACGCAACACAGGATTTTCTTTGATAATACCCTTGGTAAATTCACTCCATAGGGATCTCTTTTTCTCCATCCTCAAGCGCCTCCTTTTACGGTTTCATACAGGGCCAATGCCTCGTTTACCGCGTCGGTTACGCCCTGTGTAGTGATGGTTGCACCGGTCATCGCCATAATCTGGCCGTCCTGTTTTTCCCCGGACTTGATGACTTCAAATGCTCCGGATTCCGGGATTGGCTGTTGGTACTGCGCACGGAATTCCTCTTTTTGCGCATTCATTCCAAGGCCCGGCGTATCGTCGATACTAAGCAATTGCACGCCGGATACTTCCCCATCCGCCCGTATGCCGGTCATCACCTGGACCGGTCCACCATACGAACTGGCGGAAGTGGTAAACACATAGCCAGCCACTTCCCCGCCTTCCTTTCCAACATAATAAACCACGCTCTCCCCATCGGCATCCGTGGCCTCCATCTCTTCAAACTCTTCAACGCCGGGAAGGACTAGTTCGCGCGCCTCGCTGGCAGCTTGCTCCTCCTGCTGTGCAATCTTATCCTTGGTCAAAAGGTTTGTCCCCGCCAAAAGCGCCGCGACTACAAAACAGATCACGGTCAATGTAATGGTGGGACGCAGGACTTCTTTTGCATCTATCTTCATTCGTGTGCAGCCTCCTTTTTGGCCTTCTCCTTTTTGACGCCAAAGGGACGCGGGCGGGTGATCCGCTCAATATGCGGCACCAAAATGTTCATCAGGATAATCGAGAAGGACACGCCCTCCGGCAACGAACCGAACATCCGGATCAGCATTGTCAAAATGCCGCAGCCGATCGCATATACAATCCGGCCATTCCGGTTGATGGGGGATGTTGTATAGTCCGTCGCCATAAAGATTGCACCGAGCAACAGGCCGCCGGAAAGCAATTCGAAAATTACGTCACGGCCGGCGATCAAGGAGATCACCGCTACAGTTCCAAGATAGCACAACGGGATTACTGGGCTGATAACCTTACGGGCCACCAGATAAATGCCTCCCAGGATCAATGCAATGGCACAGGTTTCCCCCAAACAGCCGGCACGCGCGCCAAGCAGCATGTCCAGATGGCTGGGAAGCTGATCCGATGCCCCTTGCTTGAGCAGGCCAAGCGGGGATGCTGTGGTAATCGCGTCGGGGTTCCCGCTGCGGTACCAGAAGGGCACCACCCAATTGCTCATCTTCGCCGGGAAGGACGACATCAGCACGATGCGCGCCGTCAGAGCTGGATTGACAAAGTTCTGCCCAATGCCGCCGAACATCTGCTTTACAACAACAATTGCCACTACGCTCCCAAAGACCGCAATCAGGGGGTTGATCGTCGCTGGTAGGTTGAAGGCCAGCAAAAGGCCAGTGACTACCGCGCTGAGGTCAAAAATGGTGTTGTCGCGTTTCATCACCTTACGGCTGAGATATTCGGCAAGCACACAGGAAATCACACAGGTCAGGATCAAGATTAGCGCCTGAATCCCAAATAAAATACAGGATGCAATTGCCGCCGGGATCAGGGCAATAATAACGTCCAGCATAATTTTTTGCGTAGTTGCTCCGCTCCCCAGATGGGGCGAAGACGATACAATCAATTTCTGCTCCATTTATTTCTTCCCTCCCGCATTTCTAACAAGAGCCTTTCCTAGCCGGATGGCCTGCACCAACGGCCGGTGGGCCGGGCAGCGATAAGCGCAGGTACCGCATTCCATACAGTCCATCACACAATATTCCTGCAATTCTTCCACACGTTTGGCTTCCGCATACTTTTCCAGCTTAGTCGGGACCAGATTCATTGGGCATCCGCTCACACAGCGGCCACAGCGGATACAGGCAGTTGGTTCATGCAGGCGCGCCTCTTCCTCTCCAAAGCAGAGGATACCATTGTTTTGCTTGATGACCGGCAGGCTGTCGTCTGTAAGGGCAATTCCCATCATGGGGCCGCCCATCAGGATCTTTTTCGGCGGAACCGCATACCCTCCGCAGAAGCGGATGATCTCTGCAATCGGCGTACCGATCGGAACAATAACGTTCTGCGGGGATTTTACGGCGGAGCCGTCGATGGTGACGCGCTTCTTCACCAGAGGCATCCCTGTCCTGAGATAATCGGCCAGGAAGGCAACGGACGTTATGTTCATCACAATACAACCCACATCTGCAGGCAGCTTCCCCATGGGGACCTCGCGTCCGGTGCAGGACTTGATGAGCACCTTTTCCGCTCCCTGCGGGTAGGAAGCGGAAAGCGCCAACACACAAACGTTTTTGTCCGGGCTGGCTTGTCCATCATTCTCCATCTTCCGCAGTGCTTCGATTACATCGGGCTTATTGTCTTCCACCGCTATGATCGCCCGCTCAATTCCCAACATCTTCCGGACCGTATTGATTCCGGAAAATACCGCCTTTGTGTTTTCCAGCGCTTCCCGATGGTCGGCCGTTATGTATGGTTCGCACTCCGCAGCGTTGATAATGAGCGTGTCAATGTTCTTATCGGGGGATACATTCAACTTGACATGTGTAGGAAAACCAGCGCCGCCCAATCCAACCAAGCCGGACTCCCGCACAGCACGGAGAAACTCCTCGCGGGTATCCACCTTTGGCGGATGTACCTCTGGAGAAACCTTCATCTCTCCATCGGAGTCGATCACAAGCGCATCCACATATTGGCCCCCAGAGAGCATCACCTGGTTGACCGCATGCACTTTGCCTGAAACGCTGGCATGAATGGGCGCGCTGACAACCGCATCGCTGTCGGCGATCTTTTGCCCTACAAGCACCTCGTCCCCCACTTGGACAAGAGGTTTGCACGGGGCCCCGGCATGCTGCTGCATGGGGATGATGACCTGCGCCGGAGGCGGCATTATTTTGGATTCCATCTGCGCCGTGTTCTTATAATGCGGCACATGCGCCCCGCCATGTGTTTTGAAAGGCTTTTCTGGAAATGCAAATTCCATTCTTTTCCCTCCATTTTCATTTTTTACTTTCTTCCTAAAAAGACCGTTGTTCAAAATATTGTATTGAGTAACGGCACAGCTGCCTGAGGCATTGGCCTCATATGCGTGCCGGCACTACCCCAATCAGAAGCAATCAAGAAATATACCATACAAACGCCTACATTGCAAGTACACTATATGGTATGGTACCATTCTATCCGAAAGGATGCCTTCAACAATCCATTCTATATAGAACCCCATGTGGCCTCTTCATCCCATCTTCAAAACAAGCCAAAACATTCCTACCTAAACGCAAGCAAACACACGGCCGATCATCCCGGCCGTGCCTAATTTCCTATTGAAATATCTAATTTCTTTGGAACACTGGGAGCGGGGAAAGACCTTCCCTTTATTTTTGCTATTTACAAGGATTGTCCCTGGCCCAACAGTTTCAACTTTGCCAGCAAGTGCGCCCACCCAATCCCCTCTTATGATACAAGGGTATACATATCTGAAGTGAGCTGGAAAGCGTCCTTCAAGGAGTCGGATACCAAAACACGGTTATCTTGCGAGATTAACACCCCACCCGCTCCATACTCTTCCAGCAAGGCCATGCCCTGTTCTTCCCCAAGCACGAACACGGCTGTCGCCAAGGCGTCGCTCAAAGCGCCGCTCTTCGCCACAACGGTGACGGATACAAGCCCGCTTTCCGCTGGATAACCAGTCTTTGGGTCTAAAAGATGATGGTAGGTCTTCCCATTTTCTGTGAAGGTTTTTTCATAGGAGCCAGACGTGGATACAAATCCAGACGCCAGATCCAGAAGCCCCATCGCTTCCGCCCTATCGTCGCCGCTATTTGGGTCGCGCACGCCTAGGCGCCACAAGCTGCCATCCGGCTTCTCCCCATATAGGCCAATGCTTCCGCCCACCGCGGCAATGCCAGCCTCCGCACCGCTTTCCTGATACATCTGAACCGCAGCGTCACACGCTGCGCCTTTTCCAATTCCTCCGAGATCAATCGCCGCACCATGGATTTTCAAAGAAGCCTCCGAAGCCTGTTCATCTACACGCAAATTTTGATACCCAACATAGGAACGGTATTCTTCAATCTGTTCAGCTTCCGGCAAATGTTGGTTTTCCCCGCCAAAGTCCCAAAGGGAGCTGACCGGCAGGATCGTCGGATCGTACGCCCCATTTGAGCGCTCCGCCACATCCAACGCTTGTGCCAGCAGCTCTGCGGTCTGTGGATCAATAGCAATCCAATCCGTCCCTGCAGCTTCGTTCAACCGTGCGATATCCGAACCCTCTATCCGCCACGAAATCTGGTTTTCTAAGCGTTGCACCGCGTTGGCTGCTTCCGACGCCGCTTCTTCCCTTCTATCGCCATAAACAGTTTGTTGGACATAACTTCCCATTGCAAATTCCGTGCTGGTAAACGGTTGTTGCTCTGCCTTCCACCGGTTCCACTGTACTACAACAGCCACTAAAACCAAAACCGCCGCCAGAACCGCCAGAGCCCATCCAACTTTCCGTTTTCTTTGCTCGTTCATTGGTTTCCTCCACCACTGGTTTCGTTGCTCATATGTGGTCTATAGTATAGCATACTCTTCGCAGCACAAGCAAATGGCTACCGCGTTTTTCCTTTGGATGATTTGTTAGAAAATTCATCGAAAAAAGCTAATTTTTTTCTTTCCCTTACACATTTCAAAAAACCGCAGCAAAAAGTCAAAAAAAGCCTATATTTTTTGTTTTATCTCACAAATTCTTTTTTAGACACTTTCCAATGTCTATTCTTATGCTATACTTTGTTAGAATTATGTTACTGAAAAAGCCGCAAAATCGATACAATCTGATAGCAGCATGGAGGGATTTATCATGTCTATTGAGGCAGTAAAAACGTATCTAGAACCCTATGGCGTGGCTGGCCGTGTGCAGAAATTCGATGTCTCCAGCGCAACAGTCGAATTGGCAGCGCAAGCGCTTGGTGTAGAGCCTGCGCGTATTGCCAAAACCATCTCCCTACAGTCGGACGGCGGTTGTATTCTTGTCGTGGCAGCCGGGGATGCCAAAATCGATAACAGCAAATTCAAAGCGGAATTCCACCGGAAAGCCAAAATGCTGAGTGCCGATGAAGTTTTACCGCTTACAGGCTATCCGGTGGGAGGCGTCTGCCCCTTTGCCAATCCGGACACGGCCGCTGTATATTGCGATATTTCTTTGAAGCGCTTTTCGACGGTATTCCCAGCCTGCGGTACTCCCAATTCCGCAATTGAACTGAGCTGCGAGGAACTGTTTCAATATTCCCACAGTCAAAAATGGGTTGACGTGTGCAAAAATTGGGATACGGAGGGAACGCCGCATGCGGATGCGCAATAAGCCTTGGGCAGCTCCAGAGCTGAATGCCTGTCCCTTTTTTGTGCGTGGTCCGGAACGGATGGCCGGAAAATGGCAGGATTGGTTTCCGAAAAAGCAACCCATCCATTTGGAGCTCGGCTGCGGGAAGGGCTGGTATATTGCAGGGCTGGCCCCAAAAAATCCACAGGTCAATTACCTCGGTGTAGATTTGAAGGACGTCGTATTAGCCCCCGCGAAGCGCATTGTGGAAGCGGCCTTCGCTGGGGCCGGGCGTCCAGTGGACAACGTTGGGTTGACCGCTTATAACGTGGAACAAATCTGCAACATGCTCCGGCCGGAGGACGGCGTCGCCCGCATCTGTATCAATTTTTGCAACCCGTGGCCCCGTGCCAAGCACAACAAACGCCGCCTGACACACCCGCGCCGTTTGAACGATTATAAGCAGTTCTTGCAGCCGGGCGGCGAACTCTGGTTTAAGACGGACGACGACGGCCTATTTGCCGATACCTTAGAATATATAAAGGAAAGCGGGTTCATGCTTCTGCGCCAAACCGCCGATCTCCATGCAAATCCAGGCTTTTTTGCGCAGGATGCCCCGACGGAGCACGAAAAGATGTTTACGGAAAAGGGAATCCCCATCAAAGCCCTGGCCGCCCGTTGGGAACCGCCTGTTGAATAAGGTAGAATCTGCGCACAATACTTGACACGCATGTCATTGTGCCGTATAATTCCTATTAAATCAGTAATGTTTTGAACGCTTTGCGGCATAGCGTTCAGCAGAAGAACATGGAAACGGAAAAGAGGGGTGTCATGTGGAAAGAAAACCGATCATTGAAATTCGCTCCCTCAGCAAAACCTTCCGGGGCAAAAACGCGGAGGTCCATGCGCTGCAGGACATCAACCTGAAAATCGAACAGGGGGATATCTTCGGCATTATCGGTATGAGCGGCGCAGGAAAGAGCACGCTTGTACGCTGTATGAATATGCTGGAAATCCCAACGGAGGGGACCGTCCTGTTCGACGGCATGGATCTTTCCAAGCTAAATCGAAAACAGCTTCGTGAAGCGCGGCGCTCCATGGGGATGATCTTCCAGCAATTCAACCTGCTGATGCAGCGGACTGCGGAAGCGAACATCTGCTTCCCCTTGGAAATCGCCGGGGTGGACAAGGCGACCGCCAAAAAGCGCGCAAAGGAGCTTTTGGAACTCGTCGGTTTGTCGGATAAAGCGAAGTCTTATCCCTCCCAGCTCTCCGGCGGGCAAAAGCAGCGTATTGCAATCGCCCGCGCGTTGGCCACCAATCCAAAGGTGCTCCTGTGTGACGAAGCGACGTCCGCCTTGGACCCCAATACGACGTCCTCGATTTTGGCTCTGCTGAAGGACATCAACCGCCGTCTGGGGATTACCATTGTAATCATCACCCACGAGATGCGCGTGATCGAAGAGATCTGCAACCGTGTGGCCATCATCAGTGAAAGCAAAATTGCCGAGTGCGGCGACGTTACCGAAATCTTTTCCCACCCCAAGACGCCGGCTGCGCAGCACCTGGTGTTCCCAGAAGGAAAGCATACCACTGAAACGTTTACTGGCAAACACGCCATCCGCATTGTCTTCAACGGGAGTTCCTCTTTTGAACCCGTAATCGCCAATATGGTGCTCGAATATAAATCGCCTGTAAATATTCTCTTTGCTGATACTAAAAACATGGACGGAAAAGCGTTTGGGCAGATTGTCATCCAACTGCCCGAAGACGAATCCCTCGCGGATAAGATGCAGCGGTATCTGCATATGCGGGGCCTGACCGTAGAGGAGGTGAGCGGAAATGTGGGATGAATCCACGCTGCAAATGTTGCTGCAAGGCGTCGGTGAAACCCTGTATATGACGTTGGGGTCCACCCTCTTCGCGTATATCATCGGATTGCCGTTGGGTGTGCTGCTCGTCATGTGGGCTGCGGACGGGATCCGCCCCCACCCTGTCCTATATAAAATATTGGACGTGATCGTCAACCTGACCCGTTCGTTCCCATTTATCATTTTATTGATCGCGGTCCTGCCGTTCACCCGCTGGCTTCTGGGCACAACCCTTGGCCCTACGGCCGTCATCGTGCCTCTGACCATCTCAGCTGCGCCCTTCGTCGCCCGGCTGGTCGAAGGTTCTCTCAAAGAAGTGGACGTCGGTGTGATCGAAGCATCCCAGTCCATGGGCGCTTCCGCTCTGCAAATCATTTGGAAAGTCCTTTTGCCGGAGGCTCGCCCCTCGTTGATCCTCAACTGCGCCATTGCCATCACGACGATCCTCGGCTATACCGCAATGGCCGGATTTGTCGGCGGCGGCGGTTTGGGCGATATCGCCATTCGCTTCGGCTATTACCGCCGTGAGGAGGACATCATGCTCGTCACCGTCGTCCTGCTCATTGTGGTGGTGCAGGTATTCCAGGGACTGGGCCTCTGGATTGCCCGGCGGTTGGACCGGCGCAAATAATGCTTTGAAAGAGGAGCATTCTCTGTTCTTTCAAAGCCCTTAACAAAAGGAGGAACTATCCTATGAAAAAGATTTTTGCACTCATTCTCGCGGTTGCACTTTCCGCCACCGTATTGGCCGGATGTCAGTCCGGCGGCGATGCGGCGTCCGGTGAAAATGCGGACAATTCCGAATCCAAGGTGATCAAGGTCGGGGCGTCTCCTGCTCCGCACGCAGAAATCCTGGAGGTTGCCAGCGATATCCTCAAGGAGCAGGGGTATGAGCTGGATGTGGTGGAGTTCTCCGACTATGTGCAGCCGAACCTGGCGCTCTCCGAAGGGGAACTGGACGCCAACTATTTCCAGCATCAGACCTATCTGGACAATTTTAACGAGGAGTACGGAACGGAGTTGGTCTCGATCGGCGCAATCCATTACGAGCCGCTCGGCATCTACGCGGGCCGGACGACCTCCCTGGACAGCCTGCCGGACAACGCGACCATCGCCGTTCCAAATGATACCACCAACGAGGCGCGCGCACTTCTACTTCTTCAGGATCAGGGACTGATCGAGGTGGATGAATCCGCGGGATTGAACGCCACCGTAAAGGATATCACCAGCAATCCGAAAAACATCCAGATTACCGAAATCGAAGCGGCGCAGTTGTCCCGCATCCTGCCCGACGTCGATCTCGCCGTGATCAACGGTAACTATGCCATCGACGGCGGCTTGAAGATGAGCGATGCACTGGCCGTGGAAGAGAGCGGTTCCGTTGCAACAACGGCCTATCCCAATGTGATCGCTGTCCGCAAGGGCGATGAAAACCGCCCGGAACTGCAGGCGCTTGTGGAGGCACTCAAGAGCGACACAGTCAAGCAATATATCAATGAGACCTATGAGGGTTCCGTGGTCCCGATCGACTGAGGAAAATCCATCAATCAAAAAACGGTTATGCAGCGTATGCCGCATAACCGTTTTTTCATAGCCAAAAGGAACAAAAGGCTCTGTCTTGATAAATTCAAATCGTTCTATCTATGATTCACTCCTGTGTTTCTCGTCAACTCCCATATTTCTGCACCCAGCAGTCCGGGTAAACTGGGGAAGGATTGTATGCCGCCTTGTCCAAATCAACGGTCGCATTCTCGCCTTCCCTCACCCGGCGGGCTACCACGACAGTGCGAAACTCTTCAAACTCATAGGAGCAGGTGGACAACGTGAGCAATTGATCGTCCGCATTCACATCGACCGGCAGATTCAAAATGGACCGGCTGCGCATCTCTTCGATGAAAGCCGTGAACGCCTCATCGTCCTCGAAATCCGGCTGGGCGTAGTCGAAGATTTCCCCCTGTTCCGGGAGTGTATTGATCTTAAACACGGAGAACACTTTCCATTTGCCCTCCACCCCTTCCAGATCGAAGTCGATCACCGGGGCGCTCTTATAAAACTCCAGATCGGTGTATTGCAGGATCGCGGCAAACATCTGCCCATCGTTCATGTTGTGCCCATAGAGTGTCAAATTCTTCATTTCCTGAGCCGGGGTACAGTTGGCATCCAAAAAGATGCAGCCGTATTGGGTGTATTTCTTATCGTATCCATGACGGAGATATAGCTCCGGATTGTCCTTTGAGGACTGCATCACCGGATAGTCCACCACTGTATTGGGAATCTGAATCCAACCGATGGTGTCCGGGTTGCCCGCTTTCAATTGGGCAAAGGCGTCCCGCTTCCGCTGCACAGCCTCCTCGGACGTCTGTGAGGAAGGGGAACTGTCCTTCTCCTCCCCGTCTTCTTCAGCGTGATAAATCTGCTGTACCTGCTTGACCGCATGCCGGTTCTGCATGGGCTCATAGATCCCCTTATATCCGAGCACACTCATAGAACCTATAAAAACACAGAGCGATGCTATAAAAATCCCCTTGCGCAAACGTTTTTTCATAGGTTCTCCTTTCGTCGGATTCGGCTACGGTTGTCAGTTCTGCGAATCCTCGGCACGCAGGCTAATCATCTGTTCTTTTAGATAAATCTCACCTTTCCGGCGGCATTTCGCCTCAAACGCATTCCGGATGCGGTTGGCTACCAATTGCCCATTCTCTTCCTCGGCCACCAACAGGCCCAAGATGAACTGGGAAGGGCTATACCGCGCGACAATATCGTTCCGGCGCAGCGTTTCAGAGATTGCTTCTTTTAAGACAGTCATAATATTTTTTAGCTTTTCCAACGGCGGAATTTCCCCGTTCTTGTCTGTCGCTGTGAGCAGGATCAAAATCTCGCTCTGGTTATAACGCTCCCGGGCGCGCATCTGCACCCGGCAGATCTCACGGAACACCGTATACTCACAAAAAAACGGCGTCGAGCCGGATGTCTCCTCCGCAAGAATATCCTCCTTGATCTGATTCATATCAATTTCGACCATATTGAGCCCTTGGATAATCTCGCGGTGCAGATTGCGGATCGAATTCGAAAGCCCCATGCCCAGCTCCCGGTTAAAGGATTCGGAAATGTGCTCGTAGTGTACCAACGCCTGGGCATACTGCCCCGTGCGCAGATAGGCCTTCAGTAAGATATGATGGATATCTTCCTGATAAGGGCAAAACCGCACCGCACGCTCGCAAACTGAAATAACATTCCCATATTGCTCCGACTGATTCAAAAGGCGGCATAAGGTCAACACACAGCTGACATAAAGGCTTTCATACTGTGCGCGCTTTGCAAAAATCCACTCGTCCTCCCCCAAATTCGGCAGGAATTCCCCGTTGTACAGCTCTACCGCCTGGGAGTAGCAGGCAATCCGGCTTTCAATTGCCTGGTCTTCATCCGAACCGCGCTTTGCCAGAAGGGTCATCACTTCCGTGTCAATTTCACACGGGATATCTTCGTTCCACATATATGCCCCTTCGGAAAAACGGATAAACTCCATTCCCTCTTCGCACACTTCATCTTCCAGCACCAAATCGTCCAAGAGCATCCGCGCGCGATAGACCAAATTTTTTAGGGAGTTGGCTGGGTCAATGCATTCATCCCCCTCACGCCATAGCAACTGGATCAATTTTTCCTGAGCCAGCCTTTGCCCTCGATTCGTCAAAAGGATGCCAATCAAGTGCCAAATCTTTTTGGAGCGGTTCCCTTTTTTCACCACTTCCCGGTCGCCACGCCGGATGGAAAAATCCCCCAGCATCTGCACATACAGCTTTTCGGTGGCCATCATTCCGATCTCCCCCACAATCCTTTTCAATTTTCCCCGCCCATCCGGGGCGGAAGCCCTTATGTAGCAAAAACAAACTGCACCAATACCATATACAACACGGTTCCCACGCCAATGCTCAACAAGGTGTTCTTCTTCCACACATGCAACGCCACAACAGCCGCCACCGCAATCAGCTCCGGCAAGCCGTATGGCCACGTCAGAAGGCTCGTTCCCTTTAAACAGTATACTACAAGCATGGCAATGATTGCAAAAGGCAAAACTTTCCCCAAATAACGCACATATGGCGGCGTTTCCTTTCCCTCCGGGAACAGGACAAAGGGAAGAAGCCTTGTGAAAAATGTAACAAGCGCAATTAACGCAATCACAAGCAGCGCACGAATTGCCCCAGTCATGTTGTAGCCTCCTCCTCCGGTCGATCCAACCGTTTCCGAACGACGGTCAGCAACACGACCATACTGATGAGCGCCGGCAGAATAAAATTATCCGCTCCAAAAAGGAGAAGGCAAACAACGGAGCATGCCAATCCCGCCAAGGCCGGCGCATGGCTTTTTGTTTCACGCCACTGGTTGACAAAAATCACCACGAAGAGCGCAGTCATCGCAAAATCAATGCCCTGTGTATTGAACGAAAAGGAGGAACCCAGCAGCCCTCCGACGACAGAACCGACAATCCAGTAAAGTTGGTCCAACAAGGCGATAAAAAAGAAAAACCAACTGCGGTCTACGTCTTTGGGCGGCTCTGCGCTGCAAAGCAGAGAAAACGTCTCATCGGACAGGGAAAAGATCATATAGGGCTTTTTCGCGCCAAAATTTTGAAATTTCCCCAACAGGGAGAGGCCATAAAACACATGGCGGATATTGACCATCAAGGTCATCAACGCCACCTGCAAAAAGCCCGCTCCCGTCGCCAACAGATCGACCGCCACAAATTGCATCGAGCCCGCATAGACAATCACGCTCATCAAGGCGGCCCACCCGAAGCCATAGCCTTTGCTCTCCAGCAGAATGCCAAAAGCTGCCCCCAAGAACAGATAACCCACCATCACGGGGATGGTCATCGGGAACGCTGCGCGGAGAGCCAGCTTTACTTTCTGCGCTTTTGCAGGCGTTTCCTTCTGCATCGTTTGGCCTCCCTTACGCCTTCTTCTTTCTGCGGATGCGGGAAACAATCAAAACCAAGGCAGCGCCGCCGATCAATACGACCGGGGCCGCAATGCGGATGATCTGGTCCTTCCGCGCCTCCCGCGCCGTATATGCCGGGTCCTGGTCGGGGTCGTTTTCCTCCTGCAAAATCTGCATATAGGCATCCTGGCCGGTCTTATAGGCGTCCGCGGCATCGGGGAACAAATACAGCGGCGCGGTCACGCGGATGTCTACCGCATGGTTGGCCGGGACCTCATTGACCGTCAGACCCACCAGCTCGCCGCTTTCGATGACCAGCTCATAGTCCTCCTGGTCGTACGTCCAGGCTTTGACCTCATCACGCTGCGCTCCATAGGGCAGAATCACGTATCCGGTCAACAGCCCTGCTTCATAGGGGATGTCCTCCCCAATCAGCTCCCAATTGAATTCCATAATATCGTTGTGGAACTGCACGGCGCCCTTTACGGTATAGAGCACCTTGATCGTCGTGGTGGCATTCCAGTTTTTCAAATATGCGTTGATCTCATAGCCCGTGTCGGTTTCATCCAGCGTGTACTTCCGCTCCGGGTATTTTTCCCCTTCGCTTTCTGTCGCCGCCTGAATCTCCTCGTAGCTGTTGAAGCGCTCCAGCTCCTCCGAGCCCATCACCACGCGGATATCCGAAATCTCATAGTCTTCGGATTTGGCGAGCGTGCGCTCAAACTTTGTCATCTTCTCAAAGTTCCGGCAGGAATACGTCCAATATTCCGTGACGTTCACCGTGCCGTCCGTGAGCAGTTCGGCTTCCACCTTTTCCGACTGGCAGGTATATCCCTCGACCGCCAGGTCAAACGCCTCGGCCTGGTGGTTCATGATATATTCACCGAGCTCCTTCATCTCCGGCGAAATCTCTTCTTCATCCTCTTCGGCCGCAAACGCCAGAGACGTACACGAGAGCGCCACCAGCAGCGCAAGCAACAGAGAAAGGTATTTTTTCATGGATGCTCTCTCCTTGAATTCACAAATTATTTTTTAAAGATCTGTTTGACAGAGCGGATCTCTTCCCCGTTCGGAATCAGAAGGCGATAGAACGGGGTATGTGTAAACAGGCAGAAAATCACCATGGAGGTGAACCCCTGCGCGGTCAGCGAGGCGGAGGTCGCCAGCGCAATGCCATTGACGCCCATCGGCGGAATCAGAACAAACGACAAGCTCAAATTGACTATAATCCCGATGATGGTCGGCAAAATGTTCAATTCCGGCTTGCCATAGGCGGCGATGGAATTGGCCAACACCTTTGCATAGCAGATAAAAATCGAACCGATAATCAAATACCGCAGAGGCGCAATGGCCTCCACGTACTTCGGGAACACAATCGGCACAAACACCTGCGCCACCAACACCAACAGCACCGCACAAACAATGGTGATATAGGTGACCACTTTACAGGACATCAAGGTCAAACGAACTTTATCGTCCTTTTCATGCATGGCTGCAATCCGGCTCATAATGACCTGGCTCACCGCGTCGGGCAGCAGCCACACCTGCTGCATCATGGTGACAGCCGCATTGTAAATGCCGAAGGTCGAAAGGGAATACACGGCGTTTACAATGTACGATCCCAAATACGAATTGATATAGGTCATCACATTCGAGACATGCGACTTTAAGCTATAGCGGAACATCGCGCCCGTCTGCACCGAGTGGTCGTCTTCCGGCGCGGGGTCCGGTTCCTTTCCATTCCAGCGCTTGATGCCATACATGGCGAAGAGGATCATCAGCACCTGGATGCCGATCATGGAGGTAACCAGCAGCATGGCACTTGGCCATACAAGCATGGAGAACATGAACGCGGTCAACAACACCTTTTGCAAAAGGTTGATCGTATTAAACATTTTAAATTTGTTTTCCCCGCGCAAAATCGCCAGGCAAACATTCATCAAGAAGGAGAACAAGCCATACACGACCGCCGCCCAGCAATAGAAGGCCGTACTGCCGGAGAAAAAGATTTCCTTCATAAACAGCACAGCAACGGCGCCCGCCGCCAAAATCAGGGCAGACATCGCCACAGTCAACTTTGCAATCGCTTTTTTGGTGTTCTTGATCTTATAGCGGGAGACAAAATAGATCATCGCGGCATTGATGCTAAATCCAAACAGCGTAAACAGCCCGTTGCCGACCAGCTGTACCTGATTATATTGCCCCTTGACCGCCGGGTCCAACACACCCAGCACAAAAAAGGCCGAGATGATGGACAGCAGGGAACCAATGACGTTGGTGCCAAAGGTGTTGATGCTGTCCCGCACAATGTCGCTATGAAGTCTTTTAGGTTTTTTTTCTGTATCCTTCATCCTAGAAAGCTCCATTCCAGGGGAGATCCCCTTTTTTAAGGTCGAAATTCATAAAGATTATTATAGCATTCTGACAGGCAGTTCCACAAGGGATTTTCCGGATTTTCTGCGTATTCTGAGGATGGAACGCCACAAATGGTGAAAACGATAGAAAAAGCATGCTTCTGTACCTTAACATTTCCAGCAGCTCTACAAGATGTCAAGATTTTTCACACCCAACTTTTTCCATTTTCTTTGACTTACGTTGCTACGAAATTTATAATATGATTATGGTGCTACGAAAAGGAGGTGTATTTCTTCAAGTGCCAGGTAAAAAACTAGGCCGCCCTACGGATAGCCCAAAAACATTTATGCTGCGTGTCAAGATGGACAAAGAAACATTAACTGAATTGGACGAATGTTGTAAAGTAGAGCGTACAAACCGTTCTGAATTTGTCCGCAGGGCTATCCACGAAAAGTATTCCGGCCTCAAAAAATGAAAGGAAACGGCCTCCCCTCTCTAAGTCGAAGCCGCTTCCCCACAAACCAACAACCGCGAAAGCGGATTGCTGCGTAAATAGTATACCATGCGCGGTGATTCCTTTCAAGCGTTGTTGGAATTCACAGAGAAAGGAACCTGTACATGACGGAACAAGAAATCTTTGACGTTTTCCTGGATGAACTCCTGCAACGCGCCGTTGACGACTTCCACGCTACCGCACAATACGCGCTGTTGGCCGAAAAGCTGGAACGGATGCACCGCGACTGCGATTCCATGTTTGCCGCAGACGAAAAAGAGTTCGCCGAAGAATGCTTCTCCCTCCTGCTGGACGTCTCCGGACACCAGGAACGCCACCTCTATCAAAAGGGGCTGCGCGACGGCGTGACCATTTTAAAACGGCTGGGCGTTTTTGCCACATAACGCGCCCAGCCGCCTGAAAGCAACAACAGCCGGTTGTATGCACAAACGCAATACAACCGGCTGTTTGTCTATTCAAGATCGTTCAACATTTTATGCCCGGCGCGGACCGCCAACAGGCAAATGCGCCCGCTCCAAAGCTTTGCGGATGGCAAAGAAGAACGGCACCGCGATCACGTCCGCCACAATGGCATTGGTCAGCGTCGCTGCCAGCTTCGTCACCATGGCGATGGCCGCCGCCTCCGGCGCGGAACCCACCAGGATCAGCTTCAGGAACGAGTATCCCAAATACAGCACGCAGTAGCACAGGGAGCCGCTCACCGCACCCACAATCACGCGGGAGAGTTTTCTTGCGGTCCGGTCGCCGCCCCATGCGATCAAGCCGCACACAAACGCCATCATAAATTTGAAGATCAGGGTCGTCGGCGCGCTGTCCGCCCATCCGCCCATCAGGTCAAAAATGCAGGAACCGATTCCCGCTGCAAGGCCGCCGTAAACCGGGCCCAACAACAGGCCGGACAAAATACAAAATACATTTGCAAAGCCGATCATGGTCTTATCGGTTCCCACTGGGATCTCCACCTTGAAGAACATGGTCGCCACCAGGACCAACGCCGCCATCAGGCCGGTGAGCGCCAGATTGACGCTGGTGTTGCGTTCGTTTAAATTGAGTTTCATGGTCTTCCCCTCCAGACATCTTCCGCAAAGCGTCTTGCATCTTTGCTCGTTTGTGGTATAATCATAGCGTAAAAGTGTTCATACTAAAATATACAGTTTATAAAAAATTGACCAGTACAGTTTGAAGAGGAATTTCCATGACATACGATTTTCTTATGCTCAATCCCGCATCCGATACCCCCTTGTACCAGCAACTCTATGAATCGCTGCGCAGATCCATCGAACGGGGGCATCTCACAACGAACGAAAAGCTCCCCTCCATCCGCAAGCTCTCCGAAGATTTACGCCTGAGCCGCACCACGGTGGAAATGGCCTATCAGCAGCTCTGCGTCGAGGGGTATGTACGCGCGCGTCCGCAGAGTGGCTTTTTCGTAGAGGCCGGGGCCATCCGGCCGGAGCGCTCCAGCCATTTGGAGCCTCCCCAGACGATCGTGCAAGCGGAACGTCCAGGCCCCAACGTCCGCTACAATTTCGGCAGCGATTCGGTGGACAGCGGATGCATCGACATCAAAATCTGGCGCCGCCATATCCGCGACGTCCTCACCCAGCAGGAGGTGCTCACCTCCTACGGCGATCCCCAGGGGGAACCCGCCCTGCGGGAAGCGCTCTCCTCCTATTGCTACGGCGTCCGCGGTGTAAAAGCCAGCCCGGAGCAGATCGTGATCGGCGCGGGCACCCAGCCGCTCCTATACCTGCTGTGCGGCCTTCTTCCCGAAAAGACCGTCGCGATCGACGAGCGCGGATTCCCACAGGCAGAGCGTGTTTTTGCGGACTGCGGTTTTACGGTCTTGCGCCTTCCCACCGACCGGGACGGTATCCGGATGGACGCTCTGGAGGCGAGCGGCGTCCGGGCGGTATTGGTGCGCCCATCCCACAGTGTTTCAAGCGGCACCGCCATGCCGATGAGCCGCCGGTTTGCCCTGTTGGAATGGGCGAAAGCGCATCAATCCCTCGTGATTGAAGACGACTACAACGGGGAACTGCGTTACAATGCCCGGCCCATCCCTGCGATGCAGGGGATTGCGGACGGGGAACTGGTGGCCTACATCGGTTCTTTTTCCAAACTGCTGCTCCCCTCTGTGCGTATCGGCTATATGGCGCTGCCACCGGCACTGCTCGCGGATTACCGTTCCCGCGCCAAAAGCTACAACCAAACGGCTTCAAAAGTGGAACAGCTCGCCCTAAGCAACTATGTCAAAAGCGGCCAGTTGGAGCGCCATCTGCGCCGCTTGCGCAAGCTCTACGCCGCGAAAAGCGCGGAACTGAGCCGTTCCGTCCGAAGCGCCTTTGGACGGCGCTGCCGCCTCTTCTTGCAGGAAACAGCCCTCCGGCTGACCTTGTACCTGCCTTGCGATGCGCCCTCGGAGGAACTCTGCCGCCGGGCAATACAGCGTGGGGTCCGTGTGATTGCAGAAACCGAGCCGGGCAGCGTAACGTTGGGCTTTGCAGGTATCCCCTTGGAGGACATCGCCCCCGCCGTGGAACAGCTTCACGCAGCGTGGAGCGATTTGCTCGGGCCAAGCAAAAGCGCGGAACGCAAAACCGCGCCAGAACAGGGGGATACGCAGAGATGAAGGCCATAGAAATCCTCGCCCTGGACGCCACCGAACCGGATAACCAGCGGTGGAAAGCCCTCGTGGAACAGTATGCCAAAACCGCCGCTTCCTTTGAAATCCACTGCTGGAACGAAGAAACGGAGTGGATCGCCCTTGCGCTGCAATACGGCAATCACAAGCAAACCGATTGGGCGTTTGGCAAGATCGTTTCCGGGCCGGTCACGCCGGAATTTCTTCAAATGCTTCTCGGCCTGCCAAAGCCAACCGACACCGAAATTTACAACAAAATGACGCCCTTTTTCTCCATCTTCTTCGACAATGGTTTTTCCAGCGAGCATTACGGAACCGAGCTGCATGTTTGTGAGGGCACTTCTTGTGAAAACCACATTGCACTTTAAAGAATTTTGGCGTATGATGAAGAAAAAGGATTTTTCACCGAAAGGGGATCTATAAAATGCGAGCTTACGAGCGATTGCTGCAATATGTACGTTACCATACCACCTCCGACGAAAATGCGCCGGAGGACAAATGCCCTACAACGGACCGTCAAAAAGTCCTGGGCGCTGCGCTTGCAGAGGAGCTGCGCGGCCTGGGCCTGGCCGACGCCCACATGGACGAATGCGGCTATGTCTACGGGACCTTGCCGGCCAACTGTGAAACCGACCGCCCGGTCCTGGGGCTGATCGCGCATATGGACACCGCTCCTGCTGCCAGCGGTGAGAATGTGCGTGCGCGCATCGTCGAGAACTACGACGGCGGGGATATTGTCCTCAACGCGGAAAAGAATATCGTCATGCGCCCTGCGGAATTTGAAAGCCTTCTGGATTACAAAGGCCAGGATCTGATCGTGACCGACGGCACGACGCTGCTCGGCTCGGACGATAAAGCGGGCATCGCGGAAATTTTTACCACATTGGAACGCCTGGTTGCGGAGAACATTCCTCACGGGACCATCAAAGTCGGCATCACGCCGGACGAGGAGACGGGCCGCGGCGCGGATCGCTTCGATGTCAAGGGCTTTGGGGCGCAGTACGCCTATACGGTGGACGGCGGCAAGCTCGGCGAGATCGAATATGAGAACTTCAACGCGGCGGACGCCAAGATTACCATCAACGGGGTGAGCGTCCATCCGGGCACGGCAAAGGGCAAAATGAAAAATGCCATCTTGATCGCAATGGAATTCCATTCCATGCTTCCGGTTTTTGAAAACCCGGCTTTTACAGAGGGCTACGAAGGATTCAGCCACTTGGAGGGCATCCAGGGCCATGAAGAGCAGGCAAGCCTGCACTACATCATCCGCGACCACGATATGGAAAAATTTGAAGCCAAAAAAGCGCGCTTCCAAAAGATCGCGGACTATCTCAACGACAAATACGGTGCGGGGACGGTTGTCCTCAACCTGACAGACACCTATTACAACATGAAGCAGCAGATTGCGCCCCACATGTTCCTGATTGAAGACGCGGAGCAGGCGATGCGGGACGCCGGGGTAGAGCCCCTGGTCGTACCGATCCGCGGCGGCACGGACGGTGCGCGCCTCTCATTTATGGGGCTGCCCTGCCCCAACCTATCCACCGGCGGGCACAATTTCCACGGCCGGTTCGAGTATATCCCGGTCCAAAGCATGGACAAAATGGTGGAGGTCCTGCTCAACCTTGTGCGCGTGTAATATCTGCGATTTCATTTATAACGAAGGAAGGGCGGTTGCTAAATAGCCCATACTCCCCAATCATGCACAAAAATCGGCCCCGAACGAAGCCAAAACAGCTTCATTTGAGGGCCGATTCTTCTGAGTGCTGCCGCATTTTTGTGCGGATTGCTGCTGCGCTTTTCTTTTGCAACGGTTTCATTTTGTTTCGTTCTATGCTGTTAAACGGAAAACCGGCTTACCGCAAAAACCAACGCAGGAGCTGTTCCTTTCTCGCAGTGGCCGGAGGATACCGCACAGGCATATCCAGAAAGCTGGAATTCTTCAAAATGCTTTTATAATGGCTGAACGTATCGAAGCTCTTTTTGCCATGGTAGCTCCCCATCCCGCTTTTGCCGACGCCGCCAAATGCCATGTACGGCGTGGCGAGGTGCACCACCGTGTCGTTGACACAGCCGCCGCCAAACGAGACTTCCTGCAACACGCGCTTTTCCGTTGTGCGGTCCGTGGTAAAGAGATAGAGCGCCAGGGGCTTCTCGCGCGCTTTTACAAAGCGGATCGCTTCCTCTAACGTTGCATACGTCAAAATGGGAAGGATCGGGCCGAAGATTTCCTCCTGCATCACCGGCGCATCGGGGGAAACGGCGTCCAGCAGCGTCGGGGCGATCTTGTCTGTCCCATTGTCATCGCCGCCCACCAGGATATGCTGGTTTTCCATGAGCCCTTTCAGGCGCAGGAAGTGCTTTTCATTGATAATCTTGGGATAATCGGGATTTTCCAGCGGTTTTTTCCCATAGAACAACTGAAGATACTGCCGCATATACGCGACCAGCGCATTTTTCACTTCCCGATGCACCAGCAGGTAATCCGGTGCAACACAGGTCTGGCCGGCATTGAGGAATTTCCCGAATACAATCCGCTTTGCCGCCAGCTTCACATTGGCTGTCCGGTCTACGATGCAGGGGCTTTTCCCGCCCAATTCCAATGTAACCGGCGTCAGGTGCGCCGCGGCCCGCTCCATCACAAGCTTTCCCACCGCCACGCTTCCGGTAAAGAAGATATAGTTAAACCGCTGTTCCAAGAGTTCCGTGTTGGCCTCCCTGCCGCCCTGCACCACCGCCACATATTCCGGCGGGAAGCAAGCCCCAAGCAGCTCTTCTAGCTCTTTGGCCATATGGGGCGCATAGGCAGAAGGCTTGAGAACGACCGTATTCCCTGCGGCCAATGCGCCGATGAGTGGCTCCATGCTCAACAAAAACGGATAATTCCAAGGCGCCATCACCAAAACCACCCCGTAGGGTTCTGCCTGGCAGAAGCTTCTGGACGGAAACTGGCTCAGAGGCGTCGGGACCCACTTTTTGGCCGCCCACCGGTGGATATGCGCAGCAATATAGCGCAGCTCGCTGCATGTGAGGCCAATCTCGGTCATGTAGGCTTCCATATTGGATTTTCCCAGATCCTGCCGCAAAGCGCGCAATAGCCGATGTTCCCGCGCGCGAATTTGGCGCTCCAATCGCTCCAAGGCCACGGCGCGGAATGCAAGGTTCTTTGTCCTCCCATGGTCGAAAAAGGCGCGCTGCGCCTGAATCAAATCGGCTGTACTCATCACTTTTCCTCCCTGCTTGTCCTTTCTCCCATTCATTATATCCAGATACGGCGGCAATCCGCAAGCAAATTTTGTAAAACAAAATATTCCCTTCTGTATTTCAGAAAAACCTGCAAAGAATAATCGTGCGCTTTGATTCTTTGGGATTCGTCTGTGTAATACGTATGGATGCGAATCGCAGGAAAAAGCGGACAGACAGGAGGTGAATCAAATGCCGGAAGACAAGGCAAACGCCGCTTTGAACAATCCACAGATGAAGAAATTCTTCTCCGCACAGCCCTTCTTTGTGCAGGAGTGCATCATGCAGACCGGCGTGGGGGCAAGCACCGAAACCGAGCTGAAGCAGTGCGCAGAAAATCTCTCCAAAAAGCAGCCGGCTGAATAAACGAAGACATCCCGCGGAACGCTTCCTGGCCTTCCGCGGGATGTTTCCTATTGAATCAACACGTCCAAATACGACCGAAAAATCTTTACATGTACCTTTTCATCCTCGACGATGCGCAGCAAAACCGCGGCGAGCGAGGCATCCTGTACCATTGCGGCTTGCCGCCGGTAGCGGTCGATTGTCTCCTGCTCCGCAAGCAGGTTGTTCTGCATCATATGGAAAAAATTTTTGCATGGGGAAACCATTGTCCCATCCCAAACCCGCCTGCGCCGCCGGAACGAAACAGCATAGACCGGATCCCCGCCCAACTGCTGGACGAGCTGCGCAAAAATATTCAGGTGATGCATCTCCACCATGGCGATCCGCTGTAAGTCCTGGGCTGCCTCCGCATGGTTTGCGTTCATCACCCAGCTTTGGTAAAGATATTGCATCAGTGCGGTCAGTTCACTATGTGCGGCACACATATTCATGTGCATCAATCCAGCGTATAACCGGTTTTTTCCAGCCACCACAATGGGCGGGTATGGTTCTGGAGAGACAAATGCCTTCACGGATTCTATGTGCTTGTCACGTTTTTCCACGAGAAATCCTCCATTACGAATGAATTCATCCATATATATGCGTCGCACGCCCCGGCTAGTACCGCGGCCTCTTTGGGCATTTGGGAATTGACATTCTTTCTTGAGGAGCGTATGATTCTTTCCAGAAAGAGGGATTTCACTATGGAACAAACTACCATCAAAATCATCTCGGGCTATTGCCCGTATTTACAAGCAGAGCATTCGATCCGCGCTACATACACGCTGATCCCCCATCGCGGTCGAAAATTTTCCAACAGCAGCTGCAAATATGCGCAGGAATGCGGGCGGTTGGAGCATTGCCCGCTGCGGCGTGAAGCAATGATGGAAGAGGACTGACGCATATTTCCCCCTTCCCGGCAAACGCTATGGGAGGGTGATTGAATTGCTGGAAACACCGCTCGGCTTTGGGATGCCAATGATCCAATGCCCGGAGGCTATGCAGTATTTGGAGGTGGACCGGACGGTCGATACCCTCCTGGAAACACAGCCCAATCCAGAGCTGCGGGAAGTGCGCCGGACGCAGGAGCACCGTTTTGCCGCAAAATTTCAAGAAGCGCTCCGTTGGCGCGTCTAAAAATTCGTCTCATTTTACAAAAAGCCGCCGCCAATGTTAGAAGCATTGGCGGCGGCTTTTTTGTCTCTTGTTTATAATGCGGAACTCTCCGCAGACGATTCCTGCAATTGGATGCGCTTCACCATATCCGCCAGTGTGGTGGCATACAAGGTATTCTCCACTTCGCGGTCGATGACGTCCCACACATGCTGTTTGAGAAAGGCGCGGATGGGCGACCCTATGTCGGCCTCCTCAAAAACGGATAGATCGCCCTCCAAAGCCTCCAAGATGGACTGCAACGAAATCTGATCCGCCGGGCGTGCCAGGGAATATCCCCCTTGCGCACCAGCCGTCCCGATGACAAACCCAGCGCGCTTGAGCGCGGAAAAAATGCTCTCCAAATAATTGAGGGACAGGTCCTGCCTGGCGGCGATCCCCGCAAGCGTCACCCGCCCTTCATCTTCATGGAGGGCAAGATCGATCATTGCGCGCAGGCCGTAACGCCCCCGGGTCGATATTTTCATAGGGCTTGCCCCCCTCTCTGTTCCGCAAGCCATTCGTTCCGCAGCTGTTCCAGTGTCAGGCTGTCTGCTACCCGCGCAATCGCATCAGAGAGATCCACCCATACCTGGCGGCTGATGCAGGTTCCCCGCACCTTGCTGGTACATGCGGAGAGGGACTCCACGCATTTGACCGGCACAAGGCTTCCCTCCACCGCCCGGATAATCTGTCCGACGGTGATTTCCGAAAGCGGCTTCTCAAACAGGAAGCCTCCGCGCGCGCCCCGCACCGTCCGGATAATCCCAAACTGTTTCAGTTTAAAAAAGATCTGTTCCAAATAGGCGGGGGAAATCTGCGTTTCCGCTGCGATCTCTTTGATACTCGCCGCCCGGTCTAAGGTTGCAATTGCCATATAAAAAAGGCCCTCAAGCGCATAACGGCTCTTGGTTGAAAGTTTCATTGCGCTTCCCCTTTTTCTACTGCCATTTTATTGTTTACCATTATACTATGGTTTCGATTTCAATGCAATAAAAACCAGATTTTTCCTATTGACTTTGTCATATATATGGAATATAATAAGGAAAAATTAATCCTGACTATTTTAATAGGAATTTAAATTTCTTTGTCAAATCTGAATGGAATGGAGCGACTGCAAATGAAAATCGCAAAAAAATTAACCGACCTGATCGGCCATACCCCTCTGTTGGAACTCTCCAACTATGAAAAGAAGCATGCTTTGGAGGCCACGCTCATCGCGAAGGTGGAATCCTTCAACCCGCTTTCCTCCGTCAAGGACCGCGTCGGTTTTGCCCTGATCCAAGATGCCGAGGAACGCGGCCTTGTCAATCAGGATACGACGATCATCGAGCCCACCAGCGGAAACACGGGCGTTGGGCTTGCGTTTGTAGCCGCTTCACGGGGTTACCGGCTGATCCTGACCATGCCGGAGACCATGAGCCTGGAACGCCGCCGGCTGGTCTCCGCCCTTGGCGCGGAGCTGGTCCTCACCGAAGGCGCGGCAGGCATGAAGGGGGCCATTGCAAAGGCGGAAGAGCTGGCCAAGGAAATCCCGAATTCCTTTATCCCCGGCCAGTTTACCAACCCGGCAAACCCCGCTGCACATCGGGCGGCCACCGCCCAGGAAATCTGGGAGGATACCGATGGGAAAATCGACCTCTTTGTTGCGGGCATTGGGACCGGCGGAACAATCACCGGCACAGGCGAAGGATTGAAAGCCCACAATCCCGGCATCCGGATCGTCGGGGTGGAACCCGCTTCTTCCCCGGTCATCAGCCAGGGAAAGGCCGGCCCGCATAAAATCCAGGGTATCGGCGCCGGATTTGTGCCGGATATTCTCAACACCGATATTCTGGATGAGGTTCTCACCGTAACAAATGAAGACGCCTACGCGACCGCCAAGGAACTGGCCCGCACGGAAGGGCTCCTGGTTGGGATTTCCGCAGGCGCGGCAGTCTTTGCTGCAACGCAACTGGCAAAGCGCCCGGAAAACAAGGGCAAACAGATCGTTGTCCTTCTGCCGGATACCGGAGAGCGTTACCTCTCCACCGGTGTATTTGATGCGGATTAACAGGCATTGGAACTAATAAGCGCTCCGGATTGTTTGCCGGGTGCTCGTAAGAAAGTAATTCACTCAAAATTACACTTACGACATCTGTCAGACGGGATTGGCTAACAAAAAATAAGCGATACTTGGTTTTTGACCAGGTATCGCTTATTTTTTGCCCTTATGTAGACGCAATAGACTTATTCACACTTTTTTGCTACAATCATGTCATACCCAACTTATCCTTTTAATTTGAGGTTTTTTCAAAAAATCGCAAAAAAGTTTGGAAGCATTGGAACAATTCAGCCTTTCTCATGCCATATAGAGTAGAGGGCTTATTTCAAAACGATTGGAGGTGACGCTTATGGACAAGCGGAAAAGCCCGAAAGGTTTCCTGGTGGTTCTGCCCGGTGAGATCATCGAGATACCACAGGACAGCGACAAATCATGGCTAACCCTGTTTTATAGCTTGCCGAAGGAACTGGTAGAAAAGTGGAAACCCGCCTGTGAGCTGCCTCGTTGTCCCTATGAGGTTTTGAGAACAGATAAATACGACTACATCGTATGTGACGATATGTTCAAGCTGCTTGTGTGGGACTGTTACGCATGGAGTGCATGGCAATTTTTCCAAGTGAAAGACCGCAAAGGCAATTATCGTGACATTCCCGGCGCATGGACACAGTACGCAGGATATTTCCCCTTGTGGCGTTTGTCATACAGTATTATCTCGTATATCCGCATGAAGTTTGAGCAGAATGGACTTGGTTTCCAAAACCTTTATAATATCCCGCAAGGCGTAGAAGTGCCGTGGCTGACCTATCAACAGTTCAGCAATTTAATCGGCAATGTTACCGATATAGTGATAGCGGAAGAAAACTGGCAGCCTATGATTGACGCTATCTGGGAAAACCGCGCTGTAGAGGACTACGAAACCAAAAGCAGCACTGTCAAAACCGATTTCATGCGAAAGTGGCATCATAACCGCTCTGGCAAGCCGATCTCTCTGGATGAAATGATGGAGAGTGAGGACGGGGACATTTTCGATGTGGCAGACCCCCGCAGCGATTTTGAAAATTCCGTTATTTCTGAAATGAAGATCGCTTCCTTTGCGGAAAACACTATCACAGAGAAAGATCGGGAGATATTGAAGCTGCGTATGGAGGGCTACACCGAGCAAGAGATCGCAGACAAGGTTGGTTACAAGACCGCCAGCGCAGTCCATAAGCGGATTGCCAAGATCGCAGATGCTTATGAGGATTTTGTGACAGCGGGATATCAGAAGTATATGGACAAGTAAACAGACGCAGAAGCGGCAGCAGTTACCAAAATAGGGACTGCTGCTTTTTCATGCAGGAAAGGAGATTTTATGAGCAGAGAACCCTTTGAAACCATGCCCGATGTGATGGACGCAAAGCAACTTGCACAGGCGTTGCAGATTTCCAAAGCGGGAGCATATAACCTTTTGAATAGCCCGGACTTTCCGACCTTGCGGATCGGCGGGCGCAAATTGGTGATGAAAAATGAGCTTTTGGAATGGCTGCAAAGCCGCACAAACCGAAAGGTATGAAAACATGGTCAAGAGTTGGAAAAGTTGAAAATCAGCCGATAGTGATAGCCGGAACATACACCACATCGTTTGGAGTGTTTCTATCGGAAAATCACATCACTTGTCCAATTCAAGAACTGAGAAAAATTTGCGAAAAACAGGAGGTTTTATGAGAACAGGACTTACCAAGAGAGAAAAGACCACAGCCATCTATTTTGACGAGTATGGCAGTATGATCGAGGTGCAAACCCACAACACCGATCTGAAAAAGCGGCTGACAGCATTTGCAGCGAATTACCCGGAGTGCTGCCGCCCAATTGACGATGACGAGCAAGGCGGACTGACCTTTAAGATTGAAAAAGGCAGATTGAGTTTTCGGCTGACTGCACCGTATAGTGAGGAGCGGAAACAGGCGGCAAGCGAGTGGGCGAAGAAGAATGGAATCAAAGGTTAATGTCGAAATGTTCAAAAATTTTTGCTATAATTTTTTGGAAGGTGTAACGAAAGCCAATTAAAAAGTGCTTATAAGGGTGAAAGGCCTTTTACTACAGAGGAAAGGAGATGAAGGCTTTGGATGACACTAAGATTATAGACCTGTTTTTTGAACGCGATGAAACCGCAATCCGGTACGCCTCCGAAAAATATGGAAACCGTCTGCGTTCGCTATCCCACAGTATTGTAAAAGATAGGCAGACTGCCGAGGAATGTGAAAATGATACTTACATGGAAGCGTGGGATACGATTCCGCCCCATGAGCCAAGAAGCTATCTGTATGCGTTCCTTGCCCGGATCATCCGTCATCTTTCCCTGAACTGTTGCCGTGACCGCAGTCGGCTGAAACGCAGTGCATTCATATGCGAACTCAGTGCAGAGATGGAACAGTGTATTCCTGCGCCCGACGATGTTCAATGCCGCATCGAGGATAAAGTCTTTGCCGATGCGATCAATGAATTCCTCAGCCGACTGGATGAGGAAAAAAGAAATATTTTTGTTCGCCGGTATTGGTATCTGGATTCCATAGCTTCCATCTCCGAACGCTTCGCCTTATCACAGAGCAAAATTAAAACGACGCTCTTTCGCTGTCGAAATGAGCTTCGAAAGTATCTTGAGAAGGAGGGTTACTCCATATGAAAGGAAATGATTTTTTAGAAAAGATGGGGCTGATTGATCCTGCCTATGTTGAAGCAGCAGATACCGCAACGAACAAAAAGAAAATTTCCTGGATGCAGTGGGGAGCGATTGCTGCTTGTTTTGCAATCATTGTTGTTGCAGCAACGATGCTCTTCCCACACGATGAACCAGAATTGCCCTCTGACCTGCCGATGCTGTCGATTTCTGAAAACACTTCGGGTGGAATGGGATATGAGGGATATATGGCTTATGACATTTCGGAACTCGTAAACGCGAATCCCTGGAATGAAGAATCCGAGATATCCGCACTCCCTGTCTATCAAAACCTCTTGCGCTATGATGAACACCTCCATGCATCAGGGGCGGATTATGGTAAAATGCGGGAATTTATCCTGGATGTTGCCGGGAGATTGGGGCTTGATCCAAACAGCCTGACAATCACGGACAATGCACCAAGCGAAGAAGAAAAACAGCAAATAACAAAAAAGTATGAAACGGGAGGCTCGATTGTTCCTGATGGATATTTTGATCCGACTGCACTAATCATAGAAGCCGATGGAATAAAAATAGAAGTAGACCAAACCATGACAGCGACGATACAGTTTGATCCTGTCGTATCTCTCCCGGAAGAGTATAACTTTACCCATTATGCGTCCTACGCTGATACGGCTGCCGTGGCAAATTATTTAAAAAGCGAATATAGAGAGCTGATTGGCATGGACAATCCTCAAGTAAACATTCATGGTGGGGATTACAATATCTATAGCCAGCAAAGTTTTTCCATTGAGTTTTTTGATGCGGCCGACCATGATATCGAGCAAATCATCAACTACAATTTCAATCGGGTGGCATTCTATTGTGATGACAATGGAAAGCTGTTCCTGGCAAGGGTATTTCAGCCCGATTTGTCAAAGAAAATGGGGGATTATCCAATCATCAGTTCGGGTAAGGCAAAAGAGCTGTTGTTAAATGGCAATTATCTTTCGACTGTCCCGTATGAATTTCCCGGCGCAGAGTTTATCAAGAAAGTCGAACTCATCTACAGGACAGGCGGATATGAAGCGTACTATATGCCATACTATCGCTTCTATGTTGAACTGCCGGAAGCTGAACACGAAAATGGATTAAAAGACTACGGAGCATTTTATGTTCCTGCGGTGGAAGGCACCTATATTTCCAATATGCCAACATGGGACGGAAGTTTCAACTAAGTGGAACCGGAATTATCCCTTGGCAACAAGGGCGCACTTCTATACAGGGTAAACCCTGTATGCGTGCGCTCTGCGAGGCAGACAGCCCGGACGATGGAAGTCCGGGCTGTTTTGCGTCACTGCGTTCCGTACAAGGGGCTGCACCCCTTGCGCCGCTTCTGCGGCTATCCCTGCCCGCTTCGGAGAGGAAACAATCTGTTTGCACAGACAGTTTTCCATCCAAAGCCTAAAACGCAACACACAAATTTTACCGCTTGTCCGAAAGACAGGCGGTATTTTTTATCTGCAAGCAAAGGAGGAATCTACCATGCCAACAACCGAAAAACTAAAACGGGAGATCGCAGATGCAGAAAAGAAGCTGGCGCAGGAGCGCAGCAGGCTCCAGCGGCTGGAAAACCGGAAATCCTATTATGAGAAGGGTGACCGGCAGAAACGGACGCACCGCCTCATCACCAGAGGGGCCGCTGTGGAGAGCATCGCACCGCTGGCAAAGGCTTTGAGCGAAACGGAGTTCTATGATTTCACAGAAAAGGTTTTTACCTTGCCGGAAGTCAGGGCTTTGCTGATGGAGGCAGTCAATACACACAATCAGGCAAGCCAGAAAGGAAAGGGATAAGTATCGCATTATTTCACTTCCATGTTACCCAGATCAAACGCAGCGCAGGGCAATCCGCTGTTGCGTCCGCTGCTTACCGATCCGGGGAAAAACTGCACAGCGAGTATTACGGAGAGGACAGCGACTACACCCGGAAAGGCGGTGTGCTCTGTTCTGAAATCCTGCTGCCGCCCCACGCTCCGCCTTCTTTTGCAGACCGTCAAACCCTGTGGAACGAGGTGGAAAAGGCAGAACGGGGCAAGAAAGCCCAGCTTGCATACAGTTTTGACATTGCCTTGCAGAACGAGTTTTCCATGGAGGAGAACATCGGCCTTGCAAGGCAATTTTTATTGGAGCAGTTTGTGAGCCGGGGCATGGTGGTGGATTTCTCTGTTCACGCCCCCGACAAGGGAGACGGCGGCATTGCCAACCCGCATTTTCATGTTATGTGTCCCATCCGCCCCCTGCTGCCGGATGGGACATGGGGCAACAAGCAGCGGCGGGAATATCTCCTGGATGAAAACGGAGAGCGCATCCGGGATGAAGCAGGAAATTATGTGTTCAACGCTGTCCCAACCACGGACTGGGGCAAACCGGAAACGCTGGAATATTGGCGGGAACAGTGGGCGGCAATGTGCAATGCTCGATTTGCCGAGAAAGGGCTGGACTGCCGCATCGACCACCGCAGCTACGAGCGTCAGGGCGTGGAGCAGCTTCCTACCGTCCATGAGGGACCGGCGATCCGCCAGATGGAGGCCAGAGGTATTCGTACTGATAAGGGCGATTTCAACCGCTGGGTCAAGGCGACCAATGCGTTGATCGGCAAACTGAAAAAGAAAATTGCGGCGCTGCATGACTGGCTGAAAGAAGCGCATGAGGAATTGACCAAACCGCAAGCACCCAATCTGGCGCAGCTGCTCAGCGAGTATTACACCAACCGCAGCACAGGGGCATGGAGCCGGAAAGCGAAAATTGGAAATCTCAAAGAGTTTAATGAGATTTGCAATTATCTCGTGCAGAACAATTTGACAACGCCGGAACAGTTGCAGGAGCGTGTATCTGCGCTGAGTGACCGCATTGACACTTTGAAGAGTACCCTGTCCGGCAAATCTGACCGCATGAAGGAGTTGGAGGAACTTCTTCGCATAGTACAGTTTTACGCCGACGGAAAGCCTGTTGCAGACAAGCTGGCAGCCATCAAGTGGAAAGGCAAGCGTGAGCAATTCATGTCTGAAAATGAAAACGCGCTCCGCCTGTATCACATGGCAGAGCGTAAATTAAAGCCTTATTTTAAGGAGGGAAAATTGCCGGTCACTGCATGGCGCAAGGAGCATGACCGTCTGGAACAGGAATACCAGGCGGGGCAGGCGGAACTTTCACCCATCTATGCAGAGGTGAAAAAGCTTTGGCAGATCAAATACAAGGTAGAACAGGTTGTTCGTACACAGGAAAATCCCGAGCAGAGCCGCAGAAAACAGCACCAGATCGACCATTAAGGAGGACTTCAAAAATGGAACTCAACTGGAAAGAGGACAATAACCTCATAAGGAAACTCGCAAAAATACTTCTTGGAGATACGCTGCCCAATGGCGAGCCTGTCAATTCATTCCTATTGCTTGATGATGCTTCACGGGCTGAATTGCAGCGGTGGGCCAATATGAGTGATGCGGAATTTGCAGCCGCACAACGCAGCGGCGATTCTATCCGCATTGATGTGGAGGATGTCATTAGACAACTGGAAGAAAAGTATGCCCTTGATCCACAGTTGCTCGATGAGTTGCTTTCGGTTTTTGATGCAGATGATTTGGAACTTTTGGAGGAAATCAGTCGCTGGGAAGATTCTGACCATGACGAACCAACGGAATATTTTTTCTCCAATCCTGATCCCTATTTCAAACCTGAACCGTTGCCGCCCGACCGTCCCAGACACAATTTCTGGTTTGACGAGACTGGACATATCCGTGTGAAGAATCCATCTGCTTTCTGGCTGCCGGAGTTCACTTTACAGCGTGAGATCGGCGGCACCATTTACACCATCACGGGCAGCTATGACGGGACAGAAACGCTGGATAGAAAGATGGAGCGCATTCTGGCTGAAAAGTTTACAGAAAATACGGAGGATGATGAATGACAAATACCGGGAATCTTGGTAAAATAGAAGCAACCAATCCTGTACTGACAGTTGCCCCTTTGAAGGAGGATACAGAAATGTTACGGGCAACTGAAAAAATCACCGCACTTTATTGCCGTCTCTCTCAAGAGGATGCCAACGAGGGCGACAGTAATTCTATCACCAATCAAAAGGACATCCTGCTCCGATACGCAAAAGAGCACCGTTTCCCGAATCCAACATTTTTTGTGGATGACGGATACAGCGGCACGAACTATGACCGCCCCGGATTTCAGCAGATGCTGTCAGAAATCGAGGCAGGAAAAGTGGCTGTTGTGCTGTCGAAAGACCTGTCCCGGCTGGGTCGAAATTCTTCCCTGACGGGCCTGTATATCAACTTCACTTTTCCCAAGTATGGTGTGCGCTATATCGCCATCAACGACCACTTTGACACCATTGACCCCAACAGCACCGACAACGATGTTGCGGGGATCAAAAACTGGTTCAATGAGTTTTTTGCCAAGGACACCAGTCGCAAAATCCGTGCGGTACAGAAGGCCAAGGGCGAGCAGGGCATCCCGCTGACGACCAATGTCCCCTTTGGCTACCGCAAAGACCCGGAGGATCGGACAAAGTGGGTCGTGGACGAGGCAGCCGCTCCTGTGGTCAAGCGTATCTTCAAACTGTGTATGGAAGGCCGGGGGCCGATGCAGATCGCCAAACTCTTGCAGGCGGAACAGGTGCTCAACCCTACCGCCTATAAGCGGAGAGAGGGCATTAACACCCCAAGTCCTGAAACCGCTGATCCGTACCACTGGAACCCCAATACCGTTGTTCATATTCTGGAACGACGGGAATACACCGGCTGTACGGTTAATTTCAAGACCTACACCAACTCCATCTGGGACAAGAAGCAGCGGGAAACACCCATTGAGAAGCAGGCGGTATTCTACAACACCCATCCGGCTATCATTGAGCAGGAAGTCTTTGACAAGGTGCAGGAGATCCGCAAGCAGCGCCACCGAAGGACAAAAACCGGAAAGAGTAGCCTGTTCTCCGGCATGGTTTACTGTGCTGACTGCGGGGCAAAGATGCGCTACTGCACCACCAACTACTTTGAGAAGCGGCAAGACCATTTTGTATGCGCCAGCTACCGCAGCAACACAGGAACCTGTTCGGCCCATTTCATCCGGGCAGTTGTACTGGAAGAATTGGTCTGGATGCACATGAAAACAGTAATCTCCTATGTAACCCGGCATGAATCCCATTTTCGGACAGTTATGGAGCATAGACTCCGGCTGTCCAGTGAAGAAGCTGTCCGGGGATACAAGAAGCGTCTGGCGCAGGCAGAACGCCGTCTTGGGGAACTTGACCGGCTGTTTATCCGTATCTATGAGGATAATGTGGCCGGGAAACTTTCTGATGAACGGTTTGCACTGATGAGCAAGACCTATGAGGACGAGCAGGCGCAGCTTAAAGTGGAAATCCAGACCTTGCAGCAGGAAATCGAAGTACAGGAACGACAGATTGAAAATTTGGAGCAGTTCATCCAGCGGGTACACAAATACGAGGATTTGCAGGAAATGACCCCTTACGCCTTGCGGGAGCTTGTCAAAGGAATCTACATCGAAGCGCCTGACAAGAGCAGTGGGAAGCGCAGACAGGGTATCCGCATCTCCTATGACCTTGTGGGCTTTATCCCCGTGGACGAACTGATGAAACAGGAAACGGCATGACCGAAGCCATGCCGTTCCTGCAAAAAGCAATATTACTTTCTTATGACCCCCGGCCATTCATCCGGGGCGTATTTTTTCAGAAAAGATCGTTTGACAAACAAATAGAAGAGCAGTAAAATAAAGAAAATTCACAAAAAAACAAATTTTTAGCAAATTTTTAAAGGTCTCTGAAATCTGTTTTTGATTAGGAGGGGTCGAGCATATGCGTATTCACACGATTATTACCATTGCACGGCAGTACGGCAGCGGCGGAAGGGAAATCGGAGAAAGGGTTGCAAAGCATTTTGACATTCCTTTTTACAATAAGGACTTGATTACTCTGGCCGCAAAACAGAGCGGGATGAGTCCGGAAATTCTTGAGAAGGCGGATGAGAAGGCCACCAATAGCCTCCTGTATTCCCTGATGATGGGAAACTATACATTCGGTAGCCAGGTATCCCCCATAGACAACCTTCCCATCAATGATAAAGTATTTCTTGCACAGTCCCAAGTCATCCGGGAAGCGGCGGAAAAAGGGCCTTGCGTTATTGTGGGGCGCTGTGCCGATTATGTCTTACGTGAAAATAAGAATTGCCTGCATGTTTATGTCTATGCAAATCATTTTACACGCATGGACCGTATCATTAAACAGTATGGGGTCGATCCGGCCAAAGCCGCTGACACGCTTGTAAAGCAGGATAAACAGCGCGCCAACTACTATAATTTCTACTCCAACCAAAAGTGGGGAAACCCAGAAAACTATGATTTGTTGGTGGACTCCTCTGCCTTTGGCATTGAGAACTCCATTGACTTGATCTGTCAGGCGGTCGAAATGAAGGAAAAACTTTTATAATTTTCTTCTTCAATACTTGCGCTATTCATTTCGAGCCCTTTGGGAGCGCCGTTGACCGGCATCTCCGAAAGGGCTTTTCTATGCCCAACTTATAAAATAAAAGGAAGGATTGTTTGTGAAAAAGCTTCGTTCTAATGCCACGGATATGACAAGCGGCAGCCCCTACCGTCTGTTGTTCCTGTTTACGGCCCCCTTGCTCCTAGGCAATGTCTTTCAACAGCTCTATAACATGGTCGACAGCATCGTTGTGGGCAACTTCATCGGAGAAAAGGCGCTGGCCGCAGTGGGAACCGGTTTTCCCATCACCTTTATGATGAGTTCTTTATTCATGGGATTGAGCACCGGCGCAACCATCATGATCTCGCAATATTACGGGGCAAGGGACATTGAGCAAGTCCGCGCCACTGTGAACACCATCTATACCTCCATGATGATTGGCATTATCCCCCTCACCATTGTGGGCGTCCTATGTAGCAGGCCGCTTCTTCTCCTGATGAATGTGCCGGACGACGGCACGTTGGATATGGCGGATACCTACATGGTCGTCATTTTTGTCGGCATGATCGGCACGCTCGGATTCAATATCAACGCCGGCATCCTACAGGGGCTTGGGGACAGCCGTACCTCCCTATTGTTCCTCTCAATTGCAGCTGGCATCAACATCGTTTTAGATCTGGTCTTTACACTCTGTGGGATGGGGGTCTTTGGCGTCGCGTTCGCAACTATCATCGCCCAGATCGCCTCATGGCTGTTTGGCGTGTATTTTATCAACCGTCACTATACCTTCCTACATATTCAGCTCTTTAAAATCCAGTTTCAGCGCTCCCTATTTAAGAAAGCGATTCAGCTGGGAATTCCCTCCGGCATTCAGCAGGCGCTGTTTGCAGTCGGTATTATGGCGATGCAGGCGCTCGTGAACAGCTATGGCTCTACCTTTACCGCCGGATTCAACGGTGCCAATAAGATCGACACCTTCGTGTTTCTCCCCATCCAGAGCATGTCCAGCGCTGTCACCACCTACGTCGGGCAAAATGTCGGCGCGGCCCGCATGGAGCGTGTTCGCCGCGGTACCCGCGCCGGTCTGATCCTGTGCGTTGTAGCGAGCGTGGCGATCAGTGTGGTCGTCTACCCATTGAGCGATGTGCTGATGCGCATGTTCAGCCAAAGCCCCGGCGTGATTGAAGCAGGCGTCTACTATTTACATGCCCTGTTGCCCTTCTATTTCCTGTGTGCGATCCTATTCATCTTAAGCGCCGTACTGCGCGGCGCCGGCTCCATGATTGTTCCCATGGCGGCAAGCCTGCTTTCGCTGTGGCTGGCAAGAGTCCCCATCGCCTATTGGATCGCAGGCGCTTGGGGAAAGGAATTCATCTATTACTCCTACCCCATCAGCTGGGCCATCGGGATTCTGATCGTGTTGGTCGCCTATCTTCACGGCGGGTGGAAGAAGAAAGCCATCGTTGCCCCCACCAACCGGGAGGAACAACCGGCGGATCATCTGTCGCCATTTGCCAACTGAGGATAAGGGGGAGTTTTTATGCATGTCCGTGTGGTTCTCTATCGTCCGGAATGGCCGCTCCTGTTTGCTCAGGAGGCAGAAAAAATCGGCAAAGTCTTCGGTGCGGAGCTTCTTGCGGTTCATCACATTGGGAGCACCTCCGTGGAAGGTCTGGCTGCAAAGCCCATCATCGATATCCTGGCTGTGGTGCGGGATGTGAACGCAATCGATGCGTTTGCCCCTGCAATGGAAGCACTGGGCTATGAGGCCATGGGGGAATTCGGCATCCCCGGCCGCCGCTATTACCGGAAAGGCGGTGAAAACCGCACCCACCAAATCCACGCCTTTTCGGAAGAGGACCATTGGAACATCGACCGCCACTTGGCGGTCCGGGATTACCTGCGGGTTCATCCAAAGGAGGCACAGCTCTATGGCGATCTAAAGCAGCATCTGGCGCAACAATTTCCGGAGGACATCGAACAGTACTGCGACGGGAAGGACGCCTTCGTAAAAGCGTTGGAAAAGCGCGCTTATGCATGGTACTTTACAAAATAGAGAAAAATCGATCAAAAGGCTTGACTGTTCCCCTGGGGAACGCGGTACACTTAGCGCGTGAGGTGAACCGTTATGCGTATCCACGAAGTTTGTCAGGCAACGGGCCTGACCAAGAAGGCCATCAACTGGTACGAAGAGCAGGGGCTCATCGCCGTCCCAACGGATGAAAATGGATACCGCGATTTTCAAGACGCGGATATCCAAAAGCTGAAAGAAATCGGCTTGCTGCGCAGCCTGGGTCTCAGTGCCAAGGAAATTGAAACCGTGCTGCGGGCCTCCGACAAGCCTGCTGTTTTAAAAGCCATCCAAGCGCAGAAGCAGAGCGCGTTGGAAGCCCAGCAATTCCAGGTGGAATTGCTGGGAAAATTGTCGCAGAATTATACCCCCGATGCCATCGAGCAATTGCGCCAGGAATGGAACAGCGCTCCCATTGGTCAAAAACTGCAAAGCGCTTTTCCGGGGTTCTTTGGACGGGTCTTATTTCAACATTTTCTCCCCTACTTGCAGGAACCCATCCGTACCGAGGAACAGCAAAACGCCTACCAAACAATCCTCGCCTTTTTGGATGGGTTGGAACTTCAGATTCCTCTGGCCATTCGTATCGCCGACCGCCTATGGGGAGAAGCTTACGACCGGTTGGCCTTTGATCCAAACGCCGGGATCAACCGGCTTTTGAATGCCAGCGAAGCGGAACTGGAAGCCTTTAAAAAGACCGTTTTACAGGAGGCACGAAAGCGCAGGAAGTGGACCGCCCGGCTCAATCCATTCCTGCGCGCCCATCAAACCCTCCGCAGGCGGCTGACCGAAGCGGGATATTATGATGTCTTTTTGCCAAACCTGCGCATCCTCAGCGCCACCTACGCGGAATACATGGACCGTCTTCAGGCGCTCAACTGCACCGTCTGTGAAGAACAGGGAATCCACATGGACGAACGCGGACGCATCACGATCGAAGAATAAAGGATGCATATAGAAACAGAGGACTTCTTTCCCAATCCAGGAAAGAAGTCCTCTGTTTCTAACGGGATCAGCCCCGCTTGTTCTTATTGTAGACGATCAACAAGCCCTTCAACATCAGGTTATCGTCGCAGATGATCTTCCTGCGGCAGTGCGGCACAATCACGCGGGCAAGGCCGCCGGTCGCAACCACAGTGGGCGCTTCACCCAGTTCCTCTGTCACGCGCTCCACGATGCCGTCCAGCATGGCGGCGTTCCCGTAAATTGCGCCGCTCTTCATGCAGTCGATGGTATTGGTCCCCACCAAACGCTTTGGCGCATCCAGGCCGATATGTGGCAACTGGGACGCGCGGTTGGAAATCGCTTCAACGCCCACAACGACGCCGGGCATAATCATACCGCCCAAATAATTGCCTTTTTTATCCACCACCGAAAGGGTCGTTGCGGTTCCTAGGTCAAAGATCACGATCGGCTTGGGATACTCCGCAATGGCCGCCACGGCGTCAACCACCAGGTCGCTGCCGAGCTGCGCCGGATTGTCAATCAGGATATTCAGGCCCGTCTTCAGGCCGCTGCCAACCACCATGCAGGGTTTCCCTGTGATCTTCTCCAAAGCAAGCCGCAGGGTCGTGGCCAGCGCGGGGACCACCGTGGAAATGATGCTCCCCTCCATATCGGCCGGGTCATATCCGTTTAGTTCAATCAAGTTCTTGATTAAAACCGCATATTCATCGTTCGACTTAAAGCGGTCGGTGGAAAGCCGCACGGTGAAATAGATTTTTTCATTGTCAATGCCACCCAAAACAATGTTGCTGTTTCCCACATCAATGGCAAGAATCATCGGTCGATCATCCTTTCTACCTTGCGTTTATACGCGCCCTTTTCTCTGCAACCCCAACAGGGCTTTGCCAATCGCCACTGTCAACACAATGGCAGCCACTGCCTCCGGCACGCCATTCGCGCCAACGACGGCAAGGATGGCCCCCATGACGGCATCTGCGGGGATGCCCTTGATGGCCGCATACGCATCTTTAAAAATGACAAAGATGCTCCCCATAACCAAAATGGTGTTTGTAAAAGACCCCACCAGTGCACCAAGCGCAAGGGACAAAAACTCGCCCTTTGTGCTTTTTTTCATCAGCTTTTGGCACAGCGCAAAGACATAGTACGCGAATACCCCCACCAAAATGCGCGGCACAAAGCAGATGAACAGGCTCCAAATGCTGCCGTTCGGCGTCCCTGGGAGTGGGATCGCCGGCGAAAATGCAAAGGAGAGCGCCGTGGGCATAAAGGTGTTGCTGATAAAGCTGGTCAGCCCGAACAGAACGCCTAAAATAGCGCCCTTTTTGGGGCCGAGTATAATCGCGCCGAGGATCACCGGCACATGGACGATGGTGGCCTTGATGATTGGAAGCTGGATATATCCAATCGGCGTAAAGGCCAACAACAGGATGATGGCCGCAAACAGGGCCAACAGCACAAAATCACGGTACTTTGCGGTTTGACGATTCACTTTTATTACCTCCTGCTGCTGCTCTTTTCCAAAAGATGCAGCGCAAATTTTCGCCTTTATTATACGCTAAGATCGTTAAAAAATCAACAATATATTTCCAACGTTGCGCGCGGGCAGAACACCTCCCGCTGTACGCTGGTGTAAAATCATGGTATACTATAAAAAAAGCAAGATTTCAAATACAAAGGAGGGAGTATCGTGCTGTATAATGTCTGCGGCTTATCCTGCGGAGGCTGCGCGCATCTTGGGAAGGAATGCGCCGGATGCCATTCCTTGAAAGGAAAGGTCTATTGGGCGCCCTACACAGGCGGGGACATCTGCCCTATCTACCATTGTTGTACGGTTCAAAACGGCTGGAAGCATTGCGGGGAATGCCCCCAGGTCCCATGTGAACGCTGGAAGACGCTGAAAGATCCCGATGAATCGGACGAACAGTTCCAGCAGTCCGTAAACGCGCGTTTTCGTGCGCTGCGTTTTGCCGGGGCCGAAAGCGACCTGCAAACGATCCCGGGCGTTGGAAAGAATATTGCGCAGGATCTCATCGATTTGGGATATCCAACTGTGGAGTCGTTAAGAGGGCAGGACCCCGAAGAGCTCTATCGGAAGGACTGCTTGCGCAAGGGACGCATCGAAGACCGCTGCCAGCTCTATGTGTTCCGGGAAGCGGTATATTTCGCCGGGCAGGAAGAGCACGATCCCGAAAAATTAAAATGGTGGAACTGGAAAGATTGAATTGCAAGAAATGGGGGAACAAAAATGTTACAGGGAAAGACCATTCTGTTGGGCGTCACTGGAGGAATCGCCGCCTATAAAGCCGCCTATTTGGCCAGCGCGCTTCATAAGCAGGGCTGTATCGTCCATGTCTTGATGACGCAGAATGCCACAAACTTTATCAATCCCATCACTTTTGAAAGCTTGACCGGAAATAAATGCCTGGTGGATACCTTTGACCGCAATTTTGAGTTTCAGGTGGAGCACGTCTCTCTCGCGAAGGCCGCAGATCTCTGCCTGATCGCACCGGCAACCGCCAACGTGATTGCGAAAATGGCGCATGGCCTGGCGGACGATATGCTCACCACAACCGTGTTGGCATGCCAGTGCAAAAAGCTGGTTTCCCCTGCCATGAACACCAGGATGTACGAAAACCCCATCACGCAGGACAACTTGGACATCCTGCGCAAATATGGGTTTACGATCATCGAGCCGAGCACCGGCTATCTCGCCTGTGGGGACACGGGCGCAGGGAAATTCCCGGACCCGGAAATCATTCTGGAATACGTCTACCAGGAACTGGCCTGCGAAAAGGATATGGCCGGCCTTCATGTGCTGGTCACGGCAGGCCCCACGCAGGAATCCATCGACCCCGTGCGCTATATTACCAATCATTCCACCGGGAAAATGGGATATGCGCTCGCGCAGAACGCCGCCCGGCGCGGTGCAGCCGTTACATTGGTCACAGGCCCGACCCCGCTCAAGCCGCCTGCCTTTGTAGACGTAGTCCCTGTGACCACGGCGCAGGAAATGTTTGAGGCGGTCACCTCCCGCAGCGATGCACAGGACATCATCGTAAAGGCGGCAGCGGTGGCCGATTACCGTCCCTCGTACGTATACGAGGATAAAATGAAAAAGCAGGATAGCGATAGCAGCCTGCCCCTCGAACGGACTGCGGACATTCTTCAATATCTGGGAGAACACCGCCATCCAGGACAGTTCCTCTGCGGTTTTTCCATGGAGACGCAAAACATGCTGGAAAATTCGCGCAAAAAGCTTGCCAAAAAGCATGTGGACATGATGGTCGCCAACAATTTGAAGGTGGCGGGCGCAGGCTTTGGAACCGATACCAATATTGTAACGCTCATCACCGCAAACTCCGAAACGGAATTACCCCAGCTCTCGAAGGAAGAGACGGCTGCCCGCATTTTTGATCAAATTTTGGAAATAAAATCGCAAGCGCATGCATAATTTCTTAGATTCGGCGAACAATAGATTTGCATCCTCTTCTGCCGGGCCGATTGGACAATCGCCCCGGCAGAATTCGGGTGTGATTCTATTGTACTGGAAGTGTGGATATGACGAATTTAAGATGTACCGTCACAAGCTGCGCGAACAATAGCCAGGATTGCTGCTGCCGCCCGGATATCAAGGTTGCAGGCGCCTGCGCTTGCGGATGCGAGCAGACCTGCTGTTCTGATTTTACAGGAAAGAGCGGTTCTGCAAGCAACGTCTCGTCTTGTGGCTGTTCCAACCCCAATCCGTCCCTGCATGTCCGCTGTGAAGCGCGCAATTGCATCTATAATGAAAATAACGAATGCATTGCAGAAAACATCCATGTGGCGGACGGCTCCTGCGGAAAAGCCGATTGCAAGAGCCAGACCGAATGCGCTACCTTTAAAATGAGATAAGCAAAAAATTGGCTGCGTAAAAGCGGAAATGCCGTTTTTACGCAGCTCTTTTCTTGTTTTGCCCTGCTATTATCGAACTTGAATCGCTCCAAGGACTTCCCCGATGCTGCCTTGAATCGCCAAATTCGCATTCTGATCCATCGGGGTTGTGGACTTATTGATGAGGACCAACCGGTCGCCGCGATAATAGTTGACCAGGCTAGCGGCCGGATATACGGCCAGCGACGTCCCGCCGATGATCAACATATCCGCATGTTCAATTGCGTCCAATGCCTTTGTCAGCGTGTGCTGATCCAGGCTTTCTTCATAGAGCACTACGTCCGGCTTCACCTTCCCGCCGCATGTACAGGTGGGAATCCCTGTGCTGTGCAGCATGAATTCGGCGTCGTACATCTTGTGGCAGCGCTGGCAGAAATTGCGGTGGACCGACCCGTGCAGTTCCAACACGTTTTTACTCCCGGCTTTTTGATGCAGGCCGTCGATATTTTGCGTGACCACCGCAGTAAGTTTTCCCGCTGTCTCCAATTCCGCCAGCTTTTTATGGGCCGCATTGGGCTGCGCATCCAGGTAAAGCATCTTTGTCCGGTAGAAATCGAAAAACTCCTCCGTGTGCGCTACATAAAAGCTGTGACTGAGCATGACCTCCGGCGGATATTTATAGCGCTGGTTGTAAAGGCCGTCCACACTGCGGAAGTCCGGAATCCCGCTCTCCGTCGAAACCCCTGCGCCGCCGAAAAAGACAATCCGCCTGCTCCGGTCCACCATTTCCTGCAATTGCTGCAATTGTTTGGGTTCCTGCATATTAACGCCTCCCTCTATTGTTAACCTTATTGTACGCCTCTGCAAGTCATGGAGCAAGCAATTTTGAATGTTTTTTGAACTCTTCTCTCCTTCCATTGCAAAGATCCACTGGATTTTCTATAATAGACACAGTTAATTTTTATAAAAATTTCTGTAATATCTTTCAATTTGAAAATAGGAGAATGAGGAATGCAAAAAGCTTTAGAGATCATTGAGGAAGTGAAAAAAGCGGTCGTTGGAAAAAACGCTGTCGTTGGCAAGATGCTCATGGTCATTCTTGCCCAAGGGCATATCCTGTTGGAGGACATCCCCGGCGTTGGAAAAACCACCCTGGCCCTGGCCTTTTCCAAGGCGATGGCGTTGGACTATCGCCGGATGCAGTTCACCCCGGACGTCATGCCCACCGATGTGACCGGTTTTTCCGTATACAATAAGGCGACTGGACAGTTGGAATACAAACCCGGCGCAGCGCTGTGCAACCTCTTTTTGGCGGACGAAATCAACCGCACTTCCAGCAAAACGCAGGCCGCTCTGCTGGAAGTGATGGAAGAGGGCCGCATCACCGTGGACGGTGTGACGCGCGAAACGCCCAAACCGTACACTGTCATCGCCACACAGAATCCGGTCGGCTCTGCAGGGACCCAGCTGTTGCCGGAGTCCCAGATGGACCGCTTCATGGTCTGCCTGCGCATGGGATACCCCAAGCTGGAGGATGAGGTGGAGATTTTGCGCCGCAAGCAGGGTGGAGACCCATTGGAGCAGGTACAGAAGGTTGTGGACGCCCAGGGGATTCTTGCCATGCAGCATGAAGTGGAAAATGTCTATTTGGCTGACAGCCTTTATGATTACATTGCGCGCCTGACCTCTGCCACCCGGAAGGACCCGATGATCCGCCTGGGAGCAAGCCCCCGCGGTTCCATCGCCTTGACCCGCATGGCGCAGGCAGCCGCTTACCTGAGCGGGCGCGATTACGTAATCCCGCGCGACGTCCAGATCGTTTTCCACGACGTGATCGGCCACCGGATTGTCCTGAGCCCCCAGGCAAAAATGGGGGATGTCACGGCTGCCGCGCTTCTGGAAAAAATCCTCAACCGCGTCGATGCGCCCTCGGTTAAATGAGGTGGGCCTATGTTGCGATGCCGTATCGTTTACCTGATCGCCCTTGTGGGCGCTGTATTGTTTTTCATTTTTTTTAATGGATATTTATCCTTTTTTGTGCTGGTCTTTGCCCTGCTGCTGCCGCTCCTTTCCCTGCTGTTGAGCCTGCCGGGGATGTGCGGGGTCCGTGCGCATGTGGAGCTTCCCCTGGCCGCTGTCCCACGGAACAACCCGTTCCCCATCCAGCTGGTCGTGGAGAACCGGACCTTCTTTCCCATGGCGCGCACCCGGCTGCGGCTGCGGTATTCCAATCCGTTCAGCGGGGATGAAACCACGGAAACCGCGTTTCTTCCAGCTCTCCATGGGAAACAGCGGGTAGACCGGGAAGGGATCTCCCAGCATTGCGGCAAACTGATCATTGTTTTAGAGGAAATCCGTTGTTATGATTTCCTCGGGCTGTTTACCTGCCGGCATAAGACGTCCAGCCCAAACGAGCTGTTTATCCTTCCCGATCTCGAACCCCTGGAGCTTCCATTGGAACCGTCCGCAGCGCCAGACCCGGAGAGCGACACCTTTTCTAAGGTGAAACCCGGGGACGATCCATCGGAAATCTTCGATGTCCGGCCCTACCGGGAGGGGGACCGCCTGCGCAGCATCCACTGGAAGCTTTCTTCCCGCACCGGCGAACTCATGGTAAAGGAATTTAGCCTGCCGGTGTGCAGTTCTGCGTTGGTCACAATAGACCTATTCGGGGATATTTATGCGTTGGATCTCGTTTTGGACAAGTTGGTTGCCCTCTGCCAGTTTCTTCTGGAAAACGGTTTAGAACATGATGTAGAGTGGTACGACCCGGACGCCGTCCAGCTCCGCCAGATACATCTGTCCGGTATGGATGATTTGTATGTAGTTTTAAATCAATTGTTGGCGCACCCAGCCCCAAAGGAGGGCTTACCAATACCGGAATGCCGGGCCCGCCTGGGGGATACAAAGGAATATCCCTATCTCTTTTATATCACGCCGCAGCGCATTGAAGAGCTTGTCAGCGGCACGGTCTGGGAGGAAACGCTATGAAAGATGGAAATCAAGCAGGAATCCTCTTGAGCCAGCCAGCTTGGAAAGAGCCCATGCATGGGAATCTCTCTGCCCTACTTGCGGATACGCTCTTGGTGTTGCTTGGCCTGTTTGGAGTGGCGCAATGTACGGTGTCCGCTTTTTCCATACCGGTGAAACCGATCTTTTTGTCCATCTGTATCGCCCTGTTTGCCTTCCTGTTTCTCGCAATCTTTTCTTTAAAACGGTGGCGGATGCCCATCCTATTGATCTTATCTGCCGCCTACTGCGTAACCGCCTACCTGCTGCGCACATACTTTTTGCAGGGGTTTGTGATCTCCACCAATCAAGTTCTCTCTACAATCAGCGACAACTCCCGCTTTGATCTGCCGCAGTTCCGTGTAAACCTGCCCGTAGGAGAGTATACAAATGCCTGCTCGGTATTTCTGGCATTTGTGCTATTTTTCTTAGCGTGTTACGTATGCTGGGCGGTCCGGCGGCACAGTTTTTGGCTTGCCCTGCTGGGGACAGCGCCTTTTTTACTTGTCCCCCTCGGCTTTACCATTACACCCGCTTGGCCCTCCGTATTGATGCTGCTTGGCTTCTGGGCCACCCTTTTGCTCAGCCGCCTTTGCGCAAACAGCTCATTTGGGCGAACGGCCGCCGCGGGCCGCGTTGCGTTGCTCGTGTTGCCCGCCGTCGCCCTTTGCCTGATTGCTATGAGCATCTTGATGCCACAGGATACCTATACGCGCCCAGCTTCCATCGAGTCGCTCCGTCAAGAACTGGAAGGCGGCATTTACCGCTCTTCCTTGTTTTCCCAACAAAATGGAGCGCTGGGGCGCGTCAGTTTAGATTCTGCGGGCAACCGTCAATATACAGGGCAGACGGTACTGCGCGTACACAACCCAAGCAAAACGCCGCTGTATCTGCACGCTTTTTCCGGAAGCGTTTATACCGGTGTTAGCTGGGAATCCCTTCCCGACTCCACCTACGCCGAGTTGGAGAATTCGCTGTATTTTAATCCACAAAACATGGCGGGACAGCTGCTTTCGTTTTATTCGCTTCCAGAAGAACAGTCGCTGCTGATGGAGATCCAAGTTGAAAATGTCGCTGCTAACCGGAATTGCATCTATGCTCCCTATGGGTTGGCCTCCCGCCCGGAGGAGCTTTCTGGCACAGCCTTTGTACACGACGCCTACATCCGTGTCACCTCACCCTTTGGCATCTCGGACTACACCCTACAGGCATGGGACATTCCCCATTTTCCCCGGGCTGTAAATCTCAATTTGATCTCCGAGCCGTTCTATTCGGCGGAAGCGGCATACCGTTCCTTTGCCAATACCTACTACACGCAGCTTCCACAGAACCTGCGTGAAAAATTGCAATGGTACTGTACACAAGTGGGGATTCCCGATGCAGAAACCGCAGGACAGGAAGCTGTGATCTATGCGATCGCCAACCTGGTGCGCACCAGCGGGGAATATACCCTTTCCCCCGGCACAACGCCGGAGGGCCGCGACTTTGTAGACTATTTTCTTTTTGAAAACCAGAAGGGCTATTGCGTCCACTTCGCAAGCGCCGCCGTTGCGCTCCTGCGGTCGCAGGGGATTCCCGCCCGCTATGCAGAGGGATATGCGGTAACAGCAATGGATTACGACGAGGAGGGATGGGCCGACATCCCGGACCAGCATGCACATGCCTGGGCAGAGGTCTATACCCCTGGCCTAGGCTGGCAACCGCTAGAGGTTACGCCCGGCGTACGCCTCTCGACCGGAGAGTTGAATCAGCAAGCACAGGACGCCCTCTCGGAGGACTCCAGCACTCCAGAAAGCGAGGCGGAATCCAGCAGCGAACCGGAATCCAGTTCGCCCGAATCTTCCAGCGCGCTTGAGGATTCCTCTGCCCTTGGAAGCGATGAAACCACCGGTGCAATCCCGTTCGATTTCCGCACCTTGCAGCACGTGTTGGCTGGGATTGGGGTGGCAGGCGGTGCTGTTCTGCTGGTTGTCCTGCGGCGTATTTTCCTGATCAAACGCCGCAAAAAGCGGTTCCATTCAGCAAATGTCAACCAATCCGCAATCGCTATTTACAAGTATTTGACCGACTTAACGTCATTTGGGGCGTCGATCGATCCCTATTCAGAGGAGCTGGCCCTCAAGGCCAAATTCAGCCAGCATACACTCACAGAGGAGGAAATGAATGCGCTGCTCTCCGATGCAGACCGGGCGGCGCATGAAACATACCGGACTTTACCTGCGGTTCGCAAGCTGTTCTTTAAATATGGGAAATGCTTGCTGTAAACCAATCCCTTTGAAAAAGTGTTCCCCTGAAACTTCCCTTGATAGGGGGATGGATATAGGGACCCCTAGAGAAAAAAGAATCCTATACAAAAGAGGCTATATCGCTTTGGCTGGAAAGCCAAAGCGATATAGCCTCTTCTTTGTAAATGAAAGGAACCGGTTTTATACCATCAGGTTGCAGATCCGGTTCGAGAAGGCTACCGGGTCGTCGATGGAAACGCCTTCGATCAGCAACGCTTGATCGTACAAGAGCTGTGTATACTCTTTGAGCTTGTCTTTGTCCTCTGCATACAGGCTGCACAACTTTTCGAAAATCGGATGGTTGGAATTGATCTCAAGCACACGCTGCGCCTGTACTTTTTGATCGTTCGGCATCGAATTGAGCACCTTCTCCATTTCAATGGAGATCGCGCCTTCCGAAGACAAGCACACCGGATGCGTCTTCAGCTTTTGCGAAAGGATGACCTCTTTGACCTTGCCGTCCAAGGACTCCTTCATAAAGGCTAGCATATCCTTGTTCTCTTCCACCTTTTTCGCGGCTGCCTGCTTCTCTTCTTCGGTCTCCAAATCCAAGTCGTCTGCCGAAATGGAGCGGAATTCCTTATCGTCGTACTTCATCATCATGCGCAGGGCAAACTCATCCACGTTGTCCGTCAAATAGAGGATCTCATAGCCTTTGTCCTTGAGCGCCTCGGTCTGCGGCAGCATGTCAATCTTATCCGTTGTTTCGCCACAGGCGTAATAGATATATTTCTGTCCTTCTTTCATGCGGCCCACATATTCTTTGAGCGTGACTAGTTTCTTTTCGCTCGAAGAGTAGAACAGCAGGAGATCCTGCAAGACATCCTTGTGCATTCCATAGTCTTCGTACACGCCGTATTTAAGTTGCAAACCGAAGTTCTTATAGAAGGATTCGTATTTGTCGCGGTCATTGAGGAGCATGCTCTCCAACTCGGACTTGATCTTTTTCTCCAACCTGGAAGCAATCACCTTCAGCTGGCGGTCATGCTGCAACATTTCTCTGGAAATATTCAGCGATAAATCCTGCGAATCGACAAGGCCCTTCACAAAGCTGAAGTAATCGGGCAGCAAATCCGGGCATTTCTCCATGATCAACACGCCGTTGGAATAGAGCTGAAGCCCCTTTTCATAATCACGGGTGTAAAAATCGAACGGGGCGCGCGCCGGGATGAACAGCAGGGCGTTATAGGTGGCCACACCCTCCGTGCTGCTGTGGATCACCTTGAGCGGCTTCTCATAATCGTTGAATTTCTCCTGATAGAAACGGTTGTATTCGTCCTCGGTGATTTCATTCTTATTTTTGCGCCAGAGTGGTACCATGCTATTCAGGGTTTCATTCTCTGTATAGGTCTCAAATTCGGGGTTCTTTTCGTCGCACCCCTCCTTCATGCGGCTCTTCTCCACATCCATGCGGATGGGATAGCGGATATAATCAGAGTATTTCTTGACAAGGTTCTTGATGGTATAGGTATCCAGGAACTCGTCGTAATTGTTCTCTTCCGTATTTGGCTTGATGTTCAGAACGATTTCTGTGCCATGGCCCTCTTTTTCGCACGGTTCCATGGTGTAACCCTCAGCGCCCCGGCTGGTCCATTTCCAAGCCTCATCGCTGCCATAAGCGCGGCTGACCACGGTGACGCAGTCGCTCACCATAAAGGCCGAATAGAAGCCCACGCCAAATTGGCCGATGATCTCAATATCCTCTTTGGGCTCGTTGTCCTTCTTAAAGTTCAGCGAACCGCTTTTCGCAATCGTACCCAAGTTGTTTTCCAACTCGTCCTTCGTCATGCCGCAGCCATTGTCCGTGATGGTCAACGTCCGCGCTTCCTTATTCGGCTGGATGGAGATGCCGAAATCCTCCCTGGAAAGGCCGGTATCCCCGTCGGATAACGTTTTATAATAGAGCTTATCAATAGCGTCGCTTGCGTTGGAAATCAACTCGCGTAGGAAAATTTCACGATGTGTATAGATGGAATTAATCATCAAATCCAAAAGGCGCTTCGACTCCGCCTGAAACTGCTTCATTTCCATGATCAATCAACCTCTTGTATCTCTTTAAATTTAGCACTCTTTACACCTAAGTGCTAATTGTATTGTAGTACAACTTTTCCCAAAATGCAATGAATAAATTATGAACAAACAAACTCGTTCTGAAACAAAAAATTGGACAACATGGATTCCTCCATATTGCCCAATACAATGGATGCCGAATGTTTATCTGTGATCTTACTCTTTCGTTTTTTCTGCGATGCGAGGTACGTAATCGTGATCTACGGTCAGCACTGCGAAGTAAGTAGCGTTCAAGTTTGCAATCTGTTCCGAAATGCGCTGGATCAGCTCCGTATCCGACCATTGGAATCCAAACGGCACACAAACGTCAAAAATCACATTGGTGTGGGTCGTCCCCCAAACCACACGGAAATCGTGCATACTGATCTGATCCGAGAGTCCGTTTAAAATCTGTTCCACCTGTTGTTTCAGCTTTGTCGTGCGTTCATCGTCCGTCACCACGGGATCCAGATGGATCACCAGGTGGATGTTCATATCCCGAAGGAAATCGCGCTCGATGTTATCAATGATATCATGGCTGACCAAGATATCCTGCTCCGCAGGGACCTCGCAGTGTACCGAAGCAAAGCAGCGGCCCGGCCCATAGTTGTGTACATTCAGGTCGTGCAGGCCCAGAACACCGTCGTAGCTCAAGATCTTTTGGTAAATACCCTGCACCAATTCTTCGGTCGGCGCGACCCCCAACAGCGGATTGCTGGTTTCCATAATCAACTGCACGCCGCCGACCACAATCAGAAGCGCCACAATCAAGCCCATCCAGCCATCCAAATTATAGCTGGTCAACCAGGTGATCCCCATGCCAATCAAAATGGCAACCGTGCTGAATACGTCGTTGCGGCTGTCCGCCGCCGTCGCCTCCAGTGTGGTTGAGGAAATACGCCGGCCAACCGTCCGATAAAACAGGAATTGCCACAACTTGATCAGCACCGAAACGACCAAGATTCCCACCGCCACCAGGCTGGTTTCGCTCTCTTCCGGATGGAGGATCTTTCCCAGAGAGGACTGCGCCAATTGGAATCCCAGCAGAAGGATCACCAGCGATACGATCAGCCCGCTGATGTATTCAATCCGCGCATGGCCATAGGGATGCTCTTTATCCGCCGGTTTCGCCGAAAGCTTGAATCCTACCAAAGTCACCACGGAGGATGCGGAATCCGACAGGTTGTTGACCGCATCCGCCACAATCGCGACGCTGTGAAAGACAATCCCTGCAAAAATCTTGATACAAAACAACAGGATATTGGTGGCAATGCCAACAATCCCGGCGAATTTCCCATAGCGTTCGCGCACGGTGTGATTTTCCACGTCCTGATAATCCTTGACAAAAAGGCGTATCAATAAATTGGTCATAAAATCCCCCTCGCTTCTAATGGGATCAATCTGCGAAGAGACTGCCCCCCGCGCAATCAATGGTCACAAAGAGTGGAAAATCTTCAATTTGAAGTTCCTTGACCGACTCACAACCGAGATCCTCATAAGCGATCACCTTTAAACTGCGCACACATTTGGCCGCCAATGCGCCGGCACCGCCGATGGCGCAGAGGTATACAGCCCCATTACGGCGGATGGCATCCACCACGGCTGGGGCGCGGTTCCCCTTCCCAATCATGCACACCATGCCCAGATCCAGCAAGCGCGGGGCAAAGACGTCCATCCTTGAAGAAGTGGTCGGGCCACAGGCACCGATGGGCAACCCCTCCGGGGCGGGCGTCGGCCCGGCATAATAAACGGTGGACCCCTGTATCGGGAAGGGCGGCTCCTCTCCGCGGTCTAACTGTGCGCAGATGCGCTTGTGCGCTGCGTCGCGGGCGGTGTAAATGGTGCCGCTCAACAGGAGCTGGTCGCCCGCGCGGAGCGTCTTCGCGCGCTCCATCAATTCACTGGTATGAACCCGAATCCGTTCCATGATTTTATCCCTCCACAAAAGAAGGGAGCTGCCTTTGCAGTTCCCTCGTTTGGTTCGTCCCTTTAGAACATATCCTTCTTCCGAAGGATCAAATATGCAATCCCCATGCTTACAATGGCCAAAAGCAACGGGAACCAGAAAAACGGCAGCGGAAGCCCCTCGACATTCATCCCATAGAAACTGGAGATAACCGTCGGAATGGAGATGATCAGGGTGATGGAGGCCAAGACCTTCATCACGATGTTCAAGTTGTTGCTGATGACCGAGGCAAAGGCATCCATCGTGCCGGAAAGGATGTTCAAATAAATGCTGGACATCTCAATCGCCTGCCGGACCTCGATCAGCACATCTTCCAGCAGGTCCTGGTCTTCCTCATAAAGCTTCACAACGCGTCCGCGTGAAATTTTCTCAATGGTAATTTCACTGCCTTTTAGCGAAGAGGAGAAGTAGACCAAGGACTTCTCAATATCCAAAAGCTGAATCAGCTCAGAATTCTTCATGGATTTGCGCAGCTCACGCTCCACATGGCTGCTGAGTTTATCAATTTGCTTCAAATACTGCAAATATTTTGTTGCAATCCGGAGCATCAGATGAAGGATAAAGCGCGTTTTCAGATTGGTCTGTACCCCTTTGACCGCCCCATCTGTAAACTCATCCAAGACGGGGTTCCCCCTTGTACAGACGGTAATCACATTTTTTTCTGTGATAATGATGCCGAGCGGCGTGGTGGAATAGGTCACATTGTCGCCGGACGTTTCCGCCACCGGCATATCGATGATGACCAACGTGCTGTAATCTTCGGTATCAATATGCGAAGATTCCTCTTCGTCCATTGCGGCACGGAAGAAGTCCGGTTCAATCTGGAAATCTTCAATCAGGCCGCTAATCTCCGCATCGGTCGGGGCAATGCAGTTGATCCAGCAACCCGGTTCGCATGCCTCCAACTGAGTAATATGTCCGTCAATCGTCTTGTAGTAGGACAGCATTGCGTTCATCTCCTTTATTCTCTTTTTCTATGTGACTACATAAAGGGTCCGGTTTCACAATGCCACCTCCCAACGGGCGCAGGAATGCGCAAAAAAATGCGCGCGGATGTACGCGCGAACACTTTTTCTCTCGATAACAAATTCATTATAGCACAAAAAGTGGAGATTTCAAGGGTGCGCAGCACATTTTGCGCATTATTTTCAGAAATTTATCCTGTAATGCCACACAGGGCCCAATTTGGCCTCAAATCATCTTTTTTCTATTCCAGTTTTGAATGGGCACGAAAAAAGCCCGGAATGTTCCGGGCTTTAAGCGTCCTTATGTACGATTACTTGCGATTAAAAATCGACATGATATCTATGAAAGTATCATCGTCGTCGATGGGGGCTGGAGCTGACCGGCGGGACTGGCTATCACGGCTATCGCGTGTATTATTGGAATACGTCCCCGTAGGCGCGCTGCTCTTACGGTCATCCTGGGCGGCTTCGTTGGTGCCGTCGTGCGTTGCAAATCCAGTAGCAATAACCGTAACACTCATTTCGTCTTCCATGCTCTCATCAAAGGCAGCGCCCCAAATGATATTTGCATCTTCGTGTGCCTGGGAAGCAATCATAGAAGAGGCTGTTTCGATTTCGTCCAAACCGATATCCGGGGAAGAAGTAATATTCACAATCACACCCTTTGCGCCGTTGATCGCCGTCTCCAACAGCGGGCTGGAAATCGCCATATTTGCCGCTGCCTCCGCCTTATCCTTGCCGGATGCGCGGCCAACGCCCATGTGCGCATAGCCAGCGTCTTTCATGATCGCCGTAACATCCGCAAAGTCCAAGTTGACCAATCCGGGGAGCTTAATCAGGTCCGAGATGCTCTGCACGCCCTGGCGGAGCACATCGTCCGCGATGGAAAACGCATTCACCAGCGTAATCCGCTGCTCGCTCACCAACTTCAGGCGTTCATTCGGAATGACTACAAGGGAATCCACATGTTCACGCAAGGCGGCGATTCCGCTCTCCGCCTGTTCCATGCGGCGTCTGCCTTCAAATGCAAAGGGTTTTGTGACAATGCCAACGGTCAAAACACCCATATCGCGCGCCACTTCCGCAACGATCGGCGCCGCACCCGTGCCCGTACCGCCGCCCATACCGGCGGTAATGAATACCATGTCGCTCCCACGGATCGCCGCCGCAATTGCCTCACGGCTTTCCTCACCGGCCTTTTGGCCCATCTCCGGCTTCGAGCCGGCGCCCTTTCCGTGGGTCACCTTCTCGCCAATCTGAATCTTTTGGGTTGCTTTTGAACGGTAAAGTGCCTGCTTATCTGTATTGATGGAGATAAACTCCACCCCTTGGACCCCCATGGACACCATGCGGTCGATAGCGTTCCCGCCGCCGCCGCCGACGCCAATCACTTTTATCTGTACAATATTGTCAAAATCATTATCAATCTCAAAAGGCATTGCTGCGTCCCCCTTAAACATCCTTTTATTCCATAGCGCCAGACTTTGCCTAGGATATTACTAATTTATCACTTTTACAAAACAATTTCAATAACTATTTGCGTAAGCTTAAAAGTTTCCAAACTTTCCCAAGCTATCCAGGCGCCGCTGCACTCGAATTTGAATAATCCGGTTCGAATGGTACTCTATTGTCCATGGCATCCGAAAGCTTCAAAGTTCCTTTTTCGGTATCTTTGATCCCTCCGGCATCTAATATTCCTTTTGCGTAATGGAGTTTATACTCCAAATCGGTGGGCAACCCCAGCTCCATCGTAATGCGGTTATCGTAAAGGATCACGAGGTTATACCGGTCGCTAAGATCGATCTCCGTAATCTTGTCCAATCCGCTTTCCTCAATGGCCGTCCAAAGCTCCTGGAAGATCTCTTTTGACTTGTGGCTGGAATCTTCCCCCCCAGCAAGTGTGGACTCGCTCGGACTGCTCCCCGATGCTTCGGCAGACGACCCATCCGCTTCCGAAGCATCGTCCGCAGGCGAGGAACTCAACTCCACATCATCCGTGTATACAATCGGTTGCCCTACTTCGGCCTTTGCAAGATCCAGCCCTTTCACCAAAGTAACCCCCTGGGGGAGAGTATCCACAAATTCCAATACCTTGTCGCCGCTTCCAATCAGCGCATACTGCCCTTCATAGGCGATCGCACCCTTTGCGGTATCGTCCTCGACATGGATCACAATGGTGGCAGGTAACTGCCGGGAAACGGTTGCTGCTTTGATATAAGGCAACTGGCTTTCAATGGCCGTACGCGCCTCTTTTGTCTTGGCTAAGAACAGGTTTTCCCCCTGCACGATTCCACTAATCGAAACAATCTGCTGCGCTGGATAACGAGAACTACCCGTCACTTGGATGGTATCAATTTTGAACAACACCGTTAAAGAAAGCGTCACCGCTGCAACGACGACAAACAAAAACATCGCTATGTAAAATAGGATTGCCCGCCGGCGCTTCCGGCGGCGGCGTAGAGCCGCCCGCTGCTCAATTCCGTGTGGGACCTGCCGCCCACTGGAATAGTGCGGCGGTTCTCTCGGAGGGTTCTGTGGAGTCCTCCGGCTTTGCGGGCCGTCTCTCGTGCCGTTGGGTGTCCTTGCCATGCTGGTTTCACTTCCTTCCATTTGGACTTGCCGCTTGGCTCCCTATCAATCCGGAAGCCGCTTTACCTGCGCGCCGAGAAGGCACAAATTTTCTTCTAAGCATTCATACCCGCGGTCAATGTGCCGCACACCGCTGACGAGGGTTTCCCCCTGGGCCGCCAACCCGGCTACGACCAACGCCGCGCCTCCACGCAGGTCTGCCGCTTCCACAGGCGCGCCGGAAAGGCGTCCAACACCTTCCACCACAGCTACGCGCCCCTCCACCTTGATATTGGCCCCCAGGCGGAGCAACTCCCCCACATGCTTATAACGGCTTTCAAAAATATTTTCAACAAAGATGCTTGTGCCATTCGCTACGGCGGCCATTGCCATCATAGGCGCTTGTGCGTCTGTCGGGAAACCCGGATAAGGCATGGTCCGCACATTCTTTATCCGGCCCAACCGGCTTGGCGCAGACATATAAATCTCCTTTTCATGAATAGCAAAACGGCATCCACTTTCTTCAAACAATGGAAGGACTGGCGCCAGATGTTCCGGGACGACGTGGTTCAATATAATGCTGCCCCCCGTCGCCGCCGTTGCCGCCAGATAAGTTGCAGCGGCAATTCGGTCTGGGATCACCTCATGCTCACAGCCGTGCAGGCTTTTTACACCCTCAATAACAATGGTGCTATCCCCTGCACCGCTGATCTTCGCACCGCAACAGTTTAAGAAATCCGCCAAATCGCAGATTTCCGGTTCACGGGCCGCATTGGTAATCGTGGTCGTTCCACCTGCACAGCAGGCGGCAAGCAGGACATTTTCCGTCGCCCCAACGCTCGGGAAAGAAAAGGCAATCTGGACGCCTTTGAGTCCTTCCGGCGCACTGCACTTCAAACAACCGTGATCCTCTTGAATGGTGACCCCCATCTTCCGCAGAGCGGAGAGGTGCAGATCGATCGGACGCGGACCCAACTCGCAACCTCCTGGAAACGAAAGCTCTGCACGGCCCATCCTGGAAAGGATCGCACCCAAAAAGACAATGGAAGAGCGCATTTCTCGCATCAGGTGCTCTGGAATATCGCTCTGTTCCACGCCGCGCGGGTCAATCAAAACATCCGAGCCGGAGCGCCCCGTGCGGCACCCCAGATGCTGTAAAATCTTTTCCGAAGTCTTTACATCGGAAAGGACCGGACAGTTATGTAGCACACATGTGCTGTCACAGAGCAGCGAAGCCGCCATCAAAGGTAGTGTACTGTTTTTCGCGCCATGTACGCGAATTTCCCCCTTTAACCGGCTGGGCCCTTGAATCAAAAGTTTTGACATAGCCGCACCCCTTTTCCCCTGGGAAACATGCCGGCGCCCGGCGTTTTCCACGTATTACAGGAATTTTTTGAACTGCTGTATACTATGCACAGGGGGTGTATGCTGTGCACATTAGAAAAAAGAGCGCAGGCCCTACTTTATAATCTCTTTTATGATATGATAAATGCGCTCATTTGCATCCAGAATTGCCATTTTTTTGGCGTTTGCCGCAAATGTAGGAATCGTATCGGGATTTTCAAATAATCCCTGGACTTTTTTGCAGAGCGCTTCCCCGCTCAGGTCTTTTTCCTCCAAGATTGCAGCAGCGCCGCGGTTGACCAACGCCATGGCGTTGTGGTATTGGTGGTTCTCCGCCACATTCGGGGAGGGAATCAAAATGGACGCGCGCCCCTGTGCCTGTAGCTCGCTGAGTGTAATGGCGCCGGCACGGCAAATCACGAGATCCGCCGCCGCCAGGCAATCCGGCATGTCGTTGATATACTCCCGGATATCCATCTGGGGATGTTTGGCAAGATCTAACCCTTTTTCCTTTAGAAGGCTGGGGAACCATTTCCCCCATTGGCCATAAGCATGAATATGTTGGAACCTCCCCGAATGGGCACTCCATACCAGCAGGTCGGCCACCGCCTCATTGATCTTACGGGCGCCAAGGCTCCCGCCAAAGGAAAGGATCAGGGGGCGCTCGTCCAACCCCAGCTTCTTGCGCGCATCCTCCCGCCGGGCACGGATGACCTCCTGCCGCACAGGATTGCCCGTCAGCACGCAGCGTGCTTTGGGGTCAAGATGCCGCTGGGCATCTGCCACCGCCAACATGGTCCGTGTCGCGTGCCGGCTCAGCGCCTTATTGGTAACGCCCGGATACGCATTTTGCTCGTGGATCACGGACGGGATCCCCATCTTGATGGCATCGCGGATCACAGGCCCGCTCACATAACCTCCCGTTCCCACACAGACGTCCGGCTTGAATTCGGCAATAATCTTCCGCGCCTCATGGCTTGAGGTGAACATCCGCACAACGGTCTTTGCGTTCTTTTTCAAGTTCTCCCAGCTCAACTTTCGCTGGAAGCCCGAAATCGTGATGCTTTGGAACGGGTACCCTGCGGCCGGAACCAGACGTTCTTCCATGCCGCCCTTGGCACCGATGTATAAGATTTCCGCATCCGGTTCCCGCTCACGCAGGTATCCCGCAATTGCCAATGCGGGGTTGATGTGCCCGGCGGTCCCGCCGCCAGCAAACAAAACTCTCATAAATACCTTCTCCTATCATAATCCAACTGCCCGGGGCTATGTCTTTTCAATCGTGGAAGTTCGTGAGATCGACAGGACAACCCCCATCTCCGCCAGAAGAATCATCAGGGATGAACCGCCATAACTAAAGAAGGGCAAGCTGATGCCCGTATTGGGAATGGTATTGGTTACCACGGCAATGTTCAAAATCACCTGTAAGCCCACTTGGACAGTCAGCCCGATCCCCAACAGCATGCCAAATTTGTCCTTCGCTTTGAGGGACACAGTGATCCCACGCCACACCAACATGGCAAACAAAATAACAATCAGCAGGGCACCAATAAAACCAAGCTCCTCACAGACCACCGCAAAGATAAAATCGTTCTGCGGTTCCGGAAGATACAGATATTTTTGACGGGACTGCCCCAAGCCAAGGCCCAGCAAACCGCCCGATCCAATCGACATCAGCGATTGGCGCGTCTGCCACGTATCCACGGTTGTCCCGAAGGGGTCCAGCCATCCAGAGATGCGGTCGCTCGCATAGCCAAATTTTGCGCTAAACAAGACAATATAAGCCACGGCCGCACCCAACACCCCAAAGGCAATGGCAAACCAACGCAATTGGACGCCTCCGATAAACAGCATCACGCCCGCCAACGCTACCAAAATCAGGGTTGCAGAGACATGCTTTTCAAGCAGGACCAAAACCGCAATCGAACCCAAGATCAATAGGTACGGCAGCACCCCATACCGGAAGGTACTCATACGCTTGAAATTGATGGAGATCAAATGGGCAAAAATGAGGACCAAAGCAAACTTGGCGATCTCAGAAGGCTGGAAATTGACCGGCCCTAGATAGATCCAGCGCCGCACGCCGTTTCTTTCGGGCATAAACAGCACTAACACCAGGAGCATGTAAGTGACTAATAGGATTGGGATGGCCAATTTGTGTAGGTGGTGGTAATCAAAATAGGAGATCGCCACCATAATGAAAATACCCGCAACTGCAAAGCCAGCTTGCCGGATGATAAAATAATAGCTGTTTCCATAATTATAATAGGCATAGGCATAGCTGGAAGAGAACAGCATAATCAGGCCGATCACCATGAGCGTGAGCACCAGGAAAAAGAAAGGCAGATCCATCCCTGCACGCACGGAAAACAAGCGGAATTTTTTCCGGATTCGCCTTCCAAACGACGCCTTCCGAGGGATCTCCCCCGTGTCTGAATTCCGCGCGGTGGGCAAGCGCGTTACGGTTGCTCCGCGTTTGCTGTCCGCCCTTGTCGCCATAAAGACGTCCCCCTTTCGAATCCGGTCAATCCTCGGAAAAGTCTAAAACTTACGGGCTCTTTTTCCATTAAACCACAAATCGATTGCCAAAAATGTCATTTTAACGCTTACAGCCCAAACCAGGCCGCCGCCACGCTAAACGCGCCAAACAACAGCGTCACCAGGCTGAAAACGGCACAAATTTTGACCTCGCTCCAGCCGCACATCTCAAAATGATGGTGAATAGGGCTCATTTTAAACAGCCGCTTTCCACCGGTCGCCTTAAAATAGGTGACCTGCAAGACGACGGAAAGGATCTCTACAATATAAATAATCCCGATGGGAAGAATCAAAACCGGCAGATTCAGGCCGAAGCCCAATGCGCAGACCATCCCGCCCAGGAACAGGGAACCGGTGTCGCCCATAAAGACCTTCGCCGGATTGAAATTCCAGATCAGGAACCCAAGGCATCCGCCTGCTGTCGCAGCGGCGAGGATTCCCATACCGTTCGCCCCCAAAATCCCGGCGATCACCATAAAGATCAAGGAGGCAAAAAATGTCACCGAGGCATTCAGGCCATCGATCCCATCGGTAAAATTGACCGCATTGACCATTCCCACAATCCCCAGCAGGGAAATTACCCAATAAAAAATGCCCAGGTCCACACCGCCCAGGAACGGGATCAAGGTGACCGATGAACCGCCGGAGAGATAGAGGGAAAGAAGGTACGCGCCTGCCACCAGAAATTGCAAAATCAGCTTCTGCTTTTCGTTGAGGCCCAAATTGCGCTTCTTGACTACCTTGATATAGTCGTCGATAAAGCCGACACCGCCAAAACCTACTGCCATGAGGAAGCCGCCCAGCAGCTTTGTCTGCATGTTCATATCCTGGGGGTTTTGCCCAGAAGCCCGGTAGAACAGTATAAGGCAGGCCGCAGCGGCCACAAAAATGCCGATGATGAACATAAAACCGCCCATCGTCGGCGTTCCGTTTTTCTTTTGATGCCACTTGGGGCCCACTTCCCGGATCGTCTGTCCGAAATTGATCTTGTGCAGAAATGGTACCAGCCATTTCCCAAGCAACCCCGTCACTGCAAACGCAATGACCGCCGCCGCCAGTATCCAGATGCCGTCCGCCATATGCAATATCCCCTTTGTCACCATTTCCGCGCACACGCGGTATTATTATAACCCATCTGCGTAGAAAAGCCGCCCAGGATTGCCATTCCGGCGGCTTTTCTACATTCCCAATGGGAATTTTCCATATATGTTCATTATACCATCTTTTCCCCCTAGGTTCATTGGGAAAAAGCACGGATATATCGCCTTTTTTAAACCATTTCTTGGTTCTATTCCACGGAATCCAACTCCACAAAATCAACTGTTACCATAGTCCCTGGAGGAACCTGGCTGCCCTCCGGGATACTTTGCAGGTTGGAAACCGCATTGTTCCCGGTAAGCGCTGCGCCGGAAATACTGATGTTGATCCCTGCATTGGCCGCCACGGAGTTAGCTTGTGATAAAGTAAGCCCTACAAGGTTGGGAACTGTCACTGTCTGCGAAGTGCTCTCTTCGTCGGTGAACAAAACCACGCAACCGCTCTTCGGAATACTTTTGCCCGGTTCTGGTACCTGCGAGAGAACAGTCTCACCTTGGCCGTATACCTTTACATCAAGCTCTGCGCTCTGTAGAGTGTTCTGAGCTTCCTGTACGTTCTTGCCTAACACATCTGGGGTACTGGTATCCAGCTTCGCAAGTTCTTCCTCCGTATATTTGGCCTCCACGCCGAGATAGGGGAGGATTTCGCTCATCGCCTTTGCAAACGGCGGGCCTGCAATCGCGCTGCCGAACACCTGGCCACCCTGCGGAAGCGGTTCATCGAAGAACACTAGCATAGCCACCTGCGGGTCGTCCGCTGGGGCGTAACCGCAATAAGAAGCGATGTATTTCTTTTCTCCCTGTTTTCCCTGTGCAACCCATTCCGCGATCTTTTCGGAAGTACCGGTCTTACCAGCCACGCGGTAGCCTGCAATATAGCCGTTCTTAGCTGTACCTGTGGTTGCAGTCTCCTGGAGCATCGCACTCACTCTGCGGGATGTTTCATTGGAGATCACTTGGCGTTTGACCGTCGTATCCGTTGTTCGGACGATATTCCCTTCATCGTCGATCACCTGGGCTACCACATGCGGCTGCACCAGATAACCGCCGTTTGCAACGGCCGCTGCCGCAGTAATCATCTGAATGGGCGTAATACTGAAGTTCTGACCAAAGGATTCGGTCGCCAGTTCCACGGGGCCCATTGTCTCGTCGTAGTAAATACTGCGGGACTCGCCCGGCAGGTCGATGCCCGTCTTCTGGGTAAATCCAAACGCTTCAAAATACTTAAAGAATGTTTCCGGGCCTAACTTTTCACCCACCTGAATGAATACTGGGTTGCAAGAATTGCACAATCCCTGGGCAAAGGTCTCCGAACCATGGCCGCCCGACTTCCAGCAGCTGATACGGCGGTCCGCAACCACGTAATAACCCGGGCAGGAGAAGGAGGTGTTCTCGCTGATGATGCCCTCTTCCAATCCCATAGAAGCTGTCACCATTTTGAAGACGGAACCTGGGTAATAGGTGTCGCTGACGCACTTATTCCGCCACTGCTTCTGCCGCGCCTCATTCAGCGCCTTGGTCCGTTCTTCCCCCTGGAGGGCGTCGACCGCTGCCTGTTCCTTGGGATCGCTCAACGTAAACGGATCATTGGGGTCGAAGTCCCCTTTGACCGCCATTCCAAGGATTGCACCTGTATTGACATCCATCACGATCCCGCAGGCACGGTTTCTGGTGCCGCTGTTCGCTACGCCCTCTTCCAGATATTTTTCCAGGAAATGCTGTACCACTTCGTCGATAGTGAGGACCAAGCTGTGGCCGTTTTGTGCATCCACCATCTGTTCATAGTCAAATGGCATATCGGTTCCAACGGCGTTTTTCGCCGTAACAAGGCGCCCAGGGACGCCCGTTAACTCCGAATCATACTGCGCTTCAATGCCCGCCAAGCCCTGATTGTCCGAACCTGTAAATCCCAGCACGGAAGAGGCAAACTTTCCATATGGATAGTAGCGCTTGTAATCCGGGATCAGCCGAATCCCATTGGTGATCTCATTTTCTTCCTTAAAGGCTACAATCTGATCCTTGACGTCGGTTTCTACCTTGTTCTGAACCACATCATAATAGGTCTTTTTCTTGCTTCTCTCGATCAAGTCCGCTTTGTCCAGACCGAGAATCTGGGACAGCCCGTTGCAGATCAATTCTCGGTTGTCATCGGTGATATAATTGGGCTCCAATACCACTTTCCAGACACCGGCGCTCTTTGCCAACACCTTCATATTACAGTCATAGATCGTACCGCGTTTAGCGCTGATAGACGTATCTTTCAGATATTGGTCTACCGCACGGGTCTGCATCTCTTCCCCCTGCACCAACTGCAAGCGGAATAGGCTCCCTACAACCACAGCGAAGCCAATGATGAGAATGGCCAATAGAAAAGCGGTGCGTCTCCACATTCGGATCGTTGTTCCTTTTGCCATTTGCAACCTCCATATTACAAAGCGGAGAGTCAAGATACCCTCTTAACTCTCCCGCTTCTACAATCATTGATTTCGGGAGGAATCCTGATGTATCCCATGGAACAGGAATCCCCTCTTATGAACGGTCCCTTTCAATCTATATGCGCATTGGTAAACATTATGATAATAACTGTTGAATAAAGTTCCAAGCAGAGGTCAGCCAGTTCTCCGAAGAATCCTCTTCCAGGACTTCGCCCTTGTCCCCTTCGGACAAACTAATATATTCCACCTGGTTTTGCTCCAACTTGCGCATTCCCAACTGCGTCTCTGCGTATTCCTCAACGGTTTCCAACGACAGCTTTGCCTGGGATTTCATTTTCAACTGGGTATATAAGCTCTCCTGCTCAGACAGCTCTGTGGTCGTGCTGTTGATTTCATTCGTCAATTCGGAAAGGCGGACCTGTCCGTACACGAACGTCCCAACAATTCCCAACATCACCACCAGGAATGTACACACAGAAATCACCTTGAAGGCCCTGTGTTTCGGACGGCGGTTCTTTTCCAGTTCTTCCCGCGGAAGCCGTATGACATTGTTTTGGGGTTGCGGTTGCAACTCCTGCTTTCTCTTTGGCTCAAAAAGCTCAAAATCATACGCCTCGCCTCTGGTATGCGTCGCCATGCACAGACCCTTCTTTCCTCATTTCTTTACAAAATCAAAGTTTGATGCAAACCCGCAGCCGCGCGCTGCGGCTTCTGGGATTCTGTTCCAATTCCGCCTCGGTTGGAGCAAGCCCCTTTTTATAGAGCAGCTTCGCCTTCGGCTTTTTTCCACATACACACACCGGAAAATCCGGCGGACATGTGCAACCCTGGCACCAAGATGCCATACGTTGTTTCACCATCCGATCCTCTAAGGAATGAAAGGTGATGACTGCCAGGCGCCCACCCGGCTTCAGGATAGAGAACGCAGCGTCCAACCCATCGGACAGCGCATCCAACTCGCCGTTTACCTCGATGCGCAACGCCTGGAATGTTTTCCTGGCCGGATGCCCTTGTTCCCTGCGCACAGCTGCGGGAACGGACGCTTTAATGATCTCTGCCAGCTGCCCGGTGGTCTCGATCGGCCCATCCTCACGGGCACGGACGATCCCCTTGGCAATGCTTTTTGCATTGCGGTCTTCCCCGTAGCGGCTGATGATCTCCGCCAGCTCCTGCCAGGACAGGGTATTCACCAAATCCTTGGCGCTGGGCCCCTGCTTGCTCATACGCATATCGAGCGGTGCATCGGAATGATAGGAGAATCCACGCTCCGGCGTATCCAGCTGATAGGAGGAGACACCGATATCCAGCAGAACGCCATCCACAGGCACAAGGCCCCTCTCCCGCGCCACGCGGTCCATATCGCTGAAATTCGCGCGTACGACGGTCGAACACGCCATCCCCTTTAACCGTTCCTTGACCACGGCAACCGCGTCCGGATCTTGGTCGATGGAGAGCAGCGTTCCGGTTGTCAGGCGGTCTGCAATCGCCTTGGAGTGCCCCCCACCGCCTGCGGTTCCATCAATATAAACCCCGTCGGGGCGAATCTCCAAAGAGGCGATTGCCTCATCAAACAACACGGGTTTATGCTGAAATTCCATCCTTATGTGCCTCCGGTTTTTGGGTTTGTTTTACGATGGACAGGCATCTGGAAGCGCTCTTTTTGGTTTTCCATTCAAACTTAGAACTGCAACTCTTCCATGACGGCAATCAAGCTGCTATCATCTAGCTCTGCATTAAAGGAAGCCCACCGCTGGGCATCCCAAATCTCTGCCCGGTTAGAAGTCCCGATAAAAGCCACATCCTTTTCCAATCCCGCATACTCCCGCAAGTGCTGTGGGAGCAGGATACGCCCCTGCTTGTCCGGCTCCACTTCTGCGGCTCCGGAAAAGAAGAAACGCTGGATTCCACGGGCTTTTCCCATGGGCATCGCCATGATTTTATCCTGCAACTTGGTCCATTCAGTGGGGGGAAGGACAAACAGACAGTGATCTAGGCCTTTTGTGACATAAAAACGCTCGCCCAGATCCTCCCGGAACCGGGCGGGGACAATCACGCGGCCTTTCGCGTCAATATTATGTTGGTATTCGCCGATCAACATAATTGCAACGCCTTTCCAGGGCGAACGATGGGTTTATAAACCACATCTTACTATTTCGCCCCACCTTCCTCCACTTATTGATTACGATTATACTCGATTCGTAACAAAAATGCAACTAATTTATTTTGATTATGTCAACCAATTCGACAAATCCCAATCTTCTTTTGGACGAAATCCGCTTATCTAGTGGTATAAAAAAACGCACCACAAGATCTTGTGGTGCGTTTTCAAGAAAAAATTAATTTTTTCTATATTATCCAAATATTACCATACTTTTCTAGTGGAACCATACAATTCATTCGATCAATTTTGACCGGAACGCTGCGTTGCTTTGATGTTTTGGCGGGTTTTGCGCAGCTCTGCAAGGTTGGCGGCAAGCGCCTCATCCGTGCGGCGCATCAAATCATCCACATATTCGTTGGCCGCTTTGCGCATCTCACGCGTTTTTATCTGCGTCTGCGTCAGCAGGTCATTTGCCTTCTGTTGTGCCTGTTTAACAATTTCATCCTGATTGACCATGGCCCGGGCGCGCTCCTCTGCCACGCGGATCTTGGTTTCGGCCTCCATCTTCGCCGTGCTGATGATCTGGTTGCGATCCGCAACAATCGCCTTTGCTTTGAGCAGCTCCTGGGGCAGATTCTCGCGGATCTCATCCAAAATTTGTTTGACCTCTTCCCCATCCAGCACCGCTCGGCCGCGGCTGAGTGGAAGGTTCCACGCCTTCTCTACCATCTCATACAGTTCATCGATCAATTCTTCTACGTTCATCGTCTCGATCATTCCTTTCCGAGAGCCGCAGTGTTATCTATTGGGAAAACGGGTCCCCAACCAAGGCGCTTCACTTCTTTGCGGCATAGATTCTTTCCTTGATGTCGTCCAAAATGCACGCCGGTACAAAATTAGACACATCGCCGCCAAAGCTGGCGATCTGTTTGACAATACTAGAACTCAGGAACATGTTTTCCGCCCTTGTAATCATGAAAACGGTTTCCAGTTCCGGGTTGAGCTTCCGGTTTGTAAGCGCTTGCTGGAATTCATATTCGAAGTCGGACATGGCGCGCAACCCCTTGACAATCGCAGTTGCCCCACGCATCTTGGCATAGTCCGCCAAAAGCCCGTCAAAGCTGACCACTTCTACATCTTCCATGTCCTTTGTACATTTCTGAATCAGCGCGATCCGCTCTTCAGTGGTAAACATGGTATGTTTTTCAGGATTTACCATCACGGCGACAATCACATGGTCAAAGATTTTCCTAGCTCGCCCAATAATATCAAGATGCCCAATTGTGACCGGGTCAAAGCTTCCCGGGCAAATTGCAAGTTTCATAGCGTTCTTCCTTTCCAAACTCGTCCCTCATAGAACTGCCCTATCATAAATCCCTATGCCGGTATACCGTCAATAAAATTTTCCCATAACGGTAATCGCGCTTCCTTTCAAAATCCCCCGCCGTATCTGGGACTTCCTCGTCAACCGGATGCTCACATACAATGACGCCGCCCTTATTCATAATCGCGGCAGTCATCGGGAGCGCCTTTTGCAAAAGGCCTGTCCGGTAGGGTGGATCTAGGAATGCAATATCAAAGGGATCGTTTCGCCGCAAGAGGAACGCCGCATAATCCATATGCAAAACCCTGGCGCGCTCTTCCAAGCCAGTGTTGGCAATATTCTTTTCTATGATAGAGATGGGTTCTTTTCCCGCATCCACAAAGACTGCTTCGCGTGCGCCGCGGCTGAGCGCCTCCAGGCCCAGTTGCCCGGAACCCGCAAATAGATCCAGCACACGCCGCCCCTCTATTTGAAACTGTAGGATGCTAAACAAAGCCTCCTTCACCCGCTCCGTTGTCGGACGGACGTCCTCGCCTTCCAGCGTTAAGAGGCGCCTCCCACGGGCTGATCCAGTAATAATTCGCATATACATACTCCTTCAAAAATCGAAGATGTAAAATTGTCCTTTTATTATCCCATTATCTGTTGCATCTGTCAAGCGCAAGGCAAACCGCTCAGAACAATACCGCTTATGGTGTGTCTGAAGGTTCTTCCCCATGGAAATACTCGTAGACCTTCTTAGCCGCCGGTTTTGTCATCCCTGGAGCGGTTTCCAACTCTGCAAGATCCGCCTGGCGGATTGCCGTCAAGGTGCGGAAATGCCGCAGGAGGGCGCGTGCGCGCGTTTCCCCGATCCCTTCAATTTCGGTCAGGGTGGTGGTCAGGGTGTTCTTTTTCCGCGTCTGGCGGTGATACCCGATCGCAAAGCGGTGGACCTCCTCCTGAATGGAGGAAACCAGCGTAAACGCCTTCCGGTTGGAGTTGATGGCGATTTCCCCGCCGTCCTCTGCAATAGCCCGCGTGCGGTGTTTGTCGTCCTTCACCATGCCAAACAGCGCGATGTCCAGCCCGGACGCCTCCAAAATTGGCTTCACCGCCGCCACATGCCCCTTGCCGCCGTCCAGCAAGATTAGGTCCGGCAGGCGGCCAAAGCCTTCGCCGCTGTCCTTGTTTGCGAAGTATTCCTGCAAACGGCGCCCGATCACTTCCCGCATGGAGCCGTAGTCGTCCTGCCCCACAACCGTTTTGATCTTGAACTTACGGTACGCACTTTTAAGCGGGCGGCCATTTTCAAACACCACCATTCCTGCGACATTATCCCCGCCAGCCAGGTTGCTGATGTCATACGCTTCGACATAGGCAGGGGGATGCGCCATTCCCAACAAGCGGGCCAGCTCGTCCAGCGCGGAGGCTTCCCGCCCCGTCCGCCCGACCGACTGCGCCAACTGCTCCGCCGCATTGTTGCGGCACATCTCCACCAGCTGGGCCTGCTCGCCCTTTTGCGGGACGTATACCAGGACCTTCCGCCCGGCCTTTTGGCTCAGCCATTCCGAGAGCAGCTCCATATCCGATGCCGGTCCATCGAGGCTTACGCGCGGCGGCACGCGGTCGCGCATGGAATAATAGCGCTCAATAAACTCGCTTCGTGCAGCTTCCGGCTCGCCAATCTCCCCCATCAAATACGTTTCCCGGTCGCACAGGCGGCCATTCATAAAGCGGAACACTTCAAAGCAATTCCGCTCCGGGCCCTGCGCCAAGGCGATGATATCCTGTTCCGGGACCTTTAAGGCCACCACCTTCTGACGGTCGCCCATGCGCTTGATTGCCGCAAGGCGGTCACGGATGCGCGCGGCGCGTTCAAATTCAAGGTTCTCCGCCGCCTCTTCCATTTTTTTCGTCAGGTTCCGCACGCATTCCGCACTTCCGCCGCGCAGAAAATCGATCGCTTCCTTGACCGCTTCCCGGTAATCCGCCTGCGAAATTTTGCCCTGGCAGGGTGCGCTGCACTGCTTGATATAATAGTTTAAGCACGGCCGCCCCTTTCCAATATCCTGGGGGAATTTGCGGGAACACGAGGGCAGGCGGAAGATTTTCAGCGCTTCGTCCACAGTCTCCTTCGTGGCCCAGGAGCTGACAAACGGACCGATATAGTCCGCATCGTCGTCCAACATCTGCTTCGCCTGCGAGATGCGCGGCCAGGGTCCGCGCGTCACCTTAATGTAATGGTACCCCTTGTCGTCCTTCAAAAGGATGTTGTACTTTGGGGTATGCTGCTTGATAAGGCTGCATTCCAGCACCAGGGCTTCGAATTCGCTGTCGGTGAGGATATATTCAAAGTCCTCCACGTTGCTGACCATCTGGCGGACTTTTTTGTCGTGATTCTTTTCACTGCCAAAATACTGGCTGACGCGGTTTTTCAGCGCCTTGGCCTTTCCAATATAGATGATCTTCCCTGTCCTGTCGTGCATGATATACACACCGGGGTGCAATGGTAAGCGCATGGCCTTCTTTCGTAGTTCCCGGATATGCTCCAAATGTTTCTCCTGCTCTTCCACGGCCGTCCCTCCCTTCTGCAAAATGGTTCATTCCGGTTTTATCGGGCAAGGTCGATCGATACAAGATAATTGAAACAGCCCACCGGTTATATTCCGTCTGAAACAAGACGCCATAAAAAAATAGAACGCCCATCGGGCGTTCTTTTTTCATCTTGTTCCAAGGACTGAACTTGGCACACAGGTGCATCCACACACCTTTAGATCTTCCCGGCTCTCAAAAAATTACTCAGCAAAACCGGATTTTACCAGATCCACCAGGTTTTCTACAGCTTCTTCCTCATCGGGACCGTCCGCAATAATGCGAATCGACGTGCCCCCTACGATACCAAGGGAAAGGACGCCCAGCAAGCTCTTTGCATTGACGCGTCTCTCTTCCTTCTCCACCCAGATCGAAGATTTATACTCATTTGCCTTCTGGATGAAGAACGTCGCCGGACGTGCATGGAGACCCACCTGATTCTGAACCAAAACCTCTTTAACGCACATTCTTACTCACTCCTAAAACAAAATCAAAGTCAAAACCATTCCAACCAAACCAAATTAAAATACAATTAAGACCCTGTAAACCAGATCATGGAGTTATTATATCACAATTCGGAAGGCCGTCAATAAATTTGAAAAAACTTTGGATTGATAACCGAATTGGAGCTTTTTTGTCCCCGCGACCTTTGTGCATCTTGCTATGAATGTTGAAAACTTTTGTGCCGTATTCCATATTTTTGAAAAATCAAATCTTCCAAAATCAGACAAATTGTATAAGTATCTATTCTTTTTCCACATGAGTTTCCAACGATACTAAATATTTTTTGTCCTGTTTTGTCAGCTCCGCCGCGGCGAGCAAGTCTGGCCGTTTGTGCAATGTGCGCAAAAGTGATTGCTCCCGGCGCCATTTTGCGATCGCTGCGTGGTTCCCCGACAAAAGCACCGGAGGGACGCTCCTCCCGCGCCACGTTGCCGGGCGGGTGTACTGCGGATATTCCAGCAGGCCGTTGTAATGGCTCTCCTCTTCAAAACAAACGTCGTTGGACAGGACGCCGTCTTTCATGCGGCACACAGCGTCCGCAACCACCAGGGCAGGAAGTTCGCCTCCCGTCAGCACATAGTCGCCAATCGAGATTTCCTCGTCGACATAAGCTTCCAGCACGCGCTCGTCCACACCCTCATAATGCCCACATAGAATGGCAATATTCTCATACATTGCCAATTCTTTCACTTTCTCTTGGGATAGAACGCTCCCTTGGGGGGACATGTACAGAACATGGGGCTTTTTCCCCAATTGTTCCACCAGGTCGTCCATGCACAAAGCGATGGGCTCTGCCATCATCAGCATTCCCATCCCACCGCCGAACAGTGTATCGTCTACCCGGTTATGTTTATCATATGCAAAATCGCGGATTTGGTGACAACACACCTGCACCGCCCCGCGCTTGCGGGCACGCCCGATGATGCTTTCCGCCATGACGGTCTCGCACATCTCTGGAAAAAGCGTGAGGATATCAATCCGCATCGTCAAAAATCCCCCTCATGGGCCGAATCTTCATAATCCCCCCGTCGATGTCCACATCGACGATCACATCCGGGATAGCAGGAACCAGATAATTCACCTTGTCGTCCCCGGTGACCTGATAGACGTCGTTCGCGCCCGTTGGCATGACTTCGGTCAATAAGCCGTACCGCCTGCCTGTATCCGCATCCAGGACGGTCAGACCGAGCATATCCTGCACAAAATAGCGATCTTTTGGCAATTTGACATCCGCACGGTTTAAATAGAGGATCCGGCCGCGCAAGGCATCCGCTTCTTCCACCGTGTCCACGCCCTCCAGCTTCAGAAGCAGCAGGCTTTTATGCACGCGCGAGGAAACCACCTGCAATTCTTCACTCCCACGATCCCAATACAACGTGTGTATCTTTGCCAAAAAAGCTGCGGAATCGCACCATGGCTCTACACGCAATTCCCCTTTGACACCATGCGTCCCCACGACGCGGCCTGCCTCTAAAAATTGCTTGCGCATCTTGTTTCCTCCTTTGCAGATAACAAAAAAGAGAGCGGACGCATGTCTGCCCTCCTTTTTATGCTCAGTCGATTTCGACAGAAATCTTGCTGTTGGTGCGGGTTGCTGCGGCACGCATCACTACGCGGATCGCCTTTGCGATGCGCCCCTGCTTGCCGATGACCCGGCCCATGTCCGCCTCTGCAACATGCAGATGGTACACAATGGAACCGTCCTCCGCGGAATCGTCGACATCGACGTTCACAGCGGTGGGGTCTTCCACAAGGCCCTGAGCAATTGCAATCAGCAGTTCCTTCATGTTAACCTCCGTATACAACGCATTGCCTCCTTTACAGGATGCCGTTCTTCTTGAACAGCGTCTTCACGGTGTCGGTCGGCTGTGCGCCGTTGGAAATCCACTTCTTTGCCTTTTCTGCATCAACCTTCACGACGGAAGGCTCCTGCATCGGATCGTACGTACCGATCTCCTCAATGAAACGGCCATCGCGCGGATAACGGGAATCTGCAACAACAATGCGGTAGAACGGAGCTTTCTTCGCGCCCATTCTGCGCAGTCTGATCTTTACTGCCATATTGATGTTCACCTCCAAAATAGAATCATTCTATCTCCACCAAAAGTTTTGGTAAGATCACCTTTTAAAAACCGAAACGGCGTCTTCCGCCTTTTCCACGGAGCTGCTTGATGAGCTTCTGCGTCTGCTCAAACTGCCGCAGAAGGCGATTGACATCCTCGACACGCATGCCGCTGCCTGCCGCAATCCGGCGTTTGCGGGACGGGTTGATGATCGAGGGCTTCGCGCGCTCCTCCTTGGTCATCGAAAGGATAATCGCCGCCATGCGGTCCATATCGCGGTCGTCGATGTCCACATCCTTGAGCTGCTTTTCCATTCCCGGCATCTTGCTGAGGACGGATTTCAGCGGACCCATCCGTTTGACCTGCTTGAACTGGTCCAAGAGGTCGTTGAGGTCCATTTTATTTTCCAGCATCCGGCGGGAAACCTTCTCTGCCGCCTTCTGGTCCATTTTGACCTGGGCTTCCTCGATCAGGGTCAGGACATCGCCCATGCCGAGAATACGGGACGCCATGCGGTCCGGATGGAACACTTCCAGGTCGTCCAGCTTTTCGCCGGTACCTGCAAACTTGATCGGCTTGCCCGTCACCGCGCGCACGGAGAGCGCCGCGCCGCCGCGGGTATCGCCGTCGAGTTTGGTCAGGATGACGCCGGTGATGTCCAGCTTTTCGTCAAACGTCTTTGCGACGTTGACCGCTTCCTGGCCGGTCATCGCATCGACCACCAGCAGGATGTCCGTCGGATGGACCGCGTCCTTGATGTTGTGCAGTTCCTCCATCAACACCTCGTCGATTTGCAGACGGCCGGCGGTGTCGATGATGACATAATCGTTGCCGTAGTCCTTTGCGCGGCGGATCGCCTCTTTGCAGATCTTCACCGGCTTTTCCGTGCCCATTTCAAACACGGCGACCCCTGCCTGGGAACCCACCACCTGCAACTGCTTGATGGCCGCTGGGCGGTAAATATCGCCGGCCACGAGCAGCGGCCGGTGGCCCCTGCTTTTGAGCATCTTCGCCAATTTGCCGCAGTGGGTGGTTTTACCGGAACCCTGCAGGCCGCACATCATGATGATGGCGGGCGGGCTCGGCGGGGAAACCAGACGCGTCTCGCCGCCGCCCATCAGAGCAGTCAACTCTTCATCGACAATTTTTACAACCATCTGCGCTGGGGTCAAGCTCTCCATGACCTCTGCGCCGACGGCACGTTCCGTCACTTTTTTGGTAAAGTCCTTAGCGACTTTGTAGTTGACGTCGGCCTCCAGAAGTGCAAGGCGCACCTCTCGCATGGCCTCTTTGACATCGTCCTCGCTCAGTTTTCCCTTTGACTTCAGCCGTTTAAAGGCCGCGGAAAGTTTGTCTGCCAGTCCTTCGAATGCCAAATTGTATCTCCCTCCCGCGCGCTGGCTATTCGCATAGCTTCTGCGCCAAGTCTATAATCGTCTGTGTATCCTCGGAAAGGTCGCGGGAATACACATAGTGCTTGTTGTAATCCTGGATGCGCTGGGCCGCCTCGCGAATCTGTTCCAGCCCGCTGCGCATCTCGCGAAACCGCTTTGCCAAACCGAGGCGCTGTTCCATATCGAGCAGCTGCGCTTCGGCGCGTTTAATGGAATCGCGCACTCCCTGGCGCGTGATGCCCTCATTGTCGGCGATTTCCGAAAGGGACAGGTCCTCGTTGTAGTAGAATTCAATCACCTCACGCTGTTTTTCCGTCAGCATATCGCCGTAGAAATCCAGCAGAAAGGAAATCTCCAAATCCTTTGCCACGGCTGGCCCTCCCTCCAACTGTAAAGCCATTTCCTTTACAGTTGGAGATTATACAACAAATGCCCGCTTCTGTCAATCCCCTGGCGACAGAAATTGCTCCAAATATTGCCCAATGCTGCTCTGAATCCGATCCAAATTCCCTTGCACTTGTACCAAAAAGCCCTCGGGCGTGGCGCGCAAATCCTGAACGGTCACCCCGACCGCTCCCCCCAGGACCTGTTCGTCAAAAAACGAAGAGGGGATCGACAGCGTATTCCCTTCCACGGAAACCTGGGCGGGCAGCAGGGCCTCCGCAGCGCCCATCACCCATTCGGTTTTGACTGGCAATCTTCCCAGATGAACGGACTGCAACTCCGCCCAAATGGTCTCCGATTCTGCGTTGCACCCCACGGTAAACTGGGCGCTGACCCCCAACCGCAGGCCGGAGAAGGATACCGGGATATAAAATTCCGCGATGCCATCCTCCACGGATACGCATTGCAGGTCGAGCACCTGAAAGCCTCCCCCCTGCAATCCGTCCACTTGGCCGGCCAAAAGGCCGCTGACCTCCTCTTTGGTCAAGACGGCTGGTTCCCCGGTGAGCAGCGACTCCGCCAACTTTGTGACGACGGTCTCCGGTTGCGCGGCAGCTTGTACCGTACCGGCATAGGGGTCGCTGAGTGCCAGGCCGATAGTGATTCCCACAGCCGCCAGAAGCAGAAGCACCACCGCTATCCCAATCGCCAAACCCTTTTTGCTCTTTTTCGCCTCATCCATTTTGGATTCCTCCTTTTCCAAAAGCTTCGAAAAAGGTCCGGGCAGCACGACCAGCCGTCTGCCTGGACCTCAATTCCTTATATATGATCCGTATGCCGGGGGCATGCCGTCTATGAGATCTACAAAATCATAACAAGCGTGCCTGCGGTAATCAGGATTCCACCCAAGACCGTTTTGACGTCCACCTTTTCGTGTAAAAACAGGAAGGCCAACACCATGGTGATCACCACGCTGAACTTGTCGATGGGGACCACCTTCGAAACAGGGCCGATTTGAATGGCATGGTAATAGCAGATCCAAGAGAGCCCCGTCGCCAATCCGGACAAGATCAAGAACAAAAAGCTTTTTGCCGAAATATGGCTAATCCCCGCCTGCGCGCCAGTGGCAAATACGATTCCCCAGGCTAAAACCAGCACCACTACGGTGCGGATGGCCGTCGCCAGGTTGGAGTCCATATCCTCGATGCCGATCTTCGCCAAAATAGAGGTCAACGCCGCGAACACCGCGGAACCAACTGCAAATGCAATCCACATTTTGCTCTTTTCGCTCCCCTTTGTCATTCTTTCGGCCTCACTTTACTTGAGTTCTACGATGGTCACGCCCGCTTCGCCCTCGCCAAAGGTGCCCAGGCGGAAGCTCTTCACGTTGGGGTGGCGCTTGAGATGCTGCTGCACGGCGGCGCGCAGGGCGCCGGTCCCTTTCCCGTGGATGATGGTGAGCATATTGATGCCCGCCAACACCGCGGAATCGATGAACTGGTCGACATTCATCAGCGCTTCATCCGATGTCTGACCGCGCACATCCAGCTCCATCGCCGCGCGGACATTGGCGCGGTTGACGCTGCGGGTGACCGATCCCTGCGGTTTTTTCACCGGCTTTTCGTTGAGCAGCCGCAGATTGGAGACCGGCACACGCGTTTGGATGATGCCCGCCTGGACCAGTGCGGTCTTGCCGTCCTTATCCGGGGGCTGAAGGACCGTCCCCTTCTTGTCAATATCATAGATCAACACCGGGTCGCCCTTCTTGAGGGGGCGCGGAAGGACATACGCTTCCTCGTCCTTTTTCCGAACCGGGTCAGCTTCGTTCTCCAGCGCGCGCAGGCCGGATTTCAGCTTGGCCTTTTGCTCCGCTGTGAGCGCCTTATTCTTCTGCTTTTTGAGTTCCTCCATTTCGTTGAGCATCGCGTCGATCTGGCCGCGCGTGCGGGCGATCAGCTCGGAGGCACGGCGGCGGGCTTCCTCCATCTCGCGGTCCGCCTGCGCGTCGATGGCATCTTTGCGTTCCTTTGCCGCGCGGCTGGCTTCCTCCGCCTCCAAACGCTGGCGCTGTGCCTCCTTGCGCTCCTCTTCCAGGCGCTGGCGGCTGGTCTCCAAGCTCTGCACGACGTCCTCAAACCGGGTATTCTCGCTGGAAACCAGCTCCCTGGCGTGCTCCACAATCTCCGGGTCCATGCCAAGGCGCAGGGAAATCGCAAACGCATTGGAGCGTCCCGGCACGCCGATCAAAAGGCGGTACGTCGGCCGCAGCGTCGTCACGTCGAATTCGCAACAGGCGTTCTCCACACCCTCTGTCTGCAACGCATAGGCCTTCAACTCCGCATAATGCGTCGTCGCTGCAATGCGCGTCCCCTTGCGGCGCAATGCCTCCAAAATGGACATGGCGAGCGCGGCGCCCTCGATCGGGTCCGTCCCCGCGCCGAGCTCATCCAGCAGGATCAGGCTGGATGCATCGGCCTGTTCAAAGATTTTGATAATATTCGTCATATGGGCGGAAAACGTCGAGAGGGACTGCTCGATGCTCTGTTCATCGCCGATATCCGCCAACACATGGTTGAAAATCGAAATCTGGCTGTTGTCCGCCACGGGCAGCAACAGGCCGCACATCGCCATCAGCGTCAACAAACCAACCGTTTTCAACGAAACGGTCTTGCCGCCGGTATTCGGACCGGTGATCACCAGGGTATCAAAATGCAAGCCGAGTTCAATGTCGGTCGGCACCACCTTTTCCTTATCGATCAGCGGATGGCGCGCCCGTTTGAGTTCGATCTTCCCCTCGTCATTGACCAGAGGCAGGGTCGCCTTCATCTTATAGCCCAAATTGGCCTTGGCAAAGATCAGGTTCAGCTCCACCGCCTCTTTGTATCCGAAAATGATCCCGCTGGCAAAATTGCCCGCCTCTGCGGAGAGCTCCGCCAGGATGCGCTCCATTTCCGCCTGCTCCTGGGAGAGCAGCACGCGGACCTCGTTGTTTGCCTCCACAACGGCCATGGGCTCAACGAACACCGTTGCGCCGGAGGAGGAGGTATCGTGAACCAAGCCCGGCACATCGCCGCGGCACTCCGCCTTGACCGGCACGACGAACCGCCCGTCGCGCATGGTGATGATCGGGTCCTGTAGGTATTTTTGGGTGACCGGCGACCGCACCATTTTTTCCAATTGTTCCCTGGCGCGCGAAGACGCAGAGCGGATCTTCCGCCGGATAGTCGCCAACTGTGGAGAGGCGTTGTCCGCCATCTCCTCCTCGGAGAGGATCGCATGGTTGATCCGGTCCTCCAAGTACTTGTTCGGCATAATCGCATCGAACCGGTCGTCGAGGATGCTCTTCACACCCTCGCTTTTGCTGCGCCAATCTACAATCCCGCGCAGCGTGCGCAGGACGGTGGCGATGCGCAACAGCTCCGTCATATTGAGCGTACCGCCCGCTTCCGCCCGGCGTAGGGAATTCGATACGTCCTTAAGGCCGCCAAAGGACGGCGCACCAAAGCGCGCCATCATGGTATGGGCCTCGTCCGTTTCCGTCAGAAGGCGTTTCACCTGGGACAGGGACGTGGAGGGGCGCAAATTTTGCGCCAGTTCCGCCGCCGCGTCACAGGAGGTCTCTTCCGCCAATAAATGTAAGATTTTATCCAGCTCTAAAGCCTTAAAATGTCGTTCCATTGTTTCACTCATGACTGTTCCTCTTGATTCTCCTCGCCCGCCGGTTTTGTCATGGTCACATGCGGGCAGTATTCATCCAAATAGGTTTCTCCCTTGGCATGGTAGCCGATTGCCTCATAGAACCCCTGCGCCCGCACCTGGGCGGAGAGGGTAAACGCCTTGGCCCCATGCTGGGCAGCGACCTGTTCCAACTTCTGCACAACCAGCGCGCCAAGCCCTTTCCCGCGGTACGGTTTCAAAACCGCCACGCGGCCAATGGTCCAAATGCCATCCGAGCCTTGCTTTGGGAACACGCGCCCGGTCGCAAGCGCAGCCCCGTCCTCCCAAAGCACCACATGCCAGGCCTCCGGGTCGATTTCATCAAATTCGTTGTGAAACCCCTGTTCGTCCACAAATACGGCCTGGCGAATCCGGCGCGCTTCCGGATTGTCCTCCAAGCCTTTTGTACATTGTTCGGTAATCATATCCATTCCTATCCTTTATCCATTTTTTCTGTTTGTGTCCCTTCCATGGGAACAGTCCTCCCGCCCGGTTCCGCCTGGTGATAGAAATCCAGGGTGGGGAAGCTGCGCCCCAAGGTGTTCAGCACATAGGCTTCGCTGGCCCTGGCCACTTCCCAAAGCCCTGCCTCCGGAAGGCGGAACGCAAACAGCTTGTCAAAATCCGCATACACAGTGTGGCGCAACGCGGTCAGCGCGCCGGGGGAAAGCGGCACCGCCGGCTCCGCCCCCTGGGAATAACACGATTGGCAATAGAGGACGCCGCTGCGCGGCAAAAACAGCATGGTCTCCGCCTCGTAACAGGCACAGCCGGCACAGCAGACCAGGTCCGGCATATAGCCCGCCAAGGACAGCATCCGCATCTCCACCGCCGCTTTGACGAGCAAATGCGGCCGGGTCCCCTTCGATAAATAGTAAAACGCCCGCAGAAGCAGACGCAAAAAATCCCCCGCCTCAGCCTCCTGCGGAGCAAGCGCACCGGCGAGCTCACAGAAATACTGGGCAAGGGATAGGCTCCCGATGTCGCGCCGCAGATCAAAAAACACCTCGACCGGCTGTGCATCGTCGATTATGTATTTATCCCGCCCCTTATAAATGAGAAAGCGGGAATAGCAGAGCAACTGGGTAGCGGAGAGCTTGCTGCTGCGCAGCAGCTTGGCCTTCCGCGCAAAAGCACGCAACACGCCTTCCTCCCGGGTGAGCACCGTAATCAGCCGGTCGCTCTCACCCACCTGCCGCTCCATAATCACCAGGCCGTCTGTCTCGATCTGCATGGGAATCCTCCTGCCGGGCGGCGTTCTGCTGTTTGCATTGGGTGTAGATCAGATAGTCCTGTACGCGGCCCGTCTGCGTAAAGCAGGACCACGCCGCCTGCTCGTCATAGTCGTCCATTCCGTTCGCCCCTTTTCCAAGCAATCTTCGCGCAACTCCTTCGTTCCATAATACCTAGATTTGTGGAACCTGTTCATGCTTACTATGTGCAAAAAGGGAAACGGGTATGAACGGTAATATCTGTTATATGTTTATAGAATTATGTGTCGAAACTGCTGCTATCGTAGCCAAGGCTCCGCAGGATCGCGTCGCTGTTGCGCCAACCCTCTTTCACCTTGACCCAAAGCTGCAAATTGATTTTACAGCCAAAAAAGCGCTCCATATCCTCGCGGGCATAGGTACCGACCTTTTTCAGCATGGCACCGCCCTTGCCGATGATGATCCCTTTGTGGGAATCGCGCTCGCAGAAAATGGTCGCGTGGATTTCGGTCACGCCGTTCTCCTGCTCGCGCATCCGCTCCACCGCCACAGCCACGCCGTGGGGGATCTCCTTATCCAGCAGGCGGAGCAATTTTTCGCGGATGATCTCCCCCGCCAGCACGCGCTCGGGCTGGTCGGTCAGGGTATCGTCGTCAAAGAAATGGCCGCCGGGCATGGCGAGCTTTTTGAGCTCGTCCATCAGGATGCGCACGCCGTCGCCGTTTTGCGCCGATACCGGCACCACCGCTTCAAACGCAAACAGCCCGGAAAGCTCTGCGATCTGCGCCATCAGGATGCTCTTGTCCTGCAAGAGGTCGATCTTGTTGATGGCCAACACCGCGGGCATGTCAAGCGACCGGAATTTTTCGATCAAATCGAGGTCTGCCGGGGAAATCTTCTGCCCTGCTTCCACCACCAGCAGGCAAGCGTCCACGCCGGAGACGGACTCCGTCACGGAGCGCACCATATAATCCCCCAGCCGGTTGCGCGGGCGCATCAGGCCGGGCGTGTCGATAAAGACCAGCTGATCGGCCCCTTCCGTCAACACGCCCATAATCCTCGTGCGCGTTGTCTGGGGTTTGCTGGACACAATGGCCACCTTTTGCCCAAGCATCCGGTTCAAAAGCGAGCTCTTTCCCACATTGGGGCGGCCTACGATCGCAATAAAAGCGGTCCGGTCCTCCGGCCGCATCGTTTCCAGTTCCATCCGTTTTTTGTTTCCTTTCTGCCGCATTTAGGGCGTCCGCGGGAGCTTTTTCTTTCGGAAAAAGTCCCGAATGCCGAGCGGTCCTGCCAGAATGTATACCAACGCCAAAGCGATGCTCGCCAAGAGCACAGCGATCATGGCGGGGTTGTCCAAAAAATAGCGCCAGATGCGCAGGAACGCAGCGGGCTGCCAAAACAGGCATACCCCGACTCCCACGGCAAACCCGGCGCAAATCAGCACGCCGCCCGCCGCCATATCCTTCACAATCCGCACCACCGGGTGGAAACTGGGCGCCACAAGGTCGCAAAGTTCCTCCGCCACGGTGTTGAACGTCTCAGCCGTCAAAACGAGGGCGAACGTGACCAAAAGGATGGCATACCGCGCGCGTGACATCTCAAAGAAGGGCGAAAAAGCCAATACATACAGCACAGCGACTGTATGTATCCGCATGTTCCGTTCGTTGTTGATACAGTAAACAATGCCTCGCAGGGCATATTTCAGGCTTTTAACAAACCGCAAGTTTACTCCTCATCCTCATCCAAAACATAGCTGCTGGAAGCGGGCAGGCCGAGCTGCGTCATCACCTGCTCCTCCTTCTCACGCATGCGCACGCGGTCGATGCCGCCCTGCTCGTGATCATAGCCCAGCAGATGCAGCATCGAATGCGCCGTGAGATAGCCGACCTCGCGGTCTAGACCGTGGCCATAGCATTCCGCCTGCTCCACCGCCTTTTCCATGGAGATCACAATATCCCCCAGGATCTTCGCGCCGGTGGCGTGGTTTTCATCGTAGACGCCGTTTTCGCCCATCGGGAACGAGAGGACATCCGTAGGCATATCCTTATTGCGATACTGCTTATTCAGCTCTTGAATCTGCTTGTTGTCCACAAACGTCACGCTGATTTCAGCGGGCTCGCTGAAATTTTCCATGCGCAGCACTGCGTTGCAGCAGCGGCGCACCAACATACGCAGGCCCGTGGGGATTTTTACTGCTTTTTGCCGGTTGTCGATGATTACTCTGACTTTTTCCATGATAATTAACGCCTGCCTTCCTGATATTTTTCATACGCTTTGATAATATCCTGCACCAAACGGTGGCGCACCACATCCTTTTCGTTGAATGTGACCTGTGCAATATCGTCCACATTGCGCAGGATTTTGATGGCTTCCTTCAATCCCGAATGACGCCCATCCGGGAGATCGATCTGTGTGACGTCGCCGGTGATGACCATTTTGGAACCAAAACCCAAGCGGGTCAAAAACATTTTCATCTGCTCCGGCGTGGTGTTCTGCGCCTCATCCAGGATGATGAAGCTGTCGTCCAATGTTCTGCCGCGCATATAGGCCAACGGCGCAACCTCAATGTTTCCGCGCTCTACATACCGCTGGTAGGTCTCCGCCCCCAGCATGTCGAACAATGCGTCGTAAAGGGGCCGCAAATAGGGATCCACCTTCTGTTGCAGGTCGCCGGGCAAAAAGCCCAATTTCTCGCCCGCCTCCACCGCTGGGCGGGTGAGGATGATCCGGTTCACCTGCTGGGCGCGGAACGCTGTGACGGCCAGCGCCACGGCCAGGTACGTCTTTCCGGTACCCGCCGGTCCAACGCCGATGGTGATGGTGTTCTCTTTAATCGCGTTGCAATATTTTTTCTGGCCCAAGGTCTTGGGCTTCACCGGCTTGCCCTTCGAGGTAACGCAGATGCAGTCCCCTGCAAGGGTTTCGATCTTTTCCTCCGTCCCCTCGTTGACCAGGGCAATGCAATACCGGATATTCTGTTCGCTCAACACTTCGCCGCGGTTAATCAGGGTCAAGAGGCTCTCGATCACCCGGACAGCCTTTGCCACGTTTTCCGGTTCGCCGCTCACCTTGATCTCCGACCCGCGTCCGACCACATTGACGGTATATTCATTTTCGATCAACTTAATATTTTCATCGAAGCTGCCGAAAAGCGCCACGGCCTGCTCCATTCGGTCAATATTGATTCTTTGCTCAAACATCCTTAATCTCCAACCTGGCGCGGCAAAATTTCGATCACACCGGCACCCGCGCCATTCCTTTTCACACCGATCCGAATAAAACGATTATAACACACATAAATTCGTTCGTCATTAATTTGACCGCAAAATTCATAAAAAAATCAAGATTGCAGAAAAACTTCCGACTCTACACCGATATTTTCTTCGCAGTCCACATCCACGCGATAGTACAGCACCCCATCCCGGACCTCAACGGTCTCCTCCTGGGCTGTAATCTTCGCGTCCCCGATCTGCTCTTTCTGTTGAAGCGCGACGTCCTCGCGCGCCTTTTCCAGCGCCTCCTCCTGGGAGAGCGGCACGGTCCGCCGCGTTTCTTCCACCCAATTCTCTGTATAGAACGAGATGGGCAATAGGGAATCCATCACCTTGAGCCGCACCTGCTCCGCTTCCAGACGGTAGACGCCGTCCGGCTTCCCGGTAAAACTCAGCGGGATCCGCAGGCCGAACAGGGTTGCGCTCCGCCGCGTCACCACATGCCCGGTCTCCTGTACGATCTCCTTTTGCATCTCCACCTGAGTGGTAAAGGTATGTTTGGTCGCGGCGATGATCTTCCCCGCCGCATGCTTCAGCGTACTCCGTCCATAGGTGTCCTCCACCACGGCGTTTAAGAGCAATTGGCCTTCCACCACAGCGTCGCCCTCCTTCACCTCCGGCGTACCGGCATAGACCTCCATGTAAAGGATCTGCCCGGTTGCCTTTGCCAGGATATTGCAGGCGCGCTTGTTGGCGTCCAGATCCGGTTTTTCCGAGAGTTCCTCCAGCTCTATTTGGACGAGGCAACCGGACGTGTTTACAGAAAGCCAGCTCGCCTGCGGGAAGGCGTTCATCAGCTGCTGCTGCAAGAGTTTCGCCTGCACGTCCTTTTTCCATACGCCGGGCTTCAGCCCCAGCTCCGCTGCCACGGATTCGATCTGCTCCGTTGGGATTCCCTCGTTTCCTGAAACCTCCACGCTCCAAACGTGGAGCGACAAAACTTGAATGAGCAGGAAAGCGAGGACCGCTCCCGCCACCAGCCCTTTCCTGCGCCGGAGAAACGCAAGCCGGAACGGCATGCCCCGGCGCTCCTGCACTTTCAAGACACACTTCGTTTTGCGGGCGGCCGGCAGCAAATGGCGGTAACCGCCCGCGAAAATGCAAGCGGTGAACGTTTCTTTCTTTTCAATATTCCAAAGGCTGATCCCGTTTCGTGCGCACTGGTTTAAAAATTGTTCCGGCGCGCCGCGTATGGAAAAGCGGACGGTGCCCATCACCCAGCGGAGAGCATGCAATACGATCACGCACAATCCTTCCCTTCCCAGTTTGGATGTGTATTAGGAGAGAAATTCAATGCCGGTAATGAACCCTTCCACGACTAAGGAATCGGCGGTCAGGCAACGGATCACCAGGCAGCGCCCGGTAAACCGAAGCGTCATCCTCCCGGCACGGACGCGCACCACATCTGTATCGTATTCCAACACGCCCCGGCATCCCTCCAAAACGACCTCTCGGTTCCCTTTGACCTCCATATATGTGGACATGGGGAGGCTGTTGAATCTCTGTGGTCGCTTGTTTTCGATCTTTTTTTCGGCCAATCCGCCTCACCCCAAACTTTCTCACTTTATATCGTGCTCTCATAAACCTATGCAGCCAAATCCCTAAATAAAACTTTCTATCCAAAAAAGTCCATGCATATGGGTCTGAACGCGGCTCAAAGCATCATATGATTGGGACGAACCTGTTTGAACAAGGGAGGCCCTTTCCATGAAAAAACACTTTGCACGCCTGCTCCTGCCCCTCGGCGTTCTTTGCGCCGCCGCGGCATTGCTCTTTTATCCCACTCAGGCTGCGGCCGGAGCCAAACGAGGGATTGGATACTGTGTGGATATTTTGATCCCCTCCCTTTTCCCTTTTATGGCGCTCTCCGTGTTTGTTGTAAAATCCGGGCTGGCCGCTTCCATGGGCCGGCTTACTGCCGGCCCATGCCGCATCCTCTTTGGATTGCCGGGGAGCGCAGCGGCGGCGATTGTCATGAGCATGGTGGGCGGCTATCCGGTGGGCGCGCGTGCCGTGGCCGCGCTCTGCCAAGAGGGGGAAATCACCCCGCAGGAAGCGGCGCGCATGCTCTGCTTCTGCGTCAACTCCGGCCCCGCGTTCGTCCTCAGTGTGGTGGGGGCGGGCCTTTTGCGCAACGCCCAAGCTGGCGTAATCCTTTTGGCCTCACAGCTCTCCGCGTCCCTGCTCCTGGGGATTCTGTGCAGCTTGGGCGTCTCCCGCAAACAACGCGGGAAAGCTACCTCCCAAAAGGGGATGGGCGCTGCGCAAGCGCTGATCTGCTCTGCTTCCGATGCGGCGCGCTCCATGCTCTCCATGTGCTGCTTTGTCATCTTGTTCGCCGTCTTGCTAGATCTTTTGCGGGTATTTCTTTCCTCCCCCACCGCATCCACTTTTGTTTCCATTCTGCTGGAGGTGACCGGCGGCTGCAACGATGCGGTGCAGCAGGGCCTCCCCCTATGGGTCCTCTCCTTTGCCATCGGCTGGGGCGGCATCTGCGTGCATTTTCAGATTCTTTCCTCGATCTCCGGCATCCCGATCGGCATGCCCCGCTTTATGCTGTTTCGCCTGTTTCACGGCCTGTTGGCGGGCGGGATCACCTTTGGCCTCTGTGTCCTTTTTCCGGAGGCAGCGCCGGCCTTTGGCAACACAACCGCGCCCCTGCACGGCGTCCTGATGGGTTCCGTCCCCGCCGCTGTTGCCATCGTCGGCCTATGCATTCTTCTCTTGCTTCAGTGCCGGAAGGACAACCGAATCGAAACCGCAAAGGAATAGTGGAATTTTTGCAGAAATTCTGCTATAATAGTTAGCCTATGGTATGGTTTCAAGGACAACCGGCAAAGGAGATGCAACATGGCCTGGAAAGGGATCAAAAAATTTTTCCGCAGTGATATCGAAGTCCGCTGCGAATACTGTGCACACAGTTCGGATTTTGACGGGGCATGCGTCTGTCAATTGGGGAAGTACCGCACACCGGAAGGCGAATGCCGCAGCTTTTCCTATGATCCGCTCAAGCGCACGCCGCAGAATCTACCGCCGCTGCGCGAATACAATCCGGAAGATTTCAAACTATAATTTCGTGCCCGGCCACCCCTGGATGTCACGCCGCCGGGGATGCCGGGCATTTGCACAAAGGAAGGAAATAAACGATGGACAAGCCAACCCCTGCACAAAACTCGTTTCACATCCGCTTTGCACAAGAAGCGGATATTTCCGCCATCTTAGGATTTATTCACGCCCTGGCAGATTACGAGCGCATGTCCGACCAGGTAATCGCGGATGACACCCTGTTGCGGGAATGGATTTTTGAGAAGAAAAAGGCCGAGGTTCTGATCGGCGAGGAACAAGGGTTTCCGGTCGGCATGGCCCTCTTTTTCCACAATTTTTCCACCTTCTTGGGGCGCGCGGGCATCTATTTGGAGGACCTGTTTGTCCTGCCGGAAAAGCGCGGAAATGGCTATGGCAAAGCCCTGTTGGAGCGCCTCGCGGCCATCACCGTTGCACGTGGCTGCGGGCGTCTGGAATGGAGCTGCCTTGACTGGAACCAGCCAAGCATCGATTTTTACCGGTCCATGGGCGCGGTGCCCATGAGCGAATGGACAACCTACCGTCTCACAGGGGACACTCTGCGCACGGTCGCGCGTCAAAGTATCGCGCAGCGTTTGGAGCTCTGCCCGTTGGATGAAACGCTCCTGGAGGAATACGGCCGCCTGCATGCGTTGTCCTGGCGTTCTGTGTATCGCGGGATATTGCCGGATGATTTTCTCGAGCAGGAATACACGCCGGAAAAGAGGACCGCCGCTCTGCGCAAATCCTGGGAAAATCGTTCCAATGAGCAATTTTACATCGTTTATGTGGACGGCGTCCCCGCTGGCATGTTGGCCTTCTGCCCCACAGAGGATGCCAACGTTGGGGATGTAAAGGGCCTGTATCTTCTCCCTCCATTTCAAGGGCAGGGATTTGGCCGCGCGTTGATGGATTGGGCCTTGGAGAAACTAAAGGCGCTCGGCTGCCGGGAGGCAATCCTCTGGGTACTGGAAGAAAATCAACCGGCGCGCGCTTTCTACGCCCACTACGGTTTCCTTCCGGACGAAGGCCGCCAAGAGTTGACGCTGGGGAAACCGGTCACCATCGTGCGCTACCGCAAACAAATTGCGTAGATGCATTGCCTTTTCTGCATGGCATTGGTATAATAGAGATAAATTGGAGTAAATTTATCTACAATAAAAGGGTACGCCCCTTTCCGGCGGTCCCTTTGGAGGAATTTTTATGCTGGAATTAAAAAATATATCTCTCAACCTTGCCGATAGCAAGGACATTTTAAACGACGTTTCCCTCAATGTGGAGAGTGGAAAATTCGTCGTGATCACTGGGCCAAACGGCGGCGGAAAGTCCACATTGGCAAAGATCGTCGCCGGCATTTTCAAGCCGACGTCCGGCCAGATTCTCTTTGACGGCCAGGATATTACCAACGCCAGCATCACAGATCGTGCGCGTATGGGGATCAGCTATGCATTTCAGCAGCCGGTCCGCTTCAAGGGTATCAAGGTGCGCGACCTCATCACGCTGGCTGCCGGCCGGGAATTGACCACCTCCGGAGTGTGCGAATATCTCTCGGAAGTCGGCCTTTGCGCGCGCGACTATGTGGACCGTGAGGTCAACGCAAGCCTTTCCGGCGGCGAAATCAAGCGCATCGAGATCGCCATGGTCATGGCGCGCGGGACAAAGCTCTCTATTTTTGACGAGCCGGAGGCCGGCATCGACCTGTGGAGCTTCCAAAATTTGATTCAGGTATTCCGTAAGCTGCACGACGGCATCCACGGTTCGTCGATCATCATCATTTCCCATCAGGAGCGCATCATGGAAATTGCCGACGAGATCGTGGTGCTTTCCAACGGAAAAGTCTTGACGCAGGGGACGCGCGAGGAAGTGCTGCCCAAGCTGCTGGGCGGAACAGATACCTGCCACTTCTGCCCGCGAGAGGAGGGTGTATGATGGACAACATTGCAAAAAAGTTATTGGAATTGGTCGCCGATTGGAAGGGCGAACCGACGAAATCGGCTTTTAATATCCGCGAAGATTCGGAATGTGCCGGACGGCAAAATACAGAAAACGTCCGCATCGAATCCAAGACGGACCGCCCTGGCATCGATATCATCGTCAAGAACAACACCAAAGGCGAAAAGATCTACATCCCCGCGCTGGTCACGCACAGCGGTGTCAAGGACTTGGTCTACAATGATTTTTACATCGGAGAAAATGCCGATGTGACAATCGTCGCCGGCTGCGGCGTCAATTCCGACGGCTGCGACGGTGCGGAGCACAACGGCATCCACCGCTTTTTCCTCGAAAAAAATGCACGGGTCGTCTATGTGGAGAAACATATCGGCATGGGCGAGGGTACGGGTGAACGCATCATCAACCCGCAGACATATATCGAAGCGGCGGAAGACAGCTATATGGAGATGGAAACCACCCAAATCAAGGGTGTGGATTCCACCAAGCGCTTCTCGAAGGCCATTTTGCAGGATCGCGCAAAGTTGGTCATTAAGGAAAAAATCATGACGCACGGCAAGCAGTATGCGGAGACAAGCTTTGAGGTTGATCTGAATGGGACGGATTCCAGCGCGCATCTCGTCTCGCGTTCGGTTGCGCGCGACGATTCGAAACAGCTCTTCCTCTCCAAGGTGAACGGCAACGCCAAGTGCGCCGGGCATTCGGAATGCGACGCCATCATCATGGACAACGGTTGTGTGAGCGCGATTCCGGAAATCAGCGCCAATTGCGTGGATGCTGCCCTGATCCATGAAGCGGCAATCGGCAAGATTGCCGGCGAGCAGTTGATCAAACTCATGACGCTCGGTTTGACGGAAAAGGAAGCCGAAACACGCATCGTGGAAGGATTTTTGGAATAAGCATAGATTCGCTCAATGGAAGCACCATCGGATTCGCTGTCTGCACATTCGATGGTGCTTTTGTTATGTCGTGTTAATGACAAAATTTCTCTGCAAGCCTCCTTTTTCAATGTATATTTACATAGTAATCTATTGAAAATTTTAAAATTTTAGTGTAAAATGTTTCTATCGATCATATCCTTAAACGGCTTTAAGGGAACGAAACCAAGCAAAAGAAATGTGGTGAGGACATGGATGTTTTTAGCCCGCTGGTCAATCAAGGAATCGCACTCGATTATTTAATTTCTGTACATTATTATGAATTTACACAGGACTTCTCTTCCTCAAAAGTTGCACATGACTGCTGGGAGTTTCTTTATGTGGACAATGGGCAAGTTGAAGTGTCTACGGAACATGCCATCTATCTTCTTCGGAAGGGGGATATTATCTTCCATAAACCGGAGGAGGTCCACAGCATATCGGTCCGGGGAGCGCATACACCCAACTTAATTCTGGTTAATTTTTGTTGCCATTCCCCCGCCATGCGTTTCTTCGAGCACAAAATTCTTCGTGTGAGCGATTCGGAAAGCCTGCTCTTGGCGGCCATGATCCGCGAGGCGCGCAATGCATACGCGACTCCTTTGGACGCTCCGCCTTCGCAACCCTTAGAGCGGCGCGAAAACGCTCCCTTTGGGGCGGAACAACTGATTCGAATCAGCCTGGAACAAATGCTGATCGACCTGATTCGAAAAGGGAATATCGTCGATGCAAATTTAAAAATTAGTTCCTCCATCCGCGAAAAGGCCAACCAGGACACCTTCACCAAAATCATCACGTATTTGGAGAACAATGTTCACCGCAGCCTCACATTGGATGATGTATGCCAGGACAATTTGATCGGCCGCTCGAACCTGCAAAAAATGTTTCGCGCCAAAACGGGAGGCGGGGTGATGGAATACTTTTGCCGGCTCAAGATTGAGGCCGCCAAACGGCTGATCCGCCAGGGCGGGCAAAACTTCACAGAGATTGCACACGCGCTTGGGTTCTCCACCATCCATTATTTTTCCCGCCGGTTTAAGGCCATCACAGGAATGACCCCGACGGAATACGCCTCCTCCGTCAAGCTGCGCGCAGAGGAAGACGTCTCTGTCGAGGGGCCTTCCGTCCAGATTGCCACCTGACCCTTCCAATCCACTGTATATTTTTTCCGCCCTTTCAAAGACTAGAAGTATCACTTCTTTATGGAAGGGCGGTTTTTTATGTATCAAACAGATTTCTTTCCTCTCTTTTCCCAAAAGGATGGAAGGGAGGCGTTTCGTTCTTGATGGAGTCGCTTTGGAGTAAAACAACGGATATGCCCGCTTATCCCCCACTGCGCGGAGAGCTCCGTGCAGATGTCGCGGTAATCGGCGGGGGAATGGCGGGCATTTTAATTGCCTACTTTCTCGCAAAAGCAGGGCTTCACCCGGTGGTCCTGGAAGCCGAGCGGATAGGAAGCGGGCAAACCAAAAATACTACCGCCAAAATCACCTCCCAACATGGTTTGCTCTATGCCCGCCTGGTCGAACAATTTGGCGAAGAATTGGCTCAGCAGTACGCACACGCCAATCAAAAGGCATTGGAACACTACCGCACTCTGATCGCGGAACTGGACATTGACTGTGCATTCACCCAATGTCCTGCCTATTTGTATTCCACCCTGGAAGAGGAACCCCTCGTCCGGGAGGCACAAGCGGCCAGAAGGCTGGGCATCGAGGCAAACTTTACTAGGCGTACCGAACTCCCTTTTTCGGTCCGCGCTGCGGTCCGCTTTGATGGACAGGCGCGTTTCCACCCCCTGCACTTTTTGCGGGCAGTCGCTTCCCATTTGGAAATTTACGAGCATACGCCCGTCCAATCGGTAGAAGAGCATCGCCTTTTGACGCCGCATGGGGTGGTGATGGCCGAAACGATTGTTTTTGCCTGCCATTACCCCTTTCTTAACATGCCGGGATATTATTTTATGCGCATGCATCAGGAGCGCAGCTATGTGCTGGCATTGGAAAATACCGCTAAGATGGAAGGAATGTATCTTGGTATCGACGAGAACGGGCTTTCCTTCCGGCCGGATGAAAATGTACTCCTTCTCGGCGGGGGAAGCCACCGCACCGGAGAAAATGCCGCAGGCGGGCGATATGCCCGTCTGCGCCGGCTGGCACAGCGCTATTGGCCGGAAAGCCGTGAAATTGCCGCCTGGTCTGCACAGGATTGCATGACCTTGGATGGCGTTCCCTACATCGGCCCGTTCTCCTCCTCAACGCCCCATTGGTATGTCGCCACAGGGTTCCAAAAATGGGGAATGACTTCCTCCATGGTGGCGGCACAGATTTTGACCAGCCAAATCATGGGACGAAACCATCCGGACGCCGAAGTCTTCTCTCCACAGCGGTTCAAGCCCTCTGCATCTGCCAAAATGCTGATCGAGGAAACAGCGCATGCAACCGCCGGGTTGTCGCGTACCTTCTTCAATCCACCGCGCGCGGAGCTGGACGCCCTCTCGCCAGGACACGGCGGAATTGTAGAATACGACGGCAAAAAAGCGGGCGTATATAAAGACGAACACGGGGAGATTTTCGTCGTGTCTGTGCAATGCCCGCATCTGGGTTGCCAATTGGAATGGAATTCGGACGAAAAAAGCTGGGACTGCCCTTGCCATGGCTCCCGGTTCGATTATAAAGGCAATCTTCTGGATAATCCCGCACAGGAGGATCTTCCCCATGCATGAAAATCATCTGATCCATGAAAAATCGCCCTATCTTTTGCAGCATGCCCACAACCCGGTGGATTGGTATCCCTGGGGGCCGGAGGCGTTCCGTGTAGCAAAGCAAAACAACCTGCCCATCTTTTTGAGCATCGGCTATTCCACCTGTCATTGGTGCCATGTGATGGAACATGAATCCTTTGAGGATGAAGAGGTTGCCAATCTGCTGAATCAACAGTTTATCGCTATCAAGGTAGACCGTGAGGAGCGCCCCGACATCGACACGGTCTACATGGAGGTTTGCCAGTCGCTTACCGGTTCCGGTGGTTGGCCCCTCACGATTTTGATGACACCTGCACAAAAGCCCTTTTTCGCTGGAACGTACCTCCCTAAACATGCCCAATATGGAACAGCGGGGCTTATAGAGCTGCTGCAAGAGGTTTCTAAGCTCTGGCGTGAACAACCGGAGATGCTTTTACATTCCAGCGAGCAAATCGCCGCGGAACTCCAAGAACGCTCCGCGCAGTTTCACAGGGCAGCCGAGCCAAGTTTGTCTTTATCCGACCGGGCGGTTCGCCAATTACAGGATCGTTTCGACCCCCACTATGGAGGATTCGGGGCCGCGCCCAAATTTCCGATGTGCCACAATTTGCTCTTTTTGCTTCGGTATGCGGCGCGGACAAAAAATCGCAAAGTGCAAGAAATGGCTCTCCAAACGCTCGGCCACATGTATCGCGGCGGCCTCTTTGACCATATCGGAGGCGGCTGTTCCCGCTATTCCACGGACCGCCGTTGGCTCATTCCGCATTTCGAAAAGATGCTCTATGACAACGCGCTTCTCGCCTATACCACGCTGGAGGCATTTCAAATGACCAGCCGCTCCTTTTTCCGTACGATGGCAGAGCAGACGCTCCAATATCTCTTGCGGGAATTGACCTCCCCGGAGGGAGGGTTCTACTGCGGGCAGGATGCGGACAGTGACGGAAAGGAAGGGGCATATTACGGATTCACGCCGCAGGAAATCGAGCATCTACTTGGCCCCAAGGATAGCGCTGCTTTCTGTGCGTATTTCGGGATCACACCCCGTGGAAACTTTGAAGGACAGAATCTTCCCAATCTCTTGGATCATCCGCTTTACACGGAGCCGCCCGCAGAGATAGAAAGCCTTTGCAAAACCGTCTACCAGTACCGCCTCTCCCGCCTGGAATTGCATCTGGACGATAAGATTTTGACCTCTTGGAATGCTCTGGCGATTGTAGCCTTCACGAAGGCTTATACTGTTTTGGATGACGTCCGCTATTTAGAAGCTGCGCAACAAGCGCACGCATTTCTGCAAAGGCATCTGCGCACGGCCGACAGCCGCCTTCTGGTGCGCTGGCGGGCAGGAGAAGCGGCCTATCCAGGGCAATTGGATGATTATGCCTATTACGCCTGGGCATTGCTTGAATTGTACCATACAACCTTTGATTTTTCCTATTTTGACGAAGCGGTTACGCTTGCCACAACGATGGTTCATTCCTTTTTCGACAACCAACACGGTGGTTTTTACTTTTATGCATCGGATGCAGAACAACTGCTGACCCGCCCCAAGGAATTCTATGACGGTGCGCTTCCTTCCGGCAACGCGGTGGCAACGCTTGTGCTGGTTCGTCTGGCTGCGCTGACGAATGAACCAGATTGGCGCACGTATGCGGATCTTCAGCTTCGTTTTCTCGCAGGGAATATTGCCGATTTTTCCATGGCGCATTGTTTTGCACTTTTGGCGTTGGAAGAGGCCTTAGATCCGCCAAAGAGCCTCTTATGTTCTACCGTTGGTTCTGTCCCGTCCGAGGCCCAACCGTTTCTTCGAAAGCAACCTATCCATATCTTGGTGAAAAACACAAATAATGCACCGGCCTTGGAAAAAATTGCTCCATATACCGCGAATTATCCTATCCCGGCAAACGGTGTGATGTATTATCTATGCCGAAATGGGGCTTGTCTGGCGCCGGTAGAGCAACTGGAACAACTGAAAGAAATGCTATGAACACTTCATCGTAGCAAGAAATCCTATGGAAAATCGGAAGGCCTTTGTCCGTATTCCTATCGATGAAGCAGATGATTCTGCTCCCTGAAACAAAACTTTTCTAAAAAACAGCAAGGACCCAGCCTCGGCAAAACTCCCGGGCTGGGCCCTCGTCGCTTATAGGGAAGACACCTTCCCTTTTATTTTAGATTAGCCAATCGGACGCACAGCGGGCACACAGTGCCTCTCGCGCCTACGGCGGGCACACAGTGCCTTTCGCGCCTACGGCGTTCCCTACGAAAGCAAACTGCGAGGAGTTTGTTTTCCGCTCCATATCGGGAAAGCCCTACAGAAGCAAACGAAAAACTTTATAAAGACAGGAAGCCATCATTCTGCACCAGATGTGGAAAAATAAAAGCATTCGGATATAAAAAGGCCCTAACCTTGGGAACTCCCAGGGTTAGGGCCTTGCTGTTTATTAGGAAGAATCCTTTGCTTTTATTTTGTCATTTCAACTTAGCCAATCGTCACTGCACAGTGCTTGACTGGAGCATTGTCCGGCAGGGTGGTGTAAACGCCCGTGCTCTGGCCCGGCGTACCGGTGGCATAGACTCTGTAGTAGTAGTCGTTGCCAACCTTCGCCACGAACTGCGTTTTCAGCACATCGCCGTTGCCGACCGTGAAGCTCGGCACCATGCTGTTGCCGTTGACCACGGTCATCTTGAAGCAGTATGCGCTGCCTCTCTTCAAGGTGAAGTTGACCGTCGTGTCGGAAACCACATAGGCATTCGCTGCCACGCTCTGGCTTGCAGATACAACGCCCGCTGCGCCGTATGTGTTGCCGATGTTGGCAGACGTGCTGCCCTTCGAACTCGTGGAGGTGCTCTTCTCGACCAGGCCGTCGATGCTGTTCTCCAGCGCCTCGACTGCGTCTGCAACCTCTTCTTCGGTCGCTTCTGCGTCGTTCAGGACTGCCTTCGCGGTGCTCAATGCGGCCTTCATCGTTGCCACGCTCTTCGCTGTGTACTTGCTGGTGTTGATCGCTTCGGCTTCCCCGATCAATGCTTCCAGAGCATCCTTATCCGGGATCAGGCGCAGGGCGGAGATCGCCGCTGCCAAATCTTCTGCTGCGGTATCCACCGCATCCTGCGTTGCGTTTTCATTTGCCAGGACGGTTTTTGCCTCTTCCAGAGAGGTCTCAAAGCTCGTCCATGCATCGTTCTGAATGTACTGATCTGCATTTGCAACAATGCTGTCACCCTTGGTGACCAGTGCTTCCAATTCGCTGATGTCTGCGCGGAAAACCAAGCCGTAAATCGCGTCATACAGCGCATCCACTGCTGCGGTGATGTCCGCTTCCAGGACTTCTTCATCGTCCAGCAGGTCTTGTGCTGCTGCATACGCTTCGTCCAGCGCTGCCAGGCTGTCCGGCGTGAACAGGTCGCGGTTGATGGACTCTGCGATCTCCATCGGGATTTCCAGCTGGCTCTTATCGCCTGCGACAAAGCTCAGATAATGCAGTGCGTCGATCAAGTTGCTCCATGCGGTGTTGATCTCGTCCTGCGTTGCGGTCTTCTTTGCTTCGACGTCCTTCGCCGCCTGCAATGCCGCTTCGTACTTCTCCTGCACGGACGGTACGGCTTCCGCTGCTTCGTCCGCTCTGCCTTCTGCAATCTCAATGGCAGCGCGCAGGTTCTGCTTGTCTACCACTGTGAAGCCAAGCTCGATCGTGGTATCTGCGTTCGGCATGACCGCGCTGTAGACATATTCGGCAACGTCAAAGCTGTCTTCCGCAATGGCTTCGACGTTCACGGTGACGCCTGCAATTTCTCTGCCGTCCACTCTCGGCGTGAAGGTCAGATTGAGCTCGGTATCCGCCATCACGACGTCTTTATATGCGCCGATCAGGTTAGCAATCGTCTGGCTCTCGCCATCGATGCTCAGTTCAACGGTGTTCGGGAAGGTGACCGTCAGCATGTGCTCAGACGGCTCTTCTTCCAGGTCGCCTACACGATCAAACCGTACGGAGTCCAAATTGAAGTTACCGGAGTTATCCGAACCTTCGGAACGAATCTTAATGGTATGAGCGCCTTCTGTCAATTCCACATCTTCGATCGCATACTCAAACCAATCGCCCCAACTGTCGTGTACTTCCAGTGCGAAGTCTGCTACTTTTACATCATCCACATACAATGCGCCTGTTCTCGGCGAATTGTCATATTGGGCCCCATTCTTTTTACCATTTCCTGCGTGGAGTACCAGGTCGTAAATGCCCGACTCCTGTACGTTTACATCGAATTCGACATAATGTCCAACTGCTTTCCAGCCTGCCGTATAACCGGTACCGGTATAGCCAGCCCATTCGGTATCCACACGCACGCTTCCGCTTCCGTCGCCGTTGGAACTGCTGGTATCGCCGCGTGCGTTTTCAAGCTCAAACACGCTGCCGGATTCCACATTGTTCTCGCCGTCCTGGAGCGTTACAACGACTTCCACATGCTTGCTGGCGGGCATCGTAAAGGTATAAACTTTTCCAGCCTCTACCTCTGTCAGCTCGACAGGATCGCCCTCCGCCGTAGTTGCGGAAATTGAAGCAAATTCCTTACCGACTTCGATGCCCGAGATATTCACGGTTACAAGGTCGCCCTCTTCTACCGGATCGGGAGCATCCACGGTCGCTGTTGCGGAACCGCCTTCCACCTGCGCACTCACCGTCGCTACGTCGCGGATAAAGTGGAACCAGTCCATATCGCAGATCGAATTCGTTGTGGTTGTGTTGACAAACTTGAGATAGACGTCGTGGATACCCTTAATGTCCTTGCAGTCTGCGGAGAACACTTTCAAGGTATTCCAATCGCCCGTACTTTCAATTTCTACTTTGGCTACTCTGGCACCATTCTCAGAGTCGAGACGTACCTCTACAGTACCGCCCTGCAGTCCGGCCGCCACGCGGGTCTCAAACCCAGTAACGCCGCCGTTGCCAAAGTTCATATCTGTAAATTTCACCCAGTCGCCGTTTTCAATGTGATTCAAGAAATTGATCTTTTCGCCATTGACCGTCTTGCTCGACGTATCAATGTTATGGCGCTCGGTTGCCGTCTCTGCCTCGATCTGATCGTAAGCATAGATTGTCTCACGCGTTGTGGTAAACTTGAACCAGTCTACATCACAGTTCATATCCTCCTCACCGACAAAGGAAAGGAAAATATTGCTCGTCACAGCGTCTGTGTCTCTGGATTCAATATCGATCGTGTGCCATTCGCCATCGGACGGAAGTGTAATCGTCGCGAGGATCTTGTCGCCCACGCCGTTCTCATAGACAACAATGCTGCCGCCGGTTGTGCTCTTCACACGGATCGAGATGCCGTCCCTTCCGGAACCGCGCACTTCGTCAAACTGTGCCCAAGCGCCGTTGCCCGTCGCCGAGAGGACGTTTCCATCCGAAGCGCTGCTGTCTTCCGCTACAACGATGTCACCTTCCAGATAAGAAGCGCTTTCGGCCTCGATCTGGCTAAAGGCGTTTACAGAGGTGTCCACATAGTTGAAGGTGATGGAATCCAGGTTATAGTTACCCGGGTTGCTGCCTTCCGAGACAATCCGGATGGTGTTCTCGCCCGCCGTTAATTCGACGCGATACGTATAATCCACCCAGACGCCCTGCTTGACGCCGTCAATCGTATTGCCCCAGACATCTGTGATCTCAAAGCTGAGATCCGCTGCCTTATCTCCTTGGATATACAGGCCGCCGGTTCGCGGCGAACTGTCATACTGCGGGTCATTCTTCTTGCCATTGTTGACACGGAGCACTAGGTCGTATGTACCAGCCGTCTCCACGTCCACTTTAAACTCAATGGCGTCGCCCTCTGCCTTGAAGCCCTTTGCAAAGCCGCTGCCAGTGTAGCCCTTCCACTCGTTGTCCGGCTTCACTTCGCCCGTTGCGGTGGGCAGCATCTCAGCCTCTTCCAGCTCATAGACATCGCCGTCGCTGACGCTCGGCGGCGGGAGGCCTTCGTCTTCATCGCCCAGCTCCGGCTCTACGATGCCGTTGGAATCGAGGACTACGTTGATCTCTTCGCCCGTATCCGGCGTGCGCACATAGACGATATTGTTTTCTGCATCCAACCAATAGGCCTGCTCCGCTGCATTGTAAGCTTCCAGGGATTCAGCTGCTTCAATCGAGGTGCCGTTGATGGTCACGCCGTTGATCTCCGCGATATGGTTGAACTTCAAATTGTAGGAACGCTCGTCCGGCGTATAAACGTCGGGGTTGTGATCCTCACGCGCATGGATCTTGAAGGAAATGTCCTTGCCATCCTGTACGCTTTCAAAGGTAGTTGTGCTGTAAGCATCCTCTGTGATGTATCTGCGGCTCTCGCCGTCGTCTTCATACAGAGTAAAGGTCGTCGTCCCCTTCGGATAGATGTCCAAAGTCAACGGATCGAGCGGTTTCTCATCCGCATAGTTCACATCCGGGCCCATCGGGACGATTGCGCCAGCCTTGACAAATACCGGGATTTCATCCAGAGCTGCTGCTACATGGATGGTCTTGCCGATTTCGCCGCCCTCATAGCGCTCGCCGGTGTAATAGTTGTACCAGGTGGTCTCCGGCGGGAGCCATACGCTCACAACCGTATCCGTCGTTGCAGACGCCGGCGCTACGAGGAACCAATCGCCGTAGTAATACTGCTTGTTGAGATCCCATGCGTCCGGGTTGTATTGGCTGCCGTCCTCCAGGAGCATTGCGCGCATGATCGGCACGCCCTGGCTGTAGCCCTGCCATGCCAGAGAATAGACATAAGGATACAGAGCATAACGGATCTTCAAGTTTTGTTTCAGCGTTTCCTGGGCCGTCTCGTCATAGGTCCAAGGCTCACGGCCATCGTGTCCATGCGTACGCATGATACCATTCCAAGCGCCAAATTCAGAAACCCAACGGGTATACAGCTCATCGCTCGGCCGGCTCATAAAGCCACCCAGGTCATGAGAAGACGCCCAATAGCCGATCAACCCGGCATCAATGCTGAATCCGATCTGGTTTTCAAGCTCTGCGCTGGTGTTGTTGATGTCGCCCGACCATGCGGTTGCATAATGCTGGCCCGCATAGCTGCCACGGGTGATAAACATCGGGCGGGACTCGACCGTGTATTCCTGCCAAGCCTCATATGCGCCCTTCGAGGAGAAGGTCGGGGCGGTGTTGGAGCCCAATACGTCGAACTCATCCGGCCAGAACCAGTCGCCATAGCCGGTCGTGATCACGCTGTCCATATAGGACTGGACCCACTTCTCTTCGTACTCTGGCATATACAGCTTGTCACCGCCGGACGCCTCCGGCGTGCCAGCATTGTTGTGCAGGCCGACATGGAAGCCCAGCTCGTCCGCCTCTTCGAACATAGCGGCAATGTCCGGGAACTTCGTCGTGTCGTTGCTCCACATCTGCTTGCCCCATTTTTGGCCGGCGCCGTGCTGCGGGATGTTATTGTCTGCTACATCGCCGCGCCAACCGTAGTCGAACACATAGCAGTCTGCCGGATATCCATCGTCGCGCAGACGGTGGATCCACTCCAGGAATTCTGCCTGCGTCGCGTTGTCATTGCCGTATTTGGAGAGCATGAAGCCATGCGCCCACTTGCCATAGAGCTCCATACGGCCGGTGATCTCTGCATACTCATTCAGGATGGTCTTGAAGTCCGGGCCATACATAAAGTAATAATCCAGATAGCCCTGCGTTTCGAAGCCGCCGCCCTGCTTAAAGAACGTGGTGTCTTTCTCAATGGTATTGAGGAAGATACCATATCCCACCGTACTCATAAAGAACGGCGCGATGACACGTCCGTGACTCATGGAGAACTCCGTGAAGTCTTGGTCATAGCGGTTGAGGTTACTCCTGCGTCCATGATCGCCGGAACCGAAGCCGAAGATACCGCCGGCATTCTGGGTTCCTTCCACTTTCTTGACGCCGCGGGTTCCGTCGTCGCTCCAATAGAGGCCCTGATCGTCTGCATCCTTGCTGAGCAAATTGCCCTCCAAGTCATACATACCGATACGAAGCGGGCTCTTCTGTACGCGGATTTCCATTTCGGATGTGCGGATCTTTACCACACCATCCTCTTCGGTCACGGTTTTTTCCACCGGGTCCCACTCATTTTTCTGTACCATATAGTACTGCGGGTCCTCCGGCCGGTAACCGTCCGGTCCATCCAGGGAAAGCTGCACACGGACTGTGCGCGGCGTGCAGAGTTCTACGCGAACTTCCTGCCCGCCCACCTGGAAGATCAGAATGTTTCCGTCTTCCGTCTGATCGGTTACGTCACCGATGTCTGTTGTCGTCGCCTGCTGCGCTCCAAGGGCAGAAGTCCCTGGGACGATCATCACGGAGAAAACCATGACAATCGCCAAAACAGGCTAAGCACTTTCTTCTTTCTCATACATGCTCCTTTCTCTTCATCTCCGATTTTTCGGCCTACTTAGATTGTGAAAAGATTGGGTACATCTTCTCACAGCTTCTATGTCTTAATCATAACCTCTTATCCCCCAAAAATCAATAAAAAATCTTGCTATTTTTATTCTCTTTTATGTGAATATTCTATTTTATATCCCTTCTGTAATTTATTGCAACAAAAAAAGACAGACGCTGGGTACAAAAACCCGCGCCTGTCTCTCTCATTTCTTACGTTTCTTGCCGGTAAACATCCTCTTTCAAATGGAACCCATCTTTAATCACTGTATCGTCCATGTTCTCTTTGGTTACGGCAATGACATCAATCATCCAGTAGGGGACCTGATAGGTTCCGTCGTCAATCGTCTTTTCACTTTCGATCTTGTTCCCCTGTGCAAGAATTTTGCATGCTTCGATGGTTTTATCCACCAGATCCGGGATCGGCTTATAAACCGTCATCAACTGTGTCCCGCTGACGATCCGCTGGCAAGCGGCAAGGTCCGCATCATGCCCAACTACTTTCACCTGGTCCATCAGCCGCGCTTCGGAAAGCGCATCGATCGCCGCCCAAGCCAGCGAATCGTTCGCAGCGATCACCGCATCAATGCGATCTCCCTTTTCCCGAAGTACGTCCGAGGTAAACGAAAAAGCGGTTTCCCGCCGCCAATCCTGCACCCACGTTTCGGCTTCAACCTGGATTTTCCCCGCATCAATGGCAGGCTGGAGCTGATCCATGCACCCCTGATAGTACATCTGGCTGTTGCTGTCGTCCTCCGAGCCGTTCAGTAAGATATATCCACCTTCTGGGACTGCTTCCAAAATCGCTTTTCCCTGCAATTCCCCCACTTTATAATTGTCAAAGGAGATATAGACATCCACATTCGCATTTTTGACCAAACGGTCATAGGAAATCACCGGGATTCCCGCGCGCTTCGCCAATGTCACACACCGGGCAGAATTATCGCAGTCATGTGGCGCAATCACCAGGACGTCTACCCCCTGCTCCACCATGTCCACCACCTGCTCATACTGCCGCTCCGCGTCGTTATTGGCATTGGAGATCAACACATTGATCCCCTCCTGTTTTGCCTTAGCAGAGAAAATATCGCGGTCCCGCAACCAACGGTCCTCTTTGAGGGTTGCCATAGAAAAACCCACGAGCAGCCCCTCTTCTTCACTCGATGCAGGAACAGGCGCCTCGTTTTGGCATCCGGCCAACAGCAACGATGTGGCCAATGCCAACACGGCAGCCCTTTGCAAAAATTTCCCTATACGCATCACTGGTTCCTCCTTCCGCGCGATTCTTTATATTCGGTCGCAGTCATATTTGTGACCTTTTTGAATAACTTTGAAAAGTAGTTAGGATCAGCATATCCAACTGCACGCGCCACATCTTTCACCGTATATTCTGTTCGCGTCAAATACTCCTTTGCCTTCTCTACGCGCACCGCAGTCAAGCGATCAATAAAATTAACCCCCGTTTCCTCTTTGTAAAAACGGCTAAAATAGTAGGGGCTCAAATTGACGGCGCGCGCCACATCCTCCAACGCGATCTCCTCATGGAAATGCTCTTGAATATATTGGTTTGCCCGGTCAATAATGGTGCCGATTTTTTTCTGTTTGCCTGAATCAATACGGACAGCTGTATCCCGGATAAACCGGCATTCAATATCATAGAGCGTATCGGCATCTTTTGCATCTAAAAGTTGGGATAATACCGGGCAAGAGTTCCCAATGACATTTCCCCAACGTTTCCCAAAATCCACCACCAAGGCGATGGCGCGATTTTTTACACGATCAAAATCAGGCATTAAACTTTTGCATAAATGTGCATAGAGATGCTCGAATGCAAGGACTGCCCCGGCCGAATCCCCATCCGAGGTCTTTTGGAGGACACTGCGCTCCAACCGCTCGTCCTCATCCGCTGGGAGGTCTTCCATGTCGCGCACCGCGTCGTCAATATGCAAAATGCTCATCTCTTTGGAATGGCCGCTGGCGAGTTCAAGGGCCTGCAGAGCTTCCCGGTAACTCTTTTTCGCCTCTTCCACGCGGCTATAGAACCGGCCGATCCCAATGGATATCTCTGGATATAGGTTCCCAACCCGTTGATAAAGCATGTTTGCGAGTTTTATGGCGGCAACCTTCTGTTCAAACGGCGCATCTGTGGGTTCATCCTCACAGATATAGACTACCACCCGGTTGAGCATAATCGGGCCAACAATGCAGGAACACGTCGCCTTCAGGACCTCTCGATAGCGGCTATAGAGCGCTTGCCCCCGCACGCCTGCCCCTACGCGGTTATTGCCGCCTCCGCTATCCTTATCTTCAAAAGCAATGATCATCACATAGCCGCCCTTGCCTGTGATGCCGAGAAGGTAATGGTAACGCTGTAGTTCCTCTTCGCTATCTTCAAACATACATAGCGCGTTGATAAAACCGGTTTCCATCATGGGGACAATTATTTCAAATTTCTCTTTGATCTCCAACTCTTTACGCAATTGCTCCCGCCGGGCGTCTACCCGGGCGGTAACTTTTTCCATCACCTCTAACAACTTGGCTTCCCGGATCGGTTTTAAAAGGTATTCTGTCGCTTGCAACTCCATAGCTTCCACTGCGTAATCAAAATAATCAAAAGCAGTCGTAATAATGAACTGCGCGGAAGAATTTGTCTCCTTAATCCGCCGGATTGCCTCCAAGCCATTAATCCCTGGCATATTGATGTCCATCAGAACAATATCAGGGCGTGCATTATACGCTTTTTCTACAGCGTCCCGCCCGGAGCGCGCCTTTCCCACTACTTCTATGTCTTTTCGGTTTTTCCGAAGCATGTATTCCAATGAATCGAGTGCGATCGGTTCATCATCTACCAACAATACCCGATACATAGTCGCCACATCCCTTCATCATTCTATTTCCCCACCTATCGCTTTCTTAATCCCTTCCTACTTTCGCTTGGGATTTATACTATAAAAACCGTTCTTCGGAACGGTCCTAGGGCATCACTTGTTTTGGAAGCTTTAGCAGGAAACAGGTTTCCCCCTCTTCACAGGTAATCTCCATGACATCCGTCCTTCCATAGAAAAGGCGCAACCGATGCAACACATTGTCCACGCCGATCCCAGATACATGGCTCTTTCGAATACGCAAAGCTTGTTCCTGTTCTTCAGGGTCCACATGCAGCAACTCCTCTATTTTCTCCGGCGTCATGCCCTTTCCATTATCGCACACCGCTACGCGTATTTCATCGCCCTCCTCCCAGGCTGCCAAGCGTATAACACCGCCGTCCTCCCGCTCGCTGATCCCGTGGATATAGGCATTTTCTACCAGCGGTTGTAGGGTCATGCGTGGTAAGACAAAGTCCAACAGATCCGTTTTTTCCTCAATTTGTTGCCTAAACTGCACGGTATCCCCAAAACGGGTTTGCAGCAGGTTCATATAGGCATTGATATTTTCAAGCTCTTGGCGCAGGGTTGCGTTGGTATCCAGGCCCCGCAGATTATAGCGAAAGATGTCCGCTGCATTCTGAAAATAGGTACAGGTGATATCATCCCCATGTAACATTGCCAATTGCGCGCCGATATTAATCGTATTAAAAATAAAATGCGGATTAACCTGGGACTGAAGGGCCAGCAGTTCGGATTCCCGTAGGGCTGTCTTCATTTTTAAGTTATTGACTTTCTGCTCGCTCAAGGCACTTTCTATCCGCTGCTTTTGCCGGAGCTCTTCCACATGTTCCTTGATGTTGGCTGCCATCAAACGAAAGGTGCGGTACAAAACGCTTACTTCCCGGCTGGTATGGTTTTCTGGGATCTGGACGTCAAAATTCCCCCCAGAAATTTCTTGCGCGTAAGAGGCAAGCTGGGAAAGGGGCCTGGTCATCTCTGCACTGAAGAAACCAATCGCAACGGTCATAAATATGGCGACGGCAGCGATTAGCAAATTGTTAAACATCGTAATTTGTCCGACATTACGGCTGATTTCCGCATAGCGTTCTGCGCTTCCAATCAAGTCGGTACTCATCATTTTTTCCATATATCGTGTGATATACCGGTTTTCCTTTACGGTGTCGGCATACCCTTGCGTATAGTTATCCACCATACGGCCGCGCTTTGCGCGAACAGCGTCGTCCGCGCACCGGAGATAGTGATCCATCATATTGGAGATATTTTTGACATGGATGCCGCGTTCTGTGTAAGTGACCGTCTTGCGCAGCTCTTCAATGTTGCTTCCCACTGCGGCGGAGTGGTTATAAAAGGCGACTAGGCTATCAGAACTGCTGGTAGAAAAATATGTCTCGAATTCCTTTTGCATCAACTCAACTTCCCGATACGCATTTGCTAGCTGATAATTCTTTTGAAATGTTTCGACACTATCATCCATTAAATTTTGAATCGACAGGTAGGAATATAAACCTGCCAGCATCGTGATGCCAATGGATAGCAGCAGAAATGCGACCAGCTTTGTTTGATAACGAATACTGCTGGGCAGCCTCATCGGTATGCACCTCCTTCAATCCACATTTTGTTGTGCCGTCTGTTCCCGAAATTCTTCCAAATTATCTGCCGTAACCGTGTACATGCTCGTGTTCAGCGAGTTGCTCACAGTTTCCCCATCCAGCATCCGGCAGAGCTGTTTGACTGATTGATAGCCAATCTGATAGGCATCCGGGCACACAGAGCCGTAAATAACCCCGCGTTCAATATAATCGAGTGTTTGCGGCATAGCCCCATATCCAATTACACAGATATCCCCTACCCGGTTCGCATCTACAAGCACCTGGGCCACCCCTGGCGTACTGGTTTCACCAGTACACAAGATCAGGTCCACATCGGGGCGTTCGTCCAAAATTTCGTTGGTCGATTTTTCCACCTCGAAATGTTCAACATTGACAGGATAAACTTGTGCAACCTCAATCCCCGGGGTATCGGAAAGGGCATTCATAATCCCCTGCACTTTTAAATTCCGCGAGGAAGAGGGGGTATCTTCCAAAGCGCTCTCTACCAAAATTACCGCCGTTGCCTTCCCATCGCAGGCTTGCACGGCCATCCTGCCCAAAGAATATCCCGCATCATAGCTATTCGACCCAACAGTCGGGATATCCGTTGTTGGGAAAAGGTCGCTCTCAAACGTTAAAACCGGGATTTGCGCGCGTTCTGCCTGTTGCAGCACCTCCGCTGTGCGTTCTTCATCCGCTGCTTGTAGGGCTAGGCCATCCACCGCCGAATAAACCGCCTGCTCTGCCGCCTCGGCAATCAATCCTGGATCTTTCGCAGACACATCGGCAAATTCTACATAGACATTCTGCTCCACGCCGGCATCCTGGGCCCCTCGCTTGAAGGTAGACCAGAAGTGTTCGTTGGAATTCTGTGTAATCAGCTGGATATGTGCCTTAGGTTCGTCCAAAACTGCAACATTTTCCTCTGGAAGCGCTGCGGATACGTATGTATATCCCACCATCACCAGCAACAAAACAAAGACGGCACTCAAAGTTGCAAAAAAATATTTCATGTTTTTTCTCCAATTTCTAACAATTAAATGTTTCTATGATTCTCAATCAAAGGCATGATTTTTGTTCCTTTTGCTATCTTTGTCTTATTATAGATACTTTTTTTAAGCGAATCAACACAATTTGACAAGAAAAACTGTAAGCTGAAAACTTTTGCTAAAGGAAAAGGGGACTTTCTGGCTGGCATACGCCAATGGCAAAAGCTACATAATCCGCTTATTATACGCTTTGCCTTCCCTATATCGGGGGAGATCCCACAAGTACAGGTGAAAGCCATACAGGGAGAAAAAGCTGCTATCTGGAGATATGCGGCAAAAAACAAGGACCCAGTCCCAGGAAGTTCCTGGGGCTGGGTCCTTAATATTCACAGGGGAGGAAGCTTTTCCCCTGCTTTTGATTTGTCAATCAGACGCATAACGGTCATTTGCGCCTATGGAAGCAATTAGCCGACCGTTACGGTGCAATGCTTCACAGCGTTCTGGCCCGGCAAGGTCGTATAAACGCCCGTGCTCTGGCCCGGCGTACCGGTGGCATACACTCTGTAGTAGTAGTCATTGCCAACCTTCGCCACGAACTGGGTTTTCAGCACATTGCCGTTGCCAACGGTAAAGCTCGGCGTCAGGTTGCTGCCATTGACAACCGTCATCTTGAAGCAGTACGCGCTGCCTCTCTTCATCGTGAAGTTAATGGTAGTATCCGAAACAACAGATGCTGCCTTCGCAACAGCAGAAGCCCCATTCGACACCGCTACAGCTGTGCCTTCTCCGGACGTGCTGGCTGTAGGCCGTCTATTAGAGGTGGAGGAAGAACCGGAGCTGCTTCCCTTGGAAACCGTCTTCAGATTCTCTTCCGCAGTCTCAAGTCCCTTAAGCAGAGCCTGAGCTTCTGTTTCCGTGAGGTTCGGATCTGCCAGCCCCTCATTTGCATCCTGCAGAGCGGTTCTAAACGCTGCAGCAGAAGCGGAGGTATACTTGCTCAGATCCTTGTTGCTCATCTCATTCACGAGCTCTGCCAGGGCATCTCTGCTCGGTACGCGGCGCATCACTGCCAAAGCTGCGTTCAGATTCAACGTTGCTTCTGCTACCTCGTCCTGCGTTGCCTCTTCGTTCTCGTAAACAGCAACTGCTGTGTCATACGCATCCTGCAAAGCGTCCTTTTCTTCCTGAACATTGCTGTATTCATCCAGGTTATCCAGGACTTCCCTCGCCTCTGCGATGACCATGCTCAGCTGATCTTTCTCGGAGATGGGCTGCAGGTTTACGATCGCATTATAAAGTGCATCATAAACCTCCGTGATCTCATCTTCCATAGCGTCCTCGTCGCTGCTGACCTTCTTGGCTTCTTCCAGAGCTTTCTCAAACTCTGCCCAGCTGCTGCTGGTGAAGCCGTCTTCTTTCAGCTGCTCCGCGATTGCGATCAGGGCATCCAGTTCGGTCTTGTCGCCCTTGTTGAAGTCGATCACATGGATTGCATCCAGCAAATCGGACCATGCTGTATTGATTTCGTCCTGCGTTGCAGAATAGTCTTCCTGCACGGCAACAGCTGCATCCAGGCAGGTCTTGAAGTGTTCTTTCACAGCTTCCAAGCGATCCTCGTCCTCCAGAACACCCTGCTCAACCAGATCGTTTGCATATTCGATCACGCTGTTCAGAACCGTTCTGTCGGTGACATTGAAGTGGATATCGATCACTTCGTCCTCTTCGCCAACCGTCAGGTTGTAGACATACTCGGTGCCGCCGGTGAAGGTCTCATCCTCTTCGCCGTTGATTGTCACAGATTGGATCACACGGCCATCCACTGCGGGCTTGAAGACCAGCTCCAGCTCCGTGCCGGCTTCTGCATCACTGCGATAGAAACCGAGGAGGTCCGCCAGTTTCTGCGGCTCGCCATCGATGGTGAGGTTCACGTTTGCACTGTTGTAGTTGACAACCAGCTTAGACTGGCTGGGAGTCTCATCCGCTACTTCTACCTCAATAACCGGCTGTCCAGCGTTATTGACAACGCCTTCCGGAACCTCCATGGTGCCGTTCAGCGTATAGGTAGCTGCTACATCGCCGTCATAGTCGCCCTGTTCCCAGGTGACCGGCAGGTATGCAACTTTGCCACTATCCAGAATGGTCGCTACGATGGCCGGAAGCTCAGCAGACAGCTCTTCAAAGCTGGTGCCCGTCTCAACAGTGACCTTCTCCGGATTCTGGATGGATTCGATCACAGGCTCTGCTGCATTGCAGACAAACTGTGCATCCGCCCAGTCCGCATGGTCATTGCCGTTGCCGCCCAATTCGTCCACATACAGGGTAATCGTCTTCGCATCTACCGGGATTTCTACATCCACCGGCATTGCTTCTGTTGTGGAGCGCATCGTGCCGCTCTCAAATACTGGATTTGCGCTGTCATTATCAAAGTAAACTTTGAACTCAACACTGGAATTGGCCTTGCCATACTGTTCACGGTCAACGCCGACCATCGCCTGGAAGCGGGTATAGCCCTTACCGGAAATATCGATGACAATGCGGGAGGTCGCATGGGTACCAATGCCCTTTGCAAAGGTCTTTTCCTGGCCGTCAACCGTCAGTTTCAGCGGGTTGCCGTCGATGGAACGGTCGATCTGGGTATCTCCCCAACCGCATTCGCTCACCATCCAGGACATATCGCCTGCATAGGCGCTGGTGGTTTCCGTGAAGTTGATGGTGTAAGTCTTGGTCACGCCATACTTGTCGGTCGCAGTGATCACCGCCGTGCCCGGAACGCCTTCGGCCTGCTGAATCTCCACAGTGCCAGCGTCTTCAGACGTCTTTTCCACTTCGATCAGCGGGACGCCAACAAACGAGCCCTCCAAATAAGACATCTCATAACCGGTCTTAACCGGATCAAAGCTCACCATCTCAGCGCCGTTGATCGTAACCTTATCGATCACGTTGAAGATGGTATCAAAGTCCAGGTTGCTCTCCGCCATCTTATCCGTATCGCTGGTGATCGGGATGATGCGGAAGGAATGCGTCAAATTCTGGTTGTTCGGAACCTGGAAGGCCGGCAGAGCTGTGCTGCCGCCGCAGCTGTTGTTGCCGAGGCCTCTCTGCATGTAGTCCAGCGTCCAAACGATGTTATCGCTCTTTTCGATCTGATAGATGTGTCTGCCAGCAGAGGTAGCGCTCGTTCCGCGGTTGCCAATGCCCAACGCTTCCGGCTGATACCGGGTTGCACCGGACTCCATCGTGTTCTCTGCTGCGACCATCAGGCCGTTGCCGTTGTCGTCCGTCAAAGAAGTCCAACGCACGCCCGTGCGGTTTGCAAACTCCTGCGGATGGAGATACTTGAATTCCTGGCCGTCAACGGTCAATTTCTCGCCGTTTTCATTGGTATTGTACACACCAACCAACGAGCCGCTGTTGCGGTCGCTGTAGTTTTCAACCGGGCCGCGTCCATAGTATTCCATATTCTGAAGATCGGAATTGACCTCCATCTTCATGCCAAACCGCGGCAGGTTGCCAAGGCTTGCATTCGGCAGCAGGCTATTGGTTACAACAATTTCGCCGTTGCTGTAGAACTTATAGTCCACCTGGTTTGCTGCGTTGATGCCCAGGTCTCCCTTGAGGGATACCATGATCACCTTGTCTTTGGTTTCTTCCGCCGTCGGGACCATCACTTCCACCTGCGGGTCAACCATCGTATCAAAGATGTTCTTGAGATCCTGTCCCATGTTGCCGTCGTTATCGATCGTCGCTCTGTACAGGTTCAGGATCGGGCCCTTCTCGATGAGGGTTGTTCCGTCAACCGTGTAATTCTCGATCACGCCGTTGGTCTTGTTCAGGGTAAAGCTGAATTCCTGGCCCTCGTCTGTAACACCGGACGCCTTCAATACGTCCGCACCGTCCTCAAGGCCTTCCACAGAGGTAAACGGATTCATTCCCTGGACGTTGATCGCTTCTGCCTTGACCGCCGGATCAAATTCCAGATCGAACTGCTCGTACGCAATTTCATGGCCTGCTTCCGCCCAGGAGGTTGCTTCCTTCAGCTTCACGCTGAAGTTGAGCAGGTAATCGGAATTTTCCTTGATGGTTTCCGGATTGATTCCCAGATCAATGTGAACGGTTTCCTCTTCCTGCGGGGCTGTAGAAAGATCCAATGTGCCGCTGTTGATGAGCGTATCGTCTTCCTTGAGCTCCCAAGTGATGTCATATTGATCCAGATTGGTATTTAAAAATTCATTTACAACGCGGACATCGCCATTTTCAATATTGCCGTCATCATAGAAGCTGACTTCCTGATGAACCTTCTTGACTTCATAGAGCTTCGGGCTGGGCGTTCTGTCTGCAAAGACAACGCCGTTGCCGCAGAACCAGTTATCGTTGACCGACGCGTCGATCCAGTCGCCGCCGTAGCCCCAGAAGTAACCCTCTTCCGGATAATTGGTGCCGCCGGTAACCGGGAGATTTTCCTCTGCAAAATCGGTTGCAAAGACAACGCTGCCGTCCGAGACCGGGATCCCGTTTCCTGTATAGGCATTTGCCACTTCCTCCGCAGTCAACGCGCGATTGTAAACGCGGGCACTGTCGATCAGGCCGTCAAATGCTCTGCTGGTGTACTGCGGGTCATTGCCAATTCCAATGCCATAGTCCAGAGAATTATCATACGGCTTGGAGACGTTGACCGTCTTACTTCCGGCTGCCTCGCCGTCAATATAGATGGTGTAAACGCCGTTCGCATCCAAAGTACCTACCAGATGATGCCATTCCCCGACATAATTGTCCGGAAGGTCTACCGTCAACGTGCCAGCCGACCAGCCGTTGACAAAGAGTTCCAGATGGCTGCCGTTCGTTGCGCTATATTTCAGGTTATAGCTGCCGTCACCCTTGGAGATAATCGCCTGGTCGCCAGAAGGCATGGAATTGGGCTTTACCCAAGCTTCCAAAGTGAGGCCTTCGGTGCTGTTGGCATTCAGCTGCTCGTCAGCCGGCATAAAGATCGGGGACTGAGAGGCCAAAGTGCCGTCGCGTCCTTCGCCGAACGCTTCTTCCATATCCATGATCTGCGTGGTGCTCATCAAGCCAGTCTTGGAATCCTGCAGCTGGCGGTAATCCACATTCTTCGGGAAACGGGTCAGGATCGACTGATCCATCCAGTCCCAAATAAAGCCGCCCTGCACATTTACATTGTTGCGGACTTCTTTCCAATACTCATCAAAGCTTCCCAACGCGTTGCCCATGGAATGCGCATATTCCGACCAGATATACGGAATCTTATTATTCGTATTCTGTGCATAGCCAGTTGCGCCGCCCTGTGCCGGATACTGCACGCTATAAACGTCTACCAAACACTGCTCACGGTAATCTGTATCCATCGGGTCTTCCGTATCAATGTTATAGCCCTTGTTGTCGCGCTCGTATTTTCTAATACGGCTGGGATCGCGCTCCAAGATCCAATTGGAGGAAATACGGAAACAGTAATCATCACGGTTCGTTCCGGAGCTTCCATATGTAGCCTCATTGCCCAGCGACCAGATCACAATGGACGGATGATTCTTTAGCGTCTCCACCATAATTTGTGTACGATCCAGAACCATCGAGTTAAACACGGGATTTGCAGAAGGCAGGTCGCTGTGGGATTCAATATTTGCCTCCGCACAGATATACAGGCCCAGCTCGTCCGCCAGCTCATAAGTGAGCTTATTCTCCGGATAGTGGGAGGTGCGGATGGCGTTGACATTGAACTGCTTCATCATCTTCAAATCCGAGATGATTTCTTCCTTACTGAGCGCACGGCCTGTGTTCATCTCAGATTCGTGGCGGTTCACACCACGGAAGACAATTTTTTCTCCATTGATCTGGATTTGCTGCTGATTGTCTTCGTTGATAATCACCTTATCGATCTCGCGGAAGCCAACGCGCTGGCAAGCGGTTTCAATCACATTGCCCTCGCTGTCCTTCAGTTCGATGAGCAGCTTATAGAGGTTCGGCGTATCTGCGAACCACTTCTCCGGATTTTCCACCTTCATGCTGCCCGTTGCACGGGTGCCGGTGGTGTCGATCCGCTCTTCGAAGTTCTCCGGAGCGGCTTCCACGCCGTTGACCGGGATCTCCATGGAGGTGATCGCCTGATCGTCCATATCATAGAGGGTTGCCGTAACATTGTAATCGCCGGACACTTCCGGGCTCAGGCTTCTGACGTCTACGTCCAGAGCCAGCGTCGCGTCCGAATTGACAGCGTCCTCTGTGTTGTCCAACGTGGTATGTACGAAGAAATCGCGCAGCTCCACATTGTCCTTGGAATAAATGGAAACATCGCGGAAAATACCGCTCAGACGGATGAAGTCCTGGTTCTCCAGGAAGCTTCCGTCGGACCAACGGAATACCTTCACGGCCAACGTATTCGGGGTTCCGTCTGTGTGCAGATACGGCGTAATGTTAAAATCGTGCGCCGTGTAACTATCTTCGGAATAGCCAACTTCCTGGCCGTTCACATAGACATAATAGGCGGACTCCACGCCTTCGAAGGTGATGAAAGTCTGACGGCCTTCAAAGCTCTCAGGCGTTTCAAAGGTGGTGCGGTAATAGCCCACCGGGTTGTAAACCGTTGCGGCATATCCGTTAGCCGAATCGTTTCTGGACTCGAAATTCTGCCACGGATAAGACTGGTTGGTATAGATCGGGGAATCGTATTTGAAGTCCCCGCGCTCGTCGCGGTATGTCTGCCAGCTCTGCGGCACATATTCTTTGTTGAATGCTGCCTGGTCCTCTGCGCTGAGCGTCTCGGCCAGCCAGGCCTCATCCTTCTTCTTGGCCTCTGCCGGGGTAGTCACAAGGGCAAAATCCCATTCCTTCCCGGACAATTTCTGATAATAGGCAGAGGGCTCGTCCTCGTCCAAAGCGGACGCCTCGTTTTCCAGAGCCTTTTCCGCGCTCTCATACGGAGTAAACAGCGAATGGCCAGGCTCCCGGTTCACTTCATACGTCGTCAGCTGGTCGTACCATTCTTCTCCCTGGAACGCCGGATTGACCGGGACAGCGGAACCAATGGTACTTAATCCACTGAACGTCGTGCAAGCCAAGGCAAATGCCAGAACCAAAGATATGGTTTTTCTAGCTTGCTTTTTTCTTTCTTTCTTCACTTGGATCCTCCTTCTCAAAACATACATTTTTTCTCTCCCAAAAGAACACCTGCGCGGACCTCTCCGCCAGGTTCAGAACCGTTTCGCTATCAGGCCCCTTTCTAAAGAACATTAAAAAATCTGTGCATACAACGCACAAAATTTTTGCCACAAAAAAAAGAAGCGTCCCCGATATTAGATAGGTTACCTAATTTCAACCAACGTTTCCAGTTGTTATTATATATTCCATCAATATATAACGCAATAGTTCTGATAAAATTTTCTTGAAAAAATTTTTTATTTGATAATATTATATAGAATATAGTGGGTAACCGGTCAAAACCCAAAATTGTCAAATTGTTTACAAATTCGTATTGAAATCGCCCTGTGAAACGTTTAGACTAATGGATACAGAATTTCCACAAGAGAGAAGGTTCACAATTTGGATTGGTTGAGAAGGTTTATGATAGGGCGGTACGGCCCGGATCAGTTGGGGGTTGCTTTACTGATTGTTTATCTGATTCTCATTTTCTTTGCCCCTCTTACTGGCCTATGGATTTTCCGCCTGTTTGCGCTGGCCGTTTTAATTTTGTGCCTATTCCGTATGCTTTCTCGCAACACAGCAAGACGCTACCAGGAAAACCTCAAATTTTTAGCGTTCTGGAATCCAATCAAAAGCTGGTTTCAGAGGAAAAAGGCCCGGATTAAGGATTCCAAGACCCACCGGTATTACAAATGCCCGAACTGCAAAAACACACTGCGCGTTCCGCGTGGAAAAGGGAAAATTCAGATTACCTGCCCGGTTTGCCATACAGAATTTATTAAAAAAACATAAAAGGAAGCTGCGAAGGAACATCCTCCGCAGCTTCCTTTTATGTTTCGTTGTCGTTATGAATTTCCACGTAGCCTCGGTTTAGATCAATTCCAAGATCTCGCATTGCAAAATATCCGCGATGCGCTTCAGCGTGCGGACATCCGGCTCCACTTCACAGTGCTCCCATTGATACAGCAACGCTTGTGAAACCTCTAACCGCTCCGCCAGTTGTGCGCGGGTCAGATGGGCAAGTTCCCTCTGGCGTAGAATCTTCTTATCGCGCTCCACCAAAATCGCAAGCTTTTTCGCCTCGTCGATCAACAGCGGGCATCCGTTGTGCCCCTGCAAACCGCAGGGTTGCCCATCCGGATTCAAAATCACCGGCACGCCGTCCTCTGCACTCAATTCATAGCCCTTTGGCAATTCATAATCTTTTCCCCCGTCGTCCTCGCCCTTCATGGTGGCGTCGTCTTCATCCCAGGGCACCAGAGAAAAACTCTCTCCGATCAACTCCTCGCGCGGGGCATGGTAACAATTGATCCGATAGAGCGTCACCGTATCCATTCGCAGTCCTCCAAAATCCGCGCCGCACAAGCTGCCAACTCCGGGCATGGGCGCTTTTTATAGTATTCCGCTGTCCGTTCGCTTGGAACCGGGGAATTGTCTGCGTCCTTGACCCCTGCCAATAATTCCGCACACACAATCGAGCCGTTTTCCTTGCGGAAGCACTCCGCCAGCCGTTGAATCTCCTGATAGAGCTCTTTCTTTTCCACTTTGGCCTTTGGGTCCGTGTAGCCAAGTTTCGCACTTGCGACAAACACCATGCCCGAGACTGTGCCGCATACCTGCCGCAAGCGTCCCATACCCCCGCCAAAGCCGGAGGCCAAGCGGACGGCGGTGTCAAAATCCATGCCGATCTCTTCCGCAAAAGCGCCGACCACCGCCTGTGTGCAATTGTATCCTTCCAGAAAGAGGGCCTTTGCCCTCTCTGCCTTATCGCCCATCTTGATTTCTCCTTCCGAATGTTTGGACAGGAATCCGATCAAAACCATCCATGGAGTTTTGCAAAACAGAACCTGTCCAATCGGTCTGTTTCTAAAATTATAACGCAAATCGGCAATGGTTGCAATTTCCGCTTGACTTTGGCAGAAAAGTTCCTTATACTGTTTGTATCGAACATATGTTTATAAGAAGGGTTTTCTATGACAACCATTGAAAAACTGACCATCCTGACCGACGCCGCCAAATATGACGTGGCCTGTACCTCCAGCGGGATCGACCGCGGCGGGAAAAAAGGAAAACTGGGCAGCGCTGTGAAAATGGGCATCTGCCACAGCTTTGCATCTGACGGGCGGTGCATCTCCTTATTGAAGGTGCTGATGACCAACGCTTGCATATATGATTGCCAATATTGTATAAACCGCCGGTCCAACGATACGCCCCGGGCAACGTTTACCCCGCGCGAACTGGCCGACCTGACCATTGGGTTTTACCGGCGCAATTATATCGAAGGGTTATTTTTAAGCTCTGCTGTCGTCAAAAACCCCGACTACACCTGCGAGCTGTTGATCCAAACCCTGCGCCTCCTGCGGGAGGAATACGGATTCCGGGGGTATATCCATGCCAAAGCCATCCCCGGTGCGGACAACCGGCTCCTGACGCTTCTCGGGATGCTCGCGGACCGTATGAGCGTGAACATCGAACTGCCCTCCGAGCGCAGTCTCAAGCTGCTTGCGCCGGACAAATCGAAGCGTTCCATCCTACAGCCGATGGGCCTGATCGCAGGCAAAATCCAGGAGACACGCTACGACTTGATACGGTACCGCAGTACGCCGAAATTCGCCCCTGCCGGCCAGAGCACACAGATGATTATCGGCGCCACCCCGGACACAGACTGGAATATCCTCCGCCTGACCGAGGGGCTTTATAGGAAGTATGGCCTGCGGCGTGTTTTTTACTCCGCTTATATGCCGGTCTCGGAAAATGCCCTACTGCCCCCCAAGGGGACAAAACCGCCGCTTCTACGGGAACACCGGCTCTACCAGGCGGATTGGCTGCTCCGCTTCTACGGCTTCACCGCCGACGAGCTTTTGGACATCCATCATCCAAACTTCCATCCCCTGGTGGACCCCAAATGCGGTTGGGCGGTCAACCATATGGAACAGTTCCCGGTGGAAATCAATACCGCCCCGTATGAGATGCTATTGCGCGTTCCAGGGATCGGCGTGCGCAGCGCCCAGCGTATCCGGGCGGCGCGCCGCTGCCGCTCCCTCGACTTCGACGGCCTGAAGAAGATCGGCGTGGTCTTAAAGCGCGCGCAGTATTTCATCACCTGTTCCGGAAAGATGCGGGAGGGATTGCGCTTTACCCCAGAGAGCGTCCTGCGCGCCCTGATCTCCGAGGAAAAACAGAAACTCGCGGCACAGGATGTCCCGGAACAGCTCTCCTTTTTCACCCCATCCCCCACGACAGAACCACAAGCGCCGGTTGCCTTTCCGGAACTTGCCCAAAAGGAGGCTTGACCATGGTTGTTTATCGCTACGACGGAAGCTTCGACGGCTTTCTTTGCTGTGTTTTTGAAAGCTATATCAGGCGGGAGGTCCCTGTGCAAATTCTGCCCGAGGAAGAAGCACAGGTGTCCTTATACCCGGAAAAATGGATTGGAACCGATCCTGACCGTGCGGAGCGCGTCTACACATCCCTCTCCCGCAAAATCTCCCCGGAAGCCCGCGAGTTGGTGGAAACCGGTTTCCTCACCTGCCTTCCGGAACGGGAACGCCTGCTCTACCGCTTTATCCGCATGGGGTACCGGCACGGCGCGCAGGTCACGAGCTGGCTTGCCGACGATACGGTCAGCACGCTGCGCAAGGCGGCCTTTTCCGCTGGCCATGAGGCCCATCTATTGACCGGGTTTCTCCGCTTTTCCGAGCAAAACGGCACGCTGGCCGCCATCATCACCCCGAAAAACCGCGTACTTCCTTTGATTCTGGAGCATTTCAGCAGCCGTTTCAACGCGGAAACCTTCTTGATCTATGACAAGACCCATCACATGGCGCTGGTCCACCGCCCGGGCCAGGATGCGATCATCCCCATGGAACATTTTTCGTTGGAAGAGCCGGATGAAACGGAACGGCAATTCCGCGCCCTTTGGAAACAGTTTTACCATACCATTGGGATTGAAGGGCGGTACAACCCCAAATGCCGCATGACCCATATGCCCAAACGCTATTGGGAAAATATGACCGAATTCCTGGAGCCCGCCCTTCCCAACGGCAAACCGCGGGCGGATGCCCTCTTCTCCTCCACGAACAGGGAGCGCCTCTGTTAATTTTTCCCAATCCATCGGGAAAGGGCTTGCACCGGCTTCCAGCCTGTGGTAGCATGAGAAAAAAGACCGGAAAGGTGGATGTTTATGACCGATCCGCATTATCTGCGCCTGTTGGCACGGGAATACCCCAATGCCGACGCTGTTGCTTCTGAAATCATCAATTTAAATGCAATCCTCTGCCTGCCCAAGGGGACAGAGTATTTTTTCAGCGACCTGCACGGTGAATCCGAAGCGTTTGGCTATCTGTTAAACAGCGCCTCCGGCATCACCCGGGATAAAATCGAATGGCTGTTCCAAAAATCGGTGAGCCTGCGCGAGCGGGAAGAGCTGGCCAATCTGGTATACGCCCCGGAGCAGGTGCTCTCCCAAAAGGATACAGGGGACGATTCCTACTGCGAATGGTGTGAAATCACCATTTACCGCCTGGTACAGGTATGCAAAACGGTTGCCTCCAAATACACCCGCTCCAAGGTCCGCAAAAAGATGCCGGAAACCTTCGCCTATGTCATCGACGAGCTGCTCCACGCGGACACGGAGGACACCAAAGAGCAATATTACGGTGAGATCATCCACTCCATCACCCGCACGGGCATGGCGGAAAAATTCATCATCACCATCAGCCGCCTGATCCGCCAATGCAGCATCGACATGCTCCATATCATCGGCGATATCTTCGACCGCGGACCGCATGCCGATCTGGTGATGGACGAACTGATGGGCTTTCACGATGTGGACATCGAATGGGGCAACCACGACGTTTCCTGGATGGGCGCGGCCACAGGCAATCTGGCGCTGGTTGCGAATGTGGTCCGGCTCGGCATCAGCTACAACAATTTTGACCTGTTGGAGGACGGCTACGGCATCAACCTGCGCGCGCTGTCCATGTTTGCAGCGGAAGTCTATCAGGACGACCCCTGTACCATCTTCACCCCGCACATTCTGGACGAAAACACCTACGACCCGGTGGACATCCCGCTGGCGGCAAAGATGCACAAGGCCATCGCCATCATCCAATTCAAGCTGGAGGGGCAATTGATCGCCCGGCATCCGGAGTACCAGATGGAAGACCGGGTTTTGCTGGATAAAATTGATTTCCAGAACGGCACGGTCACCATCGGGGAAACCACCTACCCGTTGACCGACCGTCTCTTCCCCACGGTTTCGCCAGAGCATCCTTTAGAGCTTACGCCCGCAGAGGAAGAACTGATCCACACCCTGGCCCTCTCGTTCTCACACAGCGAGAAATTGCGCAAGCATATCCGGTTCCTCTATTCGCATGGCAGCATGTACAAATGTGTGAACTCCAATCTGCTGTATCACGGCTGCATTTTGATGACGGAAGATGGGGAATTTGATACGGTCTCCATCGGGGATAAAACCCTTTCCGGCAAGGAGTACCTGGACTATATCGACACGCAGGTGCGCCGCGCATATTTCGCAGCGCCCGGGTCGGAAGAGCAGCGCAATGCGAGCGACTTCCTCTGGTATCTCTGGTGCGGGCCCAAATCCCCGCTGTTTGGCAAAAGCAAAATGGCTGCATTTGAACGGTATTTTATTTTGGAGCCGGAGACGCACACCGAGGCGCGCAACCCCTATTACAATCTGATCGAACAGCGCGAAACGTGCGAGAAAATCCTGCGGGAATTTGGCCTGGACCCAGCGCATTCCCACATTGTAAACGGCCACGTGCCGGTAAAGATCCGGCAGGGGGAAAGCCCCATCAAAGCCGGCGGCCTGCTGTTTATCATCGACGGCGGCATTTCCAAAGCCTATCAGAAGCAGACTGGCATAGGCGGCTATACGTTGATCTACAATTCCCACCATCTGGCGCTGGCGCAGCACAAGCCGTATGAGCTTGCCAAACAGGATTTTTCCAAAAACGCCCCCACGATGCAGATTGTGGAGATTATGCCCCGCCGCCTGACCGTTGGCGATACGGACAACGGCAAGCAGGTCGCCCAACAGATCGAAGAGCTCACCGAACTGCTGAAAGCGTACCGGAACGGCGAGATCAAGGAGAAATAAGGCGGTTCTTTGTGAGGGCCTTTGATTGCATGCACAGGTGAATAAAGAGGACGCCCGGGCTTTTGCGCATTGGGCGTCCTCTTTTGGTCATGAGAAAACCGCGCCCCAACGGAGCGCGGTTTTTGTTGCATTTTGTGAAGGATTTTGCTATTCTTATTTTGTATTCATAGAACGACTAGATGAAATCCAGTATATGACGGATGCTTCCCGTATGCAGAAAGAGAGTGAGTGCCTGGAAACTAAAAATCTGGAATTGATGATATGTTTCTGAACACCCATACTGATAAGAAAATCCCTCTCTAAACTGCTTTTTAATCTGATTATTGCGATAGAGTAAAGACAGGAAGTCAACCAGACACACCCGCAAGACCTAAACACGAAGATACTCGACTCTGACAACAGGAAAGTCAATCTGAACCTCATCCAAGAAATCCGTCGCTACATCACTATTCGGTCTGGTCAAGTGGTGCTAAATCTGTCTTATTAGCCGAATTTTAGTGGAAGACATTAAGAAGATTGATAATTCGGAAGGCGCAGGAGATCAGAATTGTTCATAATTTATAGGGGTAAACCCAATTTTCACATTAAAGAGGAGGAAAACAAATGAAAAAAATATTTATTGGAAGTTCTTCAGAGGCATTGGGTAAGGCTTATCACATTCAAAGTATTTTAAAAGGTCTTGGTGCAGATACAACATGTTGGGCGGATGATGGTGCTTTTACCCTATCGCATAATACAATTGACGAATTAATTAGGTCGGCCCGTACATATGACGCAGGAGTATTCATTTTTGATAAAGATGATGAACTCGTAAGCTCCAAAGACGGTAATATTGAATATACTCCTAGAGACAATGTAATAGCTGAAGCTGGAATGTTTGTTAGCATCCTTGGAAAAGAGCCAGTCGTGCTATGTATAGTTCCAGGAGTGCGTGAAATCTCTGATTTCGAAGGAATAACTAAACTTTTCTATGATCCCAACAAGATGGAAAGACTACAAAACAAATTGAAGATTTGGCTTGAAGGCGTTAAAGAAGGTATACACATACAGAATAAAAACAATGTTCTAATGTTGCCGCGGCAGGAAATACATAACTTATATTCATTGGATGATAGGCTTCATATTAGCGATAATAAATATAAAAAAATCCGCAGCATAAAAATTATGAATTTTGCTAGTAATATTTCAATCAATCCAGAATTTGGTGAAATCGGTCATCTCCTTGATGGATTAAGCTTATCTGATGCAATTGAAAAAATCATGAGAGAAACAGATGCTAACGTAGAATTAATACTAGCAAAACCCACTCGGTATAATCTAAATGATTTAGAAACAAAGATTGCAAATCAAAAGGCTGGTTCTTCTGCCGGTGCGTTATACAGTGCTTTGTGGACACTATATAAAAATTTATCTAATAAAGACACCATCTACTATCAGCGTAAATTTCTTCCTCCCCATTTATTCTCATTCTATGTTATGAAGACAAGTATACCTTTTGGGATTTTTAATGTTGAATTTTTAGGAGAGTATCGTAATCTAAATCATGTTAAAGTAGATTTATATTCTGCTGCGTTGGACAATGAAGATTCCAGAAGAAGTTTTGTTGTATGGCAAGCAAGTGATCCAGACAACTACGATTTTTTTGTAAAAAACTTTGATAATATTAAAAGGGATCCTAGACTCTGTGAGGAGCCAACTCTAGAAATGCTTAAAGGATGGGCTAAAGTATGGGATAATGTTAAGATAGGAGGAAAAAAACATGGAGTTTATTAATGGGAAAGATATTCAAACGGCCTTAGAATTTGTAAACCGTGTTTATTTATGCGGAAATTTACAGAAGCCGCAAGATTTACAGTGGATATGTGATAATCAAAATGAAGTAGGTATAAGCTATTACAGACAATTCACAGCAGATCAACCTCATTATCATACTACAGCGAAGGAATATAATTTTATAATTAGTGGTGAAACAAAAGTTTTTCTGATTGATGAAGGACATGAATTTTTGTTTAAAGCTGGATCTATTTTTGTGCTTCCACCTATGACAAAATATGCATCGAAACATACGGAAAATACAAAAATTTTGTTTTTTAAGTCTCCGGGAGGAAATGATAAAATATTAGTTGATGTCGATAGTAAGCTTAAAGAGTGGTTGGCTTCTTGGTAAATAAACTCTATTCCTTTCGGTTGAATATATGACAAAGCCTCTCTTTGAATGAGGGGGCTACTTTACAAGTTATTGAATTCATCATTTGACATTGTGGCAAAGATATTCTCTCGTTAGATGAGGAAAGCCGGAAATCCATCGTAGAATATGTCGCACTGCAAAAGCTCAAACAAATAAGTAAAAAGACATAATGAAAACCGCGCCCCAACGGAGCGCGGTTTTTGTTGCATTTTGTGAAGGATTTTGCTATTCTT
>ERZ894229.59-NODE-59-length-117634-cov-27.5258_pt1 | contig 117634 bp, 102 predicted proteins | sample MGYA00380295_ERZ894229 | MGnify/ENA primary metagenome ERZ894229 (study PRJEB32331, sample SAMN06328479) | human gut metagenome | biome: human gut microbiome; feature: stool | host: Homo sapiens | collected 2014-09-17 ...
CCGAGAGACGCCTGGGGTATGGCCCAGTTTGACGGCACCTGCGTCTATGAGCACAAGGATCCGCGCCAGGGCTCCCACCCCCACTGGGGCACATTGATTTACAACTACGGGCGTCCGCAGGTCAGCAACTTCCTGATTGCCAACGCCCTGTTCTGGGCGGACAAGTACCACGCCGACGGAATCCGTTTCGACGCCGTGGCGTCCATGCTTTACTTAGACTACGGCAAGAATCCCGGCGAGTGGGTGGCCAACATCTACGGCGGACACGAGAACCTGGAGGCCGTGGAATTTTTGAAACACTTAAATTCCATTTTCAGGAAGAGGACGAAGGGAGCCGTGCTGATCGCCGAGGAGTCCACGGCCTGGCCAAAGATCACCGGCGACGTGAAGAACGACGGTCTGGGCTTTGATTACAAGTGGAACATGGGCTGGATGAACGATTTCACCCGCTACATGCAGTGCGATCCCATGTTCCGGTGCCACCATTACGGGGAGCTGACCTTCAGCATGATCTACGCCTACAGCGAGGATTTCATTCTGGTGTTCTCCCACGACGAGGTGGTTCACGGCAAGGGATCCATGATCGGAAAGATGCCCGGCGATACCTACGAGAAGAAATTCGCCAACCTGCGGGCGGCCTACGGATTTATGATGGGCCATCCCGGCAAGAAGCTCCTCTTCATGGGACAGGATTTCGCCCAGATGGACGAGTGGAACGAGAACGAGAGTCTCCAGTGGGATCTTCTGCAGTACCCGATCCACAGCCAGATGCGGGACTACGTGAAGGCGCTCAACAAATTCTATCTGGAGCACCCGGCGCTTTATAAAGAAGATTTCCACCCGGACGGCTTCAAATGGATTAACTGCATGAACGCCAAGGACAACATCGTGACCTTCGTGAGAAAGAGCGGCAAACGCAGCGAGACGCTTCTCTTCGTCTGCAACTTCGCTCCCATCGCCCACGAAAAGTACAACATCGGCGTTCCGTTTGCAGGCAAATATAAAGAGATATTCAGCAGCAATATGGAAGAGTTCGGCGGCACCGGCATCGCCAACCCGAGGGCTAAGGCTTCGAAGGCGGTGGAGTGCGACGAACTGAAAAATTCCATTACTATAAAGGTCGAGCCCATGAGCGTCAGCATTTTCAGCTGCACGCCGGCTGCGCCCGCCAGACGCAGGAGCGCGAAGAAGGGCGGCGCGGAGAGCACGAAGAAAGCGGGTGCGAAGGCCGGGTCCGCAGAGACAGATCCCGCGAAGCTGACTGCTGCCGCCAGCGAGGCGCAGGCACAGGCACAGGCGGAAACCGCGGTGAGGCCTGAGAAGAAGCGCGCCAGCGTTTTAGATCAAGTGGCGGAGAAGCTTCCGGCGACGGCGAGCACCATCACTAATTTTAAGGATGCGGTGGCGAAGCACACCGGGCGCGGAAAAAAACAGACAGAAGGAAAGTAGGACATAAAGATTGGATGATATTTTAAAGCTTTTGGGGCAGCATCTGCCGAGCGGTCTGGATCTGATCTACCGGATATTCTGGTGTCTGATACTTTTCTTTGCCGGACGGAAAGTCATAAAAGCGGTCCAGAAGATGGCCGACCGCTCCTTCGAGCGGGTGGAGATGGAGACGGGAGTCAGAAAATTCCTGAACTCTTTCCTGTATTTCGGCCTCTACGCGGTCCTGCTGTTTGTGATAGCCGGACAGATCGGAATTGATTCTGCTTCAATCGTAGCGATCCTGGGCTCCGCGGGCCTGGCACTGGGCCTGGCCATGCAGGAGAGCCTTAAAAATTTCGCGGGCGGCGTTCAGATTCTTTTAACCAAGCCGTTTAAGGTGGGCGATTACATCGTCACCGAGGCGGGGGAGGGAACCGTGTCCATGATCGGACTGGTCTACACCACGATGATGACCACGGACAACCGGGCGGTGGTGGTTCCCAACGGAATGCTGTCCAACTCGCCCATGACCAACGTGACCGGCCAGGACAAGCGCCGGGTGGACGTCAAGGTGAGCGTCGATTACGATGCCAATATTAAGAAGGTGCGGGCCATTCTCATCGACACCTTCGAGAAATACCCTTCCGTGCTCAGGGAGGAGCCCATCAAGGCATATCTGGATCAGATGCTGGACAGCTATGTGGTGGTGGGCGGCTACTGCTGGGTGAGGACGGAGGACTACTGGCAGAGCAAATGGGACATCACCGAGGAAGTCAAGGAGAATCTGGAGAGCGCGGGCATTTCCTTAGCCTATGCGCATCTGGATGTGAAGCTGGTCGGAATGGACGAGGGGAAAACAGGGCGTTCAGAGTGAATGCAGAAGGAGAAAACGGATGCTGAAGAAAGCAGCAGAGTTTGCTGAGAGGGCTCATAGGGGGATGGTTCGCAAGGGCAGCGATATTCCCTACATCACACACCCGCTGGAAGCGGCGGTCATCGTCTCCGGAATGACGGACGACGAGGAGCTGATCGCTGCGGCTCTTCTCCACGATACCATGGAGGATGCGGGAATCACGAAAGATGAATTGGAACATAATTTTGGCAGGCGGGTCGCAGAGCTGGTGGCCGGGGAGACGGAGGACAAGTCCAGAACCTGGCTGGAGCGCAAGATGGCGACCCACCGCCATCTGGCGGTTGCTGACCGGGATACGAAGATCCTGGTCCTGGGGGACAAGCTGAGCAACATCCGGAGCACGGCCAGGGACTACCTCCTCATGGGGGACCGTGTCTGGGACCGTTTCCGGGTAAAGGAAAAAATAATGCACGGCTGGTACTACACCGGCATGATTCCTTTCTTTGAGGAGTTAGTGCTTTTTCCTGCATGTCAGGAGTATAGATTACTCTGCCGTATGGTATACGGCGAGCACATCATAAGCCTCGACGAGGCAGAAAAAGGAGTACAATTATGAGAAGATTTAAGAAAGCATTCGTGATGCTGATGGCCTGCGTGATGAGTATGGCCTTCGCTGTCACCGCCCACGCCGAGGAGGATGTGAAGGCGGAGTACAGCGGCTTTTTCTACGGCAGCGGCTTCGGCGCTCCGTGTAAAGACAACACCCGGTGCACCGCTCCGGCGGGCAGCTATCTGACCGGAATGAAGGCCACGCTGGTGAATCAGCCCGAGGGAGTGACGGGCACCATTGTGTACCAGGCAAACTTAAGCGGCTCCGGCTGGCTGGACTGGGTGGACAACAATGATATCTGCGGCTCTTCCGAGACCAATATGCCGCTGGAGGCTGTGCGTGTCAGCTTAAACGGCCAGCTGGCGGAGCTCTATGATGTTTACACCATGGTCTATCAGAACGGCCAGTGGTCCCAGTGGGCGGTAAACGGCGCCACCGCCGGCCAGGAAGGCATGGGCCTGCGCCTGGACGGCATCCGCATCGCCATCATGCCGAAGGGAGCGGGTGAGCCGGAGGAGATCCCCATGGGCGTGGATCCCAGCCGTCCCATGGTCGCGCTGACGTTTGACGACGGCCCTCACGCCACGGTGACGCCCAGGATTTTAAACTGCCTGGAGGCCAACGGCGCCAGAGCCACCTTCTTCATGGTGGGCAACCGCGTGCCGGGAAATGCTTCCCTGGTGCAGCGCATGGCTGCGTTAAACTGTGAGGTCGCAAACCATACATATACCCACGCAAACCTGACGAAGCTGTCGCCCGACGGCATCGTTTCCACCATCGCACAGACCAACCAGGCGGTGGCTAATGCCTGCGGCGTGACGCCGAAGCTGGTGAGACCCACCGGGGGCAGCTACAATTCCACGGTGCTTCAGTCACTGGGAAATATGGGTATGCCCGCGATCCTGTGGTCCATCGATACGCTGGACTGGAAGACGAGAAATGCCCAGAACACCATCAATGTGGTATTAAGCCGGGTGAAGGACGGCGACATCATTCTGATGCACGATCTCTATTCCACGTCGGCGGATGCGGCGGAGGTTATCATTCCGGAGCTCATCGCCAGGGGATATCAGCTTGTGACTGTCAGCGAGCTGGCACAGTACCGGGGCGGAATGAGCGGCGGACATGTATATACCCGGTTCCGGCCATAGGAAGAGAGGTCTGGACTTCCGCTTTGGTACTTGACAGCATAGAATAACTTATACTATACTTTAACATCATTGAGCGGAGAGGACAGACCTATGATATTGAAGGATATTTGGCTGGACGTGAAAGCGGTTCAGGAGAGGGATCCGGCCGCCAGAAATGCGCTGGAGGTGCTTCTCTTATATCAGGGAGTGCACGCGCTTATCTGGCACAGGGTGGCTCACTGGTTCTACCTTCACAGGATGTTTTTCATTGCCAGGCTGATTTCACAGATCGCCAGATTTTTTACTCTGATCGAGATACATCCGGGCGCACAGCTGGGACATGGGATACTTATCGATCACGGCTGCGGCGTCGTCATCGGCGAGACCACGGTGGTGGGAGACAACTGCACCATCTACCAGGGCGTGACCCTGGGAGGCGTGGGCACCGAGAAGGGCAAGCGCCATCCCACGCTGGGGAACAATGTGACCGTCGGTTCCGGGGCCAAGATTCTGGGCTCCTTCGAGGTGGGAGACAACTGCACGATCGCGGCCAATGCGGTTCTGTTAAAGCCGCTTCAGGACAATGTGACCGCAGTGGGAATCCCTGCCAAGCCGGTGAAGGTGGACGGTGTCCCCATCGAGCGCGCGGGCCGCATAAGCGCCGAGCGCTACGAGGCCAGGATCAAGGAGCTGGAAGAGCGGATCGGGAAGCTGGAGGCAATGCTGGACCGCGAGGCCAGGCCGTAATACGATGTTGGGGTCAAAAGGTATTTTGCCCCCTTTGATACCGGATTGCTTCGCACTGCGTGCTCCCGCAATCCTCAAAAACATTCATAATCCGCTCATTTTTCTACGAAAAATGGCTGCTTATTCATGTTTTTGGCGGGTCCCAAAGTCAAAAATCCTCTTGCAAGCAAGCTTGCATCGGATTTCCGACCTTTTGACCCTGGTATCATAATACAATGAATCATAAGAATTGAGATTGAATCACGGGACTCCCGTCGCGCCAGGCGCGGCAGGAGTCTTTTCTGAGACAGGAGATGAAGAGATGGAAGCGTCGGAGCGCACGAAGGAGATAGAGAAAAGTATCATAAAACGGTTCCGCAAGGAGATCTGGAAGCCGTTTGTCCACGCCTTAAATGAGTACGATATGATAAAAGAGAGGGACAACATCGCCGTCTGTATTTCCGGCGGCAAGGATTCCATGGTTCTGGCCAAATGCATGCAGGAGATCCTGCGCCACGGGAAGATGCAGTTCGGCCTTAAGTTTCTGGTGATGGATCCGGGCTATGCGCCGGAGAACCGCGCCCTCATCGAGGAAAACGCAAAGACGCTGGGTATTCCCATCGAGATCTTCGAGTCGGAGATTTTTAAGGTGGTGGTGGATGTGGAGCAGTCCCCCTGCTACCTCTGTGCCCGGATGCGCCGCGGCCATCTCTATGCCTACGCCAGGGAGCTGGGCTGCAATAAGATCGCGCTGGGACACCATTTTGACGATGTGATTGAGACGATTCTCATGAGCATGCTTTACGGGGCGCAGGTCAACACCATGATGCCCAAGCTTCACAGTACCAATTTCGAGGGGATGGAGCTCATCCGTCCACTGTATCTGGTGAAGGAGGCGGACATCGTGGCCTGGAAGGACTACAATCATCTTCGCTTCCTGCAGTGCGCCTGCCGGTTCACCGAGGCCATTTCCCGCGAGGAGGAGGCCCACATGTCCAAGCGCCAGGAGATGAAGGAGTTAATCAATAAATTCCGCCAGATCAATCCCCACATCGAGACCAACATTTTCAAGAGCGTGGAAAATGTGAACCTGGACGCCTGCATCGGATACGTGAAGAACGGCGAGCGGCACCATTTTCTGGAGGAATATGAGGAATGATCTACACCGTACCGCACTATTACAAAGAGTTCCGCTGCATCGCCGGGGACTGCGGGGACACCTGCTGCGCCGGCTGGCAGATTATGATTGACGATAAATCCTTAGAAAAATACAGAAAGGCTTCCGGCGGCCTCGGCAACCGGCTGGCCAATTCCATCCGCTGGGACGAGAAGCGCTTCAGGCAGTACGCCGGGCGCTGTGCGTTCTTAAACGACGACAATCTCTGCGATCTCTACAGCGAGGGCGGGCCGGGAATGCTCTGCAGGACCTGCAGAGAGTACCCCAGGCATACGGAGGAGTTCGAGGGGTGCCGGGAGATCAGCCTCTCCCTGTCCTGTGAGGAGGCGGCCAGGATTATTCTGGGCTGTGAGGAGCCGGTGCGCTTTGTGACGAAGGAACGGCCCGGTGAGGAGAGCTACCCGGACTTTGATTTCTTTCTCTACACCAAGCTGGCAGACAGCCGGGAGCTGATGATCGGTCTTCTGCAGCGGCGGGAGCTGCCGGTGAGCCTGCGGATTTCCATGGTTCTGGCGCTGGCCCACGACCTGCAGCGGCGCATCGGCCGCGGGGAGCTGTTCGCCGTGGACGGGCTGCTTTCCCGGTACGGGGCCCCCGGCGCGCCGGAGCGGTTTGCCGCGAAGCTCGGGAAATACCGTCTGGACGCCCGGGAGAGGGGCGGACGGATGCAGGAACTGTTCGGCGTCTTCGGGGAGCTGGAGGTGCTTAAGAAGGACTGGCCGGAGTATGTGAAGGGGCTTGAGAGGCTTCTTTACGCGGACGGGACTGCCGGGTGTACTGGATATGCAGAGGGCGCCGGGTACGCCGCCAGCCGCCGGGCGTTTCTGGCGCAGAATCAGCGTTCCCTGGCGCTCTGGGCGGAGCAGCTTATGGTGTATTTCGTGTTTACCTACTACTGCGGTGCAGTCTACGACGGGCGGGCCTATGAGAAGATCAGGTTTGCCGTGGCCGGGACATTGCTCATTCTGGAGATGGCGCAGGCCATCTGGCAGAGAAACGGAGCCGTGCGCCCGCTGGGACTTGAGAATGTGGTGGAAGCGGCTCACAGATATTCTAAGGAGGTTGAGCATTCCGACGACAATCTGCGGTCCATGGAGCGGATGGTGGGAAGCTGGGACGCGTTCCGGCTGGAGAGGCTTTTGGAGGTTATTTCTGGAATATGTGATTGATTGTGAGGAGGACTCTGCCGGATGGCGGAGTCCTTTTGCAGTGACGGGGTGAGAAGGCTTTTTATTTTGTCGGAGCAAAATCTGATATCTGCCGTTTCACCGTATATCAGTTCCCCGAACAATTCGCCTTCATCCCGTTTCTTTCTGAAAATGAAAGAGACTTTTTGGGCTTTAGCTTTATTCAGCTTATTGCCTTTCAAGAGGGATTTGGGGCGTCCGGAGACTGCAAATCCTACTGTAAAACGACTGTCCGCTGTGGCAAAAGCACATTCGATTTTGTTGTGTTTTAAGTTGTCTTCCGCAAATAAATTCATGCTGAACATATCCATCATTAATGGGATGGAGATTATTTTTTTGTCTGATTTTATAATGTGATATCCGTTTTGAAAAGCGGGCGAACAGATCAGATACTCGTAATCGATAAAGGTTTCTTTGTACGGAACGGCATTGGAAACAGCAGCATTTTTCACGCGTTCCTTGAAACTTATCATATTAATTTGTCTCCCTGGGAATTGTCTGAGAAAAAAGAAGGGAATGGCTTTATACCATTCCCCGGTGATTTTTAGCAGTTCTCTCTGCAATCGAACGGGTTTAAGGTCTCCGGTCCGACCACACGGCATGGTTTTATGTCTCATACCCGACCTCTGTGTTTTGATTATATATCAAGTGTCTCATTAAGTCAACTCCGCCTCACGAATATTTCCCTCCCCCCAAGCATAATCTTTTACACAAGCATATTTTTGGGAAAGGCACAGGTGGGTGGAAAATGTTAGACTTGCTTAAAAAGAATATACATATGAACCGGCAGAAGGGAAACGTGGCGACGCAGCTGACGCTGGATGACGATTTCATCGTACCGGATACCATGGATGACGTGGAGCAGATCATTCTGGCCACCGGAGAGGTGCAGGTGGAGTCGTCGAAGAACCAGGGCGACCGGGTGATTGTGCGGGGAAACCTGGCGTTTCAGATTCTCTACCGCCGGGAGGGCGGCGGACTGCAGACGCTGGCGGGGCGCATTCCGTTCGAGGAGTCCATAAATGTCCCGGAGCTGGACGAGAAAGATTATGTGCAGATTTTCTGGAACCTGGAGGACCTGACCGCCGGCATTATCAATTCCCGCAAGCTGAATATCCGGGCGGTCATCACGCTGGAGGTGAAGGTGGATGCTCTCTGCGACGCGGAGGCGGCCGTGGACGTGGATGCCGGCGGGCTGCCGGTGGAAATTCTGCGAAGGAATGAGGACGTGGCAGCCATCTCGGCCCGGCGCAAGGACACGTTCCGCGTCAAGGAAAATATACAGATTCCCGGAAACAAGCCGAACATCGACCGCATTCTCTGGCAGGAGATGAAGCTGCAGGGCGTAAACACCAAGCCCCTGGACGGCGAGGTGCATGTGGACGGGGAGCTGATGGTGTTTGTCATCTACTCCGGGGAGGGGGAAAATATGCCCGTCCAATGGCTGGAGGAGAGCATCCCGTTCTCGGGAGAACTGAGTCTCCCCGACGCCATCGAGGAGATGATTCCCTCCATCCGCGTCCGCCTGATTCACAAAGAGGTGGAGGCGAAGCCCGACGCCGACGGCGAGATGCGCGAGCTGGAGGTGGACGGCATTCTGGAGCTGGACATGAGGCTCTACGAGGAGGAGCGGGTCAACATGCTGAGCGACATGTACTCCACCAAAGCCGAGCTGATTCTGGAAACCGGGGAGGCGTGCTTTGAAAAGCTTCTGGCCAAAAATGTCTGCAAGACCCGCCTGTCAGAGAAGGTCCGTCCCTCCAGAGCCGACCGGATTCTGCAGATCTGCCACTGCGACGGAACCGTGAAAATGGACGAAATAACGCCGCGGGAGGATGGACTTCACGTGGACGGAGTTCTGGAGGTGACGCTTCTCTATCTGACCTCCGATGACAGCGAGCCTGTGGGTTCGTCGGTGGAGGCGCTGCCGTTTTCCTGCGTCATTGAGGCGGCGGGGATGAACGAGGATACCTCCTACCAGGTGACTCCCGGCATCGAGCAGCTCTCGGCAGTGATGTTAGGCGGCGGCGAGGTGGAGATAAAGGCCGTGGTGACCCTCGACATGCTGGCACTCCAGCCGGTGTGCATCCCGGTGATCCAGGGCGTGCGCTCCGAGCCTGCGGATCTGGAGCGGCTGGAGTCCATGCCCGGCATCGTGGGCTATATCGTGCAGCCCGGAGACAGTCTCTGGAAAATAGCCAAGAAATTCCACACCACGGTGGAGGCCGTCATGGAGGCCAACGGTCTGAGCTCCGACGCTCTCATGCCCGGCGACCGTCTGATTCTGGTGAAGACGGTGCAGTGAAACGGCGCTGTTTTGGTGAATGGAATGACTTAACATAATTTTAACGTAGTTTAATTAGAAAAATAATAGTGGGGCTATGAAGATTGTAATAATACGTTGAAATAAACATAATTTGGAAATAAAATGGTTTTTTATTGCAATTTTTCCGAAACTATTGTATACTCTACACAGTGGTTCATACATCTTTGATTGACAAATATTAGTCAAAGAGAAAACTACATATGACTAAACAGAAAGGGAGGAATTTAGTTATGAGAAAGAAACTTGCATTAATGCTCTCCGCAGTTATGGTAACAGGAGCTCTTTTAGCAGGATGTACATCCAGCACGGAGACAGCGACAGAGGCTGCAACTGAGGCAGCGACCGAAGCTGCAACTGAGGCTGCAGGAGAGGAAGCGGAAGCTCCCGAAGCAGAGGCTTCCGTATCCGGAGGCATGGAGGGCGGCACAAGCCTTAACTTCACCACCGGCGGCGACCAGGGTACATATTATGGATTCGGCGGCGTAATCGCAGGTAAGATCGGCGAGACCACCAGCACCACGGTAACAGCCATCACATCCGGCGGTTCCCAGGCCAACATCGAGGCTATGGATATGGGCGATGCCCAGCTCGGCTTCGTACAGTCCGACGTTATGGCATACGCTTACAACGGAACCAACCTCTTTGAGGAGTACGGTAAGGTTGACAGCTTCTCCACCGTTGCAGCTCTTTACATGGAGCAGGTACAGATCGTTACCCTTGATCCCGAGATCAAGAGCGTAGCTGACCTGGCTGGCAAGAACGTATCTGTCGGCGCAGCAGGATCCGGCGTGTTCTACAACGCAGTTGACGTGCTTGGCGCTTACGGACTGAATGTTGAAACTGACATCAACCCGACCTATCAGTCCTTCGGAGACAGTGCAGAGGCATTACAGGACGGCAAGATCGACGCAGCGTTCGTAGTAGCAGGCGCTCCGACGACCGCTATCACTTCCCTGGCAGCAACCAAGGACGTATATCTTGTAAGCATCGATGAGGAGCACATGAACGCTCTGATCGAGGCATCCCCGTACTACAGCCCGAACACCATCCCGGCATCCGCATACGGAACCGAGGAAGATATTCAGACGGTTGCAGTAGGCGCTGTTGTTATCGCTAACGACGACGTTTCCGAGGCTGACGTTTACAACTTCTGCTACGGCGTATTTGAGAACTTAGACTCCATCACAGCCGCTCACGCAAAGGGAGCAGAGCTTAGCCTGGAGTATGCTACATCCGTAACGGCAGTTCCGTATCATCCGGGTGCTGCTAAGTACTTTGCGGAGAAGGGCATCGAGGTTCCCACAAAGTAATTTGATTTTTCTCAACTAGGGGCTGCGGTGGGCAAATGCCCGCCGCAGTTTTTACTTCACAGGGAAATTTAAAGGGTTAATTTACGACAGAGTTTTTTGAGGGAGAGGAGAAATCAATGAAGGATGACAAGATTTTGGAGTCTGAGTTGAATCAGAATGTGGATGTAGGTACAGCGGAGGACGTGGAAGCTGTCATGAAAAAATATGACAGAGAGTCCAATACGCGTGTATGGGAAGGCAAGCCAGGGGTCATCGTCCGTTGGTGTTCCATACTTTTTTCCTTGTACAGCATCTACGTTACGTTGTTCAGTACCGCGCTGCCGGAGGTGCGTTTAACCATATTCCTCGGCACGATTCTGATTCTGGGATATCTGAACTATCCGATTAAAAAAGGCGTCACGAGGGCGAATTATCTGCCCTGGTATGACATTATCTTTATGGCTGCCGGTGCACTGCCGTTTTTCTACTTCGCCTGGAATGCACAGGACATCATTAAAATGGCAACCCGCGTCACCAGAGACCCGGTTATGGTCTTTATCGCAATTATTGCGGTGTTATCTTTAATGGAACTTTGCCGGCGCTGCGTAGGTATTCCGATCCTCTGTGTGGTCGGCGCGCTGCTGGTGTATACGTTTTCCACTGTCCGTTTCGGAAAGGTGATATACGACCTGTTCTATACCACCACCGGCGTTATGAATACGCCGATCAATGTATGTGCGAAATATATCGTTGTATTTATCATATTTGGAGCGTTCCTGGAGAGAACAGGAATTTCCAACTTCTTTATTGACCTTGCAAACAGTCTCTGCGGATCTTCCGCAGGCGGACCCGCGAAAGTTGCGGTTATTTCCTCCGCTCTGTGCGGTATGGTTTCCGGTTCTTCCGTAGGCAACACGGTGACGACCGGTTCCGTGACGATCCCGATGATGAAAAAATGCGGCTACAAGCCGGAATTTGCCGGCGCCGTAGAGGCAGCCTCCTCCACCGGCGGACAGATCATGCCGCCTATCATGGGTGCTGCTGCGTTCCTGATGGCAGAGTATATGGGCGTGCCCTACAGCCAGGTTGCCTTAAAGGCAATCCTGCCGGCAGTGCTCTACTTTACCGGTATTTATATTGCAGTGCATCTGGAAGCACAGAAACTGGGACTTAAGGGAATCCCGCGCGATGAACTGCCGAAGTTTGGTCCTCTTATGAAGAAGATCTATCTTCTGGCTCCGCTGGTTGTGCTGGTTGTACTGGTGTCCACCAATACCTTCACGATGCAGTTCTCCGCCTCTGTGGCTATTTTCATCGCCATCGCGGTTGGACTGATCAACAAGGATAACAGAATCACCTGGAAGAAGATCCTGGATGCTCTTGAGGCAGGCGGAAAGGGCACGATCACTGTGGCGGTGGCCTGCGCCATGGCCGGTATCGTAGCTGGATGTATCACCTCCACCGGTCTTGCATCCAAGCTGATCACGACAATCGTAGCTGTATCCCAGGGCCATGCGATTATCGCACTGTTCCTTACCATGGTCTGCTGTATCGTTCTTGGTATGGGCGTGCCGACGACGGCAAACTACTGTATCATGGCTGCAACCTGTGCGCCGATCCTGATTTCTCCGGAGATTGGAATCAACCTGGTATGCGCACACTTCTTCGTATTCTATTTCGGAATCGTGGCGGATATTACCCCGCCGGTAGCGCTGGCAGCGTATGCCGGTTCTGCTATCGCAAAGGCTCCGCCGATGAAGACGGCCATCAACGCGACCAAGCTGGCGATTGCGGCATTTATCGTTCCGTATATCTTGGCCTTCAACCCGGCTATGGTATTTATTGATACCAATGCGATTTCGGTGGTTCAGATCTGCATCACCTCGCTGTTAGGTATCTTCGGTATTGCAGCGGCGCTGAACGGATTCCTTTACGGAAAGCTCAATCCGGTCTTCAGACTTGCTCTTATTGCAGGCGGTCTGTGCATGATGGATCCGGGAGCCATGACGGATATTATCGGTCTGGTTCTGGTTGTCGGAATTATTATATTCCAGCGGGTGACCTCTAAGAAGGCAGCTGCATAGACGCGGAATGAGATTGGATGACAAGTTAAGAAGATGAATGGAGCCCCTGCTGTCCTTTGGGATGGCGGGGGCTTTTTGTGAGCGGATACGCCTTGGCGGTCTATCTTTTTCCTCTTGACAAACCACCCCTCATCTGCTAGACTTTCTGTAAACCGATGAAGAGGAAGTTGTGTCATGGAAGACAGTCCCCAGAGAGTCCGGGCAGGTGGGAGCCGGATGGCGTGTCGATGGCAAGTGGGCCTCTGAGGGCGAGGTGAACGGAAAGGTTTCCCAGTAGCCGAGACGCAGGATCAGCGTTAAGGGATCAGGAATGTGATGGCATTCTGTAAAGTGGGCTGACTGGCCAAACAAGGTGGTACCGCAGGTGAGAGATAACCTGTCCTTGAAGTATTTTCAAGGACGGGTTTTTTTGTTTCTGGGAAATATACAAAGACACTCTCTTCCCCCGGAAAAGGCTGCTTTCGGAATGGAACAAGAAAAGGAGGCTGTTTCATATGACAGAAGAGAGAAAAACATTGAAATTTCGCGGCGGAATCGGCATGTCGCTGATTCCCGTGGGCATCTATGTGGCGTTCTGCATGGTGCTGTTTATTGGCTTTAAGGCGTTTAATATGGAAGCGCTGGCGGCGGGAGGTTTTCTGGCGCTTCTGGTGGGAGGCATATTCTGCACCAGCTACAGCGAGTTCTGGGAGAGCGCGATCCGGGGGATTTCCTCGACGGCATCCGTGTCTGTGGTTGTGATTCTTCTGCTGGTGGGAATGTTCAGCGCGCTCATCAAGCTGTGCGGCCTTTCCGGCGGGTTCGTGTGGATGGCGAACGAGCTGGGGATGAGAGGCGGAAGCTTTGTGGCATTCACATTTTTTGCCGCCTGCGTGGTCTCCACGGCTACGGGATCGTCCATCGGAACCATGTTTATCGCGTTCCCGATCTTTTATCCGGCGGGGATTCTGATGGGGGCAAACGAGATGATGCTGGCGGGCAGCATCGTGTCCGGCGCGATCTTCGGGGACAACCTGGCGCCGGTTTCCGATACGACCATCGCCTCGGCGTCCACGCAGCAGTTTAAGGACGGGAAGCCGGCGGACATCGGAGGTGTGGTGACCAGCCGCATCCGGTATTCCCTGGTGGCGGGCGTGATCACGCTGGCAATCTTCGCCGCGTTCGGCGGAACCGGCGGCGTCTACAGCGGCGGATCCATCGACGCGGCGGCCAATCCGGTTTCCCTGGTGATGCTGGTTCCGGTGGTGCTGATGCTGGTGGTTTCCACAAAGACGAGAAATATTTATGAGGGGATCCTGGTGGGACTGTTCTGCGGCACGGCGGTGGCGCTGGCGGCGGGGATCATCTCGCCGGCAGATATATTTGCCAACGATCCGGCCAACAATGCGGCGGTGGGATTTCTGGTGGACGGCATCAACAGCATTCTGCCGACCTGCGCGCTGGTGATCTCGGTGTTTGGAATCATGGGCGTGTTAAATGACGCGGGGATGCTGGAGCTGATTGCGTCCCGCATTTTAAACAGCAGTCTGACGGCGGAGGCCAGAGGGGCGGAGCTGGTGTGCATGGCCGGGATCTCCGTGACCACGGTGCTTTTAGGCGGCGTGACCAGCGCGTCCATTCTCACCTTCGGGCCGATTTTAAACCGCATCGGCTCGGCGAAAAATATCCATCCCTACCGCCGTGCCAATCTTCTGGACGGAACGGCCAACAGCCTGCCGGCGATCGTGCCGTTTATGAGTGTGTTCGTGTTCATCGGCTCTGCGCTGACGGGCCTGTCTCCGGTGGCGGTGGCCGCGGGGACGGTGTACGGCTTTATTCTGTTTATCGTGTTCCTGGCGTCAGTACTGACCGGCTGGGGATTTGAGAGAGAGGAGGCTTAGGACGTGGACGATACGTTTATGCTATATGATCTGAAGGTGGAGGTGGTCGCCACGGAGAAGCCTATGGTATGCAGCCACCGGGTGGGGGATTCCTTCCTGGTACAGGGAGAAAACCTGGTGTTTCCGGCGGATACTTCATTTTCCATGTACTCGCTGGCGGCGCTGCTTCCTCTGCTGCCGGCGAAGCAGCGGGAGCTTCACCCCAACGACTGGATGCTGTCGGACACGGAGATCGCCTGTCCGGACCCCAACTGCGGGGCGCGTTTTAAAATCACACGGGTGGGAAGGCGGATCCAGAGCCACGGGCAGTGCACGGTGGTGCCGCTTGTAAGAGAGAAGGAGAAAGACAATGATTGAGAGTAAATGCAGGTTAAAAAACGGATATACATTTAACAGGATTATCAACGGCTGCTGGCAGCTGTCGGCGGAGCACTGTTTACAGGGCAAGCTGGACTACGACGACGCGATCCGCGCCTTTCACATGCTGGTGGAGCAGGGATTTACCACCTTTGACTGTGCGGATATCTACACGGGGGCGGAAGAGCTGATCGGCCGTTTCGTCATGGAGCTTAAGGGCAGCGGGCATTATAACGAGGAGGACATCCAGGTGCACACGAAATTCGTGCCGGACAAGGATGTGCTTCCGGTGATCAACATGGAGTACACGGAGCGGATTGTGGACCGCTCTTTAAAACGGATGCACCGGGAATGTCTGGATCTGGTGCAGTTCCACTGGTGGGATTTTGAGGTTCCCGGGATGATGGAGACGGCCTTTGATCTGGTGAAGCTCCAGAAGAAGGGGAAAATCCGCAACATCGGCATGTGCAATATGGACACGCAGGCATTGAAACAGATGGTGGACGCCGGGATTCCGGTGGTCTCCAACCAGGCCCAGTATTCTGTGTTCGACCGCAGGCCGGAGCGGACGCTCTTAGACTACAGCGAGGCGCACGGGATTTATACGTTTGCCTACGGGACGCTGGCCGGGGGCTTCCTGGCGGAGCGATATATGGGAAAGGCCTACGAGGCGCCGGAGACGCGCTCGCAGGTGAAATACATGCAGATTATCGAGGACTCCCTGGGCTGGGACGGGATGCAGAAACTTCTGCCGCTGCTTAAGGAGATCGCCGACGGACACGGCGTATCCATCGCCAGCGTGGCCACCCAGTATATTCTGAATCAGAAGAGCGTGGGCGCGGTCATGGTGGGAACGCGAAACTCCCGGCATGTGAAGTCCAACCTGCAGACGCTGGAATTTGAGCTCACCGCGGAGGAGATGGACAGGATCCGCCGCTTTGTGGACGCCTATCCGACGCCGGAGGGGGAGTGCTATGAGCTGGAGAGAACCTCGCCGCGGTACAAGGGGATTATTCTGACGGACCGCAACCAGGAGGGAGAATAAAAACGGCGGGATCAATGATATTAAGAGTCTGAATCCGGAAAGGAACTGTGAAAAGCAGGGCCTTTCCGGTTTTTTGTTTTAAAGAAATACTTGCAAAATCCGGGTGTCATGTTATAATAATAGTCAAATATCAGACAATCAAAAATCATATTAAAACAAAGACAGGCAGAAAGGAAGATAAGAGTTTATGACAGATACCATTTATTCCCTCTTTCAGAAAGCAGCGGCAGAGAACCGGCAGAAGGCGGCTGTGATCGAGGACAGCGGTGTGACGACCTTTGGGGAGCTGGAACAGCTGGCGGAGCTGATCGCGGGCACATTTCCGGACGAGGTGCACAGTGTCGGCATTGTCATGGATCACCGTGCGGAGATGATTGCCGCCATACTGGCGGTGCTGAAGTGCGGCGCCAGGTACGTGCCGGCGGAGCCTTCGTTCCCGTCGGGAAGAATCCGGTACATGATGGAGGAGGCAAAGGTTGATTTTATCCTGACGGAGCGGGAGTACGAGGACAGGCTGAGCGGATTTCCGCTGCGGGTGACGGACTGCGAGATCTGCGGTCTGGAGGCCTCTGCCGGGGAGAGGAAGACGGCGGAGGATCCCGACTGGCCCGCCTACGTCCTCTACACCTCCGGCACCACCGGCCGGCCCAAGGGCGTCTGTGTGACCAACCGGAACGTGTGCCACTATGTCCGGGCGTTTGACCATGAATTTCATGTGGAAAGCGGCGACATTATGCTGCAGTATTCGGTCTGCTCCTTCGACATCTTTGTGGAGGAGGTGTTCGCCAGCCTGTTAAACGGAGCGGCGATCGCGATTCCCACGGAGGAGGACAAGGCGGACATTCGCTCGCTCATGCGGTTCGTGGAGAGGCACCGTGTGACGATCATCAGCGGCTTTCCCTATCTGCTGGCGGAGATGAATCATCTGCCGCAGATTCCCGCCTCCCTGCGCCTGCTGATCAGCGGAGGAGATGTGCTGCGCGGCGCTTACGTGGACCGTCTGCTGGGACAGGCGGAGGTGTATAATACCTATGGACCGTCGGAAACCACCGTGTGCGCCTCCTATTACCGCTGCAGCGCCGGGGCTGTTCTGGAGGACGGCACCTATCCCATCGGGACGCCTGTGAAGGGGAGCAGCATCCGGATCCTGGATGCGGACGGAAATGAGGTTCCCGCCGGGGAGACCGGGGAAATCTGCATCTGCGGTGCGGGCGTGTCCCTGGGCTACATCGGAGACCACGAGGAGGAGAACCGGGCTTTTGAACAGACGCCGGCGGGGGAGCGGATGTACCGTAGCGGCGATCTGGGGTACCTGCTTCCCGACGGCAACATCGCGTTTCTCCACCGCAAGGACACGCAGATCATGATTTACGGAAAGCGCGTCGAGGTGTCGGAGGTGGAATCGCGCCTGTATCAGTGCAGAAATGTGCAGCAGGCCATTGTCCGGGCGTTTACCGACGAGGACGGGCTCTCCTACATGACGGCCTACGTGGTTCCCGACGACGCGTCCATAAAGATATCTGCGGTGAAGAAGGAGCTTTCGGAGAATCTGACCTCATTCATGATCCCGGAATTTTTCGTGAAAATGCCATCGATTCCGCTGAACACCAACGGAAAACCGGATATGACCAGGCTGCCGGTCGTTATGAAAGCGGGGAATTTCTGATGGAGCTGGTGATAAAGAGAGCGGCGTCCGGGGATCTGGAAATGCTGATGGAGTGGCGGATGGAGGTTCTGCGCGAGGTGTTTTCTGTCCCTGCGGATCAGCCCATGGATGAGCTGGAGAGGGAGAACAGACGGTATTATGAGCGTATGCTTCAGAACGGGGGACATATCGCCTGCTTTGCCTGTGTGGACGGCGAGGCGGCGGGGTGCGGGGGCATCTGCATCTATGAGGAAATGCCGTCGCCGGACAACCCCTGTGGAAAGTGTGCGTATCTGATGAATATTTACACCCGGCCCCGGTTCAGAAGGCAGGGCGTCGGCGAGGCGGTGGTGCGGTGGCTTGCGGGGCAGGCGTCGCAGCTTGGTATTTCCAAAATTTACCTGGAGTCCTCCGAGGCGGGGCTGGGCCTGTATAAGAGGCTGGGATTTGTCCCCATGCAGAACATGATGAAACTGCCGGATACATAATTTTCCGTACAAATATTGTAAGATTCCCGTAATTGACAAACCGGTGTCTTTTGCAGTAGGCTAATAAAGTATTACTGTAATTTGTCATCGGAAATGTTGGGAGGAATACAAGTGGAATTTAAGAGACTTAAGACATACCTGGCGCTGGCGGCTGTGATGGGCACGACGCTGGTCCAGGCGCCTGTGACAGCCTGGGCCATCGGGCCCGGCGAGACAGGGAGCAGCGTATCCAGCTCCTCATCCGGCCCTTCGCAGAAGGGGCCGGGCGTGAGCCAGGACAGCAGCGCGGAGGCGGAGACACCGAAGAATCCCTACGCCTGGGAGCGGGTGAACGGCGTCTATCAGATGGAGGACGGCTCGCCCATTGACGGCGTTTACGCCAGAGGCATCGACGTGTCCCACTGGCAGGGGGAGATCGACTGGAGAAAGGTGGCCGGCGACGACGTTTCCTTCGTCATGCTGGGAACCCGCTACGACGGACAGCTGGATCCGAGGTTCCATCAGAACATCCAGGGCGCGTTAAACAACGGCATCCAGGTGGGTGCTTATATTTATTCCTATGCCACCACCCCGGAGATGGCGGCCGCGGAGGCAGACTTCGTGCTGAACGCCGTGCGCGGATATAACATCACCTACCCCATCGTGTTCGACGTGGAGGCCACGGTGATGAGAAGTCTCTCCAAGGAGGAGCTGACGGCCATTGTAAATACCTTCTGCCAGCGCATCGAGCAGGCGGGATACCAGACGGCTGTCTATGCCAACGAATACTGGCTTTACAATCTTCTGGACATGAGCAGCATCCCCTACGACGTGTGGGTGGCCCGCTACGGCGTGAAGTACACCTACTCCAACCCTTACATGTGGCAGGCGACCAACACCGGCTCCATCGAGGGAATCAACGGAAATGTGGACATCGACTTCCAGTTCAAGTCCAGTCCCCACGGCCAGAAGGTGTCCAGCGGCGGCCCCGGCGTGAGCGGCCCGGCGTCCGGAAGCAGCTCCGGCCCCAGCACATCCGGCAGCGGTTCGGGTACCTCCGGCCCCAGCGCGCCCGGAAGCAGCTCCGGCACCTCCGGCCAGAACACTCCGGTGCAGCCGATTGCTCCGGGGCAGACAGTCATGGGCTGGGTGGACAGGGATGGAACCTGGTATTATTACGGCGCCAACAATCAGATGGTGACGGGATGGCTCCAGGACAACGGAGACTGGTATTATCTGGATTTTGACGGCTCCATGGAGAAGGGATGGACCATGGTCAGCGATAAATGGTACTACATGAGAGACGACGGTTCCATGGTGATCGGCTGGCGGCAGATCGGCGGATTCTGGTATTACTTCCAGGGAGACGGCCAGATGGCCACCGGATGGCTCCAGGTGGACGGAGGTGTCTACTACCTGGATGAGAATGGACGCATGAAGGCGAACGAGACCTTCACCGTGGACGGTGTGCAGTACACCGCGCGGGAAGATGGAAGATGTAATTAAAAATCATTTTCACAGAATGGAACGAAAAAAGAGACAGTGCAGATGCGCTGTCTCTTTTGTGTGCAGTTACGCTTTGATGTACCCCATCTCCGACGAGATCTCCGACGCCGTCTGTACGGTGGTGCTCACCAGCTGGTTGATGAGATACTGGTCGAAGCGGGCGGAGGGGCCGGAGATGACGAGGGACGCGGTGATCTGCCGGTCAGAGCCGAAGATCGGCGCGGCGATGGACACGATGCCCGGTTCCTTCTCCGCGTAGCTGACCGTGTAGCCGTACTCCCGGATCTTGTGGATCTCGCCCAGAGTTACCGAGCTCTCGCCGGTCAGAAGCTCGCGGATCACGTCTTCCGGAAGGTAGGCGAGAAGCGTCTTCCCTGCGGCTCCCTGGGTCAGCGGCTGGACGCCGCCGATCTGGATGCTGGTCTTTAAGATGCGGTCTCCCTCGATGCGGTCGATGCATACCCGCTGGTTATTTTTCAGAAGAAAAATACCGATGCTCTCGTTAAATTCCTGATGTATCCTCTCCAGATGCGGCCTCGCGATAAGGCGTATATCCATGGTGGAAAATGCGATATCGCTGAGTTGGGCCAGGCGGTACCCCAGGTAGTAACGCATGTTCTCGGGGTTCCGGTAAATGTAGTTCTTGCTTTCCAGCGTACTGATAAGACGCAGCGTAGTGCTGGGGGACAGGTCGATGGCACGCGCCAGCTCCGTCAGCGTAAAGCTGCTTTTGGAGCTGTTAAAGCAATCGAGGATTGCGAGGGCCCGTTCTACAGCACGTACATTATTCTCTACAGCCATATCATCACTTCCTTCTATAATTTAATAATACGGTCATTTATGCTTTTTAAATTATAGCAAAAGGCGCTTTTAATGTCAAACTTTGTCAAAAAATAGCTTTTATATAATGAAAATAACTTTTATACAGCGAAAGAAATCAGATAAAAGATGAGTAAAACAAAAATTTTCAGAGCTAATTTTTCATTTTACAGAAGAAAAATCGGGGAATGAAAACTATTTTTAGCAGAAATGCACAAAAAATACGTCTGGCTGCCGATATGATATTTCATTATATAGAAATTGATTCCGTATAACAAAATTTAAAATATCTGAACTCCGTCACCGTCACGGGAAACCGGTTGCCGCCATATGGTATATGTAAGGGCTGCGCGGCGTGCCGGGGCAGCGGTGTGCGAGGAGGCGTTAAGGATGCAGAAGGTGTGTGACGGAGTTTTTGAGGGAGGAGGCGTGCGCGGCATCGGCCACGTGGGAGCGGTGTTCGAGCTGGAGCGGCAGGGGTACTCGTTTGACCGGGTGGCCGGCTCGTCGGCGGGGGCCATTGTGGCCGCGCTGCTGGCGGTGGGATACAGCGGCGTGGAGATCCGCAGGGAGATGGGAAATACAGATTACCTTAAATTTAAGGAGAAGGACCTGTGGGATTATCTGGGGGCGGCGGGGATGATCGTGAGCCTGCTCTTAAAGTACGGGGTCTATGCGACCAACGCGTTTGAGCTGTGGCTGAACCGGCTGCTTCTGGGGAAAAAGAAGCTCATTTTTGCGGATGTGTATGAGGACGGGGACTATAAGCTGCGGGTGACAGCCAGCGATCTGACGGACAGGAAGCTTCTGGTGCTTCCGGATGATCTGAAGGAGTTCGGGATCCGCCCGGAGACCTTCGGCATCGCGGCGGCGGTGCGGATGAGCATGAGCATTCCCGTATTTTTTGAGCCTTACCGCCTAAAGGACAGACACGGACGGACGCACTATATTGTGGACGGAGGACTCCTGAGCAATTATCCCATGTGGATTCTGGACGACGGAAAACGGCCGTTGCGTTATCCGGTATTCGGTTTCAAATTTGTAAACGAGCCGGAGGTTTCCTGCAAATGCCGCCAGGAGGAGTCCATGAATCTGGTGGAGTATGTGAAGGCGGTGGCGGCCACGGCCATGGATGCCAATGACAACGCATTTATCTCAGATTCGCGCGGCGACTATGCCCGGACCATACGGATCCCGGTGTCGGCAGAGATCGGGGGCAGAAAACAGAAGATCGGCGCCACGGATTTCGGCATTTCCGACGAGGAGTCGGAGGCGCTCTTTGAAAATGGGAGGCGGGCCGCGGGGGCGTTCCTTGCAGGGTGGGATTTTGAGAGCTGGCTTCGGACCTACCGCTAGGCTCCCGCGCGGGGAGGGCCGCGGCGGGTAGCCAAGCCAGTCACCATTTGGCGGCGCGGACGTATGATATAGTAGAACCGCCAAGGTTCTAAGGCTTGAGGAAAGGAGACCGGGATGGTTACCGTCAGCCTGTGTATGATAGTGAAAAATGAGGAGGAGGTTCTCGCCCGCTGCCTGGACAGTGTGAAGGATCTGGCGGATGAAATAGTCATCGTGGACACCGGTTCCACGGACGGAACCAGGGAGACGGCGGGAAAATACACGGACCGCGTGTTCAGCTACCCGTGGCACGACGATTTCGCAGCGGCCAGAAATTTTGCGTTCTCGAAGGGGACGGGGGATTATCTGATGTGGCTGGACGCGGACGACGTGATTTCCGATGAAAACAGGGAGAAGTTTAAGCGCCTTAAGGAGGAACTGGACGGGGAAACAGATGTGGTGATGCTGCCCTATGAGACGGCATTTGACAAAAACGGAACCCCGGTGTTTTCCTACTACCGGGAGCGCCTGGTGAAGAATGGCCGGGGGTTTCGCTGGGTGGGCGCAGTCCATGAGGTCATCGTCCCGTCGGGAAAGGTGATCTACGGGGATGCGGCCGTCTGGCACAGGAAGGTGAAGCCGGGGGACGGGGACAGGAACTTAAGAATATACGAAAAGATGCTGGCGAACGGGCAGAAGCTGGACGCGAGACACGCGTTTTACTATGCGAGGGAGCTCAAGGACCACAGGCTGTTCGAGCAGGCTGCGAAGGCATTCGAGGAATTTCTGGCCCGGCCGGACGGCTGGGTGGAGAATCAGATCGATGCCTGCCGCCAGCTGGCTGTGTGCAGGCGGGCGCTGGGAGACCGGGAGGGAGAACTGACAGCACTGTTCAAAAGCTTCTTCTACGATATCCCGAGGGCAGAGACCCTGTGCGAGATCGGCGCCTGGTTCATGGAGCGGGCCAGGTACGAGACGGCGGCTCACTGGTTTAAGCAGGCGCTGGAGGTTCCCATGCGGGAGAAGAGCGGCGGCTTCGTGGTGAAGGACTGCTACGGGTATATCCCGCTTCTGCAGATCTGTGTCTGCCTGGACCGGATGGGACAGTGGGAGCTGGCCAGGGAGTACAATCGCCTGGCCGGTGAGAGGAAACCCGGCTCAGAGGTCTGCCGGAACAATGAGGAGTATTTTAAAAAGCGGCTGGACGCCGCAGTATGAAATGAGATCAATGGAAAGGATGAAAACTATGAACTGTTATCCGAATAATAATTGTCGTTGGGGAAATGGATGTAACCCGGGTTCGAGATGTGGCTGGTGCCCGCCGTATCCGCCGACGCCTCCCTGTCCGCCTCCGGGAATCGGCCCGACCGGCCCGCAGGGTCCCCAGGGTCCGCAGGGCCCGGCAGGCCCGCAGGGTCCCGTAGGCCCGGTAGGTCCCCAGGGCGTTCAGGGCCCGACTGGCCCCACCGGCCCCACAGGGCCGACCGGGGCGTTTGGTCAAGGAAATGAAAGTTTTGCACGGTCTCACACAGGGCGCAGCCCATCGGCGAAGCGGAACACGATGCGGATGCGGCCTTTCTCGTGTATCTCAATATGGTCCACCAGCTCGATCAGAAGGTCTCTTGTCAGCCGGTCGATGTTCTGAAGCCGGCGGAACGAGGCCGGGAAAGGAAACTCCGCGTCCGCGCCGCTCTCCGGCCGTTCCTGTTCTGAGCGGAGCGTTTCCAGAAGCCGTTTCAGCTCATGGGACTGACGGTCATAGTCCTCCTTCATGTGCCGGTAGTCGGAATGGGAAATCTCCCCGTCCTTCCAGTCCTGGTAGATGGCCTGCCTGTAGCGGGTGATTCTGGCAAGCTCCCGTTCTTTTTGTCCGACGGCATCCGCCGGTTTTCCGGGACGGCTCTTTGCCAGGGGAGTCCGGTCGATCTGTTCGATGATCTTCGCGCAATCCCCCGCCAGATAGATCTGCTGCCGTATGGCGCAGAGGACGGCGGCCTCCAGGCGGTCATGCCGGATCGTGTGCTTTGTGCAGGCCGCTTTCGACTGGTCCTTGTAGGTGCGGCAGTAGTAGTACACCACATTTCCCACACGGCTGCGGGTCATGGCCCTGCCGCAGTCCGCACATTTCAGAAAACCGCTGAACAGATACAGCCTGTTCTGTCCGGGGCCCGTGCGGGTGTTCCGTTTCAGGAGCCGCTGGGCCTTTTCAAAGGTGTCCCGGTCAATGATGGCCTCGTGCGTATGCTCCACAATATACCATTCGTCCTCGGGGACGGTCTCCTGGATGTGCACCTTGTAGCTTTTCATGCGGTAGCGGCCCTGCACCATATCCCCGCAGTACATGCGGTTCTTCAATATGGAAGTCACGGACATCGCGCACCACAGGGACGGCCTGGCGGGATCGACGCGGGGGTTTTGGTATTTCAGCCCCAGACGCCTGCGCTTGTAGGCGGAAGGACTTAAAATCCCGCGGCTGTTCAGATCGCGGACGATGGCATTTTTGCTCATGCCGTCCAGAAACATGCGGAAAATATCGCGGACCACGGCGGCGGCTTCGCCGTCGATCACGAGAGCGTTCTTGTCGCAGGGGTCTTTGAGATAGCCGTACGCGGCGAAGGAGCCGATGTGCTCGCCGTTCTGGCGCTTCATGTCAAACACCTGGCGCACCTTCTCGGAGGTCTCCGCGCAGTGGTTTTCATTGAGCACGCCCTGGATGGGGACAGCGATGCTCCTCATGCCCTGCGGCTCCCGGTAGCTGTCCAGCGGCTGATGGGACAGCGAGATAAAACGGACATTGTGCCGGGGAAACCAGTCGTCCAGATAGTAGCCCTGGTCGCTGTAGTTGCGGAAGGAGCGCGCCAGGTCCTTGACGATCACACAGTTTACGCGCCCGCGCCGGATATCTGAAAGCATCCGCTGAAAGCCGCCCCGCCCGTCGTCGGTTGTGCCGGAAATGCCGTCGTCCACGTACTCGTCCACGATTCTGTACTCGTCGCCGTCATGCAGCCCGGCAATATGGGCTTCGATGATTTTTCTCTGGTTTGCGACGCTCTCCGACTCGTCGGGACAGCAGGCGTCCTCCCTGGAGAGCCGGATATAGACGGCGATATTCCATACCCTTCGCTTGGGCAAGGCAGCTTCAGCGTCCGCCCGGCGTTTCCGTGCCATGACAGCCTCCTTTTTTTCGCAGGAAGAAGCCGCAGAGGACATCCTGCAGGGGCAGGGCGCCCTCTGTGAAATCCAGCTTCACGCCCAGATCGCCCACGCGGAAGCAGTAGGGATTGCCTGCCGCCTGCAGGATGTACCGGGGGCGGAGCTCTGGGGGAATGGCCGGGTCAAGGAAAATCCCGCCCGTATCCGTCAGCTCCTCCCCGCGTATCGTCTGAATGTCAGTCTCTGCCATCGCCGCGAGATCATATGGCTGATTGTCCATAAAACATTCGCCTCCTTTTAAGCATGTGTATGCGGGCAGGCGCATGTCCTATGAGCGCGGCACAAAAATGCGCCTGTCCGGTTTCCACCGCACAGGCGCAGAAAAGGGGAATTTCCCTGTCAGATTAAATTTCGTCATCCTCCCCGGGAGGAAGTGTGTGCCATGCACCAGGATCCCGGCGGCATGGGAACAGCTTTTTGATCTGCCGCAGGATCGTTTCTACAAAATGAAACCACAGGTTTCCGAATATAAAAACAACCACAAGAAACAGCAGAACCGCTCCGATTTCTCCAAACGGCATGTCTTATCCTCACTTTGTTGCGAATTTTTTCATAAAGAAGTTGGTGAAGGCGGCCAGCTCCTCGTCCTGGGACACGTAAACATACAGCTTTTCGTCCTCCAGCCAGTCATAGGCGTTGATGGCGATGTATCCTTTTTTGTCCGGGTAAATGACAAACGCGTCGGTGGGGTATTTGTTGCGGTAGGCCTTTAAAATCTCGGAACGGCGATAGAAGGTGGGATCGCCGCAGCCGGAGAGGTCGGGGACCGTGGGGACGACCACGATCGTCTGGCTGTCCTCGTTCCAGCCCACAATTAAATTGCCGATTTTCGTTTTGCTTCCATGGACAAAGCCATAGTTAAAACGGCTTACATCCTCGGTATATCCAAAAATCAGCCGGTACCCGTCTCCATTCTCCACTACATGGTTGAACAGTGCGCGCATCTTCTTTGCGTTCGCATTGCTCTTCTCCATATCAATTTGCGGCCCTTTAAATAATTTGCTGAATAATCCCATAATGTTCTCCTCCTTAATATTTGTAATTTGAAAGTAAATCCATCGGATGCTGACAGATTTGTATGTAGTCACCTCCCGTCGCTGCCAGCAAATAAAGTCAAATTATTAAATTTGTTTTTATTTTCAGCGAAGAAAAATCCGTCTGAATACAGCATCGTGACACAGTATCCAGACGGATCTGCTTCATCCTGTTATTTACGGTGCGGAGGCCTCTTTCAGTGCTTCCAGGGCATCCACAATCGCACGGATCTGAAAGTCAATGGTTTCATCCGCGGCTTCGGGAACGAGCAGAGGGAGAGTATCGGGGAGCGCCCGGCGCATGACCATCATGGACAGACTTAAGTTTGTAAAAAGCCCAATCTTACTTTCGTCTGCCTTTATCCCAAAGGTTTCTAAAATCTTTCCGAACAGCCAGAGCTGCCTCTGGCGGAACTCCCGGTATTTTTCTTCTGACAGGCGCTTGAAAATAAGCTGCTGTTCCTCAATCGTCAAAACGGCAATGCCATTTCTCTCCCCGTAGCAGCAGGAATAGAGGAACTGCGTTACAGCGCCGCGCCAGCTCAGAGAGGGATCGGCCATCAGCGTGCGGACGTACTCTATGATCTTAGGCTGCTGCAAATACAGCGTTTCAATCACCAGATCTTCCTTTGTCGGAAAAAAGGAGTAGAAGAAGGTTCGCGAGATTCCCACCTTTTTATATATCTGTTCTACGGTTGTGTGCTGCACGCCCTGTTTTGCCATCAGATCAAGCGCGGTCATAATGAGCGCTGTCCGGATACGCTCCCGGTCTTCTTCGGAATAAGCTACCTTTGGCATCCCCTCACCTCTCACAAAATAAAAACAGTTTTTTTATTTTGACCTTATTTTAGCACGGGTGATGGAAGAATACAAGTTTTATTGTCCGGAAAGGATTTCCTTTTTGCATCGCTCCGACCGGCCCGACGGGTCCGCAGGGCCCCCAGGGTGTTCAGGGCCCGCAGGGTCCCCAGGGGCCGACGGGCGCAACGGGAGCGACTGGAGCCACCGGAGCGACCGGAGCTCCTGGCCCCGGCTTAAGCGATGCCACCACGTTCGTTCCTGGAGCGTTTTACCTGGAGGGCGATCTGGTATTTTACAACGGCGCACTGTATCGTGCGGCGGTGAATAACCCGAGAGGAATCCCCGGAGGCTCTGCCGACTTCACCCTGGTATCCGTAGCCGGCCCGACGGGAGCGACGGGAGCCACTGGAGCGACTGGAGCTACCGGAGCCACCGGAGCTGCTGGTGCCGCGGGAGTGACGGGAGCCACTGGAGCAACCGGAGCTGCTGGTGCCGCGGGAGCCACTGGTGCAACGGGAGCGACCGGCCCGACTGGCCCGACCGGTCCGACTGGCCCGACGGGAGCCACCGGAGCCACTGGCCCTGCTGGTACGGCGGGAGCCACTGGAGCGACGGGAGCCACTGGAGCGGCAGGAGCCGCCGGTGCAGATGGAGCCACTGGCCCGACCGGTCCGACCGGTGCCACTGGAGCTTCTGGAGCCACCGGAGCCGCAGGTGCGGCGGGAGCCACCGGAGCCACCGGTGCGACTGGCGCAACGGGAGCGACCGGCCCCACCGGCGCGGCGGCCACCATCACAGTCGGTACTGTGACGGCCGGAGCCGCAGGCACCAACCCGACGGTTACCAACACGGGAACCAACGAGGCGGCTGTATTTGACTTCGTGATTCCCAAGGGAGATACGGGTGCGGCAGGTACCTTCACCCCGGCATCGCCGGTGGCGGACGCGACCAGCACGACGGATGTTGTCACACAGTTTAACGCACTGCTGGCAAGTCTGAGAGCAGCCGGAATCTTAAGCACCTGATTTTTACGGGGGCTGTCACCGGAAGCCCGGGAGGAGCGGCGGCGGAGCAGGAATGCTCCGCTGCCGCTTTTTAAATGAAAATTAGATATTAAAATTATTTAATTCGGCGTAAAAATGCGAGCAAAATAACAAAAGATCGTTGTTGTTTTTGTTAAACCGTGATATACTGTACTTATATTGTGATAACGGAGATGAGTATATGTACCGGATTGCTATTGAAAAGCTGCACAAATGGAAACAAAGCAAACGCCGCAAACCTTTGATCATTGAAGGCGCGCGGCAGGTCGGGAAGACCTGGCTGATGAAAGAGTTTGGCAGACAGGCGTATGCTGATACAATATATATTAATTTTGACGCAAATCCCAGAATGGCGGAGTTATTTGCCTCTGATCTGGATACAGACCGATTAATTATGGGGCTGGAGCTGTATGCGGGCCGGAAAATTGATCCTGACAATTCTCTGGTAATTTTCGATGAAGTGCAGGAAGTTCCGAGAGCCTTGGCCTCTCTTAAGTATTTTTACGAAAATGCCCCGCAGTATCACATTGTATGCGCTGGCTCTTTGCTTGGAATTGCTCTGCATCAAGGCACATCGTTTCCCGTGGGCAAGGTGGATTTCTTAAGACTTTATCCCCTTTCCTTTAAGGAGTTTCTGATGGCAACAGACAGGGGACGTTTTGCGGAGCTTCTTGATAAGCAGGATTTTGGGATGATTACAGACTTTAAGCAGACATATATCGATGCGCTGAAGCAGTATTATTTTGTTGGCGGTATGCCAGAAGCGGTACAAAGCTTTGCGGAGAATAAGGACTTTAATGAGGTCCGTGAAATTCAAAAGAGAATCCTCGCTGCCTATGAACAGGATTTTTTCAAACACGCGCCAAACGCAGCCGTTCCCAGGCTTCGCATGCTGTGGAACAGTATTCCTTCTCAATTAGCCAGAGAAAACAAGAAGTTCATCTATGGTCTGGTCCGGGAAGGCGCCCGTGCAAAAGAATACGAAACTGCAATTATGTGGCTTTGTGACTGCGGCCTTGTCTATAAGGTCAGCCGGGTGAATGCGGCAGGTCTTCCGCTGCGGGCATATGAAGATATGAAAGCATTTAAGCTGTTTGTGGTAGATGTGGGGCTTCTGGGGTGCATGGCTGGACTGCGTCAGCGCACGCTGCTTGATGGCAATGGCCTTTTTACTGAGTTCAAAGGTGCGCTTACAGAGCAATATGTCTGTCAGCAGCTTAAAACAGTTGAAGATTTAGAGGTTTACTACTACACCAATGACAGGGGTTCCTGTGAGGTGGATTTTGTCGTTGATACGGGCGAACAGATTATTCCCGTTGAGGTAAAGGCAGAGGTCAATCTCAGAGCTAAGAGCCTGAAAACCTACCGGGAAAAATTTTCGCCGGAGATTTCTGTCCGCACATCCATGGCGGACTATAAAAAAGAAGAATGGCTTGTGAACCTGCCGCTGTATGCGATCGACCAGATTGGCAGAGTATAATAATGTTCTGATAAAATTCCGGGGAAGGGACCCAATGTCCCTTCCCCGCTGTCATTTCCCATATAATTTCCGCGATCTACCTGTAACCTGTCACATCCCCGTCCATTTTCACTGCCCGGGGCATCTCCCAGCCGTGATGGTCCGTGTGCAGGAGCTCGTGGGCCAGATGTGAACAGGGCTTCTCGAAATACTCCTCGTAGAGCGTGATCACGTCCGGGTTCTCGTGCGAGAAGCGGATCGGGTTGTTCTTGTCGATCTGGTACAGCTTCTCCCCGCGCTCGCCAGCCAGCTCGCAGCCGTCGTGGATCGGCTGACCGCCTCCTCCGGCGCAGCCGCCGGGACATGCCATGATCTCCACGAAATCATACTGTACGGAGCCGCTGCGGATGGCGCGGATCAGCTTCCGCGCGTTGCCGAGACCGCTGGCCACCGCGGTGTGGATGATGGTGCCTCCGATGTTGAAATCGGCCTCCTTCCACCCGTCCAGGCCGCGCACACTGCTGAAGGAGTCGGCGTAGGGGTTCTTTCCGGTCACGACCTTGTAGCAGGTGCGGAGCGCCGCCTCCATCACGCCGCCGGTGGCGCCGAAGATGACGGCTGCCCCGGAGCCGGAGCCGAGAGGCGAATCAAAATCCTCCTCCGGAAGCGCGTGCACATTGATCTGCTCCGATTTGATCAGACGGCAGATCTCGCGGGTGGTCAGCACATAATCCACGTCCTTGGTGCCGCTTGAGTACATGGTCGGCAGATCCGCTTCCTGCTTCTTCGCCAGACAGGGCATCACGGAGATGCAGGTGATGTTCTCGGGACTCACGCCCAGCTTTTTGGCAAAATATGTCTTTGCCACCGCGCCGAACATCTGCTGCGGGGATTTGGCCGTGGAGAGGCTGTCCACCATGTCCGGGTACTGGGACTTTAAGAAGCGCACCCATCCCGGGCAGCAGGAGGTGAACATGGGCCACTTGTGTTCGTCCTTGTGGGCCAGGCGCTCGAGAAATTCCGTCCCTTCCTCCATGATCGTCAGATCGGCGGAGAAGTTGGTGTCAAATATATAGTCGAATCCCATACGCCGTAAAGCTGCAACTAGTCGTTTATCCGTGGCATACTCCCGGGAGAGGCCGAACTCCTCGCCCCAGGCCGCGCGCACCGCCGGAGCGATCTGTACGACCGTTATCTTGTCGGGATTGTTTAAATCCCCGCTCATCTCGAAAATCCTGGAGACGTCGTCCCTCTCCTGCAGCGCCGCGGTGGGACAGTGGGTGATGCACTGGCCGCAGAGCGCGCAGTCGGACATCTTGATCTCGCGGCTGTAGGACACGTCCACGTTGGTCCGGGAGCCGGTTTTCTCCACGTCCCAGATGCCCAGGCCCTGGATCTTGTCACAGATCTGGACACAGCGCATACATTTGATACATTTTCCCGCGTCCTTGAAAAGGGGGAAGGTCTGGGTCCAGTTGACCGGCGCGTACTCCGTCTTATAGCGGTCGGTCACCAGGTTTAAATCGTTGGCGATCTTCTGCAGGGTGCAGTTGCCGCTGCGGATACAGGTGGGACAGTTGGTGTGGTGCTGGGAAAGAATCAGCTCCACGTTGGTTTTCCGGGCCTCCCGCACCCGCGCCGTGTTGGTGAAGACCTCCATGCCTTCGTGCACCGTGTTGTTGCAGGCAGTCACCAGACGCTCGATGCCCTTTACCTCCACCACACAGACGCGGCAGGCGGCGATCTCGTTGATATCCTTTAAGAAGCATAGGGTGGGCACCGGCATGCCGATCCTTCTGGTGGCTTCCAGGATCGTCGTGCCCTCCGGGACGGAAATGGGCTGTTTGTTGATCGTTAAATTTACCATTCTGTTGTTCGCCCTCCTTTAAAGATTCCGTAGCCAAAGTGGTCGCACCTGAGACAGCGCTTCGCCTCCTGGTCCGCCTCCTGGCAGCTCATGCCGCACTCCACAATGTCAAAGTCGTGGATCCGCTCGCCGGCGTCGCGCTCCCGCATGTTGACGCGCCCGCAGGGCGGACGGTCCGCCAGGCTGGGATCGGGGATATCCACGTCCACGGTGATAATGTGGTTGAAGCCTAAATACTGGTCGATGTTGGCGGCGGCTACCTTGCCCGCCGCGATGGCACGGATGACGGTGGCCGGTCCGGTCACACAGTCGCCTCCCGCAAATACGCCGGGCGCGTTCTCCACCGCGCTCCAGTCGGCGGCCTGGATGACGCCCCGCTTGATCGGGATGCCCGCGTCCTCGAAATACCGGGTCTCGATGCCCTGGCCGATGGCCACGATGACCACATCACAGGGGATGCGCACGTTTTCGTTTCCGGAGCTGGCCGGGCTGGGACGCCCGTCGCGCCCGATGAGTCCCACCATCTTCGGGGAGGCCCAGAGGGCGGTGACGCGGTTTTTATCGTCCACCTCGATGCTCTCCGGCGCGTGGAGCTCCAGAATCTCCGCTCCCTCGGCGATGGCGCCCTCGATCTCGTCAAATAAAGCGGTCATGTCGGCTTTTCTTCTTCTGTATACGATGGTCGTCTTCTCTGCGCCCAGGCGGATGGCTGACCGGGTCACGTCCATGGCCACATTGCCGCCGCCGATGACACAGACTCTCTTTCCTGTAAAATCAGGCATCTTTCCGCAGCCCACGTCGCGCAGCATTTCCACGGCGGAGATGACGCCCTCGGCGTCCTCGTGCTCGATGCCCACCTTCTTGTCGCTGTGGGCGCCGATGGATATGTAGACGGCGTCATATTCTTTGCGCAGGGCATCCATGGAGACCTGGTCCTCATTTTCCCCGACGGCGGTGTGAAGCTTCACCTCCACGCCGGTGGAGAGGATGGCGTCGATGTCCTCCTGCAGGCGCTCTCTCGGCAGACGGTAGCTGGGAATGCCGTAGAGAAGCATGCCGCCCAGATTGCTGCGCTGCTCGAAAACGGTGACCTGGTGGCCCATGAGCTGCAGGTAGTAGGCGGCGCTTAAGCCGCTGGGGCCGCCTCCGATGACCGCGATGCGTTTCCCGGTGGAGGGAGCGCAGGCGGGGGCGGGCACGAAGCCGGCGTTATCCACGGCGGCCCGCTTGATGCCGCGGATGTTGATGGCGTCGTCGATCATATTGCGGCGGCAGCGGGATTCACAGGGATGCTCGCACACCAGCGCGCAGGCGGTGGGGAACGGGTTGTCCTTGCGGATTAAGCGCACCGCGTCGGCGTAGCGGCCCTCGGCCACCAGCGCCACGTAGCCGGGAATATCGACCCCGGCGGGACATAAGGCCACGCAGGGAACCGGCTGGTTTAAGTGGTAGAGACAGCGGTTGTGCGCGATGTGCTCCATATAGTCGTCCCGGAAGCCGTCCAGGCCCTTTAACACCATTTTGGCCGCCTCATAGCCGATGGCGCAGTCCGCGGAGGAGGCGATGACACGGGCCGTCGTCTCGATGAGTGACAGAGTCTCCTCTGTCCCGCGGCCGCTTAAAACGTCGTCTAAGAGATTCCCCAGCTGGCCGAGGCCGATGCGGCAGGGAACACATTTTCCGCAGGTCTGTGCGTGGCACATCTTGAGAAATGATGCCGTCAGATCCACAGGACATAGTCCGGGCGGGCTTGCGATGATTCGCCGTTCCAAGTCCTTGTAGAGACCCTCCACGATGGATTGTGCTTTGCTTGTTGTTACGATACTAAGTCTGCTCAAGTGGAACTCCTTTCTGCTCTGAATTGTACGATAAATAAGCGAATAATACGAACAGTTTTAGAATAGCAATAAAAAAGGAAAATGTAAACCTTAATTTTGTGTAAATAACACAAAGTACATCTGGAAAAAACAGGATGCGCTGTGAAAACACTCCAAAAATATCGGCATAGACGAACGAACGCCTTTGTGCTATAATGGCACAATAGGTATAGTTTTGTATTGACTGGAGTAAGAACATGAAAAATCAGATAAAAGTGAAAGGCCAGCTTAAGCTCTATCTGCAGTGGCCTCTGTTTCTGTCTCTCTTGTTATTTCTGGCGTGCATCGTAGTCGGCGCCATCGATCCGATGGCGGGCATTGCCATGGTGGGATTTACCATCGTCTATATCGGGATCGCCGTGTGGCTCTATGTATATAGAAAGAGACGGCTTCTGGGCGGACTGGTGGAGTTTTCCTCCGAGTACGCCTGGGTGCAGAAGCAGCTTTTGAACGACATGGCTGTCCCCTACGCCATCGCCGACGAGGAGGGACGTCTTCTGTGGATGAACCAGGCCTTCCGGCAGACCGTGAAGGAGGAGAAGGGCAGCAAGAAGAATCTTTCCTCCATGTTCTCCGAGATCTCCGGCGAGGTGCTGGAGGGGTTGGAGAGGCCTGTGAGCGTTCACGTCTCCTACGGCGAGTCCAAGTACCGTGTGGACCTGATGCCGGTGTATCTGGATGAGAGTGTGGATCCGGAGGAGGCTCTGCAGGCGGATCTGGAGAAGCAGAAGCTGGTGGCTGTCTACCTGTTTGACGAGACGGAGATCATCGTCACACGCCAGGAGATCGACAACCAGAAGATGGTGGCCGGTCTTATCTATCTGGACAACTACGACGAGGCGCTGGAGAGCGTCGAGGAGGTGCGCCGCTCCCTGCTGGTGGCCCTCATCGACCGGAAGATCAATAAGTACATCTCCAACATGTGCGGCATCGTGAAAAAGATGGAGAAGGACAAATACTTCTTCACCATCAAGCAGCGCTATGTGGACCGGATCCAGGAGGAGCGTTTCTCCCTTCTGGAGGACGTAAAGACTGTGAATATAGGAAATGAGATGGCAGTCACCTTGAGCATCGGCATGGGAATGAACGGCGAGAGCTACAGCCAGTGCTACGACTATGCCCGCGCGGCCATAGATATGGCGCTGGGCCGCGGCGGCGACCAGGCCGTGGTCAAGGACGGCGAGCGCATCCGCTACTACGGCGGCAAGTCCCAGCAGCTGGAAAAGACCACCCGCGTGAAGGCCCGCGTGAAGGCCCACGCCCTGCGGGAGCTGATGGAGAACAAGGACCATCTGCTCATCATGGGGCACAAGATCGGCGATATCGACTCCTTCGGCTCGGCTATCGGTATCTACCGGATTGCCCAGTCCATGGACAAGAAGGCGCATATCGTCATCAACAGCGTTAATTCCTCGGTCCGTCCGATGATGGACCGCTTCAAAAACAACCTGGATTACCCGGACGACATGTTCTTGACAGGCGCCCAGGCGGCGGAGCAGGTGGATCCCAACACCCTTCTGGTGGTGGTGGACGTGAACCGGCCCAGCATCACCGAGGCCCCGGAGCTTTTAAAGATGGTCAAGACCATCGTCGTGCTGGATCACCACCGCCAGAGCAGCGAGATCATCGACAACGCGGTGCTCTCCTATGTGGAGCCCTACGCGTCGTCGGCCTGTGAGATGGTGGCGGAGATTTTACAGTACATCGGCGACGGCATCCGGATGAAGTCGGTGGAGGCGGATGCCATGTACGCCGGCATCGTCATCGATACCAACAACTTTATGAACCAGGCGGGCGTCAGAACCTTCGAGGCGGCGGCGTTCCTGCGGCGAAACGGGGCGGATGTCATCCGCGTGAGGAAGCTGTTCCGCGACCGCTATGACGACTACAAGGCCAAGGCGAAGGCCGTCAGCAACGCGGAGATTTTTGAACATGATTTCGCCATTTCCGTGTGCCCGTCGGAGGGCCTGGAGAGCCCCACGGTGGTGGGAGCCCAGGCGGCCAACGAGCTTCTGGATATCGTGGGCATCAAGGCGTCGGTGGTGCTCAGCCAGTTTAACGGCACCGTGTACTTAAGCGCCCGGTCCATCGACGAGGTGAACGTCCAGGTGATGATGGAGAAGCTGGGCGGCGGCGGTCACAGAACCATCGCAGGCGCGCAGCTTAAGGACACCACCATAGAGGAAGCTATCGAGAAAGTGAAGACAGTGATCCGGCAGATGCTGGAGAAAGGAGATCTATAAAATGGAAGTAGTATTATTGGAAGATGTGAAGGCCCTGGGAAAGAAGGGGCAGATTGTAAAGGTGAATGACGGTTATGCGAGGAACTTCATCCTGCCGAAGAAGCTGGGTGTGGAGGCTACGCCGAAGAACTTAAACGATTTAAAGCTGCAGAAGGCCAACGCCGCGAAGGTGGCTGCGGAGCAGCTGGCGGCCGCGAAGGAGCTGGCGGAGAAGCTTGCAGACCTGTCCGTGACCGTGTCCATCAAGGCCGGCGAGGGCGGACGTGCCTTCGGCTCCGTCTCCGGCAAGGAGATCGCCCAGGCGGCCAAGGAGCAGCTGAATATGGAGATCGACAAGAAGAAGCTGGTGCTTCCGGAGCCCTTAAAGACCTTCGGCACCCACCAGGTATCCATCAAGCTCCACAAGGATGTGACGGGAACCCTGGCGGTGAAGGTCGTGGAGGCATAAATTCAGATTCAGACACAGGAGAAATGAGGAGGAGTTTCCATGGATGAAGCCCTGATAAAACGGGTCCTTCCCCACAGCGTGGAGGCGGAGCAGTCCGTCATCGGTTCCATGCTGATGGACCGGGAGGCTATCATAGCCGCCTCCGAGATGATCACCGGCGACGATTTTTACCAGCACCAGTATGGGGTCATGTTCGAGTCCATGGTGGAGCTGTTCAACGAGGGAAAGCCGGTGGATCTGGTGACGCTCCAGGACCGCCTGAAGGAGAAGGACGTGCCGCCGGAGGTCAGCAGTCTGGATTTTGTGCGGGAGATACTGACCACGGTGCCGACCTCGGCCAACGTAAAGCACTACGCCCAGATCGTCCAGGAGAAGGCGGTGCTCAGGCGGCTGATCCGGGTCAACGAGGAGATCGCCAATTCCTGCTACGCGGGCAAGGACAGCCTGGAGCATATTCTGGCCCACACGGAGAAATCGATTTTCGATCTCCTGCAGAGCCGCAATTCCGGCGAGTTCGTGCCCATCCGTCAGGTGGCGTTAAACGTGCTTGAGAAGATCGAGCAGGCCGCCAAGACCAACGACACGGTCACCGGAATCCCCACGGGATTTATCGACCTGGACTACAGGACCTCCGGATTCCAGCCGTCGGATTTTATTCTGATCGCGGCCAGGCCTTCCATGGGCAAGACCGCGTTTGTCTTAAACGTGGTGGAGCACGTGGCGGTGAAGAAGCAGTACCCCTGCATGGTGTTCAGTCTGGAGATGTCCAAGGAGCAGCTGGTCAACCGTATGCTCTCCATGGAGTCCAACGTGGACTCCCAGAAGCTGCGCACCGGAAGTCTCACCGACGCGGACTGGGACGCGGTCATCGAGGGCGTGGGAACCATCGGAAACTCGAAGCTTCTGATCGACGACACGCCGGGTATCTCCATCATGGAGCTGCGCTCCAAGTGCAGGAAGGTGAAGCTGGAGTTTGGCCTTAGCCTGGTCATCATCGACTACCTGCAGCTGATGAGCGGCAGCGGCAAGAGCGGCGACAACCGCCAGCAGGAGATCTCGGAGATTTCCCGCTCCTTAAAGGCGCTGGCCAGGGAGTTAAACGCCCCGGTCATCGCGCTGTCACAGCTCAGCCGTGCCTGCGAGACCCGCCAGGATCACCGGCCGATGCTCTCCGACCTGCGGGAGTCCGGAGCCATCGAGCAGGACGCGGACGTGGTGATGTTCCTTTACAGGGATGATTACTATAACAAAGATACGGATACGCCGAATATTGCCGAGGTGATTATCGCGAAGCAGAGAAACGGCCCCATTGGGACGATCCAGCTGATGTGGAGACCGGAGCTGACGAAGTTTGCGAATCTGGCGCGGTAGAAAATTTTTTTAATTTGAGCATAATTCTCACCCCCCTCTCATATAGTATTAGTAAGCTACGAAATATTGTGAACCAAAGGAGAGGATATAGGAATGGCTGAGATACATTATTTGATATCGGATGCGTCGAAGAAGGTGGATGTGGAGGCGCACGTGCTCCGGTATTGGGAGGAAGAACTGGAGCTGGCGATCCCCAGGAATGAGATGGGGCACCGGTATTACACGGATTTTCATATCCGGCTGTTTCGCCAGGTGAAGGAGCTTAAGGAGAAGGGGTATCAGCTTAAGGCCATCAAGTCGGCGCTGGCCAGATCCCTGGAGTCCGACGGGAAGGTGATCATTCCCAACGAGGTTCTCGAGGAGGATGTGATCGCGGCTCTGAAGGCGGAGGGGACAAGCCTCCCGTCCGGCGGGGCGTCCATCGAGGAGCTGATGGTGGGTGAGAAGATGGAGCAGTTCCAGAAGGTGATGAACCACATCATCGGACGGGCCATCGAGGAGAACAGCGAGAAGCTGAGCCAGGACATCAGCGCCATGGTGCAGGACAAGGTGGGAAAAGAGCTGGACTATCTGATGCGGGTGGCCGACGAGAAGGAGGAGGAGCGGTTTAAGCAGCTGGACGAGGTGATCCGCGCCTACCAGCGGGACCAGAAGGGGCGGGCCGAGGCGGCGGCCTCGAAGATTCCGTTTTTTCCGTTCCGGAAGAAGAAATTTGGGCGGAATGGGAACAAAATATAGTTGGGACAGATTTTAAAAATTTACATTCAGGCAGAACAGCCAGTACAGCAGAAGTAAAAACAGCTCTGCTGTGCTGGCTTTTTTGTCCGTTTTTCATGTGCCAGGGAGCTGTGAGAAAAGTCGGAAAATTCTTCTACAAAAAAAAATATTCAAAATTATGAAAAAATATGGCTCAATTAATTGACAAATACCGGTGCCGGATATTATAATCAAAATACAAAACTTGCACGAAAGAAGGTGTGCGGCATGAAAATGGCATTCCACGAGGGCAACCGGAAAACTCTCTATGAAACACTGCCGGAGGGCTCGCTCGTCTTAGTATTTTCCGGACATGCGCCGAGAAAGACGCAGGACGAAAATTACCCGTTTTACGCCAACCGCAATTTCGTCTATCTGACAGGCATTGAGGACGAAGGCCTCATACTGGCAGCGGAGACCAGCGCAGGCGGAGCATACAGGGAGACCATGTTCATCCTTCCCCCGGATCTTCATCAGGAGCGGTGGAACGGGCGCCGCATCAAGGCTGACGAGGTGAGAGCGCGCTCCGGCGTGGAGAACTCCCGTTACATAGCAGAATTTGACACATATCTTCACGGGCTGATCAAGCTGGGAAGCATAAACCGGGTGTATCTGGATCTCTACAAAAATGACTGGGATGAGGCCGACACGGACGCGTTCCGCATGGCGGCGGCGCTGCGGGAGAGGTATCCGTTCCTGGAAATCTGCTCCTTCACCCGGCAGATCAAGCGGCAGCGGACCATCAAACAGCCCTGTGAGATCGAGGCCATGAGGGAGGCCGTGAAGATCACCCGGGACGGCATTGTGGCGATGATGAAGGCCTCAAAGCCGGGCATGTATGAGTACCAGTACCGGGCGGAATTTGACTATGCGCTGGCGAAGCACGGGATCATGTCTCCCGCGTTCCCCAGTATCATATCAGCGGGAAAGAACAACTTCCAGATCCACTACTACGGCTTCGACGGCCAGGCCCAGGACGGAGATATGATTTTAAACGACGTGGGCGCGGTTTACGACGGGATGATGAACGATGTCTCCCGCGGCTGGCCCTGCAACGGCGTTTTCAATGAGAGACAGAGACTTTTATATACCTGCGCCTACAACACCTCCCAGCACATGTTTGAGATCATAAAGCCGGGGATGCCCATGGCGGACGTGGACCGGCTGGCCAGGGAATATAATTTTGAGCAGCTGAAGGCCATCGGCCTCTGCGACCGCTACGAGGATGTGGGAAAATACATCTGGCACGGCGGGGCCCACCACGTGGGCTGGGACGTACACGACCTGGTGGACATGACCATGGACGTGGCGCCCGGGATGGTGTTCTGCGTGGACATCGGCATCTATTGTGAGGAGTGGGGCATCGGTTTCCGGCTGGAGGACAACTGCCTGGTGACCGCAGAAGGGTGTGAAAACCTGACGGCATCCATTCCCAGAACCATCGAGGAGATTGAAGCGGTGATGAGAAAGCAGGGCACCGTTCCAATATAAATTAAAAAAGGAGGACGTTTATGAAAAAGATGAAGAAAGCACTGGCCCTTATGATGGCGGCCGTATTTGCAGTGAGCGCAGCCGGATGTTCGACTCCGACGACCACCGTCGGCGACGCCGGAACCGAGGCCCCCGCGGCTGACAGCGGCGACAGCGGAGAGGCATCTGCCGACAGCGGCGATTCCAGCGGTGTGAAACGGTTTGTTTATTCCGTGAAATCCGACATCGCAACCCTGGACGGCCAGATGTCCAACTCCGTGGCAGACTCCACTGTGGGCTACCACTTATCCGCGCCTCTGTACCGCAACGTGCAGGGAACTGCCCAGCCGGAGGTGGCCACCGACTACACCGTCTCCGATGACGGCCTTGTTTACACCTTCACCCTGAGACAGGACGCAAAGTGGAGCGACGGCGAGCCGCTGACTGCCCACGATTATGAGTACGGGATGAAGCGTCTGATGGATCCGGCGACGGCCAGCCCGTTTGCATTCATCGGCGAGCATTTTAAGAACGGTTATGAGGTTGAGACCGGCGCGGTTCCCGTTGACGAGCTGGGAGTCAAGGCCCTCGACGATTACACGCTGGAGATCACCCTGAGCCATCCGGCGGGATATTTTATCGGTATGGTCGGCATGACCAGCTTCGCTCCCGCGAGACAGGACATCGTCGAGAAGTACGGCACCGAGTACTGCTCGACGGCTGACAAGCAGGTTTACAGTGGCCCGTTCATGGCCACCGAGTTCGGAAACGGCAAAGTTGTCATGAAGAAGAATCCCAACTATTTTGATGCTGACAAGATCAAACTGGACGAGGTTGAGGTCATCACCGTGTCGAATGCTGATACCGCGCTCTCCATGTTCGAGAACGGCGAGCTGGACTACGTGGAGATCCCCAACGCCATGGTTCCGCAGTACGAGGGACAGAGCCTTTCCCACATGAGCGGCGCCAACGACTACGTCGCACTGAACCATGCGAATAAATATCTGGCAAACAAAAACTTCCGTCTGGCTTTAAACTACGCCATCAACCGTGAGGAGTACAACCTCCTGGCTAACGACGGCGTGTACCAGCCCAACCAGAGATACGTGCTTCCCATCGTGGCAGGCGCGGAGAAGACCTTCGGCGAGGAGTACCCCTACGAGGCGTTCCCGCTGCAGAGCGATATGGACAAGGCCAACGAGTACATGGCAGCGGCCATGAGCGAGCTGGGAATCAGCGATCCGTCTGAGATTTCCTTAAAGCTCCTGACCCCGGACGACGACACCTCCAAGGTGATTTCCGAGGTTATCGCGAACCAGTTCAACACCGCTCTCGGCATCAACGTCGAGATTGAGATGGTTCCGTACAAGACGAAGAACACCCGCATGAACGCGAAAGAGTACGAGATGATTTACACCGGATGGGCACCGGACTACTCCGATCCTAACACGTATCTGGAGCTCTGGGAGAGCACATCCTCCTACAACTACTTAAACTACAACAGCCCGGAGTATGACGCACAGATGGCCCTCTCCAGAGAGACCACCGGCAAGGAGCGCATGGACGCACTGTTTGCGGCAGAGCAGATTCTCCTTGAGGACGGCGCTCTGGTTCCGCTGCAGCTCAGACTGGTGCACTACCTGGTGAGCGACAGGGTGCAGGGCTTTGAGACCTACTTCGTGGGATACGATCTCAACTACTTATACGCAGACATCGTTGAGTAATCTGACTGATTGACGGGGCCGCTTCTCGGGGCATTGACGCCTTAGGGCAGCGGCCCTTTCTGTATAAACAGGGCAAGAAATGGAGGACATATGGGGAGATATGTTTTAAAGAGGGTTCTGATTTCCCTTGTCACGATATGGGTTCTGGTCACGGTCGTATTCATTCTCGTCCGGCTGATGCCCGGCGAGCCATTCGCCGCCGATAAGATGACGCCGGAGGTCAAAGCCAACATGATGGCCTACTACGGGTTTGACAAGCCGTACATCCAGCAGTATATGACGTACATCGGAAATCTGCTTCACGGGAATCTGGGGTATTCCTTAAAATATCCGAATCAGACGGTCAACATGATCATCGCGGGCGCGTTTCCGTACTCCGCGGATCTGGGACTTCGCGCCCTCACTCTGGCGACCGCCTTCGGGCTGGTGTTCGGAATCGTCTCCGCCCTCAACCGGGGCAATAAAATCGATCTGGTCTTTATGATCATCGCCGTAATCGGAACCAGCGTTCCCGATTTCATCATGGGAGCGATTATGCAGTATTTCTTCGGCGTGAAGTGGGGCCTTCTTCCCATCGCACAGTACAAGGGACTGTCCTACACGATCCTGCCGTCCATCGGACTGGGGTTCTACACCATGGCCTCCGTCTCCAGGATCATGCGCGCCAGTATGCTGGAGATCGTGCAGCAGGACTACATAAAGACGGCCCGCTCCAAGGGCGTGTCCAGGCTCCGCGTGGTCTGTAAGCATCAGATCAGAAACGCCATCATGCCGGTGATCACGGTGCTGGGCCCGACAGTGGCGGCGGTTCTCACGGGAACCTTCGTGATCGAGTCCATTTTTGCGATCCCCGGTCTCGGAAAATATTACGTGCAGAGCGTGGAGGATCTGGACTACAGCCTGGTGCTGGGAATGACCGTGTTCTACGGGACGTTCCTCATCCTGGCGAACATGGTGGTCGATCTTCTGTACGGCGTCATTGATCCGAGAGTACGGATTGCAGGAAAGTAGGTGATGGTGTGAGCGAAGAAAAAAGAGTGATACCGAAAGAGAAGTTCCGCATCGTCGGAAAAGATTTAGAGAAAATGGAGAGCATTTCCCGCCCGCATCTGACGTTCGCGCAGGAGGTCTGGAGGCGGATGAAGAAGAATAAGGCGGCCTATGTGAGCCTGATTCTGCTTTCCATCTACGTGCTTCTCGCCATATTTGCCCCCATGTTCAGCCAGTACGGGTTTGACGAACAGGATCCTTACGCCAAGCGGCAGTTTATCTCGGCGGCCCACTGGTTCGGGACGGACGCGCTGGGGAGAGATCTCTGGGTGAGGCTCTGGATGGGGTCCAGGGTTTCCTTAACCATCGGCCTCGTGGCGGCCCTTATCAACGCGCTGATCGGCGCGGTGCTGGGCGGCATCTGCGGGTACTATGGCGGCAAGCTGGACATGATCGTCATGCGCATCATCGACGTCATCTACGGCATTCCACAGCTGATTGTGGCGATTCTCGTGATGCTGGTGCTGGGCAAGGGCGTGTTCTCGCTGATCGTGGCCATGGTCGCGGTGGGCTGGACGGGAACCTGCCGTTTTACCAGGGGCGAGGTGTACCGCATTAAAGAGCAGGATTTCGTGGCGGCGGCCCGCGTGCTGGGAGTCTCCAACTTCCAGATTGTCATGCGGCAGATCATTCCCAATATCATGGGACTGCTGATCACGAATCTGACCATGGCCATCCCGGGAGCCATTTTCCAGGAGGCATTCTTAAGCTACATCGGTCTGGGCATCGTGCCGCCGCAGGCCAGCTGGGGCATCCTGGCGAAGGAGGGAACCGCGGCGCTCCGGGTGGCTCCGCACCTTCTCATTATCCCGGCGTTCTTTATCTGCACGTCCGTCCTGGCCTTAAACCAGATCGGAAACGGCTTGAGAGACGCGTTTGACCCGCGGCTTCGCGGCACTGACTAAGGAGGGAAGACCATGAGCGAGCGTATATTAGAGGTTGAACATCTGGAATTTTCCTTCCGCACCTACGGCGGCGTGGTGAAATCCGTCCGTGATGTCAGCTTTCATGTAAATAAAGGTGAAATTCTGGGAATTGTGGGAGAATCCGGCTGCGGCAAGAGCGTGACGGCCCAGAGCATTCTGCGGCTGAATCCGGAGCCGCCGGGATTTTTCGAGAACGGTTCCATCCGGTATAAGGGGGAGGAAATCCGCAGCAAGACAGAGCGGGAGATGAGAAAAATCCGCGGTCTGGAGATCGGATTTATCTTCCAGGATCCCATGACCTCCTTAAATCCGACGATGAAGATCGGAAAACAGCTGGAGGAGGTGTTTGTGGGGCGGCCCGGAATCTCCAAAAAAGAGGTGAAGGAGAAGGCCGTAAATATTTTGAAGATGGTGGGCATCAACGAGCCGGAGAAGCGGTACCACCAGTATCCCCACGAGCTCAGCGGCGGCATGAAGCAGCGCGTGATGATTGCCATCGCGCTGATCGGAAGCCCCAGCATCATCATCGCCGACGAGCCGACGACGGCTCTGGACGTGACCATCGAGGCGCAGATTCTCGATCTGCTTAAGGATCTGCAGAAGACGCTGGGCACCTCCATCATTCTCATCACCCACGATCTGGGCGTCATCGCCAAGCTCTGCGACCGGGTGCTGGTGATGTACGGCGGAAAGATCGTGGAGAGGGGCACGGCGGAGGAGATTTTCTACGAGACCTCCCACCCCTACACCATGGGACTGATGAAATCCATCGCGACGCTGGACACCGACAAGAACCAGGCGCTGGTGCCTATCGACGGCACGCCGCCGGATCTGTTTGCGCCGCCCCACGGATGTCCGTTTGCGGCCAGATGCCAGTACTGCATGGAGATATGCAGGGAGGAAATGCCCGAGGAGCACGTTCTGACGCAGGAACACAAATGCTCCTGCTGGCTGATGCACGAGGATGCGCCGAAGGTGGATCTGAGGGCCGGCGTGGTCCTGGAAGGAGGTTCCCATGAGTAATGACCGTGTGACGAACGAGCCTCTGCTTCGGGCGGAGGATTTATGCCAGTATTTCCACGTGGGAAGGCATCAGACTTTAAAGGCGGTGGATCATGTCTCCTTCCACGTGAATGCGGGCGAGACCCTGGGAATGGTGGGCGAGTCCGGCTGCGGCAAATCCACGACGGGCCGCTGCCTGGTGAAGCTTTACAATCCGACGGCTGGGCGAATCTATTATGAAGGCAGGGATATTTTCAAATATAATAAGGAGGAGAATCTGGCGTTCAGAAAGAATGTGCAGATGATTTTCCAGAACCCATACGCGTCCTTAAACCCGCGCATGACGGTCAAGGACATCGTGGGAGAGGGGATGCTGGTGCACGAGAAGATCCCGGACAAGGAGTTAAACGAGCGCATCGAGCATCTGCTGGCGACGGTGGGACTCAACCGGGACCACATGTCACGTTTCCCACACGAGTTCAGCGGCGGGCAGAGGCAGAGAATCGGCATCGCCAGGGCGCTGTCGGTGGATCCGAAATTCATCGTCTGCGACGAGCCCATCTCCGCGCTGGACGTCTCCATACAGGCGCAGGTCATCAACATGCTGAAGCGCCTGCAGGAGGAGCGGGGACTCACCTATCTCTTCATCGCCCACGACCTGAGTGTGGTCAAATACATTTCCGACCGCATCGTGGTGATGTACCTGGGAACCATCGTGGAGCAGGCGGACTCGGATACGCTCTACAGAAACCCGCTGCACCCGTACACGAAGGCCCTTCTCTCGGCCATTCCCGTGGCGGACCCGAAGAAGACCAGGGCCAGCGAGCGCATCGCGATCAAGGGCGAGATCCCCAGTCCGGTGAATCCGAAGGACTGCTGCCGGTTCGTGGAGCGCTGTCCCCACGCCATGGAGTGCTGCAGGGAGCACATGCCGGAGGCGAAGGAAGTGGAGAAGGGACACGTGGTGGCCTGTCATCTGTATGATTAGACGGCGTGCTCCGGGAGCGAAAGACAGAAACGCAGGGAGGTCTGTTCTGAGACGGACCTCTTTTTGCATGTCCGCCTGGCCCGCCGGGGTCTGGAAAATCCCGTTAAAATCTGCTACCATAAAAGACAGAAGGAGGCGGTAAAAATGGGCACGATCATAAAGAGAGGCATGGTGCGCGACGTGGCGCTTCTGCTGGCCGGGGCGGTGGTCTACGGCATCGGGACCCACTGTTTTGTGACGCCGGCGGACATCGCGCCGGGCGGGGCCATGGGCATCGCGCTGATGATCAGCCATCTGACGGGGCTTCCCGTGGGAATTTTAACGCTGCTCACCAATATCCCGCCGCTCATCCTGGCGTGGTTTTATTTAAGCCGCAGGTTCACCGTGCGCACAGCTGTGGCCTGCGCGGTCTGTTCGCTCATCCTGGATATGGCCATCGCTCCGGTGTTTCCGGTCTACGTGGGAGACCGGCTTTTGAGCAGTCTCTACGGCGGCATCGTGATCGGCGTGGGGATGGCGCTTGTGTTTCTGGCGGGCTCCACGACGGGAGGAACCGACATCGTGGGCTATCTGATGCAGAAAAAATACCCGCATGTGTCCATCGGACGGGCCCTGCTGATCATCGACGGAGTCATCCTGTTCGCGTCGATCTTCGTCTTCGGAAATGTGGACGCCGGTCTCTTCGGACTCATCTGCCTCTACGCGCAGACCAAGGTCATCGACGCCATCATTTACGGAAATGACGGGGGAAGCCAGGTGACGGTGGTCACAGGTCAGCCGCAGCTCATTGCGCAGAGAGTCATCGAGGAGCTGGACCGGACGGCCACGATCATCCCCAGCAAAGGGGCCTACAGCGGCAAGGACACCACGATCCTTTTGTGCACCGTGAGAAAATCGGAGTTCAGCCGTCTGAAGCGGATCATCAGCGAGTGTGACGGGGACGCTTTCGTGATGGTGACGGAGAGCAGCCAGGTGTTTGGTCTGGGATTCAAGGATTTCGGTCCGGATATCTAGACTGCACTGCGTTAAAATGCTAATATTTTGTTGTCACATAGGGGAGATTAGGATATAATTTAGAGGAAAGCAGCGCCGGGAACCGGCGGCTGCGATAAAGGAGGTAACAAGATGAAATTTGGCGTATTAAAGGATATCAAGGAGGGCGAGTACCGCGTCATCGCCACGCCCGCCGAGGTGAGTATGCTGAAGGGCGACGGCCATGAGGTATACATCCAGAGAGGAGCCGGACTGGGAGCCGGATTCCAGGACGAGGCCTACGAGGCCGAGGGAGCCATCATGGTGGACACCATGGAGGAGATATATAAGCAGTGCGATTTTGTCACGAAGGTGAAGGAGTTCGAGCCCTGTGAGTTCGGGCTTCTGCGTGAAAATCAGATCGTGTTCACCTGCATCCATCCGGCAGCCCACCCGGAGGAGGTACAGGCGCTCTTAGACAGCAAATGCATCGCGTTCACCGCGGAGGATTCCCACCGCTACGGCTCCCCCAACTGTGAGGCGGCCGGAAAACAGGGCGCGCTGATGGGCCTTGAGTCCCTGCTCTCCATCAACGGGGGCAAGGGCAAATTTGCCAGCGGCCTCGGCGGAGCCCCCGGCGTGAAGGCGCTGGTGTTAGGCGGAGGAACCGTGGGACGGGCCTGCATTTCCGTGCTCCACGCCCTGGGCGTCTGGGTGACCGTCATGGACGTGAACATCGGTACCCTGCGCGACATCGGAAAGCAGTTCAACGAGGAGGTCAACACGGCCATCTCCAACCGCTATAATATCAAGAAGCTTCTGCCGGAGATCGACGTGGTCTACAACTGCGTGCGCTGGCCGAAGAACGCCACGGAGTTTATGATCGACCGCGAGATGGTGCGCTCCATGGAGAAGGGCTCCGTCATCGTGGATATCAGCAATGACGTGGGAGCCATCGAGACCTTCCACGAGACCACCCACGCGGAGCCGCGCTACATCGAGGAGGGCGTGGTGCACTACTGCGTGAGCAACATCCCCGGAGCCATTTCCCAGTCCACGTCCATCGCCTACGCGGCATCCGTGCTTCCGCATTTCAGAAGCATTATGACAAATGGCGTGGCCGAGGCCTGCGCGAGGGACGGCTTCCTTCGCAGAAGCCTGACCGCCTACAAGGGATATCTGACCCACGAGGAGACCAGCGGAATCCAGGGACGCCCCTGGGTGCGCCCGGAGGACATTCTGGGAATCGCCGGCCGGAACCTGGATCCGGCGCCGCCGGCCACGTCCACGAAATCAGATAATTTTATCAAGCTGTGAGACAGCGACCGTTTAGGAGGGGGAAGTTTTAATGAGTGTAAATGATTTTTTAATGGATTTTGCGATCGCGTCGCTGTTTATCATGATCGGACAGCTGATCCGCGCCAAGGTGAAGCTGGTGCAGAAGTTTTTTGTTCCGGCCAGTATGATTGCGGGATTTCTGGCCCTGGCGCTGGGGAGCCAGGGGCTTAATGTCCTGCCGTTCTCCGAGGGGATCAGCTCCTACGCGGGCTCGCTGATCATCGTGATTTTTGCGGGGGTCGGCATCAGCGGATTCTCGTTCTCCAAGAAGAATTTCAAGGCGGAGATCGACCGGATGGGCTCGTATTTCTCCTACAAGGTGCTGGCGCAGGCCATTCAGTTTGCGTTCGCGCCGCTGTTTTCCATCCTTGTCATCTCGAAGCTGTTTCCGGAGATCAATGAGGGCTTCGGCCTGCTTTTAGCTTCTGGATTTTCCGGCGGCCACGGCACGGCGGCAGCCGTGGGCTCCACGTTTGCCAGACTGGGCGACACGGATGCCATGGACATCGGCATGACCTGCGCGACCGTGGGCATTCTGGCCGGTATCTTCGGCGGCCTGTTTTTCATCAAGATCGGAACCAAACGGGGCTGGACCAAATATATCCAGAGCTTCCAGTATGTTTCCGGCGATTTAAAGACCGGTCTCGTTCCGAGGGACAAGCGCAAATCCATGGGACAGGAGACCACCTCCTCGGTGGTTCTGGATTCCCTCGCGTGGCACCTGGCGATTCTCCTGGTGGCCTCGGGCGCGGGCGTGCTCTTAAACAAGGCGATTTTCAACTGGACGGGGCTGGATCTGCCGTCGTACCTTTTGTCGTTTATCGTGGCCATCATCATGTTCCTGGTGTTTAAATCGGTGGGCGTGGGCGAGTACATCGACAGCAACGTGGTCAGCCGTATTTCGGGAACGGCCACGGATTACCTGGTGTTCTTTGGCATCGCCTCCATCCAGATTTCGGTGATCGTGAAGTACGCGGTTCCGCTTCTGCTGCTTCTGCTCTGGGGCATTGTGCTGGTGGTGCTGACGCTCATGTACTTCGGGCCGGCCATGAACAAGGGGAGCTGGTTTGAGCGCTCGCTGTTCGTGTTTGGATATTCCACGGGCGTGTTTGCCATCGGATTCATCCTTTTGAGAATCGTGGATCCGGACAACCTGTCCAAGACCTTGAACGACACGGCCATCACCGGGCCGCTGACGACGCCCATCGAGATGTTCGCCTGGTCCATGGGGCCGATGATGCTTCTGGGCGGAAGGCACTGGGAGTTTATCGGAATCTACGTGGCGGTATTTGCGGCCTGCATCATCGTCAATGTGATCTTCAAATGGTGGTGGCTCAAGCTGCCGCTGGACCGCAAGGCTGAGGGAGAGATTTAGACAATAAAATCTGAATATGTGCGATGTGTGAGAAAGGCGCAGGACGCTCGGAGGGAATCCGGGCGCTGCGCCTTTTTTACGTGCCGGGACAGCGCGGAATAATCCGGGACGGAACTGGCATACTGTTAAACGAGGTGATGTAGTGTGAAGAGTACTGAATGGAAGGCATATGTATCCTGGATCTTTCTGGCGGAGGCTGTGGGCGCGGTTTCCGGATGGCTGACCAGGGACGGAATGGAGCTTTATATGGAGACCATCCGCCAGCCGCTGCTGTCGCCGCCCGGCTTTGTGTTTCCCGTTGTGTGGGTGATTTTATATGCGCTTATGGGAATCGGGGCGGCCCGGATCTATCTCGCACCCCCGTCGGAGGAGCGCTCCCGCAGCCTGCATAATCGGCTTTGTCCCCGCAATATAATAGAAAAAAGAAATTGACCGGTGAGAACTTGAGACAGATTGTGATGGAGACAGCGTTGGGAGTCATGCTTCTGGCGCTGGTATTTTTATTGACCAGATACGGGAGCCTGATGGTATCCGGGCAGGCCGCGGCCATCGGCAGGGAGCGGCCGTCGGTGGTGATCGACGTGGGCCACGGCGGGAATGACCCGGGAAAGGTGGGTGTGGACAAAAGCCTGGAGAAGGATATCAACCTGCAGATCGCGAAGCGCCTACGGGATTATCTGGAGGCTTCCGACGTGGAGGTGGCCATGACCCGGGAGGACGACCGCGGTCTCTACAGCGAGAGCGACAGCCGCAAGAAGGAGGCGGACATGAGAAACCGCTGCAAAATGATCGACGAGATTGCTCCCGACATCGTGGTGAGCATTCATCAGAACAGCTACCACCAGGAGGCCATAAGCGGCGGGCAGGTGTTTTACTACAGCCGCTCGGAGAAGGGGAAGAAGCTGGCGGAGATTCTGCAGGAGCGCTTCGACTACGTGCTGGGTGAGAAGAACACCCGCCAGGCGAAGGCCAACGACAGCTACTACATGCTTCTCCACGTGAAGCAGCCCATCGTCATCGTGGAGTGCGGGTTTTTGAGCAACTGGGATGAGGCCGCCAGGCTTAACACGCCCGAGTACCAGGACCGGCTGGCGTGGACCATACATATGGGGGTTATGGAGTATTTGAATGGGAGGTAGTGAAGGGGACAATTCCTGGAAGAATTTTTGTGAAAGATGTTAATTGCTTTTTTGTAGGGAATTGCATATAATAATATCGTGAGGTTTCATAATTTCTCACTGTTATCAGCAGGCAACCCGAGTGCCTGTGGTCGTTATATGTGTATGGCTTTGTCAGAAAAGTGATGCACAGTGACATTGTTGGGGTTTGCACAGGTTCCACAGTCTGACTAGGGTAACACCGAAAGAAAATGTGTTAAAAGGCTTCGCTGCGCGGAGCCTTTTATTACTTATTGAAACAGTCCTATTCGCAGGAGGTGTATTTTTGTTATTTGAGGAAAAATATGTCAGATCTATTGTATAATGCAGCTGTTGAATATCAACGATTGCAGAATGTTGTTTATAAAATAATTGTCGGAAGAAAAGGAAAATCTTACACACTTCAATTACATTTCCCTCCAGAATCTTTTTTTCATCTGACCGGACTGCAGCATCTTACGGATATCACATTTCCATCTACAAACAAAGAGCGTATTTATAAAGAAATATTAAGTCAGAAATTTGGCATACGGGATATAAGAAAATCGATCTTTTTTGATAAATGGTATATTGAAGAACGCCTGAATAATATTTATTATTTGGAGAAAATGCTGGATTCAAATTCTGTTACATATTTAATAAACGGTAAGCGATACACTCAATATACAAGTATTCGGGCAGACTATCTATGTAAATATAATATGGATGAAAACATTCTGTATTTGTTTGTGGTTCGGGAACGGAAATTCCCTAAATTTTTAAATGAGTGTAAAGGATGTTCGCTGTTTACGAAACATTATGTGGATTACACGATTGGCGCAGCTAGGACCACTACCTTATTGATAGAGAAACAAACGGATACAGATATAATTCAAGTGTTTAGAAATCCGGCATATAAAGAATAAATTCTGCAGTATCCATAAAAGATAAAAATATTAGTCTTGAAACGTTTTTGAAGCATACTGTTCTTTTCAGTTCAATCAGCAAAAAATCCTGGAAAATTTGCAAAAATCCGGAACACGCCCGCCTCCCCGGCATATACTGGTAGTATAATTTTGTAAAGAATAGAGGTAATTTTGTGGCGAGTGACTATATAAACGAACAAAATCCGGGAATGCCGGATAGCGTCGTCCCGGGCCAGACAGAGTTTGGCGCCGGCTTTACTGAGTTACCGGCCTGGGGCCCGCCTTTGGGAATGTCCGGGATGCCGGAAATGCCTGGGATGACAGGAATGCCTGGAATGACAGGAATGCCCGGAATGACGGGAATGCCTGGAATGACGGGAATGCCTGGAATGACAGGAATGCCTGGAATGACGGGAATGCCCGGGATGCCGGAAATGCCCGGAGTGACAGGAATGCCTGGGATGACGGGAATGCCTGGGATGACGGGAATGCCTGGAACAACCGGAACAACCGGCACACCGATGCGCCCGAACCGTCCCGATCGTCCCGAGCAGCCGGACCGCCCGGAAAGACCCGACCGCCCGGATCGTCCGGAAAGACCGGATCGTCCGGATCGTCCCGAAAATCCCGACCGTCCCAACTGGGGTCCGCCCAGTCCGTCTGAGCCTTCGCAGCCCCCGGGCTGGCGTCCGCCGATGGCGCCCGGCAATCCCAACTGGGGACAGGGAAACAACCGCCCCATCTGGAGACCGATTATTACGATTCCCGGCATCACTATCCGGCCAAACGTCAATAACCGCCCCAGCAGCGCGGTGCGCTTCATCAATGCCGCTGTCGGCTACGGCCCGGTGTCCATCACCGTCAACGACAATACGGCCAGCTCGTACTTAGACTATTCAAACATGACCGATTACCAGTATGTGATCGGCGGTTATGCCAATGTGGTTGTCAGAAGCAGCAATACAAACCGCGTGATCAACCGGACCAATTTCCAGGTGGAGGACGGCGGCGTCTACACCATCGCCCTGGTGAACTCGGCGGACGGCGTGGCTCTGTTCCTCATCGAGGACACCTCCTGCAGCAAGAGCATTTACAACTCCTGTCTTAGAGTCGTCAACCTGACCAACCGTTCCCCGGCCCTGGACGTGATGATGACCAATGGCCGCACGCTGTTTGACAACGTGCGTTTCCTGGATGTGACCGAGTACCAGCAGTTCGCCGCCGGAACCTACAGCTTCACCGTGTCCACCAGCGGAAGCTGCGGCGCCTACACCGCCAACGCGTCGGAGGGCACGGGCCGCGGCATCCAGCTGATCCCCGTCATCATCGGCATCGTGGGCGGAAACTGCGGAAGAGATGCACTGGTGACCGGCAACCTGGAGATCCGGCAGAACAAGGTCTACACCCTGTACCTGATCGGAAACGCCTACAGCAGCCCGCAGATCCAGATGATTCTGGCGGAGAGCTATCTCGATTAGACGCACACGGTAAAAAAGAAATATTGACAGCGAAACTTAAAAGCTTTATACTATATACGAAAAAAATAATAAGTTCTTCGGGGCGGGGTGAGATTCCCCACCGGCGGTGACAGTCCGCGACCTGCCAAGGCAGCTGATCCGGTGCAATTCCGGAACCGACAGTATAGTCTGGATGAGAGAAGAAATTGTGTATGCGACTGGTATTGCCCCGGGTATTTTCATATGCCCGGGGTTTTTGTATGAAAAGGGATCCCCGGATTCCCCAAAAGAGATGGCCGCCGCGCAATTCCTCTGACAAAGAACTTAGATCTGAGGAGGAAAGAAAGATGAATCAGAAAAAGACAATGGGTGTAAAACAGGTGGTGCTGATGGGAATGTTCGGCGCCCTGGCGGGAGTCTTGATGGTGTTCGAGATTCCGCTGCCGTTTATCGCGCCGTCCTTCTACGGACTGGATTTCAGCGAGGTTCCGGTGCTGGTGGGAACCTTCTCCATGGGCCCGGTGGCGGGTGTGATCATCGAGCTGGTGAAGATTCTGGTCAAGCTCATCATCAAGCCGACCACCACGGGCGGCGTCGGAGAGCTGGCGAACTTCTGCATCGGCTGTTCCCTTCTTCTCCCGGCGGGACTGATCTACCATTTCCGCAGGACAAAGGTAGGCGCCATCGCAGGCATGGCTGCCGGTACCGTGACCATGGCCATCGTCGGCGCAGTGATCAACGCCCTGGTGATGCTGCCGTTCTACTCCAACTTCATGCCGCTTGACACCATCATCGCGGCGGGCGCAGCCATCAACCCGGCGATCAGCAACGTCTGGACCTTTGCCTGGCTCTGTGTCGCCCCGTTCAATCTGGTGAAAGGTGTGGCCACGGCGTTGGTTACCGCTCTGGTCTACAAACGCATTAGCGTGGTGATCCACATGGCGGAGCCGGAGGCCATCGGCCGCAGAACCGCCAGAATGTAAAGACGAAAATAAGTACGCTCCCCGTTCCGTGCGGCTGATCCCGCGCGGCGCGGGGAGCGTTTTTATGCAGCAGGAAATACCCCGCAAGGAGGCGCACACTTTTCCTCCCGCCCGATTGCAATACAGAATGCAGAATGATATAATAGGAGCACTTGGCGAGGTCCTTCACGAGCCTAGTGCGAGTCATCCTGTGGATAATAGGAGCACTTGGCGAGGTCATCCCACAGATAATAGGGAAAATTGCGCAGAAAAGAGAAAATGATGAATACAAAAGTAGTAAAGACAACAGAGGAAGAGCTGATTGAGGCGGCCGCCATCCTGAAAAAGGGCGGCCTTGTGGCGTTTCCCACGGAGACGGTGTACGGTCTGGGGGCCGATGCGCTGAACGAGGAGGCGGCACGCAAGATATATGCAGCGAAGGGGCGGCCGTCGGACAATCCCCTCATCGCCCATGTTGCGAAAAAGGAGGACATAGAGCCCCTGGTCCGCGAGATTCCCGAGGCGGGTAAAAAGCTGATGGACGCGTTCTGGCCCGGCCCGCTGACGCTGATTTTTCCAAAGAGCGGCAGAGTGCCGAAGGGAACCACGGGCGGGCTTGACACCGTGGCGGTCCGGATGCCGTCGGATCCGGTGGCCAGGAGACTGATCGAGCTGGCGGGAACGCCGGTGGCCGCGCCCAGCGCCAACACCTCCGGCCGTCCCAGCCCCACCACCGCGGAGCATGTGCGCCAGGATATGGACGGGCGCATCGAGATGATTGTGGACGGCGGTCCGGTGGGCATCGGGGTGGAGTCCACCATCGTCGATGTGACCGGTGAGATTCCCATGGTGCTGCGTCCCGGGGCCATCACCATGGAGATGCTGAAAAAATGCGTTGGCGCCGTGGAGATCGATCCGGCCATCTTAGGCCCGGTCTCCCAGGATTTTAAGCCTAAAGCGCCGGGAATGAAGTACCGCCATTACGCGCCGAAGGCCGATCTGACCATTGTGTCGGGAGAGACGGAGGACGTGGTCCGGGCCATCAACCGGATGGCCGCGGAGCGGGAGAGCGAGGGGCTTTCCGTGGGCATCATCTGCACCGACGAGACGAGGGCGCTTTATCCGCGCGGCGTCGTGCGCAGCATGGGCGTGCGCGCCAGACAGGAGACCATCGCCCACAATCTGTACGCGGTGCTCAGAGAGTTCGACGATCTGAACGCGGACGTGATTTATTCCGAGAGCTTCGAGGGCGGGGAGCTGAGCCAGGCCATTATGAACCGGCTCTGTAAAGCCGCCGGATACCATATGATGAACGTGTAACGGAGGAATGAAAATGACCGGAAAGAGAGCAAACTATATCACATGGGACGAGTATTTCATGGGCGTGGCGTCGCTGTCGGCCATGCGCTCCAAGGACCCCAACACCCAGGTGGGCGCCTGCATTGTCAGCAATGACAACAAGATTCTGTCCATGGGCTACAACGGTTTCCCCCAGGGCTGCTCCGACGACGAGTTCCCGTGGGGCAAGGGGGATCCGGATCCCTACAATGATAAATATTTCTACGTGACGCACAGTGAACTGAACGCCATCTTAAATTACCGCGGCGGCAGCCTGGAGGGAAGCAAGCTCTACGTGACCCTGTTCCCCTGCAACGAGTGCGCCAAGGCTATCATCCAGGCTGGCATCAAGACCATCGTCTACGCCAGCGACAAGTATTTCGACACGCCGGCTACCAGGGCATCCAAGCGGATGCTGGACGCGGCGGGCGTGCGCTACTATCAGTACAATTCCACGGGAAGAAAGATCGAGGTTTCCCTGTAAATGAGATATCTGCTTGCGGCGCTGAACGCCAAATACATCCATTCCAATCTGGGAATCTACAGCCTTAAGGCCTACGCGCAGAAACGCCATCCGTCCGCGGAAATTCTGCTGGGTGAGTACACCATCAACCATCAGCCGGGAGACATTCTCGCGGACATTTACAGGAAGAAGCCGGATTTCTTAGGCTTCTCCTGTTATATATGGAACGTGGAGACTGTGCGGCGGCTGGCGCGGGATGTGAAAAAGATCCTGCCGGACACGGCGGTCTGGCTGGGCGGCCCGGAGGTCTCCTACGATGCCGGGCAGGTGCTTAAGGAGCTTCCCGGGATTTCCGGCGTCATGGCTGGCGAGGGCGAGGAGACATTCTCCCGCCTGGCCGGATGGTACGAGGCCGGCGGCGGGGAGGAGGAGCTCTCCCGCATTCCGGGGCTGGTTTTCCGCGCGGAAAGCGGGGAAATCGTGAGCACAGGGCCAGCCCCGCTCATGGACCTGGATGACATTCCCTTTCCCTACGGGGGGCTTGAAGGGCTGGAGCACAGAATCATATATTATGAGAGCAGCCGGGGCTGCCCGTTTTCCTGCAGCTACTGCCTTTCCTCCATCGACAAAACCGTGCGTTTCCGGAGTCTGGAGCTGGTGAAGGCAGAGCTTTTGTTTTTCATGGAACGGCGCGTGCCCCAGGTGAAATTCGTGGACCGGACGTTCAACTGCAAAAAGAGTCACGCCATGGCCATCTGGTCGTTTATTTCAGAGCACGACAACGGCGTGACCAATTTTCATTTCGAGATATCGGCGGATCTGTTGGACGGGGAGATGCTGGCGCTGATCGGGAACATGCGCCTCGGCCTCATCCAGCTGGAGATCGGCGTGCAGACCACCAATCCGGAGACGCTTTCCGCCATCCGCCGGAGAACGGACCTGGACAGGCTTCGGGACGCGGTGGCGCAGGTAAAGCGGTTTCACAATACGCACCGGCATCTGGATCTGATCGCGGGGCTTCCGTTCGAGGACCTGGAGAGCTTCATACGCTCCTTCGACGACGTGTACCGCATGGAGCCGGACGAGCTGCAGCTGGGATTTCTCAAGGTGCTTAAGGGCTCTCACATGGAGCTGATGGCCGGCGAGTACGGGATTTCCTACGGGTCGGAGCCGCCCTACGAGGTTCTCTCCACCCGCTGGCTGGATTACGGGGACATTCTCCGGTTAAAGGGCGTGGAGGAGATGGTGGAGGTCTACTATAACAGCGGCCAGTTCCCCACCTCCATCCGGGCGCTGGAGAAGGAGTTTTCCTCGCCGTTTCGCATGTTCGAGGCGCTTTCCGGGTATTATGAGGAACAGGGGCTTCTATCGGTCAGCCACAGCCGGATGGCGCGGTACGAGATTTTGTACTGCTTTGTCTGCGGGAGCTTTCCCGGGCGGGCAGAGGAGATGCGGGATAAACTGACCTATGATCTATATCTGCGGGAGAATGTGAAGAGCCGTCCGGCGTTTGCGCTGGATCAGAGCCCTTATAAGGAGATTGTGAAATCATTTTTTATCCGCGAGGACGCGGAGCGGAGATTCCTCAAAGGGTACGAGGGCTTCGACTCGCGCCAGCTTTCCAAGATGGCTCATCTGGAAGTGTTCGGCGACGGGCGGATGGTGCTTTTCGATTACAGAAACCGGGAGCCGCTGTTTGGAAATGCGGCGGTGTCTGAGATTGGGAGGGTGTGACGGATGAAGAGAGAGACGAAGGCGCAGAGGGCGGCCCGTGTGGCCCGCATTCTGGAGCTTTTAGACAGGGAATACGGCACGGATTACCGGTGCTATTTAAACCACGAGACGCCGTGGCAGCTTCTCATCGCGGTTATTCTGAGCGCGCAGTGCACCGACGCGCGGGTCAATATCGTGACGGCGGATCTGTTTAAGAAATACGACAGTCTGGAGAAGTTTGCCGGGGCCAGCCTGGAGGAGCTGGAGCAGGACATCCGCTCCATCGGCTTCTACCACATGAAGGCGAAAAATATCATCGCCTGCTGCCGGTCGCTTCTTGCGGATTTCGGCGGCGAGGTGCCGTCGGAGCTTTCGGAGCTCACCTCGCTGGCGGGCGTGGGCCGGAAGACCGCCAATGTGATCCGCGGGAACATTTACAATATCCCCAGCATCGTGGTGGACACCCACGTGAAGCGGATTTCCAGAAAGCTGGGGCTCACCCGCGAGGAAGAGCCGGAAAAAGTAGAGTACGATCTGATGAAGGTTCTGCCGGAGGATCACTGGATTCTCTGGAATATACATATCATCACGCTGGGGCGGACGATCTGCACGGCCAGAAGCCCCAGATGCGGACAGTGTTTTCTTAAGGAGGTGTGTCCCTCCGCGGGTATGCGCTAAACGCACACTTATAAAGGAGGACGGCCATGACGGATACCTATGTGGCGATTGATCTGGAGACGACGGGCCTGGATCCGAAGAAGGAAAAAATCATAGAGATCGGCGCCGTAAAGGTTGTGGACGGACAGGTGGCGGAGGAGTTTTCCACCCTCGTGGATCCGAGGCGGCTTCTGGAGGAGCGGATTTCAGAGCTCACCGGCATCACCGACGCAGAGCTTTCCGGCGCGCCGTATATCGACGAGATCATCGGGCTGGCGGCAGAGTTTATCGGGGATTTGCCGCTTCTGGGGCATCGGATTTTATTTGACTACAGCTTTTTAAAGCGAGCGGCGGTGAACCGCGGCATTTCCTTTGAGCGGGACGGCATCGACACGCTGACTCTCTGCCGGAAGTTCATGCCGGAGGACGAGAGGAAAAATCTGGAACATGCCTGCGAATTTTTCGGCATCGACACCGGCGGCGCACACCGGGCGATGAAGGACGCGAGGGCCGCGCATCTGCTGTTCCAGAGGCTTAAGAGGGACTTCCTCTGCCGGGAGCCGTCGGCGTTTGAGCCGAAGCCGCTGGTATATAAAGCCAAAAAGGACCAGCCGGCCACAAAAAGGCAAAAAGAGCACTTGCATGATTTGATAAAATATCATAAAATATGCTTAACTGTGCAGATCGACGGGCTTACCAGGAGCGAGGCCTCCCGGCTGACGGACCAGATTCTCGCGCAGTACGGAAGAATGAATCAGAGGTGAGAGAGAAATGATCAATTTTAACGATAAAAAGACAAGGAATATTTTTTCCACCATCATCATCATTATCCTGGTGATCGCCATGGTGGTTCCGGGCGTTCTGTCAACGCTTGGCAGCATGGCCATGTTCTAAGAACGGCGGGAAAGAGGAGAATTATGAGAGTGAGTAATTGGATGGCCGGACTGTCGGCGGCTCTGATGCTGACCCTGGCGGCTCCCATGGCCGTGATGGCGGCCGACGGGGATACCATGCCCGACGGCGTGTACGCGGGGGAGCAGAACCTGGGAGGCATGACGAAGGAGGAGGCCGGACAGGCGGTCGCGGATTATGCGGCGGCTCTGACGGCACAGAAGATCACGGTAAACATCGGCGGTCAGGCTGTGGAGACCAGCGCCGTGGAGCTGGGCTTCTCCTGGAGCAACCAGGATGTCATGGACGATGTGGCGGCGGCTTACACCGGCGGCAATCTGATCAGACAGTATATGACGAAAAAGGATCTGGAGGCGGAGCCTTACAAGGTGCCTCTGGAGTTTGATGCGGACGGGGCGAAGCTTGATGCCTTTGTGCAGGAGAAGTGTGCCCCCCTCATCGGGGAGGCGAAGGACGCCACGATCACCAGAACCGGCGACGGGTTCCAGATCGAGGAGGAGACCGTGGGGGTCGCCATCGATCTTGAGGCCACAAAGGCGGCGCTTGCCGCTGCTCTGACAGAGAGCGCCGGCACGGACGGGATCACCGTGGAGGCGGTGGTGACCGAGAGCCAGCCGAAGGTGACGGCGGAGCAGCTGGCCACCATCGGGGACGTGCTGGGGACATTTTCCACCAGCTTCAATGCAGGAAACAGCTCCCGGACGAAAAATTTAAAGACGGGTACGGAGAAAATCAACGGCACCGTGCTGATGCCGGGGGAGGAGTTCTCCGCCTATGTGTGGATGACCCCCTTTACCGTGGCCAACGGCTATGCGGCGGCGGGTTCCTACGAGAACGGACGCACCGTGGATTCCATCGGCGGCGGCGCCTGCCAGATCTGCACCACGCTCTACAATGCGGTGCTTCTGTCCGAGCTGGAGGTGACCCAGCGGCAGAACCACTCCATGACGGTGGCCTATGTGGATCCGTCGGCGGACGCGGCCATCGCGGGTACTTATAAAGATCTTAAATTTGTGAATAACTACGAGACCCCAATCTATATCGAGGGGGCTGTGAACGGCGGCAAGCTGAGCTTTACCATCTACGGCAAGGAGACCAGACCGGCGAACCGGACGATCAAGTATGTGTCCGAGACGCTGGGAGTGACGGATCCGGGCGAGCCCATCGTGAAGGTGGACGCCTCCCTGGCGCCCGGCGCGAGGGTGACGGAGCAGAGCTCCCACAGAGGTCTGCGCTCCAGACTCTGGAAATATGTGTATGTGGACGGCGTGGAGACGGAGAAGGAGATTCTTCACACGGACAGCTACTCCGCATCCAAGGCCATCGTGAGAGTGGGCCCGGCAGCCGCGGAGGTTGTCAACCCGGTTCTTCCGGAAACTCCCGCACAGACTCCGGAGAGCACGGAGCCCGCGATTGTGGAAGGAATCAACGGAGGCCCCGGCGTGAGCCCGTCTGCGGAGGCTCCGGCTGCACCTGCGGATACCCCGGCTCCGGTGGATCCCGCACCGGTATCGCCGGCGGGGAATCCGGCCCCCGTACCCGAAGAGACCGCGCCGCCTGTGTCACCGGCCGGACCGGGAGCATAGGGCCATGTACGGACGGGTCGAGAGAGACATGAGGGGTCGGCTGGCCCCGGGACAGGATTTAGTGGTGGCCGGGACCATCGGCCTTAAGGGGGCCGCGCTTCTCGCGAGGGTTCTGGATGCCAGGCTGCGGGAACGCTTTTCACCGGAGTTTGTGGAGCGTGCGCAGGCCCTGGATCAGGGGATGATTTCCGGCGCCCCGGATGGATTTGAAAAATTTGGCGCGACAGAGTGCGAGGAAGTTTCGGAGGGCGGCGTGATGGCTGCCCTTTGGAATCTGACCGGCGCGTACCGCGTGGGGATGGAGATTGAGCTTAAGAATATCCCCATTCTGCAGGAGACGGTGGAGGTCTGCGAGCTGGCGGACGTGAATCCCTACCGGCTTATGTCGGGCGGGTGCTATCTCCTGGCGGCGGACAGCGGCTGGGCGCTGGCGAGGAGTTTACAGGCGGCGGGCATTCCCGCGGCTGTGATCGGCAGGATCACGAAGGATAAAAAGCGTCTGATCTGCAACGGCGATGTGCTTACCTATCTGGACCGCCCGCAGATGGACGAGCTTGACAGAATCAAGGAGCAAATGGGAGGAAATTGTGATGAGAGAGAAAATTTTGGCTGTCATCGAGAAGAACAGCAGGATTGACATTAAGGATCTGGCCGCGCTTTTAGGCGAGAGCGAGGTGGCTATCGCCAACGAGATCGCCGCCATGGAGAAGGAGAATATCATCTGCGGCTATCACACGCTGATCAACTGGGACAACACCAGCGATGAGAAGGTGATCGCGCTGATCGAGGTGAAGGTGACGCCTCAGAGAGGGATGGGATTCGACAAGATCGCGGAGCGCATTTACCAGTACAGCGAGGTCAATTCCGTGTATCTGATGTCGGGCGCGTTTGATTTCACGGTGATGATCGAGGGCAAGACCATGAGGGAGGTGGCCCAGTTCGTCTCCGAGAAGCTGTCCCCCATGGAGTCGGTTCTCAGCACGGCCACCCATTTCGTGCTCAAGAAATACAAGGACCACGGCACGGTGCTGGTGGAGAGAAAACAGGATGAAAGGATGTTGATTACCCCATGAGAAATCCATTGTCTGAAAAAATCGTGAGCATCCCGCCGTCCGGGATCCGCAAATTCTTTGATATTGTCAGCGAGATGGAAGGCGCCATCTCCTTGGGCGTCGGCGAGCCGGATTTTGAGACGCCCTGGCACATCCGCGAGGAGGGTATTTACTCCCTGGAGAAGGGACGGACGTTCTACACCTCCAACGCGGGACTTAAGGAGTTAAAGATTGAGATCTGCAAGTATCTGCAGCGCCGCTGCAATGTAGCCTATGATTACAACACTGAGGTCACGGTGACTGTGGGCGGCAGCGAGGCTATCGACATCGCGCTTAGGGCCATGCTGGATCCGGGCGACGAGGTGCTGATCCCGCAGCCCAGCTATGTCTCCTATGTGCCCTGCACAGTCCTGGCAGACGGCGTGCCGGTGGTTATCGAGCTGGAGGAGAAGGATCAGTTCAAGCTGACAAAAGAAAAGCTTTTAGAGAAGATCACTCCGAAGACGAAGATTCTGGTGCTCCCGTTCCCCAACAACCCCACGGGTGCGGTGATGACCCGCGAGGACCTGGCGGAGATCGTGCCGGTGATCATTGAAAATGACCTGTTCGTCATTTCCGACGAGATTTACTCGGAGCTCACCTACAACGGCGACCATGTGACCATCGCCAGCTTCCCGGGCATGAAGGAGCGGACGATCCTCATCAACGGATTTTCCAAATCCTACGCCATGACCGGCTGGAGACTGGGATACGCGGCGGGACCTGCCGAGATCTTAAAGCAGATGATAAAGATTCACCAGTTCGCCATCATGTGTGCGCCCACCACCAGCCAGTACGCGGCGGTGTCGGCTCTGCGCGACGGCGATGAGGATGTGCGGACCATGCGCGAGTCCTACAACCAGAGACGCCGCTATCTCATGAACGCGTTTGAGGAGATGGGACTGGACTGCTTCGAGCCCCACGGCGCGTTCTACATGTTCCCCAGCATCAAGCGCTTCGGTATGACCTCCGACGAGTTCGCCACGAGGCTTTTGAAGGAGGAGAAGGTGGCCGTGGTTCCGGGCACCGCCTTCGGGGACAGCGGAGAGGGATTCTTACGTATCTCCTACGCCTACTCGCTGGAGGATTTGAAGAGGGCGCTGGCCCGCATCGAGAACTTCATAAAGCGTCTCGACGGAAAGGCGTAAGCCATGAATATTGTACTGTTTGAGCCGGAAATGCCGGCCAATACCGGAAATATCGGCCGCACCTGCGTGGCCACGGGGACCAGGCTCCACCTCATCGAGCCGCTGGGCTTTAAGATCAACGAGAAGGCCTTAAAGCGCGCCGGCCTCGATTACTGGGACAAGCTGGACGTGACCGTGTACTGTGATTTCGACGATTTCCTGGAGCGAAATCCCGGCGTGAAAATCTACATGGCGACCACGAAGGCCCCCAACGTCTACACCGATGTCCGCTACGAGCCGGACTGCTTCATCATGTTCGGCAAGGAGAGCGCCGGAATCCCGGAGGAGATTCTGGTGAAAAACCAGGAGACCTGCGTGCGGATCCCCATGTGGGGAGACATCCGGTCGCTGAATCTATCCAATTCCGTGGCGATTGTGCTTTATGAGGCGCTGCGGCAGAACGGGTTTGAGAGGATGACGCTGGAAGGGCATTTGAGGAATTATGAGTGGAAATGAGGTTGACATTTTCGGGCGGATGGAATAATATATAGGTAGCCAAAAATGCAGTGGGTTCTCATGGAACTCAAACAAACGAACCCCTTAGGGATGTAGGGAGCCCTAAGGGGTTCTTGCTCGTTTACGGTGAGCTATTCCGTTTAGGCTGGTGCTGTCTTACTTATCCCGATCCAGCCATTTGCATATGTAGTAGCCAACTACACTTGCTACGACCGAGATAAAAAATGCAGTGGATATCTCGCCCATGGATCTCACCTCCTTCCTACTGGAAAGAGTCGACAGCAAAGCCATTATATATGATTTTATGCGATAGATCAATGCAAATTACAGATTCGTCGATTTCGGCAGGCTGAAACGAAATTCCGTCCCCACATCCACCGTACTGATCACATCGATATTTTCCCCGTGGGCCTGGATGATCTCCTTCACGATGGCCAGTCCCAGTCCGGTTCCCTTCTTATCCTTTCCCCGCGACAGATCCGTTTTGTAAAACCGGTCCCAGATCTTCATGATATCCGCCTTTGGAATCCCGATGCCGTTGTCCTTCACGGAGACAAACACCTTCTCGTATTTTGTGCCCGTGTGTATGTAGATGACGGAGTTGTTGGGGCTGAACTTGATGGCGTTGTCGATGAGGTTGTAGAGCACCTGCTGGATTTTCCCCAGATCGGCGTAGACCATCTGCGTGGTGTCGGAGAAGGTCAGGTCGATGATGATATCCTTTGCGTTGCAGGTTCCCTCGAAGGAGGCTGCCGTGTCCTTGATCACCCGGTTGATGTCGAAATTACTCCGCGAGAGATAGCCTTTGCTGTCTAAGGAATTTAAGGTCAGCATTCCCTCGGTCAGTTTGTTCAGCCGTTCAGTCTCGGAGATAACGATGTTTAAGTATTTGGCTTCCAGCTCGCGGGGGACGGTTCCGTCGATGATGGCCTCCACATATCCTTTAATGGATGTGAGGGGGGAGCGGAAATCGTGGGAGACATTGGCGATGAAGCGCCGCTGGTACTCCTCCATCTTTTCCAGCTCGTCGGACATGTAGTCCAGGGTGGCGGCCAGATAGCCCATCTCGTCGGAGGTTTTGAGATCGATGTTGTATTTTAAATTTCCGTCGGCGTACTCGTTGGCGCCGTAGGTGATCTTCTTGAGTGGGAAATAGACCGTCTTCGTGAAGATCAGAAGGATGATCAGCGACAGGAGGAAAATGAACGCGCCACTTAAGTAGATGAGCAGAAGGATCTCGTTTTTTCCGTCCTCCACCTCGGTCATGGGCAGATGGATGACCACGTATCCGTAGGTGTTGAAATTTCCCGTGATGGGAGCGGAGACCGAAAGCACGTCGCTATTAAACAGGCCGTAGTACCGTCCCACGGAGTAGGATTCGTTGCCGTCGCCCACGGGATCGAAGTCTTCGATCACGGTCCCGGTGTTTGCGGAGCCGTCGCTGTCCAGCACGATGGAGCCGCTGTCGTCCACGACCCAGATGCGCGCGCCTAAAAAGGAGCCCACCGCCTGCATCTGTGGGTAGGCCGCGCTCAGATCCAGATTCGTGCCCTTATAAATGCTGCTGTAGCTGGAGGCGATCAGGTTCGCCTCGTCGTACAGCGTCTGGGCGCTGGACTCCACCAGGTATCGCTCCACCATCTTCGACGAGACCGTGGAGATGGTGAGAAAGCCCAGGAAAAGGAAGGCCAGATAGCCTAAGAGGAATTTGTAGTAGAGTGAGTGGGTCATCGTTTCACCTCAAATTTATACCCGATCCCCCACACCGTAGACAACGCCCATTTCTCGTGATCCTTGATCTTTTCGCGCAGCCGTTTGATGTGCACGTCCACGGTCCGGGTGTCGCCCAGGTACTCGTAGCCCCAGATGTGATCCAGGAGCTGTTCTCTGGTAAACACCTGGTTGGGGGAGGACGCGAGGAAATAGAGGAGCTCCAGCTCCTTCGGCGGCATCTCGATGGAGTGGCCGTTGTAGATCACCGAGTAGTTGGTGAGATTCACGATGAGATCCGGGTACTCCACGTACTCGCCCTGCTGGTCGCTTGCCGGCGCAGGAGCGGCGGGGGCGGCCTGGTAGCGGCGCAGCACCGCCTTCACACGGGCCACCAGCTCCTTGGAATCGAAGGGCTTGATCATGTAGTCGTCGGCCCCCAGCTCCAGCCCCAGCACCTTGTCGAAAATCTCTCCCTTGGCGGAGAGCATGATGATGGGCACCTGGGAGGAGGCGCGAAGCTCCCGGCAGACCTGGTAGCCGTCGATGCCGGGGAGCATCAGGTCCAGAAGCACCAGGTTGGGCTTAAAGACGGGGAAGGCCTTGAGAGCCTCCTCGCCGTCCCCCACGATCTGGGTCTCGAAGCATTCTTTTGTCAGATAGAGCGAAATGAGCTCCGCAATGTTCGCGTCGTCGTCCACAATTAAAATCCGCTGTTTTTCTGCCATAGGTCTATACTCCTCCTGTCCTTACTTGAACGTGACGATGGTGACGCCCGTGTCGCCCTCGCCAAATTCACCCAATCGAAATTCCTTCACGTATTTTAATTTCTTTAAATGCCGGTGCACGCCGGCCTTCAGCGCGCCGGTGCCGCGCCCGTGAACCACCCGCACCTGCGGCAGATGGGCCAGGTAGGCGTCGTCTAAATATTTGTCCAGCTGCGGGATGGCCTCGTCCACGGTGAGGCCGATGAGATTGATCTCCGGGGAGACGGAGAATGACTTGCTCATCTTGATCTTGCCGCTTCCCGTGTTCTTCCCTCCAAATTTTCCGCCGCTCTTTCCGCCGGATTCCAGTCCCGGTCCGGTGACGGACGCCTCGTCTAAAAGCTCAAGATCCTTGATATTTACCAGCGAGCGCAGAATCCCCATCTGCACGTAGAGGTCGCCCTTAGCGTTGGGGAGTGTGCTGACGGTGCCGTTTAAATTCATGGTGAGAACTCTGACGCCGTCGCCGATCTTGAGCGTCTTCGGTGAAATGGCTTTCTTTGGCGTCTTCTGTGTCTTGGAGGACAGCTTCTCGTCCACGGAGTTCATCTTCTCCCGGAGCTTCGTCCGCTCCGCCTCCAGCTGCTTTCCGATGCCGGAGGTGTCGGCAATCTTGTTGATGGAGCGGATGGTCTGATCCGCGGTTTCCTTGGCCTCGCGCAGGATCCGGCGGGCCTCCTCGTTGGCGTCCTGGATGAGCTTTTCGCGCCGTTCGTCCAGCCGCTCCTGCTTCTGCTCCAATTTGGCTTTCAGAGAGGAAATCTCCTGGCGGTACGCCTGGATCTCGGCCCGCTCCTTCTCAATGGTTACGCGGCTGGTCTCCAGATTGGCCAGAAGGTCCTCGAATGTCTCATCCTTGGCCTCCAGATGTCCCCGCGCATCCTCAATGATGTAGTCCGGGAGCCCCAGCTTCCGCGAGATGGCGAAGGCGTTGCTCTTTCCGGGGATACCGATGAGCAGGCGGTAGGTGGGCCGCAGGGTCTCCACGTCGAACTCGCAGCAGGCATTTTCAACGCCCTCGGTGGAGAGGGCAAATACTTTCAGCTCGCTGTAGTGGGTCGTGGCCATGGTGCGGCATTTCATGTTGTGCAGGAAGCTTAAGATGGCGATGGCCAGCGCCGCGCCCTCGGTGGGATCCGTGCCGGCGCCCAGCTCGTCGAACAGGCAGAGGGAATGACTGTCCGCCTGGTTTAAAATCGAGACGATATTGGTCATGTGGGCTGAGAACGTACTCAGGCTCTGTTCGATGCTCTGCTCGTCGCCGATGTCCGCGAAAACGTCCTCGAACACGGCCAACTGGGAGCCGTCGAAGGCCGGAATGTGAAGCCCCGCCTGGCCCATGAGCGTGAAAAGCCCCACGGTTTTTAAGGACACGGTCTTTCCGCCCGTGTTGGGGCCGGTGACGATCAGAAGATCGAACTCATTTCCCAGATAGATGTTGATGGGAACCACCTTTTTCGGATCCAGCAGCGGGTGACGCCCGTCCTTGATGTTGATGTAGCCCTTGTCGTTGAACAGCGGGCAGCTGCAGTTGTAGTGCTTCGACAGGGCCGCCTTGGCGAAGATGAAGTCCAGCTTTGTGAGAATCTGCAGGTCGATCTCCAGCTCCTCTAAATAGGGGACCAGCTGGGCGCTTAAGTCGGCCAGTATCATCTCGATCTCCTTCTGCTCCTGAATCTCCAGCTCGCGCAGCTCATTGTTCAGACGGATGATGGCCATGGGCTCGATGAACAGCGTGGAGCCGGTGGAGGACTGGTCGTGCACCATGCCGGCGAACTGGCTCTTGTACTCCGCCTTTACCGGCAGGCAGTAACGCCCGTCCCTCATGGTGATGACTGCGTCCTGCAGGTAGGTCCGGCTGGAATTTAAAATGGAATTTAACTGTGTGTGGATCTTGTCGCCGATGCCCTTCATGGCCCGGCGCACCTTGCGAAGTCCCGGGCTGGCGTCGTCGCTCACCTCCTCCTCGGAGAGGATGCAGCGCTTGATTTCATTGTTGACCGGAGTTAAGGGCTCCAGCGCGCGGAACATTCCGTCCAGCGAGTCGTCGGGGAGTTCGGACTCCTCCCTGCGGCCGTAGTTCTTCGCCCGGGCCGCCGCCGTTAAAAGCGCGCTGACGGCCAGAAGCTCCACGATTCCCAGGGAGCTCCCCACGTCCAGCCGTCTTAAGGAGTCGCGGATGTCGCGGATGCCGCCGAAAGAGAGGCTGCCCTTCTGCCGCACGCGGGTGACCGCGTCGGTGGTCTCCTGGAGAGTCTGGCTGATCTCGGCCAGGCTGGTCGAGGGAACCAGGTTCCGGCACAGCTCCTTGCCCAGCTGGGATGAGGCGTACTCGGTCAGCTGGCTGATGATTTTATAGTATTCTAATGTTCTCAGAGATTTCTGGTTCATAATCGTTTGCCTTTCATAAAACTAAGTTCGTGGAATACCTCACTAAGTGCTCATAGTATCCACAGGATGACTCGCACTAAGTTCGTGGAATACCTTACTAAGTGCTCATAGTATACCACATTTCTGCGGGGGATGGATAGTGGTTTCTTCTTGCATAATGCACGAAACAAAAGTATAATGATAATAAGTTGTTCAAAGGAGAAATGCCTATGCCAGACACGAACGGTACGAACAGGAAACCTCCGGATAAACGAAATTTTATGCGGGAAAAGATAGTGAAGCCCCCTTTGCCCAGGCGCCGGCTGGCGGCGCGGCTGGCGGTGCTTCTGATTCTTGCGGCCATCTGCGGCGCGGTAGCGGGCGTGAGCTTTGTGCTTGCGAAGGGTGCGGCATCCAGACTCACGGGGCAGGAGACGCCCGATGAGACGACTCCGATCAGCTTCACGCGGGACGAACTGGAGCCGTCCACCGAGGAGAGCACGGAGCCCGCGGGCACGGAGAGCGTGCTTCAAGATGAGAAGTGGGTGGAGGAGCAGGTGGCGAAGGCCATCGCGGAGCACTCCTTCAGCGCGGAGGACATGGCGTCCATGTACGGAGCTCTGCGCGATCTGGCGAGAAGGGCGGACGAGAAGATTGTCACCGTCCACTCCGAGAAGCAGCGGATGGACTGGTTCGGCAACGCCGTGGAGAATACGGACCAGGCGGCGGGCATTATCATTGCCAAGACACCGCGGGAGATTCTCATTTTCACCAGCCTGGCATCGGTTTCTGACAATGAGGCCATTGAGGTAGTGTTTAACAGCGGGGACAGCGCGCCGGGTATCATCCGGCAGACGGACCAGATTATGGGCGTGGCGGTGATTTCCGTGGAGACATCGGCCCTGCCGGCGGAGAAAGTGAACGATTTAGAGCCGGTGGAGCTGGGAAATTCCTACTCCGTGAAGCAGAGCGACCTGGTGCTGGCTGTGGGAAGCCCGGCGGGCATCGTGCACTCCACCAATTACGGAAACATTTCCTATGTGGCGAAAAATGTGCAGACGACGGACGGAAATACCCGCGTGTTCTACACGGATATGGCCGGAAATGCCAGTGTGGGCACATTTATCATCGACCTGGAGGGGAAGATGATCGGCTGGGTGACCGACGATTTCAAAAATGAGAACAGCCAGGATATGACGGCCATCTACAGTATTTCCGATTACAAGCCCCAGCTGGAGCGGCTGACCAACGGCAGGAGCATCGCTTATTTCGGCGTGCGCGGCCAGGAAGTGAGCGCGGCCATGATCGGGCAGGGAATGCCTGCCGGCATCTATGTGGCCGACGCGGTGGCGGGAGGACCGGCCTACGAGGCGGGCATACAGAACGGCGATATCATTACCGCCATCGACGGCAGCGCGGTGCGCACCTCCAAGGAGCTGCAGACGCAGCTTGAAAATCTGGAGAGCGGTCAGGAGATCACGGTGAAGGTGAGACGCCAGAGCCGCGAGGAGTATAAAGAGTTAGAATATCACGTAAATTTAAGAGCCAGGTGATTTTTCCCTGGCTCCTTGCCATCCGTGGGCGGGCAGTCGGCGCTTCATTGTCCGCGGACGGAAAAATAAAAGGTAAATACAAAAAAAGAAAGAAATGAGGAGACAGTGATGAGATATATTGATCAGCTCAGGGAAGGGATGCACGTGTCGGACGTGTACCTCTGCAAGACGAAGCAGATTGCTTTGACCAAGAACGGCAAGGAGTACGGTTCGCTGCTTTTGCAGGACAAGACGGGAACCGTGGATGCGAAGATCTGGGATCTGGGATCGCCGGGGATCGGGACATTTGAGGCCATGGACTACGTCTATCTGGACGGGGACGTGACCGTGTTCCAGAACGCCAACCAGATCAATGTCAAACGCATCCGCCGGGCCGACGAGGACGAGTACATACCGGCGGATTATCTGCCGGTGTCTTCAAAAAACATCCAGGAAATGTATGGGGAGCTGGCCGCCCTTGTCCAGTCCATTAAAAATCCGTACCTGCACCAGCTGGCGGCGGGATATTTTGTGGAGGACAAGGCCTTTGTGAAGGCGTTCTGTTTTCATTCCGCGGCCAAGAGCGTGCACCACGGATTTGTGGGCGGACTCCTGGAGCACACGCTGAGCGTGATGAAGCTCTGCGATTATTACGCGGGGTATTATAAGAGAATCAACAGGGATCTGCTTCTGACGGCAGCTCTGTTCCACGATATCGGAAAGACGAAGGAGCTCTCCTGTTTTCCGGAAAATGACTACACCGACGACGGGCAGCTTCTGGGCCACATTGTGATCGGCGCGGAGATGGTGGGCGAGCGCATCCGTCAGATTCCCGGATTCCCGGACCGTCTGGCCACGGAGCTCAAGCACTGCATCCTGGCCCATCACGGAGAGCTGGAGTACGGCTCGCCGAAGAAGCCGGCTCTCATCGAGGCGCTGGCCCTCAATTTTGCCGACAACACCGACGCGAAGCTCCAGACCATGACGGAGATTTTAAACGGCGCAGGCGACAACCAGGGTTGGCTGGGCTACAACCGCCTGATGGAAACTAATATCAGAAAGACGTCTGAGATATGATAAAGAATGAGTTATTTACCGTGGAAATCACGGACATGAGCGAGGACGGCTCCGGCATCGGAAAGACAGACGGCTACACCTGGTTTATTAAGGATGCAGTCATCGGCGACACGGTGGAGGCCCGGGCCATGAAGATGAAAAAGAGCTACGGCTACGCCAGGCTGATGCGGATTTTAGAGCCCTCCGCACACCGGGTGGAGCCCCGCTGTCCAGTGGCCCGCCAGTGCGGCGGCTGCCAGATCCAGGCCATGGAGTATGAGGAGCAGCTCCGCTTTAAGGAGCGCAAGGTTCTGAATCATCTGATGCGCATCGGCGGATTTTCCCGCGAGGAGATCCCGATGCTTCCCATCATGGGGATGGAGCATCCGTGGCGCTACAGGAACAAGGCACAGTTCCCTTTTGGGAAGGATAAAAACGGAAGGATTATCACCGGTTTTTACGCGGGCCGCACCCACACCATTGTGGAGCAGGAGGACTGCCTGCTGGGGGCCGAGGTAAACCGGGATATCCTGCGGGTGATCAAGAATTATATGGAAGAATTTCACATTGAGCCCTACGATGAGGAGAATCACCGGGGGCTTGTTCGCCATGCGCTGATCCGGGTGGGCTTTAAGACCGGGGAGATCATGGTGTGTCTGGTGATTAACGGCGACGCGCTGCCCCACGGGGAGGCGTTTGTGGAGCGCCTTCGGGCGATTCCTGGGATGACCAGCATTTCTTTCAATGTGAATAAGGAGAAAACCAATGTGATTCTGGGCCGGAAGGTGGTGGATCTCTACGGGCCGGGGTATATCACGGACTATATCGGGGAGGTCCGCTACAGGATTTCTCCCCTGTCCTTCTACCAGGTGAATCCGGTGCAGACGGAGAAGCTCTACGGCACGGCCCTGGAGTACGCGGGGCTGACCGGCGGGGAGACGGTGTGGGATTTATACTGCGGCATCGGGACGATCTCGCTTTTCCTGGCGCAGAAGGCGGGAAAGGTCTACGGCGTGGAGATCGTACCGCAGGCCATCGAGGACGCGCGGATGAACGCGAAGTTAAATGGATTCGAGAATGTGGAGTTTTTCGTCGGCAAGGCGGAGGAGGTGCTGCCGGAGCAATACGAGAAAAACCAGGTGTATGCCGATGTGATTGTGGTGGACCCGCCGCGGAAGGGGTGCGATGAGAAGTGCCTGGAAACCATTGTGAAGATGGGGCCGGAACGGGTGGTGTATGTGAGCTGCGACTCGGCGACGCTGGCACGGGATCTTAGGGTTCTGGCGGGGAAGGGGTATCGGATGGAGAAGGTGCGGTGTTGTGATATGTTTGGGCAGTCGGGGCATGTGGAAAGTGTTGTGTTGATACAAAAGAAAGACTTGTAGAAGTGCTTTATTTTAAGCAGTTTTACAGACATTTTGTATTCGTGGAAGAGGAGGAAGGAAATCAAAATAAATGGGTGGAGAAATATTTCGATGTTTCGGTAGTAGTAGATATCGGATGTGGAAATAAAAAGAATTAGTATTTAATTTGTCATAAAAGTACTAAAAAGAAATGGGGGAGTTTATGATACCAGAAACTTCTGTAGATTGGAAAGCATTTGACTATAAATTTTCAGATAATCCGCAAAGAGCATTTGAGAATCTTGCCTATTATTTGTTTTGTCATGAGTTTAATCAGAAAAATGGTATTTTTCGTTATTTTAATCAGCCGCACATAGAAACTAATCCGATTCGGGTGGGGGATAAATTTATTGGATTTCAAGCAAAATATTATGCGGACAGTGTTTCTATGTCTAGCAAAAAGGATGAACTGATAGAAGCTGTAGAAGGGGCAACAAGATCATATCCGGGCATTACAACATTGTATTTTTATATAAGCCGAGAGTTTGCTCCAAGTTCGAAGAAAAATATTGTGGAACCCTCATATAAAATTAAAGTAGAAAATACAGCTCAAAAATTTAATATAAAAATCGTGTGGCGTGGGCTTAGTAATATTGAGGCGCAGCTTATGCAGGATAGTAAACTTACTATTTGCAGAAATGTTTTTTTTCGGGTGGATTCTGCGGTTCAGAAATGTTGTGAAAGCCTGGATGAACATAAAAATGATATATTAGGGAATATCAGTACAAATATGACATATAAGGAGAATTCGATTGTTTTAGAACATAATAAGTTAGATTTTGAGAGCTTTCTGAATTCAAACAACCAAATCCTGATTGTAGATGGAGATGCGGGTTCAGGTAAATCTGCATTAATTAAACGGACTGTAATAAATCTCAAAGATGAGGCAGTATTCCTTGCATTTAAGAGTACAGATATGGATGTGGATGGTAAATTGAAATTTTTGGCACTGCATGGATTGCTGACAATAGATGAAGTACTAGATATTTATAATGAGGCAAATATAAGAATTTTATATATTGATGCGGTCGAGAAATATTTTGTTTTAGAAAATCAACAGACATTTGAAGAAATTCTTTGGGTTTTTATAAAAGCAGGATGGAAATTGATTCTTACAATTAGAACAGTTTATAGAGAATCTTTTCATAATCTATTGTTGAATGGAGTTAAAGTTCAGCAGTACCATGTAGAGTTAATTAGCAATAACAATCTTTTAGAACTGTCTAATAAACATGGTTTTAGGCTGCCAAGTGATAAAAGACTTAAACAGCTTCTTTGTGCGCCATTTTATCTAAATTTATATCTTGCGCTTGATAATGTGGATGATGAAGAAAGAATTGCCTTGAATAGGGAAGTTTTTGAAGAAAAGATATGGGAAGATATTGTACGGAATAATAAAAAACGTAAAAACAATTTGCCGACCAGAAGAGAACAGGCTCTTTTACTTATCACAATGGAGATGCTTCAGAATGAAAGCTATTTGTATGAAATACAATCAAGTGATGATTATGAAGCTTTTGCTGGACTGGAGCAAACTGGTATATTAAATCAGACGGATGATGCTAGAAAATACTATCATAGTCATGATGTATTTGAGGAGTTGGCTGTTAACCATATTTTTACAGATCAATATAAAAAGAATATTGAAGCGGGTCAGTTTTTTGCAAAGTTTCGGACTTCTCTTCGAATTAGAAAATTGTTCCGGGGATGGTTGTCAGACTTTGCAAGCAGAGAAGAACATCAGAATATTATTTTTAAGATTCTTGATAATAAAGATGTCAATCGGATATGGAAAGATGAAGTTTTGCTGACAGTTATCAGTGCAGAAAACTTAAAGGATATTTATCATAAAATTGAATTAAGCATGACTGATAATAACTATGAAATGTTAAAGAAAATCGCTTTTCTGATTAATACATGTTGCCGTGTAGCGGAGCATGAAGAAATATATTTTAATCGTGGAAATCTTATACCGTTTCGGTTGTCGAAGCCTTCTGGATATGCATGGAAAGAGTTATTTGTTTATATTTTTTCCCATAAAGAATCAATATGTTGGGACAAGGAAATGGTTTCTGTTGTAATTGAGGTTTTGGATTCATGGACAAAGCATATTGAAAATAAAAAAGAAGAAAATACAGCGTTTGCCGGGAAAATAGGATTATTTTTGTTAGAATACGTATCAAATGATAAAGATTTAAGATATAAATTAAAGGATGAAAAGATTGATAAATTGCATGATATTTTGTGTAATTCTGCATGGATGCTTAAGGATGAACTAAACAATATTTTTCAAGCTGTTTTAGATGCTCTGAGAGGCGATGGGGGAGATGCTTGCTATGCTAAAATAAATTCAAATGTTTATAGAATGTATAGTGAGTTGGCAGAGCGTGCGGTAACAGACATTTATCACTATGGACAAATACCGTTTGCGATGCCTGAAATGACAATCAGATTAATGGAAATAATGTGGCTTAGTCAGGGTCAATTACCTGTTTATCGAAGTGTAGATATAGATAGCTATTTTGGAATTGATTCACATCTGTCGAATAAATATTATCCGGCAAGTGCGTACAAGACGCCAATAATACATTTACTGCAAAATAATCAGGATGCGGCAATTGATTTTTTGATTTGTTTTTGCAATAAAGTAGGTGAAAATTATTTAGAATCACATTTGAATAAAGATTACAAGGAATGCATGAAAATTGTAATTTATGTGAAAGACCAGGAGGTAGGACAGATCATCTCTGATCGTCTTTGGAAAATGTACAGAGGAACGCATGTGGGTTCAGATCTTCTTGTTAGTTTATTGATGGGATTTGAGACATGGCTTCTTAATGTGGTAAAAAATTCTGATTCTAATGTGGTAATAGATTTTTGTAGAGATATATTAATAAAATCTGAAAATGTTATGTTGACGGCAGTTATTGTAAGTATTGCTGAAGCGTATCCAGAGAAAATGATTGATATTGTCTGTGATTTCCTTAAAACAAAAGAGATATTTCACTTTGATTCAGATCGATTTGTATCCGAGCGTCAGGCATCATTTTTGCTGCATGGAGATAATTTTTTTGAAGAAGAACGGAGAGAAGCTAATAAACTTCCACATAGACAAAAGAGGCTAGAAGATATTATTCTTCAATACCAGACGGACAAAAATGAAATATCTGAGGAAGAATATAGCGTGCGGTTGCAAAAAATTTATCAGGCTATTGATGATGCTACAAAGGATATTGATACATGGCAAACAGCAGATAAGTATGCATATTATAGAATGGATTTGCGTCATTATAAAAGAGTTATTAACGTTGAACCCGATGGTAAAGGGAATAATATTTGCACAGTGATGCCTGATTTTACCGAAGATATGGAGGAACTAAGTAAAGAGAGCAGGGAGACAAGGGACTATCATTTTAAATATATGGATTTACAGTTATGGAGTGATTATAAATTTAATGGAAATGAGAAATATAAAGAATATGATAAATATGCGAATGTAACGATAGTATTGGAGGAATTAGAAGAACTGTGGGAGTACTTATGTAATTATAATGGCAAAGATAATTTTGAATACGAAGAACAGTCATTTTTATTCCACCGATATCTTTCAATTGTTCCATATACATGTGCAGTATTGCTCAGAGATTTTGGAAAAGATTTGACAGATAGAGATAGAAACTTATGCAGGCATATTATTTTTGAACTTGGAGGTTTGTTTTCGGAAATATCAGATTTTGAATTTGGACAAGCAGGAAATGGGGGAGAAGCAATTGCGCTTGGGCTTATATTACTAATAAATGGAGAAAATACAAAAACAGCAGACAATAAAAATCCATTATATTTGCTCTTAAAACTGGTGCTTAAGGACTGGAGTAATGATAGCCGCATTATAAAACAGATTGCAAATGCCATATGGAAACATAGTTCAACTGATGGATGGAAGCTTGTTTATATTTTTTCCTTGCTTGCTGATGAGTACGAAATACAAATTATGAAACAGAGAGAGCCCTCTTCTCTTGATGCTTTTTTGGAAAGCTATCAACAAAATATAGAACAGGCTTTCTTGAAAGATTCTATCGGTCTGGCTGATATTGATTTTACAAAGCTAAGTGGAGCGGTGACGTTTGTTGTCATATCATTTGTTTCTGTAGATATGAAAGAGGCATTTAAGATTGTTGAATTGACGAAAGATAAAACAATAAAAATGATATTTGGCAAAAAATATGGTGGGAAAGAAGAACGAAGAAATCTCATAGGCTATACATTGAATTTCATTGTTTGGTTTGCAGATGTACTGTTACATTGTGATAATTTAGAAAGAAAAGTCTTGATTGAGTCTTTTATGGAAAGGGCAGATATTACAGGCAATAATTATGTACAGGATTTATTAAAATGGCTTATCATAGAACAAGAAGTCTATGGGAAAATTGATGAATTCTGGAGTATATGGGAACTTTTGAAACCCAAAATGATTGAACTTGGTAATAAAGGAATGCATGATTATTATACGAACAACAATGGACCTTTTGGAGAGGATAGGGTTATTGTAACGTATCTATTTGCAAATACTTCTTGGCGGAAAGATGTTCATAAATGTGATTTGCTTTCCGAGAAAAGGGCTGCATTTTTTACGGATTTTGTTGAAAAATCAAGAAGCGTTAAAGCGGTGTTTTTTGCGTTGGCTAAGCTGCTGAATACAGTTGGGATGGAAACTTATAATGAGATTGGAATTGAGTGGATATATAAACTGATTATGAAAGACTCAGAATGCAGGGTACAGTTTTATGACTATACACTATATTATCTTGAGGAATATATTGGAAGTTTTGTGGCACATCATAGAACAGAGTTTAGGGAGAACACGGGGCTTTTGCAGAAGATACAGACTGTATTAGAATATATGATAAATCAAGGCTCTCAGATAGCGTATTTTTTGGGAGAAGAAATATGATTGGGAAGGAGTGGAACTGTGACAGATAAAAAAAAGGACGTTGGGAAAAATACACAAAGTGAAATTATCATATACCGGACAGAAGATGGAAATACAAAGGTAGATGTAAAATTTCAAGATGAAACGGTTTGGCTTACACAAGCTCAATTATGTGAATTATATCAAACCAGTAAATCCAATATCAGTGAACATATTAAGCATATATTTGAAGAGGGTGAGTTGGAGGAGGATTCAGTTGTTCGGAAATTCCGAACGACTGGTGCTGATGGCAAGAATTATAATATTACTCATTATAATCTTGACATGATAATTTCTCTTGGATATCGTGTGAAATCTTTCATTGCTACGCAATTTCGTCGTTGGGCAACCGAACGCTTGAAAGAATATATGATAAAAGGCTTTACAATGGATGATGAGCGTTTGAAAAACTTAGGCGGAGGAAACTACTGGAAAGAATTATTAGATCGCATACGGGATATCCGTTCGTCTGAAAAAGTGATGTACCGACAGGTACTTGACCTTTATGCTACCAGCGTAGATTACAATCCGAAAAGCAATGAGTCTATAGCTTTTTTCAAAATGGTACAAAATAAATTGCATTATGCGGCACATGGGCATACAGCTGCTGAGGTTATATATGAACGTGCAGATGCAAGCCAGCCCTTTATGGGACTTAAAAGTTTTTCGGGCGATTTTCCTACATTAAAAGATATAGGGATTGCAAAGAATTATCTTAATGATGAGGAACTGAAAATTTTGAATAATATTGTATCTGGATATTTTGATTTTGCTGAAATCCAGGCTATGCGTCATAATCCCATGTATATGTCGGATTACGTAGAGCATCTTGATAATGTATTGAAAACGACTGGGGAAAATTTATTGCAGGGAGCAGGAACAATCAGCCATGCACAGGCAATAGAAAAAGCAACAGCAGAATATAGAAAGTATCAGGTTCAAAACTTATCGCCGATCGAGGAAGAGTATCTAGAAAGTATCAAAAAATTGCATAGTAAGGCAAAAAAGAAAGCAAAAAAGTAATACTGCCAAATTGTATTCCTATACAAGTGACGAGAATAAAAAATGTGTATACATAGTAACTCCGACACATGTGGAGACGGTGGTAATGATGTCACGGATGGAGAATCAGGAATATGGAACTCTCTTAATTATTAGAGAAATAGTCAAGAATTATATTTGATTTTTACTGAAATTTAACAGGCAGATATGAGGAGGGGGAGTTGGTGAATATGCAAGATTTTCTTTACAAAGTTACTGCTGATGGATGGGTTGGATTTATTGGAGCAATTATTGGAGCGGTTATAACAGCCCTATCTATTTTGGTTGCTATACAGCATAATAGGAAACAAATAAAACAACAAAATATATCTATGTTAATACCTTATTGCGAAGCATTATTAAAATCTTTACCTAGTTATGATGCATTGATGACACAAGCGGATTATTTGGATGAAACAGATAATTTATTAGGAGGTTTTACATCGTCAGAACAAAAATTACATATTTTAGAAAATAAATTGGAAAATGCGAGTAACAATGAGGAGAAAGAATTATTAGAGTATAAGGTAAAAAAACAAAAAGAGTATTTAGAGTACTGGAACAAAGCAAATAAAAAAATAGATAATTTTATGAGTGATGGGTATTATAATGCAGTAAAAAGTGCTTGTGATAGTGAGATTATATCTCTTTATTATGAGTTTATTGTTGCCTTTCGCAATGAACATTTTTATTGTGGACCGGTGATCGATACTAGTTTGTTAAGAACTAAGCTTGTTCGATTGATGGAGGAAATAAATAGGGCTAAGGAATAGGATGATTGAATGATGATTCAGACAATATAGTGTTCGAAAATCAAAGATTTTTGTCTGTGCGATTTTTTGGGACGGATATTTCTCTTGAGCGTGTGGAAAGTATCTGTAGTGTTTTGGATTGTGGTGTGTGGACGATATTCTGGAATTTATACTGGAAGATAACGGAGGAAAAGACAATGGTTGATACCAAAAAGGAACAAGAGCGTGATGAACTTCATCGTGCGATTTGGGCGATTGCAGATGAACTGCGCGGGGCGGTCGATGGCTGGGACTTTAAAAATTATGTTCTCGGAACGATGTTCTATCGCTATATTTCTGAAAATTTGTGCAATTACATAAATAATGGCGAGATTGATGCAGGTAATACGGATTTCGATTTTTCCAAAATGGCGGATGAGGATGCCGAAGAAGCGAGAGACAGCTTGGTGGAGGAAAAGGGATTTTTTATTTTGCCAAGCGAGTTATTCTGCAATGTTCGCGCAAATGCTGCAAATGATGAAAACTTAAATGAAACGTTGGAGCGTGTGTTTCGCCACATCGAGGAATCTGCGAAGGGCAGTGAGGCCGAAAGCAATTTTGCCGGATTGTTCGATGATTATGATGTCAACAGCAATAAATTAGGTTCAACTGTTGCTAAGCGTAATGAAAAACTGGTTAAATTGCTGAACGGCGTGGGTGAAATGAACCTTGGAGATGTGAAAGATCATTCTATAGATGCTTTTGGCGATGCATACGAGTACCTCATGACAATGTATGCGTCTAACGCTGGGAAATCCGGCGGGGAATTTTTCACTCCGGCAGATGTATCAGAACTGCTCACAAGGCTTGGAACTGTAGACAAAACAGAGATTAATAAAGTATACGATCCGGCTTGCGGAAGCGGTTCGCTGCTTTTGAAGGCTGAAAAAATTCTTGGCAAAGATGCGATCCGTAATGGTTTCTACGGACAGGAAATCAATATTACAACGTACAACCTGTGCCGGATTAATATGTTCCTGCATGATATTGGATTTGACAAATTCGACATCGCCTGTGAGGACACTCTTATTAGTCCGCAGCATTGGGATGACGAGCCATTTGAACTGATCGTTTCCAATCCGCCTTATTCGATCAAATGGGCGGGAGACGAGAATCCGCTGCTGATTAATGATCCGCGTTTTGCCCCCGCGGGTGTGCTGGCGCCGAAAAGCAAGGCGGATATGGCGTTCATTATGCATAGCCTTTCATGGCTTGCGTCAAATGGTACTGCCGCTATTGTATGTTTTCCTGGCATTATGTACCGCGGCGGTGCGGAGCAGAAAATCCGTAAATATTTGATAGACAATAACTATGTGGACTGCGTGATTCAGCTTCCGAGCAACCTGTTTTTCGGAACTTCGATTGCAACCTGTATCATGGTAATGAAGAAGAACAAGGCGGACAACAAAACTCTGTTTATCAATGCCACGAGCGAATGCGTAAAAGTCACAAATAATAATAAACTGACGCCTAAAAATATAGAACGTATTGTGAATGTGTTTGCAAAACGTGAAGAAGTTGAGCATTTTGCACACCTTGCAGCTTATGAAGAAGTTACGGGGAATGACTATAATCTGTCCGTATCTACATATGTTGAAGCTGAGGATACCAGAGAGAAAATAGATATTGTGAAGCTGAATGCGGAGATTAAGGAAATTGTGGCGCGGGAGCAAGTGCTTCGGGAGGAGATTGACAGGATTATTGCGGAGATTGAGGTGGGGGTATGAGTGAAAACAATGTTTTGATTTACCAGGACGAAAATGGCGTTACAAAGGTATCTGTTCGGTTTTTCGATGAAGATTTGTGGCTTACCCAGCAGCAGATTGCAGAGCTATACGACACCACACAGCAGAACATCAGCCAACATATCGACAGCATTTACAAAGAAGGGGAACTTGACCGCGAAGCAACTAACAAGAAATTCTTGTTAGTTCGTACAGAGGGAACGCGGCAGGTAAAACGTAATATTGACCATTATAATCTGGACATGATCATTGCCCTTGGTTATCGCGTGCAGTCGCAAATTGCCACGCGTTTCCGGCGTTGGGCGACAATCCGATTGCATGAATATATTCAAAAGGGTTTTTCTTTGGATGACGACCGATTAAAACAGGGCGGCTCCCGATATTTTCGGGAATTATTGCAGCGTATTAGGGATATTCGTTCCTCTGAACGCAATTTCTATCAACAGGTAACAGATATATATGCCACAGCAACCGACTATGATCCGCGTTCTGATCTGACAAGAGTTTTTTTTGCAACAGTGCAGAACAAATTACATTACGCCGTTCACGAACATACTGCGGCGGAGGTTATTTATGACCGCGTGGATAATGAAAAGCCTCTTGTAGGCATGACGAATTTTAAGGGCGATTATATAACTAGAGATGATGTGAAAATAGCAAAGAATTATCTGACGGAACTTGAATTGCAGCGTCTTAATCTGCTCGTATCGCAGTTTCTTGATTATGCGGAATTTCAGGCTCTTGAACAGATACCTATGACGATGAAGGATTGGATTGATGCATTGGATAATCAGATTGTTGCAAACAGACGGAAACTGTTGGAGGGAAAAGGCAGTATTTCTCACAAACAAGCGATCGAAAAAGCAGAGCGAGAGTTTGAAATTTATCGGGCAAGGGAAATGCGCCAGTTGGAAAGCGATTTTGACCGGGCTGTAAAAATGTTGCAGCAGAAGGGGGCGGGCAAGAATGAGTAAGAACGACTCGCAGGGTAAGAAAAAGTGGCGCGAGAGCAAGTGTTTCGAGATGGGATTGATAAGATCATTGCTGAAATCGAAATGGAGTAAAACCTATGGATGAACTTAGAAATCTAAATAATCTTAATAGAGGGATTCATAAACGGTGGATATGGGAAAATAAAGATAATTTCTATCGAAGCTGCGATTATCTTCAGAAGATTAATTATTGTATTCAAGATTTAAATGCAGAAATAAATGATTTATATGAGCCATCTATGAAGGAAATAGTATACATGATTGCTTTAATTGATTGGATATGTGAAGCTGTTAGCGCAATTTTCAAAATTCTGAAATTGGAAGTAATTAATAGGTATACTTATGAAAAAGAGGATAGTGTTTTACAATCAATTCAATTCTTTAAGGCAATACGTTCTTTTGTAGTTGCTCATCCTTTGTCTACAGATAGACATAAGAAATATGGTTTTGATGGCGATATGATTTGTGTTGATATAAGGAGTAAGACATCGACAGTTACAAAGGTTTTTTCGCATAGTAGTGACTGGTTTCATCTTGATTATGACGGATTAAAAGGAGGTGCAAAGGAGAAAAAAGCAGACTTTGTACTATATGTATATTCTCAAAAGGCAGATGGAATGCAGTTTTTTAAATATATTAGTGTGGATTTTCAAGACTTGTATCATGTAGCTGAATTGCAGATAGAGAAATTGTATGATCTTGATAAATATCTTGGAAAGTTAAAAAAGAAAAATTTTGAGGTGGTGTAATGAGCAAATTAGACAAAATGATTATAGAACTTTGCCCAGATGGTGTTGAATATAAAGCTATCTCTGAATTATTTAATACTAGAAATGGGTATACGCCATCAAAAGCTAAAAAAGAATACTGGATAAATGGTACCATTCCATGGTTTCGTATGGAGGATATTCGAGAAAATGGTCGTATTCTTTCAAACGCAACACAGTATGTTTCTGAAAGTGCAGTTAAGGGAACTTTATTTCCGGCAAATTCCATCATAGTTGCAACATCAGCAACTATTGGCGAACATGCTTTGATAAAAGTTCCATCATTAGCAAATCAGAGATTCACATACTTGATGCTTAAAGAAGAATATAGCACTTGTATGGATATCATGTTTGTCTATTATTATTGCTTTAAGCTGGACGAATACTGCAAATCATGTTTAAATCAGGGGAATTTTGTATCTGTTGATATGAAAAAATTTGCAAAGTTTAAGTTCCCTGTACCTCCTTTGGAGGTACAACGTGAAATAGTCCGCGTGCTGGACTCTTTCACGTTACTTACAGCCGAGCTTACAGCCGAGCTTACAGCTCGGAAGAAACAGTATGAGTATTATCGTGATAAGTTGCTTAACTTTGAATATGAATATAGAACCGGCAAGATTATTGATATGCTGGCCCAACCTATTACTGATGGGCCGCACACTACGCCAACTCTTGTAGATGATGGTATCCCCTTCTTGTCCGCTGAAGCAGTCTTTGACGGGAGAATACACTTCGAAAAAATGCGAGGCTATATTACTGAATTATTCGATGCTGAGTGCTGTAAAAAGTATAAGCCGCAGAAAGACGATGTGTTTATGGTTAAGTCCGGTTCAACGACTGGAAAAGTAGGATATGTTGATACGGATGAGCGTTTCAATATTTGGTCACCATTGGCAGCTATGCGTGTGAATGAGAATAGTTCATCAAGGTTTTTATTTCATCTGCTTCAATCAACTTCTGTTCAGAAGCAAGTAAAGGCCAAAGCAAGCCACGGTTCACAACCAAATTTAAGCATGAGGGCGCTTGAGCAGTTTGAGGTTCCTATTCCGCCTTTAGAAGTACAACTTAAAATTGCATCAGTACTTGACAACTTTGAAGCCATCTGTTCTGACCTCAACATCGGCCTGCCAGCCGAAATTGAAGCTCGTCAAAAACAATATGAATATTATCGAGATTTGCTCTTGACATTTGCTGAAACTGGAAGCACACTCTTGACAGACAGACAGACAGACAGACAGACAGACAGACAGACAGACAGACAGACAGACAGAGCTGAACGCAATTAAGCTCATTCAGTATGTTTTTGGGTATGTTATGTTACCTCTTAATAAAGTTGCAAATACATTCAGAGGAGAATATATTACTAAGAAAAGTACAGTCAAGGGGAATATCCCAGTGATTCTCGGTGGCCAGGAACCGGCTTATTATATCGACAGATATAATCACGATGGTGAAATAGTTGCGGTTGCGAGAAGTGGAGCATCAGCGGGATTTGTTTCTTACTGGAATCAGAAAATATTTATTACAGATGGTTTTGGATATGAAGGAAAAAGCGAACTGATTACTGAAAAATATTTGTATTATGTTTTAAAAAATAAAGAGTCGGATCTGAATAAAATGAAACGGGGCGCAGGTGTTCCTCATGTGAGCGGAGAGGAAATTGGGAAAGTAGAATTGCCGATCCCATCTTTGCAGGATCAGAAACGCATTATTTCAATCCTCGACCGCTTTGACGCTCTCTGCAACGACCTGTCCGCAGGTCTTCCAGCCGAAATCGAAGCACGCCAAAAACAATACGAATACTACAGAGATAAGCTGCTGTCTTTTAAAGAACTACCAGAGTAAGGGGGCAAGACTATGCCATACTTTAACATTGTAGCCGAGACGTCGGAGAATACTGTTGTCACAGAATATGAGCCGGTCAAGAAGCGTTCTGACAGCTATCAGAGCGAGGCTGCGCTGGAACAGGAATTTATCCGTCTGCTGTATGAACAGGGGTATGAGTATCTGCCTGTTCACACGGAAAAGGACTTGATTACCAATCTCCGCAAGAAACTTTCAGAACTGAATCATTATCAGTTTTCCGATACAGAGTGGAATGATTTTTTCAAAAATGCCGTTGCCAATCCCAATGAGCATATCGTGGAAAAGACACGAAAAATACAGGAAGATAATATCCAGGTACTGACTCGTGATGATGGATCTTCCAAAAACATTATGCTCATAGATAAAAAGAACATCCACAACAACCGGCTGCAGGTTATCAATCAATACACAGCCGGTAAGGAAGACGGTGCAAAATACGACAATCGCTATGATGTTACAATACTGGTCAACGGCCTTCCCCTTATACATATCGAGTTGAAGCGAAGAGGTGTGGCTATCCGTGAAGCCTTTAACCAGATTAACCGTTATCAGAGGGAGTCTTTCTGGGCGGGGCACGGATTGTATGAGTATATTCAGATTTTTGTCATTTCAAATGGTACGAATACGAAGTATTATTCTAACAGTACCAGATGCAATGCGGAAAAAGAGCATGAGAAACGGGGAGCGAGCAAGACAAAGACCAGTAACAGCTTTGAGTTTACCTGTTTCTGGGCGGATGCAAACAACCGCGTAATTCCCGACCTCATTGATTTTACAAAGACATTTTTTGCACGGCATACAATTTTAAATATTCTGACAAAGTACTGCATCTTCACATCCGAGGAGATGCTAATGGTCATGCGCCCGTATCAGATTACTGCAACGGAGCGGATTTTAAATCGCATCGAGATTGCCAACAATTATAAAAAGTATGGCAGTGTGGAAGGCGGTGGATATGTCTGGCATACGACTGGTTCCGGTAAAACATTGACTTCGTTTAAGACTGCGAGACTTGCGTCGAAGCTGCCTTATATTGATAAAGTATTGTTTGTGGTTGATCGTAAGGATCTGGATTACCAGACCATGAAAGAATATGACCGTTTTGAAAAGGGAGCTGCCAACAGCAATACTTCTACTGCCATACTGAAACGCCAGTTGGAAGATCCGGATGCACATATCATTATCACCACAATACAAAAGCTGGCTACTTTTATTAAAAAGAATCCAGGGCATGAAGTATATATGAAGCACATTGTCATTATTTTTGATGAGTGCCACCGCAGCCAGTTTGGAGATATGCACACGGCTATTGTAAAGAGCTTTAAGAAGTATCATCTGTTCGGATTTACGGGAACGCCGATTTTCTCGGTAAATTCTGGGAGGGCAAAGAATCCGGAGTTTTTTACAACAGGACAAACCTTTGGCGATCAGCTTCACAGTTATACCATCGTGGACGCAATCAACGATAAAAATGTCCTCCCCTTCCGGGTGGACTATATCAAGACGATGGATACAGATGAAGGAATTACAGACGAAATGGTCTGGGATATTAACCGGGAGAAGGTTATGATGGCTCCCGAGCGCATCCGCATTGTGACGCAATACATATTGGAGCATTTTGACCAGAAAACCTATCGTGGGGATAAAACATACATATACAATACACTGCTCAATATTGCAGAGGTGGCTTCCGCCAGACGTGATGAAGTAGAGGAAATTAAACAGAAGCAGCGCGTCAGCGGGTTCAATTCTATTTTTGCGGTATCGAGCGTACCGATGGCAAAACTGTATTATCAGGAATTTAAGAAGCAAATGGCAGCAGATCCGACCAGAAATCTGCGGGTTGCGACCATTTTTAGCTATGGTGCAAATGAGGAAGAGTCAGACGGCATTCTGGACGAGGAAAATTCTGAGGATACCTCTGCGCTTGACCAGCCATCCAGAGATTTTCTGGAGGAAGCGATCAGAGACTATAATGAAATGTTCCATACGAACTACGACACCTCCGGTGATAAATTTCAAAACTATTATAAAGACGTGTCGCTTCGCATGAAGAATAAAGAACTGGATATTCTGATTGTGGTAAATATGTTCCTCACAGGTTTTGATGCCACGACCATGAATACGCTGTGGGTGGATAAGAACTTGAAGATGCATGGCTTGATACAGGCATTTTCCCGTACCAACCGTATTTTGAATTCTATTAAGACCTTTGGAAATATTGTCTGTTTCCGGAATCTTCAAAAACGCGTAGACAGTGCCATTTCCTTATTTGGGGATAAGAATGCTGGAGGTATTGTTCTGCTGCAGAGCTTTAAGGATTATTATTATGGCTATGAATCCGTGGATGGCAAACGGATGCCGGGATATGTGGAGATGATGGAAGACCTAACGAATAAGTTTCCGCTGTCAGAGCCGCGAATTGTCGGAGAGCAGAACCAGAAAGATTTTATTGCACTGTTTGGAGCGATTCTCCGCATGCGGAATTTATTGCTCTCTTTTGATGAGTTTAAAGGAAATGAACGAATTTCTGAGCGGGATTTACAAGATTATCTCGGCCGATATCAGGATCTGCGTGATGAGTGGAAACGCAAAAGACAGGAAAGTACGGATATTACAGATGATGTGGTGTTCGAGATTGAACTGATCCGGCAGATAGAAATCAATATTGACTATATCCTTATGCTCGTAAAGAAGTATCATGATACCCACTGTGAGGATAAGGAAGTCCTGATAACCATTAATAAGGCGATTGATGCCAGCCCGGAACTGCGCAGCAAGAAAAAACTCATTGAAACCTTTATTGCAGGAATCAATGACGTGGATGATGTTATGAACGAATGGCACAGTTTTGTGGCGGAACAGCGCGACCAGGATCTTGCTGCGATTATTATGGAAGAAAAGCTGAAACCGGAAGATACCCGGAAATTCATGGAGAATGCGTTCCGGGACGGAGAACTCAGAACAGCCGGGACCGATATAGACAAGCTGATGCCGCCGATTTCCCGTTTTGGCGGTGGCGGCAGAGCGAAAAAGAAACAAGGGGTCATTGATAAGCTGAAAGCATTTTTTGAAAAGTATTTTGGGATTGGCGGTTCAGAATCTTTTGCCGAGCCGAAACATAATGTAATTGCATATGATTTTGACAGACGGGAGGCGCTGGCGATGGTAGCAGACCCGAAAGCGCCATATGGAGAATGATTGATTTGAGCTATGAGACGACAGCGGCGAAGAAAAAGAGGATAAAGCGTGGGACTGCAGCTGATGCTATGAAGGGAAAGAGGTGATCCGATGACACTTCCGGCTGAGCGTATCCGCCGCTGTACTTGACACCGGAGCAGTATGAGGTGGAAGGGCGTATCATTCTCTATGTGTATGTTCCAGTCGGAAAGACCGTGTATCGTAATGCGGGCAGAATTTATGATTGCAATAATGAATCTGATATAGACATCACAGATAATGCCGATATGGTATTCCAGCTCTACGCCAGAAAGCAGAGTACGTATTTTGTGAATAAAGTTTATCCGGCGCTGCCGATTTCCAGACTGAGACATGATCTGATGGATCGGGCGAGACGCATGACCAGAGTGAACACGGAGCATCATCCATGGGTGGACATGACAGATGAGGAAATGTTGCGAAGCTGCGGATTGATTCTGGAAGATCCGTTGACCAACAGGGAAGGCATCACGCTTGCGGCAATTTTGCTTTTCGGCTTGGATACGACAATCATGTCTGTTCTTCCGTAGCACAAGACAGATGCAATTTTCCGGGTATTCAATGTGGACCGCTATGATGACCGGGATGTGGTGATCACGAATCTGATCGAAAGCTATGACCGGCTGATGGAGTTTGGTAAGAAGCACTTAAACGATATTTTCACCATGGATGGTATTCAGCGCGTCAGTGCGAGGGATAAGATCCTGCGTGAGATTATCTCGAACCTGCTGATGCACCGGGATTTTTCAAGCGGATATGTGCCGAAATTTCTCATTGAAAGGGATACGATCACGACGGAAAATGCCAACTTGGCACACGGCCACGGCAATCTGAATTTAAAGACCTTTAAGCCGTTTGCGAAAAATCCGCCGATTGCCAAGGTGTTTCGGGAGATAGGGCTTGCTGATGAGCTGGGCAGCGGCATGCGCAACAGCTACAAATATACGAAGATGTACTCCGGCGGAGAACCGACTTTCACTGAAGGCGATGTTTTCACAATTGTGATTCCGCTTTCGAAGGTGGCAACAGTGACTGTGGGACCAGGGGATCAAGTCGCGGGGCAAGATGCAAACCAAGATACAGGTCAAGTCACAGGCCAAGATATTGAAGAAAAGAAAACAAGGTTAGTTGAGTTTTGCAAAATTGCCAGAACACGAAAGGAAATGCAGGAGTTTCTTGGATTGAGTGGCAGAGATAATTTCAAAAAGAAATATTTGATCCCATTACTTGATGAGGGCCGGATTGTGATGACAATTCCGGACAAGCCGACCAGCAGGAATCAAAGATATAAGAAAAAGTGATTATGAACCGCTCCCAGGGCTCGACACCGTATGTAAATCCGCCGGATTTTTAATAATATAAATACAAGAAGAGCTTATTTTAGATATCCCCGTGGATATGTTTTCACAGGCACAAACGCCCTTCGATATGTTCGGGCATATGGTTTTAAAATCTGACATCAAAACAGAAAAATAAAAAGGGGGGAGTCAACCATGGGAAATAAAAGCACATCCGCAGTCCCTGCCTACAACGAAATGATGCACGAATTATTCCAGGCGATGCATGAGCTCGGAGGTTCGGGGACAATCGCGGAGATTGATGACCAGACGATCGAAATATTAAATCTGCCGACGGAAATCCAGGAGATCATGCACGGGGACAGCAGCAAGACAGAGGTCGAATACCGGCTGGCGTGGACCAGAAGCTATATGAAAAAAGTTGGCATTCTGGAAAATTCCTCCCGCGGCGTGTGGTCGCTGACGGCGAAGGGAAGGGAGCTGGAGGAGATCGACCCCGATGAGATCGTGCGCCAGGTTCAGAAGATGACAGCTCTGAAAAAGAAAAATGCGTCCACCGCAAACTTCGAAGATGGAGACCCGGAAAATGACGGGGTAGATACCCCGGAGGAAATTCAGTCATGGCGTGAAAAACTGAAAAATGTCCTGTTGAATCTGAAACCGGATTCGTTCGAGCGTCTGACACAGCGCCTGCTGCGGGAGTCCGGCTTTACCCAGGTAAAAGTCACCGGAAAAACAGGGGACGGCGGAATCGATGGCACGGGAATCGTCAAATTAAATGGCATCATCAGCTTTCATATGCTGTTTCAGTGCAAGCGCTACACTGGAAGTGTGGCAGCCAGAGAAATCCGGGATTTCAGAGGCGCCATGCAGGGCAGAGCGGACAAAGGGCTGTTCATCACGACAGGGAAATTTACGACGGCTGCTGTTGAAGAGGCCAACAGGCCGGGAACCTCACCCATCGATCTGATCGACGGGGACGAGCTGGTCGAGAAATTGAAGGATCTGCAGCTTGGGGTTACGCCGGTGAATGATTACGATATCGACGAGGCGTGGTTCCTGTCGATTTAACTGAAAAGGAGAGCGTAATGGAACCGTCAAAGGCAGATTGGAAACTATACATAAAGAAAATTCCTGGTTGGCAGGAAGCCTATATGGAAAAGCCCGGGAATCTGCATTGAGCTTCGAAAGAGTAATATGATATCCGACTTAGTCCGGCTGTTGCGATTAGGCATTATATGTCTTGAAGACCTGGGCGAATTTTCAGAGGAGTTAAAAGAGGCCGTAAAATTTATAGTGGAACGGGCATAAAAATTATTCGCTGCAGGCGAAGAAAGGAACAAAAGATGGCCTTGATTTTGAAATTAAAGATATCGCTGGTAGAAAATGAAAGCATTTATCGTGTGATAGAAATCGGCGGAAACGAAACATTTGAACGGCTGGCCGATACGATTCTGGATGCCTTCGCGTTTGACCGGGATCATCTTTACATGTTCAGCACAAAAAGAAAACCCTATGATGCCGGAGGTATATACCATCCGCTGGCGGAAAAGGAAAAATCTTCGGATGAAATTCGTCTTTGCGATGTCGGACCGAAGGTCAGAAATAAATACCTCTTTTTATATGATTTCGGGGATGAATGGGTGTTCTATGTGACGGTGATGCAGGTGAGAGAGACAGAACATGAAATTATGCCCAGAGTGGCCGAGGGAAGAGGATCGCTGGATCAGTATGCGCCCCGGTTTTTTGAGGACGAATGGGAGGATGATGAGGACTGGAGCGGCGAAAGTGAATGGGACAATGAAGATGAACAAGTGGAAATCTGCATAAGCCGTGTGGAGGACGCGCGGCTGGCAGAGCTTCTACAGGAAATACCAGCTTTAATGCAGAGTGTATGGCTTCGTCTGGTGGGAGAAAGAATGGAGGAGATTGCGGAACTGGAGCTGTGCCTGTTCGACGGTCTGGAAGAAGCGGGGCTGCTCGAAATAGAGGAACACGAGTCCGGGATCCGGTTGAATGTGAAAAATGGAGAGAGCGGCAGAAAAAGGGAGATTCCCTCTCTTGGGAAACTGCCGGAACGCTGTCGGATCGACAACCTTCTTTTGGCATTGATTGGGATTTACGGTGTGATTGACTGGGAAAAACTCCGGGAGCTGTTCAGAGAAAGATTCTGTTTTTCCGGCTGTGCAGAGGAAATGGTATTCAGCGAGGCGGAGAAAATGGTAAAATGCGGGATGCTTGGATCCATGCTTGAGAAGGAGAACAAATTCTGGTTCAGCAGCTTCTGCCTGGCTGTTACAGAGGAAATCCTGCAGAAAAGGAAAGAATATCCGGTGAAAGCATATCGGGATTTTGACGATGAAACACTGGAGATTCTGCAGCTCAGTGATTGGCGGGAGGCCTGCCCTGTATATGTCGAAACGATGCATTTTTTGTGTTGGGAAAAGAGATTGCATCCGGAGGATGCGGCCGTGTTTCTGGATGATCTGACCATGACTGTGGCATTAGGATACACGGAAAAGGAGTATTTTGGCTGGATTGAGGAGCTGATGAGGGAAAATGGAATTGCCTTGACAAAGAATATGAGAAAGAAGTTGAAAAAATTCCGTGACGAAATGCCGTCCGCGGCGCTAAAGGGGTATACCTGGGGAGAATATGAGAGGCATCGCAAGGACGGGTATCATCAGATGTCATTGTTTGAAGATGAACTGCCATTTTCGTAGTGTGCGCGTAAAATGAAAGCGTCCTGTCAGATGATACCTGCGGAACCGGCGTCTTCCCTGCGGGTACACATGAGTAATAAGCGAAGTGAACTACGCGAGGGCGATACCAGAACGACAGCAGTATTTTTCATTAAATATCTGCGCACGCTGGGATTTGATGTCACAAACGATATTTTTGCCGAACATGCATGGTATTTTCGAAATGCACTGGTCAGGGCAAACTATAATGACTTGAAAAACGGCATTTATGAAACGACAGAGTTTCTTGAGATATTTCTTCGCAATCTCCTGTTGAACGAGAACCACCCGCTTCATAACCGGACATTGCATATCAGTGGCGCCTTCAAAGAGTCAGAAAAACCGGATATTGAACCCAAAAAACCGTACATTGAGAGCGCTTTTCATCCCAAAACGGCAAGCCATATCCTAAAGCTTAGTGAAGCCTTACCGCCTCCAATAATCTTTGGCCGGTCGGATGTGATGAAGGTGACTGGCATTAAGCTGTCTAGAGCTTCCGACCTCCTAAAAGAAATGTTGGAGCACGGAATCATTGAGCCGGTATCCGGACACGGAAAAGGAAAATATTGCATTCGGCAGCGGTTGGGGTGATCGCGGAGATTGGCGGCCAGACGTATTTGAAAAAAGAATGGTATGACGGAATCATCGGAAACAGACGATTCTGTCATGCCATTTTTTCATTTCATGTGGACCGAATCCAGTTGCTTTACCCAAATTGTTCCTTTTGCCCCAACAAAGCCGGGAAAATGTAACCTCTCACACAAAATATAACCTCTCACACAAAATGTAAACTATCACACAAAACAAGTTGACAATACACCTCAAACCCATTACAATCAAAATTGTAAACAATCGGCAAACAAAGGTTAACAATCCGCTCGGCGCCACATTGCACCAGCCCCGGCGCCCTCACCTTCAATCATTCATCAGAAAAACACAGACAAAAAGAAAGGTCGTGACACAATTTGACAGTAATAGAAAATTTAAAACGAAAAATAATGTCCGGTGAACTGATTTCAAAAGAGGAGGCCCTCCTCCTCGCCGACGCCCCTTTAGAGGAGCTCACTGCCGCCGCCGATGAAATCCGGAGCCATTTCTGCCAGTCCGGCTTTGACATCTGCACCATCGTCAACGGCAAGTGCGGCAAATGTTCCGAGGACTGCAAATACTGCGCGCAGAGCGCCCACTACCACACAGCCTGTTCCGAGACCTACCCGCTTCTGTCCACCGAAGAGCTGGTGGACGGCGCGAGACACAACAAGGAGCAGGGCGTTCTCCGTTACTCCATCGTGACCTCCGGCAAGGCACTGTCCGATGCCGAGGTGGATCGGGTCTGCGAGAGCATCCGGGCCATCAGAGAGCAGGTGGGCATCGAGGTCTGTGTCTCCTTCGGCCTTCTGAACGAAGAGCAGTTTAAGAAAATCCGCGAGGCCGGGGCCACGCGGGCCCACTGCAATCTGGAGAGCTCCGGGCGGTATTTTAAAGAAATCTGCACGACCCACACCTATCAGCAGAAGATTGACACCTTAAACGCGGCAAAACGGGCGGGGCTCTCCGTCTGCTCCGGCGGAATCATGGGCCTGGGCGAGACCATGGAGGACCGCATCGACATGGTGCTGACCGCGAGGAAGCTGGGCGTGAAATCCATTCCCGTGAACGTGCTGAATCCCATTCCCGGCACGCCTTACGAGCACAACCGGATTCTGACAAACGATGAGGTCTGCCGCTGCGTGGCCATTTTCCGGTTCCTCATTCCCGACGCATCCATCCGTCTGGCCGGCGGCCGCGGGCTTCTGGGCGACAAGGGGGAGGCCTGCTTCAGGAGCGGCGCCAACGCGGCTATTTCCGGCGACATGCTGACCACGTCCGGCATCAACATGGAGACGGACATGGAGCTTTTGAAAACATTAGGATACGAGGTGAGACTCTACAATGGCTAAAGCAATTTTTGTGACAGGAACAGGAACCGACGTGGGAAAAACCTACGTGACGGGCCTGCTTCTCAAAAAAATGAATGAAATGGGCAAAAAGGCGGCCTACTACAAGGCGGCCATGAGCGGAAACGAGCGGGACTCCGAAGGAAATTTAATCCCCGGCGACGCCGTGTCCGTGAAGGAGACCTCCGGCATTGGACAGCCGCTGGAGGAAATGTGTCCCTATATTTATGAAAACGCCTACTCCCCGCACCTGGCGTCCCGCATCGAGGGCGGCTCGGTGGAGATGGACGTGGTGAGAGCCGGTTACGACGAGGTCTGCCGGAAATATGATTACGTGGTGATGGAGGGAAGCGGCGGCATTCTCTGCCCGATCCGCTGCGATGATGTGAAAATCCAGCTGGAGGACATCGTGCGCGCGTTTGAGCTTCCCAGCGTCATTGTGGCCGACGCGGGGCTCGGGACCATCAACGCGGTGGTGCTCACTGTGGAATACATGCGGGCGAAGCATCTCCCCGTCCGCGGCATTATTTTCAATCATTTCCATCCGGGAAACGTGATGGAGGAGGACAATCTGGCCATGTGCGAGGCCATGACGGGCATTCCCGTGATCGCCTGCGTGAAGGACGGCGACGACAGCCTTGCGATCGATGAAACTGTTCTGGAAAATTTATTTGAGGTGAAAGAATTATGATCTGGTATCCGTATCAGCAGATGAAAACCATGAAAGACCCCTACGAGATTGTGGACGCCAACGGGGTTTACCTGTATACAAAAGACAATAAAATGATCGATTCCGTCTCCTCCTGGTGGAGCGTGATCCACGGCTACAAGCACCCGGTGCTGACTCAGGCCATCAAGGACCAGGCGGACAAATTTGCCCACGTGATGCTGGGCGGGCTGACCCACGAGCCGGTCAGACGCCTCTCCGACAAGCTGGCCGACTGGCTGCCCGGCGACTTGAATTACTGCTTCTTCTCCGATTCCGGCAGCGTGGCCGTGGAGGTGGCATTGAAAATGGCTCTCCAGTACTACATGAACCAGGGCGAGCGCCAGCGCACCATGACCCTGTCTCTGACCCACTCCTATCACGGAGACACCTTCAAGACCATGGAGGTGGGCGACGACGAAGATTACCACTTCGTCCTAGAGGCTTTCGGCGAAAAGAAATACGCCGTCAACATCCCCACCGAGATCCCCGCGCTGGAGGAGGCTTTCAAAAAATATCACGACAAACTGAACTGCCTTCTGGTAGAGCCGCTGCTGCAGGGCGCCGGCGGGATGCGCATGTACGACATTTCCTTCTTAAAGCGCGCCCGCGAGCTGTGCGACCAGTACGGTGTTCTGCTCATTTTCGACGAGGTAGCCACAGGCTTTGGCCGGACCGGCAACCGCTTCGTGGCCGATCTGGTGCTCCCCGACATCCTGGTACTGGGCAAGGCCCTAACCGGCGGCTACATCGGCCACGCGGCCACCATCGCCAATGAGAAGGTCTATCGCGCCTTCTACGGCGACGACCCCGAAAAAGCCCTGATGCACGGCCCCACATTCATGGGAAATGCCATCGCCTGCAGCGTGGCGCTGAAATCCGTGGAGCTCTTTGAAAATGAAAACTACATGGACAAAATCAAAAAAATCGAGGCCATCACCCGCCGCGAAATGTCCGGCCTAAAAGACGACCGAATCGCCGACGTCCGCATGATGGGCGGCTGCGTCTGCGTAGAAGTAAAAGACCCCAAAACCCTGGAAGGCTACCAGGAATACGCCTACACCCGCGGCGTCTTCGCCCGCCCCTTCCTCAACTACCTCTACGCCATGGTCCCCTACATCATCACCGAGGCCGAACTGCTACAAGTCCTCGACGCCATGAAAGACTGGTTCAAAAAATAAACAAACGGAAATACAAGAAACAGAAAAACAAAAAATCATTCAGACAACCACAAGGAAAACCAAAACCAAACTAAAAACCAAAGCAAAAATCCAAAAACCAAAAACGCCCTCGAAAAAGAAATTCCCTCAGCCAGCGAAGCAGCGGAAGGAGCGGGGGAGATGATAGTGACTAGAGCCGAGATACGGTATGACTTAGACGGCCGGCCGGGGACGCTCTGGGGTTTCGTTTGGCGCACAACGCCAAACGAAAAGGGGACTACGGAGAGCAAAATTTCATCAGAAATTTTGATCGAATGTCCCCGGTCCCCAGAAGCGCCCCCGGCCGGCCGTCTTAGTCATACCCATCGAGGCTCCCGGAACGGTCATCTCCCCCGCTCCTTCCACTGCCCCCGCCGTCTGCGAATCCTATTTCCCTCAAGTGTAAATCCGAACCCCTTCAAAACACCCAACATTCCCATTCGTCACCACCTGCGGCAGCACCAGCTCCTCGCTGCGAAACGATTCCTTCCTGGTCAGCAGATAGTCAACCAGAATCTGCGCCGCCCGCTGGGCCTGCTCGAAGGAACGCTTGTGAATAATGGCGGATATGCGCCGGTTTTTCAGAAGCTCAATATTCTCCGGAAATACATCGCTCCCCACGGTCAGAAGCCTGTGGTCTAAATCCTGGGTGGCCTGGGAGATCGCCAGCGTATTTCTCGCACTGGTGGAGTAGATTCCCACCACATCGGCATCGGAGGCCAGAAGCCGGGAGATCTCAAGCCCGGTGGCCTGGATGCCGTCATAGTTGATCAGCTTGATCATTCTGTAATTTTTCCCGTAACGCCCGATCTGTTCCTCGAAGCCCAGCGCATTCTGCTGCTGGTCCTCGATGCTGAAATCGCCGGTGAGGATGATTTTTCCGCCCTGGCCGCTCTGCAGGTTGAGAAACAGGTCGGCGGCGATTTTTCCGGCAATCTCGTTGCAGCCGGTGACGCAGCAGAGCCGCCCGGCCGCCCGGCAGTCTGTTCCCACAAACACGTAGGGAATCCGGCGGCTGTCCAGCTGGCGGCAGGCGTCCAGGAAGGCCTCGTCCTCCACGCCCATGGTGATGACGCCATTTAACTGGCCGCCCATCTCCGCGCACACCCGCTGCATGGTCTCGCCCAGAGTTTTCGGCGAGCGTTCATAGGAGAAGCGGTGTCCCTTCACCATGTATCCGTAGGAACCGTCCAGCACGGCCTGCACCCCGTCCCACAGGCTGGCCGCGTAATACTGATTTTCATCCTCCGCGTCCGGGAGGACAATGGCGATGTTGACCTCGCCTTTCTTTAAGGTGGAGGCAAGAACGTTGGGGCGGTAGTTCATCTCCTTCGCCACGCGCAGGATATTCTGCCGCTGTTCGTCCCCGACGCCCTCCAGTCCCTTTAATGCGCGCTGAACCGTGGCCGGTGTGACGCCTGCCACCTTCGCGATATCTGCAAGTGTGACCCGTTTTCCCATGGGCTTTTTCCTTTCCATAAAAAATTACTCTGCAATTATTAATAGCAAACCATTTTTTTTAATGGATGTCAAGTGAGAGCGGAGAATATTTACTAAATTTTTAGTAAAAAAATGTAAAATGAAATAAATGTTTTTGAAACCCCGTATTGACAGTAAGAATCTGACGGAGATATAATAATCATAGAAACGTCGAAAAACCTCAGAATATTCGGCAAAAATGCAAGACCAGACGGATGCGGGACAACGGCGCGCAAACGTTTGAGTTAAAAGCAGGCTGAAAGACGGAAAACGAGGCGGATAAGCCGGAAAGGAAATGAGAGATGGAGATTTTTGAGAACGTAGGAAGATTTGTCTGGGAGAAGGACTGCGAGGTTGAGGTCCTGGATTCGGGCGTCAGACGGTGCATCAAGGGATACATCGACGATCTGATGGTCGCCGAGCTCAAGTGGGACAAGGGCCAGGTGGGAGCAGTTCATTCCCATCCACACCGCCAGTGCGACTACATCATCAGCGGGACCTTCGAGGCGGAATTAAACGGCGAGAAGCGCATCTTAAAAGCGGGCGACTGCTTCTATATCGAGGCAAATGTTCCCCACGGGCTGGTTTCCCTGGAGGACGGCGGAGTGATCCTTGACATCTTCACCCCTATGCGGGAAGATTTCATCGGCTGAGGGAAGATGTGCAGGAAACTGGAAACATCATTTCAAAAATAAAAAAGGAGACAACACACTATGAAAATCGCACTGATCAACGAAAACAGCCAGGCGGCGAAAAATTCCATGATTGAGAACGCGCTGCGCAAGGTGGTGGAGCCCATGGGACACCAGGTGTTTAACTACGGCATGTATACCGCTGAGGACGAGGCGCAGCTCACCTACGTGCAGGTGGGGATTCTGGCTGCGGTTCTTCTGAACTCCGGCGCGGCGGACTACGTGATCACCGGCTGCGGCACGGGCGAGGGGGCCATGCTGGCCTGCAATTCCTTCCCGGGCGTTATCTGCGGCCATGTGGAGGACGCGCTGGACGCCTACACCTTTGCCCAGATCAACGACGGAAACGCCATCGCCATCCCCTTCGCCAAGGGCTTCGGCTGGGGCGGCGACTTAAATCTGGAGTACATTTTCGAGAAGCTTTACGTGGAGGAGAGCGGCCAGGGCTATCCCAGGGAGCGCGCGGTTCCGGAGAAGCGCAACAAAAAGATTCTCGACGAGGTGAAGACAGTCACCTACCGCGATTTAAACAGCATTTTAAAGGAGATGGACCGTGAGCTCACGAAGGGCGCGCTGTCCACCGAGGGCTTCGGAAAATATTTCTGGGATAACTGCAGGGACGAGGCGCTGGCCGAGACCGTGAGAGAGATCCTTAAATAAATTTTTGAAAATCAGTGGGAGGAAAACAATATGGGAGCAAATTTTTCGCTTGAGGGAAAAGTCGCGCTGGTGACGGGCGCGGCCTATGGAATCGGCTTCGCCATGGCAAAGGGCCTGGCGGAGGCCGGAGCGTCCATCGCGTTCAACTGCAGAAGCAAGGAGCACATGGACCAGGCGCTGGCCGACTATGAGAAGGCGGGCATCAGGGCCAGAGGATACATCTGCGACGTGACTGTGGAGGAGGATGTGCAGAAGATGGTGGCTGATATCGAGGCGACCATGGGAATCATCGACATTCTGGTGAACAACGCCGGAATCATCAAGAGAATCCCCATGCATGAGATGAAGGCCGAGGAGTTCCGCCAGGTGGTGGACATCGATCTGAACGCCCCGTTTATCGTCTCCAAGGCGGTGATCCCGGGCATGATGAAGAAGGGACACGGCAAGATCATCAACGTCTGCTCCATGATGAGCGAGCTGGGACGCGAGACGGTTTCCGCCTACGCGGCGGCCAAGGGCGGCTTAAAGATGCTGACGAAAAACATCGCCTCCGAGTACGGCGAGTACAACATCCAGTGCAACGGTATCGGGCCGGGCTACATCGCCACCCCGCAGACCGCGCCGCTGCGCGAGATGCAGCCGGACGGCTCCAGACATCCCTTTGACCAGTTTATCGTGGCCAAGACCCCGCAGGCGCGCTGGGGCACGCCGGAGGATATGGTGGGGCCGACGGTATTTCTGGCGTCGGACGCCTCCAATTTCGTGAACGGCCATATCCTCTATGTGGACGGAGGCATCCTGGCCTATATCGGAAAACAGCCGAAGTAGCGAAGGATTCCTTAACGCCTTTGTTGCAGTTGAATCCAGAGGAATCATGTCGCTTTTTGTAGAAAAATGCAGATAATACGGGCATCACGAATGAGGATGCTGTATTCTGTGCATGTAAGCGGGCGGGCGCCTGCAGACTGCGATCCCGGGTAAGGAATACTGCCTCCTGTGAAAATAAGGAGGAAGTTAAAATGGCTGAAATAAGTCTGAATATGTATCATGCGGTCGCCCTGGCTGCCGTGCTTTTCTGGCTGGGCTCTGTTTTGTGCAAAAAGGTTCCGGTGTTTAACCGGTACTGTATTCCGGCCCCCCTGGTGGGCGGTGTCTGCTTCGCTGCTGTCAACACGATTCTGTACGCGTCGAATGTGGCGTTTATTTCCTTCGACGACACGCTGCAGACCGTGTTCATGAACATTTTCTTTACAACGGTAGGATTTACGGTGAGTCTTCCGCAGCTGAAAAAGGGTGGAAAATCCGTGGCCCTGTGTCTGGTTCTCGCGATTGCCATTACCTTTGCCCAGAATATCGTGGGCGTGGGCATCGTGGGAGCGCTCGGCGCGGATCCCCGTCTGGGCCTGTGCGCCGGCTCCATCGCGCTGATCGGAGGTCCCGGTACGGCTGCCGCCTACGGACAGGTGATGGATGAGATGGGAATTACCGGTGCGTCCGTGGCTGGCCTTGCCTGCGCCACCTTCGGTCTGGTGTCTGGTTCCATCATGGGCGGACCGACCGCGGCCAGAAGAATCAGAAAGCACAATCTGATCTGCCCGAACAAGGCGGCCAATGTCTCCGCCGAGGAGCTGGAGAATGAGAGCTTCACCACCACCAACGGCCGCTTCGTGAAGGGCTTCATGCTCCTCATGCTGGCTCTCGGTATCGGAAGCTTTGTCGGCGCGGTGCTGACTGACATTACGGGAATCACCTTCCCCAGCTACATCGGCGCAATGATTACCGCCGCTGTTGTCCGCAATGTGGTCGATGCGATTCACAGTGAATTTCCGGCGGATGAGATCGATACGGTGGGCAACATGTCCCTGAGCCTGTTTCTGGCGATGGCGCTGGCAGGACTGCAGCTGTGGCTCCTGGTAGACCTGGCTGTTCCGCTGATCACAGCCCTGGCCGCACAGGTCATTCTGATGCTCATTTTCGTATACTTTGTGGTTTTCCACGTGATGGGCAGAGATTACGACGCCGCGGTTATGAGCGCCGGCTTCATTGGCTTTGCCATGGGCGCCACTTCCAACGCGATGGCTAACATGCAGGCCGTAACCAGACAGCACGGCCCGTCCCCCGTCGCCTACTTCGCGATTCCCATGGTGGGAAGTCTCTTTATAGATTTTATCAATGCCCTGGTTATCACCGGCATGCTGGACTACCTGTCATAGAGGTATTACCTGAATCATTTAAACAAATCTCCAGCGGAGATACCGGTTCGAGGTTCCGTCTTCCGTCGAAAGCGGAAGGGGAACCTCCCGGTATCTCCGCTTTTATTCCCGCTTGGAATTTCCTTCAAAAAGTGCTAAAATATTGTTAAAAATTCAGCCCAAAGGAAAGTGCAGTCCAAGCCATGCCAAAATCCACCATTTTCCCCGCTCCGGAGCTCGTCTGGAGCGGAAAGCATGCTCCCGGTTTTAATAACGGTGTGTCTGCTGAAGACATCAGCCGTCTGGAAGTCCACGGAAATCCTCCCGAAGGGGGAAACCGCCTGTATCTGGGCGACAATCTTCCGATTCTCCTTCATCTGCGGGGGGAATACGGGGGTAGCGTGGATCTCATCTATATCGATCCGCCCTTTGACAGCAGCGCCGAGTACCGGAAAAAGGTGTTCTTAAAGACAGGAACCCAGCCCATACGGATCACCGAATCCCCGCAGTACAGCGACATCTGGAGCGGCTGCGGCTACCTGCAGTTTATCTACGAGCGCCTGCTGGCCGCAAAGCTGCTCTTAAAGCCCGGCGGAAACATGGTGCTCCACTGCGACTGGCACCGGAGTCATCATCTGAGGTGTCTGATGGATGAGGTATTCGGGCCGGAAAATTTCAGAAACGAGATTGTCTACTGCTACTCCGGCGGCGGAATCCCGCGGTCGGAGATGCCGAAGAAGCACGACGTGCTGCTGTGGTACTCCAACGGGGCCGGCTGGACCTACAACGCCCAGTACCGCAGCTATTCTGAGGGGACGCTTAAGCGGGGGCGCACCGCAGTCAAGGGCGAACATGCCAGGCTCAGGGAGCAGGGCACACCGGTCAACGACTGGTGGACGGATATTAAGAAGATCACCAGCCCGACAGATCCGGAGAAGCTCTACTATCCGACGCAGAAATCGGAGGAGCTTCTGGAACGCATCATAAGCATGCTGTCGGATCCCGGCGGCCTGGTTCTGGACTTTTTTATGGGCTCCGGCACAGCCCCGGCCGCCGCGGCGAAGCTGGGAAGGAGATTTCTGGGAATCGACCAGAACCCCGCCGCCGTGCAGACGGCGGTGAACCGGCTGGCGCGGATGCTGGGGGAGGCGGAACGCTGCAGAGAGACATTTCCCGGCTTTGAGGTGTTTTGCGCCGGAGGCGGAGAGGGGAGAGCGCAGATGGGCGGATGCCAGCCGGCGGACGGACATCTGGACGCGCAGATCGATGCCGGTGAGCTGCGGATCACAGCCTTCTGCTCCCCGCGTCTGAAAGCGATTATGGATGCCCAGCAGCTCCGGGCGGAGGACTGGCGGCAGACGGCGGAGGCTGTTTTCATTGACTGGGACTGCGACGGCGAGGTCTTCCGCCCGTCCGCCGCGGACATTCCGGCCCGCCGCGGGCTGGTGTCCGGCGTCTATCCCGTCCCGCAGGGGGTGGGGCGGATACGCATAAAAGCCGTGGATCTGCTGATGGGGGCGCAGACCTGCGAGCTCTGCGTGCACGGCTCAGAACAGCGGGGGCCGTCATTTCCGGATCCCATGAAGATACAAGCGAAGAAAGAAGGAATTGAGAATGAAGGAACAGACGACTGAGGGCAGGAATCCGCTGGGGTATGAGCGGCTTCCGAGACTGCTTAAATCGTACGCGGTCCCCAGCATCATCGCCATGCTGGTCAGCTCTCTTTACAACATTGTAGATCAGATATTCATCGGGCAGGGCGTGGGGTATCTGGGAAATGCGGCCACCAACGTGTCCTTCCCGCTGACCACCATCTGTATGGCCATCGCCCTTTTAATCGGAATCGGAAGCGCCGCCGGCTTTTCCCTGGAGCTGGGAGCGGACAATCCGGACAAGGCGGCCCGGTATGTGGGAAATGCCGTGAGCATGCAGGTCATCCTCGGCGTGATCTACGTGATCATCATTCAGACATTTCTGCCCCTGCTTTTAAATGCCTTCGGCGCCACGCCGGACGTGATGCCCTACGCGGTTTCCTACACGAGGATCACGGCGTTTGGAATGCCGCTTCTCATCGTGACCAACGGCCTAAGCAATCTGGCCCGCGCCGACGGAAGCCCCAAATACTCCATGTCGTGCATGCTTCTGGGGGCCATTATCAACACCATACTGGATCCTGTTTTTATCTTTGTCTTTGAAATGGGAGTGGCGGGAGCCGCGCTGGCGACCGTGATCGGGCAGTTTTTCTCTTTCCTGATGGCGGCGGCTTATTTGAGAAGGTTCAGCCATGTGACAGTCAGACGGGAGTATTTCGTGCCGGAGCTGGCCGTGTGGCGGGAGATCGCCACTCTGGGCATGAGCAATTCCTTAAACCAGGTGGCGCTGACGCTGGTGCAGATCGTGATCAACAATTCCCTGACCTACTACGGGGCCAGGTCCGTATACGGAAGCGAGGTCGCCCTGGCGGCCTGCGGCATTGTGATGAAGACAAATGCCATCCTTCTGTCCATTATTATCGGCCTGTCCCAGGGAAGCCAGCCTATCATCGGCTTTAACTACGGGGCCAGGAATTTCGACCGCGTGCGGGGAATCTACCGGCTGGCGGTGACCTGCGCGCTGTGCATCTCGGCGGTGGGCTTTATCCTGTTCCAGTTTTTCCCACGGCAGATTATCTCCGTGTTTGGCTCCGGAGATCCACTCTACTTTGAATTTGCCGTGAATTTCATGAGGACATTTCTTTTCATGGTGCTCATAAACGGTGTGCAGCTTCTGTCGGCCAACTTTTTCTCGGCCATCGGAAAGCCCATGAAGGGCGTGTTTCTGTCGCTGACGAGGCAGGTGATTTTCCTGGTGCCGCTGATTCTGATTCTGCCTCTTTTTCTGGGAGTGACGGGCATTATGTACGCGGCGCCGGTGGCGGATACGCTGGCCTTCGCGGTGTCTGTCCTTATGATACGCAGAGAGTTTGCCATGCTTCGCTGGATGGAGGCGGAGCAGGAGCACGCGGAGCGGGAAACCGTCTGATTTTGCGAAACCATATAAAACTGGCCGCGGGAGGCATGGGTAAGACCTCCTGCGGCCAGTGCTGTTTTTCAGATTCCGTTCAATCGGGCGTATCCTACGCTTCCCATTTCCAGAGTCCGTGAATATTGCAGTATTCATAGACGGCAACTAATTTGTCGCCTGCGGGCACGGTGAACTCGGCCTTGGGGGCCTCGCCGGGGTTCAGATGCACGATCTGGCCGCCCTTCTCGGTCTCCATGTAGATGAAAGCGATGTAGTGGGCCTCCAGCATCGGGTGCTCCACGGAGCCCACGGTCACCTGCACGGTATTGCCGTCCACCTTCACGTCGGGGATGTGCTTCTCAGCCGCGCCGTCGGTGGTGCCGGGAATGAGCTCTCTCAGTTTGCTCTCGCCGGAGGAAGCGCCGCCGCAGAATGTCTTTAAAAATACGCTGTTGCAGTCGTCACATTTGAAAAACTGACTCATAATAGTACCTCCTGATATGGGAAATTAATCTTCTGGCTTGAACTCTTCCTTGCCTACGCCGCAGATGGGACATACCCAGTCCGCCGGAAGATCCTCAAATGCGGTGCCGGGAGCGATGCCGTTATCCGGATCGCCGGCTGCGGGATCATACACATAACCACAGGGGTCGCAAACATATTTCTTCATAGGTCATTACCTGCCTTTCGTTGAATTTAATATTTCCATTTCCAGACTATTATATACCATGATGGGATAAAAAGGAAATATTTGTAAAGAAATTTATAATATTTTTATAATTGCGCTGTGCAGAGCCCTTCTGGATGTATATTCTTCGGGCGGGCGCTCCGCGCGATAAAGTGTAGTCAAATGTCTGCAAAAATGTTATACTCTGTGATAAAAGGAGGAGCCTGTGATGGAGAAAAAATCCAGCCTGACTACGCTGTGTTATATAGAGAAGGACGGGAAGTATCTGATGCTTCACCGTGTCAAGAAGGAAAACGATGTAAATAAGGATAAATGGATCGGCATCGGGGGACATTTTGAGGAGGGTGAGAGCCCGGAGGAGTGCCTGCTGCGGGAGGTAAAGGAGGAGACGGGCCTTGCGCTCACCTCGTACAGATTCCGGGGTCTCATCACCTTCAGCTCCGACGGGTGGCCCACAGAGTACATGTGCCTCTACACGGCGGACGGTTTTTCCGGGGAGATGACTGCCTGCAGCGAGGGGGACCTTCAGTGGGTCGAGAAGGAGCGCGTGCTCGGCTTAAACCTTTGGGAGGGGGACCGGATCTTTTTCATGCTCTTAAATGAGTGGGAGAGCTTCTTTTCCTTAAAGTTAAGCTACCGGAATGATGTGCTGACGGAGGCCGTGCTGGACGGAACGCCCATGGAGCTTTTTGACGTGCGGGACAGGGACGGGAACTCCACCGGCGTGGTGAAGGAGCGCAGCCTGGTGCACCGGTACGGCGATATCCACGGAACCTCCCACGTCTGGATCGTGCGGCCCCACGAGAACGGGGACGGCGGATTTGACGTGCTTTTGCAGAAGCGAAGCGCCGGAAAGGACTCGTTTCCGGGCTGCTTCGACATTTCGTCGGCGGGACATGTGGACGCGGGGAAGGATTATCTGGAGACGGCCCTGCGGGAGCTCTGGGAGGAGCTGGGCATCCGGGCGGAGGCGTCGGAGCTTACGTTTTTTGGGATGCATTTTGAGGAAGATCTGACGGAGTTTTACGGAAAGCCGTTTCTGAACCGGGAGATCAGCGCCAAGTACCTTTACACGAAACCGGTGGATATCAGCGCGCTTCATCTCCAGGCGGAGGAGGTGGAGTCCGTGCACTGGATGGACTATGACGAATGCCTGGCGCTTCTGGAGAGCGGCGGGATCAAAAACTGTATTAACCTGGAAGAGTACCGGTGTATCCGGGAGGCCGCACAGCGGGTGCTGGGGCTGACGGATGGCGGGACCGGAGGCAAAGCCGGGGACAGATAACGGCGAGACGATAGAAAGACGAGGACGAACAGACATGATAGGGACGATTACGAATGCGGCCACGATTCTGACGGGAAGCGTGATCGGCAGCGTGGTGAAAAAAGGAATTAAGGAGGAGTACCAGGGGGCGCTGTTTGACGCCATGGGCCTGGCGGCCGCGGCGGTGGGAATCAATTCCCTGGTTTCCAACATGCCGGACAGCCAGTATCCGGTGCTGTTTATCGTGAGCCTGGCCATAGGGAGCCTGGTCGGGACGGTGCTGGATATCGACGGGCGGTTCAAGCGGCTGACCGGGAAATTTTCAAAGAGCAATCTGGGCGAGGGGCTGGCGACGGCGATTCTTCTGTTCTGCATCGGAACGCTGTCCATTCTCGGGCCCATAGAGAGCGCGCTCAACAACAACCATACGCTGCTCTTCACCAACGCCACGCTGGATTTTGTCTCCTCCATGGTGCTGGCCTCCACCTACGGCATCGGGATTGCCTTCGCGGCGGTGGTGCTGTTCGTGTGGCAGGGGGCCATCTATATGGGAGCGGGGCTGCTCTCGCCGTTTCTGTCGGACGGGCTTCTGACGGAAATCTCCATCATCGGCGGGATTCTGATCGCCACCTCGGGACTCTCGATTCTTAAAATCAAAGATTGCAAGACGCTCAACATGCTCCCGTCCCTTCTGGTGCCGGCGGTGTGGTTTGTGATTGTGGAGGTATTCAGATGAAGAAGAAAATAAAAGCAGTGATTTTCGACATGGACGGCCTGATGTTTGACACGGAGGTCGTGGCCGCGGAAATGTGGAAGCAGGCGGGAAAAGAGGCCGGGCTTACGATCACCGACGAATTTCTAAGCCATATTAAGGGCTGCAACTGGACGAGATCGCGGGTCTGGTTTTATAAATACTACGACGAATCCTACGACTTTTTCGCCATCCGCACCCGGCGGATGGAGCTGGTGAACCGCTATCTGACGGAGAACGGCGTGCCGGTGAAAAAGGGGCTGCGGGAGCTTCTTTCTTACTTAAAGGAGCGTGATTACCGGATCGTGCTGGCCACCTCCACCTACGAGGAGTACGCTTTGAGATACTTAGAGCAGACGGATGTGCGGAAATATTTCGACGGCTATGTCTGCGGCGACATGGTGACGAAAAGCAAGCCGGATCCGGAGATTTTCCACAAGGCGGCGGCGATTGCCGGGGCTGCGCCGGACGAGTGCGTGGTTCTGGAAGACAGCTTCAACGGGATTGAGGCGGCCTGCGCCGGGGGATTTGTGCCGGTGATGGTGCCCGACCTGGATGAGCCCACCGACGAGATCCGGGCAAAGCTGGCGGCGCGCTGTGACAGCCTTCTGGATGTGATGGATTTTCTGGAAGAGAGGCAGCAGGAAAAGTAGCGGAGAGGCGGACGGACATGCGCTTTGTATACAGAGTGAAGAACGAGGGAGTTGAAATATTGAGATGCTTCGGGGCGGGATGCGAGGTGCATATCCCGGAGACCATCGACGGGAGGCCGGTGGTTGCCCTGGGCCCTTACGCGTTTTCCGCGCACATGCGGGAGATGCCGGAGGGGCTTATTTTTGACGATGGGATGGGGGAGAACATGTCCGGCGAAGAACGGCAGCCGCTGCAGACAGGCGGTGATGCCCTCTGTGGCGACCGCCTGGAGGCTTTGTATCTCCCGGCCGCGATGGAGTCCATCGGCCGCTACGCGTTCTACAACTGCTTTTCCTTCCGGCATTTTTCTTTTTACACCTCCCTGCGCGATATCGGCACCGGGGCGTACACCGGCGTGCGGAGGATGAAGACGCTCTCCGTCACCGAGGTTCCCGGCGCGCGCTCCTGTCTGAAAGAAATGCTGGCGGAGCTTTCCATGGAGCTGGAGGTGGAGCTTATCTGTGCCGATGGCAGCCGGGCGCGGCTCGTTTTCCCGGAGTTTTACGAGGAGGCGGTGGAGAACACCCCGGCGCGGATCCTGGAGACCCACACCCACGGCTCGGGGCACCGCTACCGCTACTGTTTTAAAAATACGGAGTTTCAGTTCAAGGAGTACGACAGCCTGTTCGCCTACGCGAAGGCGCAGGAGAGCACGGAGACGGCGGCGAAGCTGGCGCTTTTAAGGCTCATGTATCCGGTGAAGCTGGAGGAAAAATACGCAAAAGAATACCGGCAGTACGTGGGGACGCATGCCGGTTTCGTGGGAGAAAGCCTTCTCAAAAAAAATCTTATGAGGGAATTTAAGTTTTTCGTTCAGGTGTGTGTGGATGAGAAGGCAATCGGGCGCGGAACTGGAACTGTTTGCACAGCTGAGGGTAGGGAAGACCGCGCCCTTGAGGGTTCATTCAATCTATGGCAATCAGCGGATGGGGCCGCCGATATTGACGGATTTTTAAATATGGCCCTTCGCTATCAGAGAAGCGAGGCGGTGAGCTTTCTGATGGAACTTTCCAGAAAGAACGCCGGGAGCCGTAAAAAATCATTCAATTTACTTTAATTTAACTTGATTATATACGCTAAATTGAATATAATCAAATAGATATAATAATATAAATGTTATTATCTTTTGTTTATAGAGGTATGTATGGACATGTTTGATGGAAAAGAGTATATCTACGCGGTATACGAGGAGAAGAGTTTTTCTAAGGCGGCCCAGAAGCTCTACATCACGCAGCCGGCCCTGAGCACGGCGGTGAAGAAGGTGGAGACCCGGCTGGGGCGGCCTATTTTTGACAGGAGCACCTCGCCCATCGGGCTGACCCCCAGCGGAGAGATCTATATAGACGCCATTGAGAAGCTCTATGATCTGGAGGAGAACACGGTCAACCAGTTAAATAATCTGAACGGGCTTCTGACCGGGCGGCTCAACATCGGCGGGAGTATCTTCTTCTCGTCCTACGTGCTGCCCTCGCTTCTGGCGGAGTTTTCCAGGCGCTACCCGCAGATCCAGATCGGGCTGGTGGAAGGCTCCACGGCCCAGCTGGTGGACAAGCTCTTTTCGGAGGAGATCGATTTCCTCGTCAACAACTCGGAGCTGGACGATAAGATCTACGAGGGCTACTACTACAGCACGGAGCGCATTATCCTGGCGATCCCGGAGAAGTACGAGATCAATCAGAGTCTTGGCGAGTACCGCATCGACGAGGAGGCCATCGCCACCAACAAATACCAGGATCCGGACTACCCGGTGCTGCCGCTGTCGCTTCTCAAGGATATCCCGTTTGTGTTCTTAAAGCAGAGCAACGACATCTACAAGCGCGCCGTGAAGATGTGCGGCAAGTACAATTTCACGCCCAGAGTCATCTTAAAGCCCGACCAGCTGATGACTGCGTTCAGCATGGCCTGCAAGGGCATCGGCGCCACGTTTGTCACCGACACCCTGCTTCACGGAAACACCTACGGCGTGCCGCTGTGCTTCTACAAGATGGAGGACGAGCTGTCCATTCGGAACGTGTACCTGTATAGAAAACGGAATAAATATCTGACGAAGGCCATGGAGGAGTTCATCCACCTGGTGACGGGGGAGAGCCATGGATAGAAAATCGCCGGTTACCAGAGAGCAGGCGGAGGCGGAGGAGCTTGCCGCCATCGGCCAGGAAATCTTAATAAATGCCAGAAACGAGCTGTATCTGAACATGCGCTACATGGACGTGGCGCTAAGCGCGCTGTTTCCGGTTCCCGACTATGCCGTCCGAGGTCTGCAAACGGACGGCATTTCGCTCTTTTTCCATCCGCGGGATCTGGCGGCGCTCTACCGCCGTGGGCGGGCGGAGGTGAACCGGGCGTACCTGCACATGGTATTTCACTGTCTGTTCGGGCACCTCTCCGGGGCCCGGGATCCGCGCTGGGGAAATGAGCTCATCTGGGATGTGGCCTGCGACGTGGCCGCCGAGCTTCTGACCGACGGCCTGCCGTACCGCTGTGTCCACCGCCATCCGTCGCCTTTAAAGCGGGAGTTTACGGCGCGGCTTGCGGAGGAGGTTCCCGTGGTGACGGCCCAGAGCGTATACAAGTATCTGGAAAAGCGGCAGTTTGCGGTGCAGTACCTTCTGCGCCTCCGCCAGGAATTTTTCGTGGATGACCACAGCCTCTGGCGGGACAGTCCGAACAGCGATAAAAACCAGAGACAGGGAAAAAATAATGACTGGGATGACATCCGCGAGCACATGGAGACGGAGATGGAGACGCTCTCGAAGGAGGCGGGCGGCGGCTCCGAGGGGCTTTTGGAGCAGGTGAAGATCGGAAACCGGGAGCGGTACGACTACCGGGATTTCCTGCAGAAATTCACAAGGCTTAAGGAGACCCTTAAAGTGGACACGGATTCCTTCGACTATATCTACTATGATTACGGCATGAGAACCTACGGAAACATGCCGCTCATCGAGCCGCTGGAGACGAAGGAGCTGCGGCGCATCGAGGAGTTCGTCATCGTCATCGACACTTCCATGTCCTGTTCCGGCGAGCTGGTGAAGCGATTCCTGGAGGAGACGTACTCGGTGCTCAACCAGCGGGAGAGCTTTTTTGAGCGGGCCAATATCCACATCATCCAGTGCGACGACCGGGTGCAGAGGGATACGCCCATCCGCAGCCGGGAGGAGATGGTCTGGTACATGGAGCATCTGGAGATCGCGGGGAAGGGCGGCACCGATTTCCGTCCCGCGTTCCAGTACGTGGACGGGCTCATCGCCTCGGGCGAGCTCACGGCCCTTCGGGGGCTTCTATATTTCACCGACGGCTACGGGCTGTTTCCGGTGAAAATGCCGTCCTACGACACCGCGTTCATCTTTATGAAGGATGATTACCGGGATGTGGACGTGCCCGCGTGGGCAATCAAGATTATATTGGACCCCGACGACCTGGGGCCTGTGGAGGAAATAAAATGAACATCAAGCGAGCGAAAGAGGAGATAAAAAATTCCATCGAGGCGTACCTGGCGAAGGACGCGCGGGGCGAATATCTGATCCCGGCGGTGAGGCAGAGGCCCCTTCTTCTGATGGGGCCGCCCGGAATCGGAAAGACGCAGATCATGGAGCAGGTGGCCAGGGAGTGCCGCGTGGGTCTCGTGTCCTACACCATCACCCACCACACCCGTCAGAGCGCCATCGGCCTGCCGTTCATCACCGAGAAGGAGTTCGGCGGGAAAATGTACTCGGTGACGGAGTACACCATGAGCGAGATCGTGGCCTCGGTCTACGAGAAGATCGAGAAGACCGGGCTTTCCGAGGGGATTTTGTTCATCGATGAGATCAACTGCGCGTCGGAGACGCTGGCGCCCACGATGCTGCAGTTTCTGCAGGCAAAGACCTTTGGCAGCCACAAAATCCCCGGCGGCTGGATCATCGTGGCCGCAGGCAATCCGCCGGAGTACAATAAATCCGTGCGTGAGTTTGACATGGCCACGCTGGACCGCGTGAAGTGGATTCCCGTGGAGGCGGATTTCGGCGTGTGGAAGGAGTACGCCTACCAGACCGGCATTCATCCGGCGGTCATTTCCTATCTGTCGGTGCGGCGGGAGTATTTCTATTCCCTGGAGACCACGGTGGAGGGGAAATGGTTCGCCACGCCCCGCGGCTGGGAGGATTTATCGCGCCTGATGGACGTCTACGAGGCCCAGGGAAAGACCGTGGACCGGGACGTGGTGGCCCAGTACATCCGGCAGCCAAAGATCGCCAAGGATTTTGCCAACTATCTGGACCTTTACCACAAATACCGCAGCGACGACCGCATCGGCAAGGTGCTGGAGGGCGGCCGGGACGAGGCGCTGATGGCCCAGGCCGGGAAGGGGGCCTTTGACGAGAAGCTGAGCGTCATCGGTCTGATCCTGTCGCGGCTGGGAAATGAGTACAAGAGCCTTTACCTGCGGGAACAGTATATGGAGCTTCTGATGAATGCGCTGAAATCCTTCCGCACGTCCAGCGAGGCGGATGCGGTGCGCAGGATGGAGGAAATCTATGCGCGGGAGCAGGCGGAGCTTGACCGGCTTAAGAGCGCGGAGCTTCTGACCCGCGAGGAGGAGTATGTGCGGCGCGACGTTCTGGAGAGCGTGGAGCGGTATTTAAAGCTTGTGCGGGATGAGAGTCTGGACGAACCGGAGCAGGCCTTCGCCAGGATGCAGGCGGAGTTCGCGAGGGAGAACGAGGCGTTCGGGCAGATGTACGAGCGCGCCGGAGCCATGACGGAGCGGGCCTTCGACTTCATGGAGGGGGCCTTCGGCACCGGGCAGGAGCTGGTACTGTTTGTGACGGAGCTGAACCTGAATTTCTACAGCCTCAAATTCCTGCAGGAGTATGAGTGTGAAAGGTACTATCAGTACAATCAGAGTCTCCTGTTCGAGGACCGGGAGGAGCAGATCCGCAGGAGGCTGGAGGAGATATAGAGGACAGGCCGGGCGTCATATACTGTATGGAGTATGGGATCGGACGGAGATGGCGCGGATATGGGCTTTTGGGCGAGAGTGGCGGGACTGGCGGCGGTGATTGCGGCGGACATATGTCTGGCCGGGGTGCTCGCCGCAGTGGCGGAGGGAGGACACGCGGAGAATGTGATCCCGGAGGGCCCGCCAGCGCATTTGATAGCTCCGGTCTCGTCCGCAGATGACGATGCGGCCGCCTACGCCCCGCGTTATCTGGCGCTCACCTTCGACGACGGCCCCCACGGGGAGTACACCGAATTTCTCCTGGACGGGTTAAGGGAGCGGGGCGTCAAGGCCACGTTCTTCCTCGTCGGCGAGAATATCGGGGGAAACGAGGAGCTGGTCCGGCGCATGGCCGACGAGGGGCATCTCATCGGCGTTCACTGCTACAGCCACCAGGATCTGACGCGGATGACCATGGAGGAGGCCTGCGGGCAGATTGAAAAAACGGCAGACATGATCGAGGAGATCACAGGAAAACGGCCGGAATACTACCGCCCGCCCTTCGGAAAGGGCGACGGGGAGATGGAGGACCGGCTGGGAATGACGCCCGTGCTCTGGGACATCGACCCGCGGGACTGGAATGTGCAGAACAAAAACGCTGTGGCCGCCCACATTGTAAAAAACGCCCCGCGCCACCGGGTGGCGCTTCTTCACGACGTGTTTAAGCCCTCGGTGGAGGCGGCCCTCATAGTTGTTGACACCCTGGAGGCGCAGGGCTATACTTTTGTTACAGCAGACGAATTGGAGATCGATTAGGAGAAGCCATGGATTTATTTGATTACATGAGAGAAAGCACGATGGAGAAGGAATCTCCGCTGGCCTCCCGCCTGCGCCCGGCGACGCTGGACGAGGTGGTGGGGCAGAAGCACATTATCGGCAAAGACAAGCTTCTGTACCGGGCCATCAAGGCGGATAAATTAAGCTCCATCATTTTTTACGGCCCGCCGGGAACCGGAAAGACGACGCTGGCCAGGGTCATCGCCAACACCACCAGCGCCCGCTTCAAGCAGCTAAACGCCACGGTGGCCGGGAAGAAGGATATGGAAGAGGTGGTGAACGAGGCGAAGAGCGCGCTGGGAATGTACGGGCAGAAGACCATTCTGTTCATCGACGAGATTCACCGCTTCAACAAGGGCCAGCAGGACTATCTGCTGCCGTTTGTGGAGGACGGCACCGTCATTCTCATCGGGGCCACCACGGAGAACCCCTATTTTGAGGTGAACGGGGCGCTGATCTCCCGGTCGCGGATTTTTGAGCTGAAAGCGCTGACAAGGGAGGATATAAAGGAGCTTCTGCACCGCGCCGTGACCGACCGGGAGCGGGGCATGGGAAGCTATAATGTCAAAGCCGACGAGGACGCCCTCGATTTCCTGGCCGACATGGCCAACGGTGACGCCCGCGCCGCCTTAAACGCCATCGAGCTGGGAGTGCTGACCACGGAGCGGGCGGCGGACGGAAATATTCACATCGACCTGGCCACCGCCCAGGAGTGTATCCAGAAGCGGGCCCTGGGCTACGACAAGGACGGGGACAACCACTATGATACCATTTCCGCATTTATCAAGAGTATGCGCGGCTCCGATCCCGACGCGGCGGTCTACTACCTGGCGCGGATGATCTATGCGGGAGAGGACGTGAAATTCATCGCCCGCCGGATCATGATCTGTGCTGCCGAGGACGTGGGGAACGCGGACCCGCAGGCGTTAAACGTCGCCGTCAGCGCGGCGCTGGCGGCGGAGCGTCTGGGCCTTCCGGAGGCCAGGATCGTCCTTTCGCAGGCGGCCACCTACGTGGCCTGTGCGCCAAAGAGCAATGCGGCCTACGAAGCCATTGACAAGGCGCTTGACACCGTGCGAAGCACGAAGACCCCGCCCGTGCCGAACCATCTGAGGGACAGCCACTACAAGGGCGCGGGAAAACTGGGCCACGGCCAGGGGTATCTCTACGCCCACAGCTACCCGCACCACTACGTGAAGCAGCAGTACCTCCCCGACGGCATGGAGGACGCCGTGTTCTACACGCCCACGGACAACGGCTACGAGAAGCAGATGGGAGATTATCTGGAATTTTTAAAGGGACTTCCCGGCGAAGAATAAGAACGGCAGATTCCCGCATACACTGTATAAACAACGTATGCGGGAGTTTTTTATGAAAAGGCTGAAATTTTGGGGCGCGTGCCTCCTTCTGATGCTTGCGGCGGCGGTCCTCGGCGGCTGCGGGAGCGGGCAGGACGAAAATAAGGTGCGGGATTTAAGCTTTACAGTCGTCGGCGAGAACCAGCTTCCCCAGGAGCTTAAGACCATGGTGGAGGAGAAGAAGGCCGATCCCTTCAAGCTTACATACATGAACGACCAGAACCTGTTCATCGTGGTAGGCTACGGCAGCCAGCCCACCGGTGGCTACAGCATCACGGTGCCGGAGCTCTATCTGACCGACAACGCCATCGTCATACGGACTGATCTCTTAGGCCCGGAGAAGGGCGAGAAGGCCGGCCAGGATACGTCGTACCCTTACGTGGTTGTGATGACGGAGCTTCTGGACCAGCCCGTGGTGTTCAAGTGAGAAAACATGCGCCCCTTCCAGGCGGTCAGACAGCCGGAGGGGGCGCGGGTGTGCGGCGCATCAGTTTTTTTATGTAGATGAAAATGAACGCGGCGCTCACGATCATCAGAAATACGCCGGACCAGCCCACGGACTGCGACGGAACATAGAGAAAACCGGTGTCCGGGAAAAAAAGGCCGATCACCCGGCTGGCGTAATAAACCGGAACGCTGCCTGACACGGGCGGCAGGCCGTACATGTATAAAAGTCTGTAAATTCTTAAAAGCAGGGCAATCGCCCAGTATCCCCCGAACAACAGACAGAACCATTTCCCCCTGGCCAGTGCGCATAGGGCGATGTGGCACAGCAGGAAAATAACAGTCAGAGCCAGATGAAGCGGCCCGTGGTCAAGAACGTAAAAATAGCCGGCGGCCACTGCGAGGACGATGATCTCCGCCGCCGCAAACAGCAGCCAGCAAAACAGCTTCCGTTTCGTTCCCATTTCATTTCCATCCTTTCTCTATGTGTTCCCTTGTCCACTGGTTGTATTGAGATAGATTATAGCACAGCTGTGCCGGGATTAGAACCCGGTCCGATGACGTTTCTGCGCCGCGCTGCATACTATGGTACAAAAAGGACAAGGAGAATCGGGCATGAGAGACATCACATTGTGTCATCCCGACCTGCAGGCGAAGGCTGCGAAGCTTCTCGCCGCCTGCGAGGCGGCCGGCATCGGCATAAAGATCGGAGAGACGCTGCGCACCGCGGCGGAGCAGGACGAGCTCTACGCCCAGGGGCGCACAAAGCCGGGGAGCATCGTGACCAACGCGAAGGGCTCCAGCTACAGCTCCATGCACCAGTGGGGTGTGGCTTTCGACTTTTATCTGGCCATGGATGTGGACGGCGACGGCAAAACCTCCGATGACGCCTACAATGATTCCACCGGCCTCTTTGCGAAGGTGGGACAGATGGGAAAGAGCCTGGGCCTGGAGTGGGGCGGAGACTGGAAAAGCATCGTGGACCGGCCCCATTTTCAGCTCCCCGACTGGGGCAGCACGCCGTCGAAACTGAAAAGTGAGTACGGCACGCCGGAGGCGTTTAAAAAGACCTGGAAAAAAACCGCTGGCTGGGTGAAGGACAGCGAAGGCTGGTGGTACCGCCATGCGGACGGCGGCTACAGCAAGAACGCCTGGGAGCAGATCGGCGGCGAATGGTACTGGTTCGACGGCGCGGGCTATATGGTGGCCGCCGCCTGGAAGGAAACCGAAGGGAAATGGTACTATCTGAAAGAAAACGGCGCCATGGCCCATGGCGAGCTCTGTGCAGTGGGAGATGAAATCTACTGCTTCGCGGAGGACGGCAGGATGCTGGAGGGAGAGGTGACGCTCCATACCAACGAGCGGGGGGCGCTGGTGGTTTGAAAAATATCTTGCACAACCCCAAAATCTTCTGTATATTGTAGAATAGCTTGTTTTTACGTAAGGAGGAACATTCCGTGAAGATAGAGAATGATCTGGGAAACGACCGGATTTCCGGTCTGGTCTGGAAGATTGCCATTCCCAGTATGCTGGCCCAGTTCGTCAGCGTCTGCTACAGTATTGTGGATCGGATTTACGTCGGAAATATCCCGGAGGTGGGGGATGTGTCCCTGGCCGGCGTGGGAATCTGCGGGCCCGTGGTGACCATGATCGGCTCCGTGGCATTTCTGGTGGGCGTCGGCGGCGCGCCGATGATGAGTATTCAGATGGGAGCCGGGAGAGACTGGAAAGCCAGGCGGATCCTGGCCAACGCGTTTCTCATGCTGGCCGTGCTCTCCGTGCTTCTGGTGGCGGCGGTCCTTCCCATCCGTGAGCCCATGCTGAGGCTCTTCGGGGCCAGCGGCGTGACCTACGCCTACGCGGAAACCTATTTCACCATCTACCTGTGCGGAACCATCTTTGCGCTGATGTCCACGGGAATGAATCAGTATATCATCTGCCAGGGCTTTGCCGTGGAGGGAATGAAGTCGGTGATCCTGGGCGCAGTCTGCAATATCGTCCTGGATCCGGTATTTATCTTCGTGTTTGACATGGGCGTGGCGGGCGCGGCGCTGGCCACCGTCATAAGCCAGGCGGCCAGCGCCGCCTACGTGCTTTCCTTCCTGTTCGGAAAGCGGACGAAGGTGCGCATCACCTTCGGGGGCTACGACCCGCAGATCATGGGAAAGATCCTGGTCATGGGAATGACGCCGTTTCTCATCGTCGCCATCGACAACGTGATGATCATTGCCATGAACGCCGTGCTCCAGAAGTACGGCGGCCCGGAGCGGGGCGACGCCCTCATCACCTGCAACGCCATCGTGCAGAGCTTCATGCTGGCGCTGACCATGCCCTTAGGCGGCATCAGCGCGGGTACCCAGAGCATACTAAGCTACAATTTCGGCGCAAAGCAGATCGACCGCGTGATTAAGGCCCAGAAATACATTATGGCCATGTGCGCCGGCTTCACTGCCATCATGTTCGTGCTGGCGCGGGTGGGCGGAAATATTTTCGTATCCATGTTCACGAAGGACCCGGAGCTGGCGGCCCAGGCCGTCGAAGCCATCCGCATCTGTACGCTGGCTGTGGTTCCGCTGGGGATTCAGTACGCCATTGTGGACGGCTTCACCGGTCTGGGACAGGTCCAGCTTGCCCTGCCGCTATCAGCCTGGAGAAAAGCAGTCTATTTCACTGCCGTCTTCATCCTGCCTGCGGTTCTGGGTGCTGATTACGTCTTCTATGCCCAGCCCATCTCCGACGTGCTGGGACCGCTGACCAGCGTCACTGTGTTCATCCTGCTCAACAGAAAGGTTCTGACCGCAGGAATGAATGCCTAAACACATAAAGCCAGATCATATAAAAAATGAAAGGCAGATACATATGGGATATTTCATACAGGGATTGACCATGGGGCTCGCCTATGTGGCCCCCATCGGACTGCAGAATCTCTTCGTCATCAACTCGGCGCTGACACACCCGCGCCGCCGCGCCCTTTTAACGGCCCTCATTGTAATATTTTTCGACGTAACCCTGGCGCTGGCCTGCTTTTTCGGCGCCGGCGCCGTCATGCAGCGCTCCCGCTGGCTCCAGATGGGCATTCTTCTCTTCGGAAGCCTGATCATCATCTGCATAGGCGTCAGCCTTCTGCGGGCGGCCCCCGGAGAAATCGGCGGGCAGGCGGCGGCTCTGTCCGTGTGCAAAACCATCTCCTCCGCCTGCGTCGTAACCTGGTTCAACCCCCAGGCCATAATCGACGGAACCATGATGCTGGGAGCCTTCCGGGCCGCCCTGCCCCCCGCAGAGTCCGCCCCCTTCATCACCGGCGTGACCGCCGCGTCCTTCCTCTGGTTCACCGCCGTCACCCTGATTATCTCCACCTTCAGCACCCGCTTCACCCCCGCCGTCCTAAAAACCATCAACCGCATCTGCGGCCTGGTTATCATCTTCTACGGAGGCAAGCTGCTGCTGAATTTCATGCAGCTTATCATATAATTACGTAGTCATATAGCTGTATAGTTATATAATTGTATAGTTGTCTAAAGACCTGGCAGCTTTTGCCTTTTCATTTCAGAAAAATTTAGAATCATCAGAAGAAGGAATATTCAGCCCCGCGAAGCATGGGAAGGCATGGGGAGGCGTGCAGCGGCTAGAGGTCTCGATACGGAGCGGCTAAGATGGGCGGTGCGGTCTGTGCCGGGGTGGAGTCTGGCGCACAATGCCAGACTCCAAGGGGCTATGAAAGAGCAAAATTTCTTCAAAATTTTGCTCGGTTGCCCCGATCCCCGAGTACAGACCGTGCCGCCCATCTTAGCCGCTCCCATCGAGCCTCCCGCCGCTGCGCGCCTCCCCATGCCTTCCCATGCCC